>OBXY01000023.1_pt1 | contig 67955 bp, 60 predicted proteins | sample 1476701 | NCBI WGS metagenome assembly OBXY01 (sample SAMEA2580187, study PRJEB22360) | human gut metagenome | biome: human gut; feature: human-associated habitat; material: faeces | place: Denmark | collected 2008/2010 | reverse complement strand
CAACTAAAATTAAAAGGACTGAGTCCGATACAATATCGAAAACAATCCTTTAAATGACAGTCTAACTTTTTGGGGTCAGATCAATTTTGAGCGCTCTTTTGTTTTTTCTACTTCGCTTTCGCTATTTCTCATACCAAATTCGGTTCACATAGAGCACGACTTTGCCAGAGGGTGTTTCCACATGGATTTCATCATCAACGCCTTTCCCTATTAAAGCACGTGCGACGGGAGAATCAATAGAGATCCAGTTTTTAGCGGGATCGAATTCATCGCAGCCGACAAGACGATATTGCTTCACTTCACCTTCTTCATCTTCTAGCTCAACCCATGCACCGAAAAATACTTTGCCTTCTTGTTTCGGGTGGTAATCCACGATTTGTAGCACTTCTAAGCGTTTGGAAAGAAAACGCACACGGCGATCAATTTCACGTAAGCGACGTTTGCCGTAAATATATTCCGCGTTTTCACTGCGGTCACCAAGCGCGGCGGCATCTGAAACGGCTTGTGTGACTTTAGGGCGTTCTTCTTTCCATAAAAATTTAAGTTCTTGGTCAAGCGCAAGCCAGCCTTGACGAGTAATGTAATTTGATTTTGCCATAATAAAAATAAAAGAAATTTTTTTGAATTATATTTGAGCCTGTTGTCTAAAACCAGTATTCTATTCCCGTTTTTATCGAATCCTTTAATAACAAAGAAGTATGACAATGTTAAATCAACAAATTAGCCAAATTATTGCGGCAGAATTAACCGTTCAACCCCAGCAAATCCTCGCCGCCATTCAATTATTAGATGATGGCAACACCATTCCATTTATCGCCCGTTATCGTAAAGAAGCCACAGGTGGCTTAGATGACACCCAACTTCGTCATTTTGAAACCCGTTTAATTTATTTACGTGAATTAGAAGATCGTCGTCAAACTATTTTGAAATCTATTGAAGAGCAAGGGAAATTGACCGAAGAACTGCGTGACAAAATCCATGCAACACAAAGCAAAACCGAATTAGAAGATTTGTATTTGCCGTACAAACCTAAACGCCGTACGAAAGGGCAAATTGCGATTGAAGCCGGTCTTGAACCATTGGCTGATTTACTTTGGAATGAGCCAAAAAATGATCCAGAAACGGCAGCCGCGGAATTTGTGAATGCTGATAAAGGCGTAACAGACACCAAAGTAGCCCTTGATGGCGCACGTTATATTTTAATGGAGCGTTTTGCTGAGGATGCGGGTTTATTAGCGAAAGTCCGTGATTATTTAGCGAAAAATGCCGTCATTGTATCCAAAGTGATCGAAGGCAAGGAAACGGAAGGGGCAAAATTCCAAGATTATTTCTATCATCAAGAATTATTGAAAAATGTGCCTTCTCACCGTGCATTAGCGATGTTCCGTGGACGTAATGAGGGCATTTTACAATTAAGCTTAAATGCTGATCCTGATGCAGAAGAGGGAAGTCGTCAAAGCTATTGTGAAGAGATTATTCGTGATTATTTAGATGTACGTTTTACTGGTCAACCTGCGGATAAATGGCGTGAACAAGTGATTACGTGGACGTGGAAAATCAAAGTTTCGTTGCATTTAGAAACGGAATTAATGGCGAGTTTACGTGAAAAAGCGGAAGAAGAAGCCATTGATGTTTTCGCTCGAAATCTGACCGCACTTTTAATGGCGGCACCCGCCGGCGCGAAAAGTACTATGGGCTTGGACCCAGGCTTACGTACGGGAGTTAAAGTTGCAGTGGTGGATAACACAGGTAAATTATTAGACACTACCACCATTTATCCACACACGGGGCGTGAAGCTGAAGCGCAAGTGGCGATTTTCAGCTTGATCCGCAAACATAACGTAGAGTTAATTGCCATTGGTAACGGTACAGCTTCTCGTGAAACAGAACGTTTTGCGAAAGAAGTGATTAAAGAAATTAAAGAAAATAAACCACAAACCGTTGTTGTGAGCGAAGCGGGCGCATCCGTTTATTCCGCCTCTGAATTTGCCGCAAATGAATTCCCGAATTTAGACGTATCTTTACGTGGTGCAGTATCTATTGCGCGTCGTTTACAAGATCCATTGGCAGAATTAGTGAAAATCGAACCGAAAGCCATTGGTGTTGGGCAATATCAACACGATGTAAACCAAACCCAACTTGCGCGTAAACTCGATGCAGTGGTGGAAGACTGTGTAAACGCAGTAGGTGTGGATTTGAATACAGCATCCGCGCCATTGCTTGCTCGCGTGGCAGGGATGACCAAAACTTTAGCGCAAAACATTGTGGAATACCGTGATGAAAATGGGCGTTTTGAAAGTCGTGCAGAATTAAAAAAAGTGCCTCGTTTAGGGCCAAAAGCCTTTGAGCAATGTGCGGGCTTTATGCGTATTGCAGGTGGGAAAAATCCACTTGATGCTTCAGGAGTCCACCCAGAAACTTATCCTGTTGTTGAAAAAATCTTGCAAGCCACCGCACAATCTATTCAAGATTTAATGGGTAATGCAGGCGTGGTACGTCAGCTTGATGCAAAACAATTCATTGATGAGCAATTTGGTTTACCAACGGTTCAAGATATTTTCAAAGAATTGGAAAAACCAGGGCGCGATCCGCGTGGTGAATTTAAAACTGCCATATTCGCAGAAGGCGTGGAAGAAATCACTGATTTAAAACCAGGCATGATTTTAGAAGGTACCGTCACCAATGTGACTAACTTCGGCGCATTTGTGGATATTGGTGTTCACCAAGATGGTTTAGTGCACATTTCATCATTAAGCGATAAATTCGTAGAAGATCCACATCAAGTAGTGAAAACTGGCGATATCGTGAAAGTGAAAGTCTTGGAAGTAGATGTGCCACGTAAACGTATTGCGTTGACGATGCGATTAGATGAAAGTGCGGTCAAAAATGACGGCAAATCTGACCGCACTTTAAGTGCAAAACCAAGAAGTAATGCACCTCGCCAAGATCGTCATCCAAGAGGAAATAGTGCGATGGGCAATGCCTTTGCCAATGCGTTGAAAAATTGGAAAAAATAATTTCGTCATTTAGATGAACATTGTGGCCAAATAGGCGTACAATGAAGGGGATCTGGTCAATCATCCAATCCCCTTTTTTATTTCAACGAAAGGAATATTCTTATGGAAAAAGGTATTCTTGGGCCGCATGAAGGCAAGGAGCTGGAATTAATGTTAAGGGGCGAAAAGCAAGTGGCATTATTAAATCAGGAGCTCGGTATTCCTGACGCCTTTCTCCCTTATCTTGAGCTAGGAATGCTTCATTCAAAAATAGTGCAACGTCATATTAATGATGTTTGCTTAACTGATTTTATTGTCTATTTACCTCAATCTCTTGCACTCGCTGAACAAATGGAAGTGTTACTTCCTGCAAGCACTGTGAATGGTTTTGATCCAAAAGTGGAACGTGAAATCGGACGAATTCTTGGCTACCGAGAAAAAGATATCGAATACTACATTCAGCATTTTCAAGATAATTTAGAGAAGTATCGGCAGCAGTATAGCTAAAGTAGCCAATATTATTGTTAATAAGGTAAATTGATATGACCAAACCTAAAGCTGCTTTTGTTAGAATTAATAAAGATTTCTTATTGGTTACCTCTTTTATTAGAGGAATGATTGCAATGACAGATCCAGATCAAGATTTTATTTTTAATGAAGTTGATATTTCTGATTTAGATCTAGGAAAGTTAATTAAAGAAAAGCTTAATGAAAGTAAAGAAATTTCGTTCGAAGAGTTTCAGGCTATCTTTAATTCTGAAAAAATGAAAGGACTACAAAAAAGTCTCGAAGAGGATATGAAAAAACGCTATGGATACAAAAATAAAAAATCTATCTATAAGGATATGTCTTTTTTATCTTTAGAACAGGACGCTAGTTTTATAATTATAGCGCCACTTCACCAGGATTCTCTTGGTGGTTACTCAGGAATTTCACTTCCTGACAATTCAGCATTAGAATTTAAATATGACAAGAATATTTCAGATGAAGAATTAGGAAAAGCCGTAAGATAAGCCTTGACGTATTGTACGAGTATTTATCGGTAAGATATTTCCAATAAAATATAAAGTACGGTCAAAAACATAAGCGATTTTGACCGCACTTTATTATTGATCTGGAAGGATTATTCTGCGTCTTCTTTTTCCCATTCTAATGAGCGTTTAACCGCTTTTTTCCAACCTTTATAACGACGTTCACGTTTTTCTTCATCGTTATCTGGTGTGAAGGTACGTTCTACACGTGCTTTGTCGTGAAGTTCGTCTAAATCTTTCCAGAAACCAACCGCAAGGCCTGCAAGGTAAGCTGCACCAAGTGCAGTCACTTCTTTCACCACTGGACGTTCTACGTTAACATCTAAAATATCCGCTTGGAATTGCATTAAGAAGTTGTTGTTGGTTGCGCCGCCATCAACACGTAAATATTGTAAGCGTTGTCCAGAGTCAGATTGCATTGCTTCTAATACGTCACGGGTTTGGTAAGCGATAGATTCAAGGGTTGCGCGTACAATATGGTTACGGTTAGAACCACGAGAAAGACCGAAAATTGCACCACGTGCATACGGATCCCAATAAGGCGCACCTAAACCGGTAAAGGCTGGAACAACGTACACACCGTTACTGTCTGGGACCTTTTGTGCGAAGTATTCGGAGTCGTGGCTGTCATGAACGATTTTGAGTTCATCACGTAACCATTGGATTGAAGCGCCTGCAATAAATACAGAACCTTCGAGTGCGTATTCAGGTTCACCTTTGGCGTTACAAGCTATGGTGGTTAATAGACCATTTTTAGAGGTAATGGCTTTATCACCGGTGTGAAGCAACATAAAGCAGCCTGTACCATAGGTATTTTTCGCTTGGCCTGCGCGTGTGCATAGATGGCCGTAAAGTGCCGCTTGTTGGTCACCCGCGATACCTGCAACTGGAATACGCACACCGCCTTTACCCCCGATATTGGTTTGACCATACACTTCGGAAGAATTACGTACTTCAGGCAACATTGAGCGTGGAATATTTAATAATTCCAACATTTTGTCATCCCATTTTTTCGTATGGATGTTAAATAACATGGTACGGGATGCGTTGGTGTAATCTGTTACGTGAACACGGCCTTGGGTTAATTTCCATACAAGCCAGGTATCTACGGTACCAAATAGAAGTTCACCGCGTTTCGCTTTTTCGCGCGCGCCTTCGACATTGTCCAAAATCCATTTTACTTTGGTACCTGAGAAATATGGGTCCACCACTAAACCTGTGGTGTTGCGGATATATTCTTCGTGACCATCCGCTTTAAGTTTGTCTGTAATATCTGCAGTACGACGACATTGCCACACAATCGCGTTATAAACCGGTGTGCCGGTTGCTTTTTCCCACACAATGGTGGTTTCACGTTGGTTAGTAATACCAATTGCCGCAATTTCGTCTGAGGTAATGCCTGCTTTTGCAACCACTTCGTTTAATGTTGAACTTTGTGTTGCCCAAATTTCCATTGGATTATGTTCCACCCAGCCTGCGTGTGGATAAATTTGTGTAAATTCACGTTGGGCGATTTCGACAACATTCGCATTGTGATCTAATAATACTGCACGAGAGCTTGTGGTACCTTGGTCCAAAGCGATGATGTATTTTTTGTCTGTCATGGTTCTATTCCTTAGAGTGTTTGGCACTCTCATTAAATGAATGAAGAAATTTTGAGCTTAAACGAACAAATTGCGAACCTAACTTAATTGAATTCGAATTTAATTGGAACAAGCAATGTTGGGTTTTGTGATAGGTATCACAGATTTTTTTCTGAAAATATGTGGACGATTGCGTTAACGCACAAAATAATGTGATCGCTCTCTCATTTTTAGAAATAGATCGGTTTCATCTATTGAATTAATTGGCTAAAGCTAGATAATGAAGCCACTCACTTTGAGTATCTCAATATTTGATCAAACAACGAACCAAATTGCAAAGCAAGATTTCTTCAATAAAATCATTAAGTTAATCATTATTTGGAGATTCTCTTATGAATGCCTATTTTGCAGAATTTTTTGGCACAGCACTCTTAATCCTGTTAGGTAACGGTGTGGTAGCCAACGTATGTTTAAATAAAACGAAAGGGCAAAGTTCTGGTTGGATTGTGATTACTACCGCATGGGCATTTGCGGTGTATGTGGCCGTTGTTGTGACTGGTCCTTACAGTGGGGCACACTTAAATCCAGCGGTAACACTTGGTGTGGCAATGAAGGGTGTATTTGCTTGGGAATTGGTGCCAGGCTACATCGCGGCACAAGTGGTGGGGGGCATGGTAGGTGCGTTGTTGGTTTACATTATGTATAAAGATCACTTTGCAGCGACCGAAGAAGAGGGCTTAAAACGCGCTTGTTTCTGTACTGAACCAGCAATTCGTAACTATCCAATCAACTTAGTGAACGAAATTGTTGGTACCTTCGTACTCGTCTTCGTAATTTTCTATCTTGCGGGGGCAAACATCACTTTACCTGGCACAGCAGAAAGCACACCTATTGGTTTAGGTTCTATCGGGGCATTACCAGTAGCCATTCTAGTTTGGGCAATTGGTTTGAGCTTAGGTGGTACAACCGGTTCTGCGAACAATCCCGCTCGAGATCTTGGTCCGCGCTTAACCTTAGGTCTTTTCCTGGGTGGTACATTAAAAACTAAAGCTGACTGGGGATACAGTTGGGTGCCGGTTATAGGGCCATTTATCGGGGCGGCTTTAGCAGCAGTATTCTATAACGCCATTATGTAATTTATTCAAATAGAAAGAGCGGTCAAAATTCATGGTGTTTTTTGACCGCTCTTTTTATATTTAGAAGTTTGATTAAATACAATAATCTTCGAATTCCATTGGCATTTTAGCTTGCAATAAGAACTGCTTTGTACGTTCTTGTTGAGGGCGGCTGAAGAAGTTTGCCGCTGTATTTTGTTCAACAACTTGACCATTTTCCATGAGAATCACGCGATCTGCCACATCTTTGGCAAAATTCAATTCATGGGTGACGATAATCATTGTCCAGCCTTCTTGCGCGAGCATTTTGAGCGCTTGTAACACTTCACCGACGAGTTCAGGGTCAAGAGCGGAAGTAGGCTCATCTAACAAGATAATATCGGGTTTAACTGCTAAAGCACGGGCGATCCCGACACGTTGCTGTTGACCACCAGAAAGTTGAGAGGGATATAAATCCGCTTTTGCTTTTAAACCAACTTTTTCCAATAATGCTAAGGCTTTTTCACGCGCAATCTCTTTCGCTTGTTTTTGTACAACTACCATGCCTTCCATCACATTTTCGAGTGCTGTGCGATGGGGAAATAGATTGTATTGTTGGAATACCATTGAAGAACGACGACGCAATTTTAGTTCATCGGCTTTGCTGATCTTCTTGCTGAAATCAATGGTTAAGCTTCCATCGGTAAATGCTAATACCCCTTTTTCTGGGCGTTCGAGCAAATTTAAACAGCGTAAAAAAGTCGTCTTGCCTGAACCTGATGGACCCAGAATGGCAACCACTTCACCTTTATTAATTTCAAAATCAATGCCTTTTAGTACATGGTGGCCATTAAAACTTTTCTGAATATTCGTGACTTTTAACATAAACAGTCCTTATAAATGGCGAGAAAGGCGTTTTTCTAAACGGGTTTGCCCCATTGACAGCACAAAACAGAATACCCAATAAATGAGAGCCGCTTCACTATAAATTAAAATAAATTCGTAGTTTTCGGCGGTGATGTTTTGCGCCACACGAAATAATTCCGCAATCCAAACGAGTGATGCCAGAGACGTATCTTTCACTGTGCTAATGAAGGTATTTGATAGCGAAGGGACGGAAATACGTAAAGCTTGCGGCATAATGGTACGCACGAAAGCTTGAGTGTAATTCATGCCTATCGCATAAGAGGCTTCCCATTGACCTTTAGGAATTGCAAGAATGGAGGCCCTCACCGTTTCTGCTGCATAAGCACCAATGTTAATGGAGAACGCAATAATTGCGGTTGGAAAAGGTTCTAGCTTGATACCAACTTCAGGTAAACCGTAGAAGATAATGAAGATCTGCACCAGCATTGGCGTGCCACGAATAATTGAAATATAGGTGCGACAAATGCCCTGCAGAATTTTGGTCATTAAATTGGGATGTGGCAATGTGCAAATCACAGCCACGATAACTGCAATGAATAAACCGCAAAAGAAGGAAATGACCGCAAGGGGGATCGTATATAAAATTGCCCCTTCCATCATAGGCCAAAACGAGCTGATTACATAATCAGCTCGTTCTGCGGTCATAAATGGAAGGCTGGCTAACCAATTATTGAGTAATGTCATCGCCAAACCATTTGATTGAAAGTTGTTTTAAAGTTCCGTCTTTGCGTAGTTCTTCAAGTGCTTGGTTCACTTTTGCAATAAGCGGTTCTTCACCTTTCAAGAAAGCAAAACCGGTTGGGATTTTTTTATCACTTTCTACAGCAATTTTTAAGCCTGAGTTAGGTTGTTTTTTGAAGTAATCTAATACGGCAAGCTTATCGTTTACTGTTGCATCAACACGACCTTGTTTTACCGCCTCAAGGTTTTGCGCCAAGCTATCTACAGTCACGATAATCGCACCATTATCACGTGCATCTTTGCTCCAGTTACTGGTTGCAGATTGTGCAGATTTTTTACCTTTTAAATCAGGGAATGATTTAATGCTATCGTTATCGGCTTTCGTCACGATTACGCCAGCAGAGTAGTTATAAGGTGCACTGTAATCATATTTTTTTAAACGTTCTGGGCTTGGATTGGTTTGGTTCGCAATAACATCAAAGCGTTTTGCGTTCAAACCTGCATACATGCCGTCCCAAGCGGTTTCTTTAAATTCAATTTTCCAACCTAATTTTTGCGCAACTTTTTCGATAATTTCCACATCGAAGCCTGTTAACTTGCCATCTTTATCGTGGAAAGTAAATGGTGCGTAAGTACCCTCAGTACCGACTAATAAGGTTTTAGTTTGTTCAACGCGATCAGCAATTTCACCGGCGTTAGCAAAAGTAGAAAGGGCTAATCCTGCCGCTAAAAGTGCGGTGCTAAAAAATGATTTTTTCATAAGTATTCCTTTTTTAGATAAATAACGAAAGTGAAATGAATTATAAGAAGCGAAAAAGAAAAGAAAAGTATTATTTATTTATGAATTATTTCTTTTCGTTATATCAAATAAAAACAGTTTAATTAATAAACAAAAAAGGTCTGTAAAAACAGACCTTAGATAAAATGAATTCAATCAATCGATTAAGCTTCAATACCTTCGAATAACGCTGTACTTAAATAACGTTCTGATGCAGAAGGTAGGATTGCAACGATTAATTTATCTTGGAATTCAGGTAGTTTTGCTAAGCGGTCAGCCGCTGCCACAGCCGCACCAGAAGAAATACCCGCAAGAATACCTTCTTCAGCCATTAAGCGACGAGCGGTCGCAATTGCCGTATCGCTATCTACAGTTTCCACGCGATCAATTAATGATAAATCTAAGTTTTTCGGAATGAAGCCCGCACCGATACCTTGAATTTTGTGTGGACCCGGTTTCACTTCTTGGCCTGCAAGGGTTTGGCTAATAACAGGTGATTCTGTTGGTTCAACCGCCACAGAGGTAATTTTTTTACCGTGATCTAATTTGATCGCACGAGAAATACCAGTAATTGTACCGCCAGTACCCACCCCAGCAACCACAACATCCACTTTACCTTCCGTATCTTTCCAGATTTCTTCACCGGTAGTTTGACGGTGGATATCTGGGTTAGCCGGGTTTTCAAATTGTTTTAGCATCACATAATGATTTGGATTAGACGCCACAATTTCTTCTGCTTTAGCGATCGCACCTTTCATCCCTTTTGAGCCTTCAGTGAGCACAAGATTGACGCCTAAACCACGTAATAAACGTTTACGTTCAAGACTCATGGTTTCAGGCATGGTTAAGGTGATTTTATAACCGCGTGCGGCAGCTACATAGGCTAAAGCAATACCGGTGTTACCGCTGGTTGCATCTACAATTTCTTTACCCGCTGTTAAAATGCCGTCTTTTTCTGCTTGCCAAATCATATTGGCACCAATACGGCATTTCACGCTAAAGCTTGGGTTGCGACCTTCAATTTTTACGACAACGTTGCCATTGTGTCCGAAATGTTTTAAACGAACTAATGGCGTATTACCGATTGAGTATGAGTTATCTGCATAAATTGTCATCTTACTGTCCTTTTATATTTTGGAATAATTTGATGCAATAGTTATAACACCAGCTTTTAAATTCAAAAAATAGTTAATAGCTATATTTTATAACTAAATGCTATTTATTCACGATGCTGTTTCCCGAAGGCTTAATTTCCGTACTTGTGGAGCGTGTCACAATTTGTGTTGAACCTGAAGTGCGGTCAAAATTCATATCAAATTTTAATTGTGAGCGATAATTTTCCACCCACATTACGGTCGCACCACAGACTGCAACGGGAATAACGACTAAATTCACAATCGGTAATGCGGTACAAAGGGTGATTAATGCTCCGAATGTCAGGCTTTGTGTGCGTCTTTCGCCTAATGCATTTTTCATGATGCCAAAGGAAATCTTGTGGTTATCAAACGGATAGTCACAATATTGAATTGCCATCATCCAACAGGTAAATAAGAATGTCAGCACAGGGATAATGGTTTGTCCGATAACAGGGATAAAACTCAATAAGAACAAGCCTACAAATTTCGGTAAGCTGTACCATAATTTTTGCCATTCACGATTTAGCATACGCGGCACATCTTTCATGATTTCGGCAAAACCATCATCATTAACTGTTTCACCAGTCAGCATTTTTTCGACTTTTTCTGCTAATAATCCATTAAACGGCGCGGCAATAAAGCCTGAAAGCGTTGTAAAGGCAAAATAGAAAAATAAGAGAATCGAGCCAATAGACAGCACAAGCAAAATCACACTTAAAAAGCTTAACCAATCAGGAATAAAGCTCATCACCCAGTCAATCATCGTGGAGATTTGTGAGACAAATAGCCAGAATAAGCCTGTAAGCAGAACGACGTTAAGTAAAATTGGCATAATCACAAAACGGCGGAGACCTTTTTGCGTAATAAAATGCCAACCCATTACGAAATGATTGAAAGCAGATTTTATTTCATTTTGATCGATCATCATTGTTCCTTTAAATTGAAAAGTAAAAAATACAAAATGTCACAGAAAGACAATATTTTTTGAGAAAAATTCCATCTCATCCCTTTTAATATCTTGTTTGCTTTCCTATTTTTTCACCTGTGGAAATGTGGTAGGATTAGCAAAAAATCATTGCGTTAAGGAGCAACAAGAATGGACTTAAATACCATTTTGATTATTTTAGGGGTAATTGCTTTAATTGCCTTAGTGGTACACGGATTATGGTCAAATCGCCGTGAGAAATCAAAATATTTTAAAAGCGCGAATACATTTAACCGCACTTCTAAAAACGGTGAGGTCAATCCTTTTTCGCAAGCCGCTGATCCTAATGCGGATATTCGTTTAACACATCGCGCTCAAGCCGCACAGCCTGTACAACAAAGTGTTCAACCTAAAGTGGCACCACATGCAGCAAGCCAACAGCAATTTAATTTTGATGAGCAACGTGCTCAAGTGGACGCGCGTCAAATAGAAAAAAGTGTGGACGATATTAAAATCTCCTTACCAAATCAGCCGGTTTATGAGATGAATACGACGCAACCTGCTCCTGCGCCACAGCCTGAACCTGTGGTTTATCCTGAAACGAATGTACAACCGAAACCACGTGTGGCAGAAATGACAATTGAAGAATTAGAAGCACAAAGCAATGATTTTGATGGTGTGAATTCTTCTTCGCCTGAATTGCGTGAGCAGTTAGCCGAGATGTCATTAAATCCAACTCAAGAACCTACTCACGAGAACGTGCATTTTAACTATCACGAACCGGTAGAAGTGGAAAAACCAAAACAAACCACGGGATTTGTTCAACTTTATGTTATTTCAAATCAAAATCGTGAATTCTATGGGCCACAATTATCTCAATCTTTAGAAAACCTCGGGTTTATTTTTGGTGAGCGTCAAATGTATCATCGCCACTTTGATTTAAGTGTGGCAAGCCCAGTGTTATTTAGCGTGGCTAATATTGAGCAGCCAGGTACGTTTGATTATTACAATATGGCCGAGTTTTCAACCATGGGTGTGGTACTCTTTATGCAGCTACCATCGCCAGGTAATAATTTGGCGAACTTACGTATGATGATTCGCGCAGCGAAAACCATCGCAGAAGATTTAGGTGGCGTGGTGTTGACTGATCAGCAAGAGATTTTTGATGATGTAGCTGAGCAGGATTATTTATCTCGCATCGCATAAAACGCACGAAAAAATAACCGCACTTTGGGCGAGCCGATGGTTCGCCCATTTTAATTCAATGAGTAAACCGTTAGAGAACATTATGAGCCTTCAGCAACAAATTGATACATTACGTCAGGATCTTCGTCGTTATGAATATGAATATCACGTGTTGGATAACCCAACGATTCCTGATGCAGAATATGACCGTTTATTTCATCAACTTAAAGCCTTAGAAGCCGCTCATCCGGAACTTATTACAGCAGATTCACCTACTCAACGAGTGGGCGCCAAACCGCTTTCTGGCTTTGCACAAATTCGTCATGAGATTCCGATGCTCTCTTTGGATAATGCCTTTTCAGACGAGGAATTTTATGCATTCGTAAAACGTATTGAAGATCGGCTTATTCGTTTGCCTGAACCTCTCACTTTCTGCTGTGAGCCGAAATTAGATGGTTTAGCCGTGAGTATTTTGTATGTGAATGGTGTGCTGACTCAAGCCGCAACTCGCGGTGATGGGACAACAGGGGAAGATATTACCGCGAATATTCGTACGATTCGAAATATTCCGTTGCAACTTTTAATGGACAATCCACCTGCTCGTTTAGAAGTGCGCGGTGAAGTGTTTATGCCACATGAAGGCTTTGAGCGTTTAAATCAACAGGCTTTAGAGAAAGGCGAGAAAACCTTTGCTAACCCACGTAATGCAGCGGCAGGATCGTTGCGTCAGCTTGATCCTAAAATTACGAGTAAACGTCCATTGGTCTTGAATGCTTATGGTATTGGCATTGCGGAAGGCGTAGATTTGCCGAATACGCATTATGATCGTTTGCAATGGCTGAAGTCTATTGGCATTCCGGTAAACCCAGAAATCCGTTTATGTAACGGCACAGATGAAGTGTTGGATTTTTATCGTGATATTCAAAATAAACGCAGTTCTCTTGGCTACGATATTGATGGTACCGTACTGAAAATCAATGATATTGCGTTACAAGAGAAATTAGGTTTTATTTCCAAAGCGCCACGTTGGGCGATTGCTTATAAATTCCCTGCACAAGAAGAATTAACTCGTTTAAATGATGTGGAATTCCAAGTAGGCAGAACGGGGGCAATTACTCCAGTAGCCAAATTAGAACCGGTATTTGTGGCCGGTGTCACGGTAAGTAATGCCACATTACATAACGGCGATGAAATTGAACGCTTGGACATTGCGATTGGCGATACGGTGGTTATTCGTCGTGCGGGGGATGTGATCCCACAAATTATCGGCGTATTACACGACCGTCGCCCAGCAGATGCGAGACCGATCATTTTCCCTAAAACTTGTCCTGTATGTGATTCGGCCATTGTTCGTATTGAAGGCGAAGCCGTTGCACGTTGTACTGGAGGCTTATTCTGTGCAGCACAGCGTAAAGAAGCGCTTAAACATTTCGTTTCTCGTAAGGCAATGGATATTGATGGTATAGGGGGTAAATTAATTGAGCAGTTGGTGGATCGTGAATTAATTCATACGCCAGCTGATTTATTCAAGTTAGATTTAACCACACTGACTCGTTTGGAAAGAATGGGTGCAAAATCTGCTGAAAATGCATTGGCTAGCCTTGAAAAAGCGAAAAATACGACTTTGCCACGTTTTATTTTTGCGTTGGGAATTCGTGAAGTGGGTGAAGCTACGGCATTGAATTTAGCGAATCATTTCAAAACCCTAGAAGCGTTGCAAAATGCAGATTTAGAGGCTTTACAACAAGTACCTGATGTAGGGGAAGTGGTGGCAAATCGTATTTTGGCGTTTTGGCAAGAGCCACATAACGTGGCTGTGGTGAATGATCTTATCCAACAAGGTGTCCATTGGGATGATGTAGAAGTAAAAGAAGTAGGTGAGAATCTCTTTAAAGGTAAAACAGTCGTGCTAACTGGTACGCTTACTCAAATGGGACGTAATGAAGCTAAAGCGTTATTACAAGACATGGGCGCGAAAGTGAGCGGCTCGGTTTCAGCAAAAACAGATTTTGTGATTGCAGGTGATGCGGCGGGTTCTAAGCTCACGAAGGCACAGGAATTAGGCGTTACTGTTCTAACGGAAGAAGAGTTCCTTGAAGAAATTCAGTCATAATTAAACGGTTAGAAAACAAAATGGGGCGTAGATGAATACGCCCCATTTTTTATTTTAAAAACACGTTCAAAATTGACCGCACTTTAGCCTGCCACAGCGGGTAAATAACCGGCTTGAATTAAGAATGGCACGATCATAATTGCTATACCAATGATTAACGCAATCACTAAAGTCACATTACCACCGATTACACGATAAGGCAGATTCGGATTCGCTTGACGTGTTTTCCATGCCAGTCCGATAGGCAAAATCAAGCAGTAGAATGCGCAGAGTAAGCCTGCATAGCTTAATGCGACAATAAAACCTTCAGGATAATACAAGGCAAATGCAAGTGGTGGAGTGAAGGCAGCGATAGTCAGTGTTAAACGGTCGTGTGGTAATCTATAACGTTTAAATAAATCGCCTAAACCTTCAAATACCCCTAGCATCACACCAAGGAAAGAGGTGATTAATGCAAGCGCTGAGAATACACGCACGATTTCGCCCATGATGTGGGAATTCGTGATTTGACGCGTCGCGTTCACTAATCCGTTAAGTGTTGGATCCGCTTGGAGTACTTGCACGAATTCATTTTGGCTTAATACGCCGTGAGTCGCTAATTGCCACACTAAATAAGCGACGAGTGGAATCGCTGTACCAATTAAAATCGCTTTACGGAATTGAGTAACACTACCATCTAAATAGCTGTTTACGCTGCCCATGATGATGTGGAAGCCAAAGGAGGTAAAGAAAATTGGCGCTGCAGAGATCACGAAAGCATAATTTAAAGGTAAGGCCATCAGGTTATCGACAGACACTTTGGGTAACATCATGAATAACATGAAAGCAAAGGCAATTAATTTACCGATGAACAGAATGCGAGTGGCACCATCAACGCCTCTTGTACCTACAACCACAAAGGCACCGAGTACGACGGTAAATAAAATGATTGAAAGTTCGGAGGAAAGACTTTCAAAGCCAAAAGCGGTTGGAAAACCCGATAATAATGAACCACCACCGGTGATGTAGGCCGCAGAAAGGGCATAAAGTAAAATGAGCAAGCTAAAAGTTGCTAAGACACGCCCTGTGATGCCAAAGTATTTCTCCGCGAGAGTCGCCACGCCATCATTCAAGCGATCGGCAGTTTGATACACTTCAACAAAAAGTAAACCGCTGTAAACCAAAAGTGCCCATAAGCCGACTAATAAGAAAACGGTGTAACCAAAACCAATACCGGCAGAGGTTAATGGCATCGCGAGCATCCCCGCTCCGATGGTCGTGCCTGCAATGATTAAGGCACTGCCGAATGTTTTGTTTTTTAGCATAAAATTGTCCTCCGAGTATAAAATTGAAAATGAGGTTAAAGCTGACCGCACTTTTCTTTGTAATGATAGCGGCAAACCGAAAGGTAAGAGTCGTTTCCACCAATTTGGATTTGTTCTCCTTCCTTAATGACTTCACCTTGTTCATTTAAACGTAAAACGAAATTGGCTTTGCGTCCACAATAACAGATTGTTTTTAATTCTTCTAGTTGATCTGCCCAAGCAAGTAAATACTTACTGCCTTCAAATAGTTCTGCTTGGAAGTCGGTACGCAAGCCATAACAAAGCACAGGAATTTTCAGTTTATCTACGACATCGCTTAATTGATACACTTGTTGTTTCGTTAAAAACTGGGCTTCGTCAACTAAAACACAATGAATTTTTTCTTCTTGTAAACGTTGGCTCACTTCGGCAAAAAGGTCACTCGTTGATGTAAATAAATTAGCATCTTCATGAATACCAATACGTGAAGTGACTTTGCCTGCTCCAAAGCGGTCATCAATGGCTGCCGTATAAACCATGGTGTTCATATTGCGTTCACGGTAGTTATAGGAAGACTGCAGCAACGTGGTTGATTTGCCTGCATTCATCGTAGAGTAGTAAAAATAGAGTTTTGCCATTATTTAATCACCCATTTCCAGAAATAATAGGCAATAAATCCTGCAATAGGTGGACAGGCTGCGAGCATAAAGGTCCCGTAAGTGGCGCCGCCGCCAACCATTTTTCCGGCAGCTGAAAGCGCGCTAACGATATCACCACTTGGTGTGGTAAAAATCCATACGCCAATAATCGCGAGCACTAAAAAACAAGCGATACCGGCTGCACGCATAGCTCTCACTTTAATCATATTTTCCATATTTTTTCCTTAAATTGCAGGGAGTTCAGTCATTGCCCAACGAGGTTTAACATCAATGGCGAGATCGCTATGCTGACCTTGTTTTAAGCGTAAAAAGCCCGTATAGGCAATCATGGCTCCATTATCGGTACAAAATTGAGGCTGTGGATAAAACACTTCACCACCAAGATTTTTCATCATAGTGCCAAGGGTTTCACGTAATTTTTTGTTTGCACTCACCCCACCAGCAATCACTAAACGCTTATAGCCGGTTTCTTTTAAGGCACGTTTACATTTGATTGCGAGCGTATCCACGACGGAATCTTGGAAAGCAAATGCAATATCTGCTTTGGTTTGTTCGGTTAATTCGCCTTCTTGTTTGAGCGCCTGATTAATGGTGTTAGCCGCTGAGGTTTTTAAACCTGAAAAGCTAAAATCAAGGCCTGGTCGATCTGTCATTGGACGTGGAAACACAAAACGATCTGGCGATCCTTTTTCGGCTAAACGTGAAAGTGCTGCACCGCCAGGGTAATCTAACCCTAATAATTTCGCGGTTTTATCAAAGGCTTCACCTGCAGCATCATCAATGGATTCGCCAATGACTTCATATTTACCTACACCATCAACGCGCACTAATTGAGTGTGTCCACCTGAAACTAAGAGGGCAATGAATGGAAAGTGCGGTCGATTTTCATCAAGCATTGGCGCAAGTAGATGACCTTCCATGTGGTGTACGCCAATAGCGGGCACATTCCAGGCATAAGCCAGTGAACGCGCGATCGTTGCACCCACTAATAATGCGCCCACTAAACCTGGGCCACTTGTATAGGCGATACCATCAATTTGATCAGCGGTTAAATTGGCTTCTTCTAATGCGGCTTTAATTAATGGTGCCGTTTTGCGAATGTGATCGCGGGAAGCCAGTTCAGGCACCACACCGCCGTAATCCGCATGTAAGGCTATTTGCGTGTAGAGCTGATTGGCAATTAAGCCTTTGTCTTCATCATAAATCGCGACGCCTGTTTCATCACAGGAGGTTTCGATCCCTAAAATACGCATTTTCTTCTCATTTTATTAAAAAAATTGACAAAGATTTTACCTTGTTTAGCCCGCTTAAACCAGCTCAAACGCCAAATTTTCAGCAAATAGGCGATCTTTCCTTTGCTTTTGTGGGGAAGATCGATTAGAATTGCGTCCTTTATTGAATTTGCCGTTCATTCGGCAGTAATAAAAATTTAAAATTGCAATTAAATTAAACTCATTGAGGTGATTGGCTTATGCCTGTAATTAAAGTACGTGAAAACGAATCATTTGACGTAGCTTTACGTCGTTTCAAACGCTCTTGCGAAAAAGCTGGTATTTTAGCAGAAGTTCGCGCTCGTGAATTCTATGAAAAGCCAACTACAATCCGTAAACGTGAAAAAGCAACGCTTGCTAAACGTCACGCTAAACGTAATGCTCGCGAAAACGCGCGCAATACCCGTTTATACTAATTTGTAGTATTTTCTAACTCGAGTTAAGACAAACCGTGAAACCTTTTGGGTATCACGGTTTTGTTGCTTTAAACTCATCGAAAAAAATCACGCAAAATCAACTGCACTTTCGCATCGTATTTAAGGAGGCAAGGCAATGAAAGGCTCAATTCCACGCCAATTTATTGATGATCTGCTCACAAAATCGAATATTGTCGATGTGATTAATGCGCGTGTGAAACTCAAAAAAGCGGGACGAGATTATCAAGCTTGTTGTCCGTTTCATCATGAAAAAACACCCTCCTTTACGGTAAGTGAAAAAAAACAATTCTATTATTGTTTCGGCTGTGGCGCGAAAGGCAATGCCATTTCATTTTTAATGGATTACGACAAATTAGAATTTGTTGAAGCCGTTGAAGAACTTGCCGCTTCGGCAGGGCTTGAAGTGCCTTATGAAAAACGCTCAAATCAATTCGGCAATAAACCGGATGTGAGCTATCAAACAAAACGTAATTTATACGATTTAATGCAAGAGATTGCGTTGTTTTATCAAGCTCAACTCCCGCTAAATATTCCTGCTCAAAGCTATCTTCAGCAACGTGGTTTATCGCTAGAAATTATTGCTCGTTTTCAAATCGGTTATGTGCCCAATGCGATGGATACAGTGTTGCGTCAATTTGGTAAAAATCGAGAAGAACAGAAAAAGCTATTTGATTTAGGAATGCTTTCTTGCAATGATCGTGGCAATGTGTACGATAAATTCCGTAATCGCATTATGTTTCCGATTCGAGATAAACGTGGTCGTACGGTCGCTTTTGGGGGACGTGTTTTAACAGATGAAAAGCCCAAATATTTAAACTCACCCGAAACTATTACATACCATAAAGGTAATGAACTTTATGGTTTGTATGAAGCCTTACAAATCAATGATGAGCCAGAAAAATTATTAGTAGTTGAAGGTTACATGGACGTGGTGGCATTAGCGCAATTTGGTGTAAATTATGCGGTGGCTTCCCTAGGTACATCAACGACCTCGGAGCAAATTCAATTATTGTTCCGTTCAACAGAGCAAGTCATTTGTTGCTATGATGGCGATAGAGCGGGGCGTGATGCCGCTTGGCGCGCACTTGAAAACGCCTTACCTTATTTGGAAGACGGACGACAAATTAAGTTTATTTTCCTGCCTGATGGAGAAGATCCGGATACTTATATCCGTCAATATGATAAAGAAAAGTTTGAAGAATATATTGAGCAAGCCCAGTCTCTCACAGAATTCTTATTTGCACATTTAAGTCCACAGGTGGATTTTTCAACGCAAGAAGGACGAGGTAAATTAGTAGCACTCGCGGCGCCTTTAATTCGTCAAATTCCTGGCGATATGTTGCGCTTGTCATTACGCAATATGTTGGCGCAAAAGCTTGGGATCTTTGATCAATCACAGCTTGAAAGCTTAATTCCAAATCAAATAGATAAAGCTGAACCAAAACCTAAAACGATACAAAAAACTATTAAGAAAACGCCAATGCGTGTGGTGATTTCGCTGTTATTACAGAATTCACAATTGGTGAATCGTATTTCAGATGTGGGTTTACAAGCCTTAAAGCATGAGGCAGGTTACGAATTACTCGAAAAATTGACCGCACTTTGCCGTGAACGAGAAGGCATTACAACAGGGCAAATCTTAGAATATTTTCGTGATACAGAATTCAGCAAGCCCCTTGAAATATTGGCGTCTTGGGATCATCTATTAGACGACTTAGAAATCATTAATGCATTCTCTCAAAACTATCGTCGATTGAATATTCAAGCGATTGAACGTGATATTGAGATGCTTATCGCCAAAGAAAGGGCGGAAGGCTTAACTGATCAAGAACGAGCAATTTTAGTGAATTTGCTCAAGGGAAAAGAAGAGCAGAAAAAACAGTTAGTTAATCCGTCATAACAATGGTAAAATCTCCTGTTCAAAACAAGGGCTTTTATCTTCCAAAAATAACGCAAAACGGGAATAAAAATGGAACAAAATCAACAATCTACCGCAGAGCAATATTCAGAACAAATTGAACAGCTTATGGAATTGGGTCGTACGCAAGGTTATTTAACCTATGCGGAGATTAATGACTTACTTCCGGAAGATGTGATCGATCCGGAATATTACGATAAGTTGTTGCAGACTTTACAGCATGATGCGGGTATTCCAGTTCTTGATGAAGCACCGGAAAGTGACGAAATGATGTTGAATGACACGATTCCGGATGAAGATGCAGTAGAAGAAGCAACGCAGATTTTATCCAATGTGGAATCTGAAATCGGTCGTACAACCGATCCTGTGCGTATGTATATGCGTGAAATGGGTACCGTTGATCTTCTTACCCGTGAAGATGAAATCAGCATTGCAAAACGTATTGAAGAAGGGATTGATGAAGTTCAAACCGCCATTGCAGCATACCCAGAAGCGTTAACAGAGCTATTAAATAATTATGATCAAGTTGAAGCGGGTAATTATCGTTTAGCTGATTTAATTACAGGCTTTGTGGATCCAAATGTTTCTGAAGAGGATACCGCAAACATTGATGAAAATTTTGCGGATGAAGATGAAAGTGCTGAATCTTCGGCAGACATTGATGATGAGAGCGATGAAGAAGATGAAAGCGATAGTAGCTCAAGTTCAGATGACAGCGATTCAGATAACAGTATCGATCCTGAAGTGGCTCGTGAAAGATTTGCAGCATTAAGAGAACAACATACTAAAACATTAGCAACTATTGCAAAACATGGACGTAGTGGTAAACGTGCAAAAGAGCAAATTACTCAATTAGCAGATATCTTCAAACAATTCCGTTTAGTGCCTAAACAATTTGATGTACTTGTTTTATCAATGAAGAATATGATGAAACGTGTACGTTCAGAAGAGCGTCAACTACAAAAAGTATTAGTTGATATTGCGGGTATGCCAAAAGATGAATTTGAGGCGCTGATTGTTGCTAATGGCAGCAGTGATGCATGGGTAGCAAAAGCATTAAAATCAACGAAAGCTTGGGCAAAACGTTTACCAAAATATGAAGAGCGTATCCGTTTATCTTTAGATAACTTAGCGAATATTGAACAGCATACTAATCTCACCATCCAACAAATGCGTGAGATTTGCGATGCGGTATCTCGTGGTGAGCAAAAAGCACGCCGTGCGAAAAAAGAAATGGTTGAAGCCAACTTACGTTTGGTCATTTCTATTGCGAAAAAATATACCAACCGTGGTTTACAATTCTTGGATTTAATTCAAGAAGGGAATATTGGTTTGATGAAAGCGGTAGATAAATTTGAATACCGTCGAGGTTATAAATTCTCTACTTATGCAACCTGGTGGATTCGTCAGGCCATTACTCGTTCGATTGCGGACCAAGCGCGTACAATCCGTATTCCTGTTCATATGATTGAAACGATTAACAAATTAAATCGTATTTCTCGTCAAATGTTACAAGAAATGGGACGTGAAGCCACACCGGAAGAGCTTGCTGAGCGCATGGGCATGCCAGAAGATAAAATTCGTAAAGTGCTTAAAATTGCGAAAGAACCTATTTCTATGGAAACCCCAATCGGTGATGACGATGATTCACATTTAGGTGACTTTATCGAGGATTCAACCCTTGAATTACCATTAGATTCTGCAACCGCACAAAGTTTAAAAGTAGCGACTCATGAAGTGTTAGAAGGTTTAACTCCTCGTGAAGCAAAAGTATTACGTATGCGTTTTGGTATTGATATGAATACCGACCATACACTTGAAGAAGTGGGTAAACAATTTGATGTCACCCGTGAGCGTATTCGTCAGATTGAAGCGAAAGCGTTACGTAAATTACGTCATCCAAGCCGTTCAGAAACCTTAAGAAGTTTCTTAGATGAGTAATTGTTCATTTATATAAAAAGAAAAGGCAGAGATCTCTGCCTTTTTTATTTTTATTTGATTAAATTTGCTTATTTACCACCAAATCACATTCCTTTAAAATACACACCTTTCGTCATTTTTAAAAACAAAAAGGAACTTTATGGAAGAATCTCAAGAGCTCGAAAAACTGCCGCGAGTGATTACTGGTGTATTAAAAGTAGTATTAAGTTTTTCACTTATTGCTTTGGCTTTAGTGTTGATTATTGCTTTAGCTAAAATTACCTATACCTTAGCAATTATGGTATTTAATACATCAAGCGTAGTACCTTATGATGTTGCTGAACAAGCCGTGATGTTTTTCTTATATTTCGGTTTTATTGGCCTTATCGTGCAATATTTTAAAAGCGGCTATCATTTCCCTTTACGCTATTTTATTTACGCGGGGATTACCGCGATGTTGCGCCTGATTATTGTGAATCATGAGAGCTCAGTTGATACTATCTTATTCGCAGGCGCAATTTTAATTATGGTGATTGCACTTTGTTTAGTGTTGTATTCCAATAAAATTAAAATTTAAAAGTGCGGTTATTTTGACCGAGATTTTGGAATGGATTATTCCGGCACAATCCATTCCACTGTCCAACTTCCCGTACCTTCAGGGACGAGCGTTTGGGTCAAATAAGGCAAAATAGATTTCATTTGCTGTTCTAATTGCCAAGGTGGGTTAATCACCACCATTCCACTTGCGGTCATACCACGTTGATCGCTATCAGGGCGAACAGCCAATTCAATTTTCAAAATTTTACGAATTCCCGTTGCTTCTAATCCTTTAAAAATGCGTTTTGTTTGTTGGCGTAGAACTACTGGATACCAAATCGCATAAGTACCTGTTGCAAAGCGTTTATAACCCTCTTCGATCGCTTTTACTACGAGATCATAATCTTCTTTTAATTCATAAGGCGGATCAATAAGCACTAAGCCACGACGTTCTTTTGGTGGAAGTGTCGCTTTAAGTTGTTGGAAACCATTTTCTGATTTTGTGGTGATATTTTTAAATTCTTTGAAATTATTTCGCAATAATGGAAAATCGCTCGGGTGTAATTCTGTCAGTAATACACGATCTTGCGAACGCAATAATTGTGCAGCAATCATTGGTGAACCCGCATAATAGCGTAATTCTTTACTGCCATAATTGAGTTTTTTAATAATCTCCACATAGCGAGCAATTTCTTCGGGTAAATCTGTTCTTTCCCAAAGTCGGCCTATCCCTTCTTTGTATTCGCCCGTTTTTTCTGATTCATTTGAGCTTAAACGATAGCGTCCAACCCCAGAATGGGTGTCGAGATAGTAGAAACCTTTTTCTTTTAGTGAAAGATTTTCTAGAATCAGCATTAGTACAATGTGCTTAAGCACATCGGCGTGGTTGCCAGCATGAAAACTGTGGCGATAACTTAACATAGTTTCTCCTTTATGATGAGAAAAGTACGCTCAAGATTGATGATGGTATAACTTTTCTGCAGAAAAAATATTATCACTTGAAACACTAAAACCTTTGAAGAACTTTGAATTCAAGGGATATTCATGATGACAGAATTTTTTATGACCTGGCAACTTATGGGAAAGCAAATTGAAAGGTTAATAATATATTATATGCTTATAGAGAATCTAGTTTTTTATTATAAATACTTTTGTTGTCTTACTTTACAAGATAAGGTGTAATTTCTAGAACGTTGAAGATAACACTCGAAAAGTGAGTCTATAATTTAACTTATTATTTTCATTGCTTAAATTGACTCTCGAGGACTAAACAAAAAAACTAAACTAAAGTTAATGTTATTTCCTATTGTTTTATTCTTAATTGCGATATAAAATTCTTTCAAATTTTAGTCGGGGTGCCACAAAGTGGCTGAGATGATACCCGTGAACCTGAAACAGTTAGCACTGACGTAGGAAACTAATATGCCAAAATACTTTTCATTCTTCATATCTATTTTCAATCCTTTTTTCTCAAAGCCTCTAGTTATTAATCAATAAGGTTAATGCTATGGTGAATATTCAGGATCTCACTCTTGCTTTTGGAGAGCAAGTACTATTTGAACATCTTGATTTAACCCTTTTACCGAATGAATGGGTGAGTTTACTTGGCTGCTCTGGTGTAGGTAAATCAACGCTTTTAAGATTAATTGCAGGGCTTGATACACAAGGGAAAGTTCAAGGCAATATTATCTCCCATCCCAATATTCGAGTGGCATGGCTACCACAAAAAGATACCCTTTATCCCTGGCTTTCAATTATTGATAACGTCCAATTAGAAAACATACTATTTGGAAAAAAATCCCCAAAAACGACTCTTCAAGCAAAAGTGCTACTTGAACAGGTGGGTATGTCAGAGCATATCCATAAAAACTGTGCTCAATTATCTGGAGGGCAAAAACAAAGAGTGGCGCTCGCTCGAGTATTAATGCAAAACACTGATTTAGTTTTACTTGATGAACCTTTCTCTGCCCTTGACGCAATTAGTCGTTACCAATTACAAAACTTAGCCTATGAACTATTAAAAGATAAAGCTGTGTTATTGGTTACACATGATCCACAAGAGGCGTTACGCTTAAGCCAACGTATTTTTGTATTACGTCCATCGCAGCTTAATCAACCAGCATTATCTGATGTCATAAAACCTGAAGGTAAAGCACCACGAGAACTTAACCAAGAAAATTTGTGGATACTCCAACAGCAATTATTAAATGAGTTATTAGAGGGAAAAAGATGAAACTTAGCCTTCTTAAACCGCTCTTTATTGGAATTATATTGCTGTGTCTTTGGCAAATTATTGGCGTATTTGGTGATTTTCCCCATTACATATTTCCTTCTCCGCAAGCTGTATGGCTGCAATTAACTTCTCATTCAGAACTACTTTGGCAACATACACTAATCACCTTAATTGAAATTGGCTTAGGGCTGCTACTTGGTTTTATTTTTGGATTGTCATCAGCCCTGTTACTCTCTTTTTCACCTAAAACATCGTCATTACTGTTACCAGTTTTAGTGATTTCTCAAGCGATTCCTGTTTTTGCTATCGCTCCAATACTCGTACTTTGGCTGGGTTATGGAATGCCATCAAAAATTGTTATGGCTATTCTCATTATCTATTTCCCTGTGACTGCAGCTTGTTACGATGGATTACGCAATACACCTCAAGCTTGGCTAGATCTCGCCAAAACGTTCAAGCCATCCCCTTGGCGTTTATTACTCAAAGTGCGATTACCTGCTGCATTGCCTGCATTTGCATCAGGCTTTCGCATTGCTGTTTCAGTCGCACCAATTGGTGCTGTAATTGGAGAATGGGTGGGATCATCAGAAGGGCTTGGCTATTTGATGATTCACGCCAACGCCCGTATGCAGGTAGATTTAATGTTTGCCGCATTGCTGATCTTAGTGGCAATTTCACTTTGTTTATATTTCAGCATCGATTGGCTACTACGCCGTTTTATTTGGCACGTTTAACACTTCATGACAAAAGGAGACAAAAATGAAGAAAATTATCCGTTATTTCAGTCTTTTAATGGGACTCACCGCCAGTTTTACCAGTTTGGCAAGAGAGAAAATTAGCTTAATGCTTGATTGGTATGTAAACCCTGATCACGCCGCAATCATTGTGGCGCAACAAAAAGGCTTTTTTGAAAAAAATAACTTAGAGGTCGAGATTATCGAACCAGCCGATCCATCGTTACCGCCTAAATTGGTTGCTGCAGGAAAAGTGGATTTAGCCATTAATTATCAACCTCAACTTTATCAACAAGTTGCAGAAGGATTACCTTTAGTGCGTGTCGGCTCTCTGATTTCCAGCCCATTAAATAGCGTAGTGGTTCTAAAAAATAGCAATATCAAAACGCTTGCCGATCTGAAAGGGAAAAAAGTAGGCTATTCAGTTAGTGGCTTTGAGGATGTATTACTCGATACCATGCTCAACGCCATCGGGCTCAGCAACCAAGACGTAAAATTGGTGAACGTGAATTGGTCGCTTTCCCCTTCTCTTTTAACAGGACAAGTCGATGCGGTCATAGGAGCATTTCGTAATTTCGAACTGAATCAGATCCATTTGGAAAAACAAGAAGGCGTGGCATTTTTCCCAGAACAATATGGTGTGCCAGCTTATGATGAATTGATTTTAGTGGCGAAAAAAAACAATCTTGCCTCTAAAAAAATTTCCGATTTTTTGACCGCACTTGAACAAGCTACAACCTACCTACAAAGCCATCCAGATGAAGCATGGCAATCTTTTGTGAACTATAAACCAAAAGAACTCAATACAGAATTAAATCAATTAGCGTGGAAAGACACCTTGCCTTTATTAGCAACGAAACCTCGTCAATTGGATGCCAAACGTTATCAACAAATGGCGGAATTTATGCATCACAAAGGCTTGATTCCAAAATCACTTGAATTGAAAGACTATGCTGTCGAATTACAGTAAGGGGAAATGATGATCAACCAACTCATTCAGCAAGCGCAACCTTATTGGAAGCAATATGTTGAGCATGAATTTGTGCAACAACTTGCAAAAGGCACCTTGCCAAAAGCTTGTTTTCAGCATTATTTAAAACAAGATTACATCTATCTTTTCCATTACAGCCGCGCTTTTGCTTTGGGTGTGTTCAAGGCAAGAAATTTTGCCGAAATGGACATGCCGCGTAAAACGCTCGACATTCTTTGCCAAGAAATCCAATTACATTTGGATTACTGCCGACAATGGGAAATTAGTGAACAGGAAATATTCCAAACACCAGAAAGTGCAGCATGTATTTCCTATACACGTTACCTGCTTGATTGTGGAATGACGGGTGGTTTACCAGAACTTTATGCAGCGGTTACACCTTGTGCTTTAGGTTACGCACAAGTCGCCCGCTACATCACAGAAAATTATCCGAAACTACCAAGCAATCCTTATCAAGCGTGGATTGACGCATACTCAGCACCAGAATATCAACAAGCCGCACAAGAAACGGTTGATTTTCTGACCGCACTTTGTAAGCCACTTGATGATTCCCAATTCGCTCATATCCAACAAATTTTTACTACGGCTACCCGAATGGAAATCGGATTTTGGCAAATGGGATTAGATTTAGCATAAAAATAAAGGTGTAAAATGAAATCAGTTTATTTATCAAAAATTCGTGAACAGAATCCATTGATTCATAATATTACCAATATTGTCGCAGCAAATTTTAGTGCCAATGGTTTACTTGCTTTAGGTGCATCACCATTGATGTCAGCAAACATAGAGGAAATGGTTGAAGTGCCCAAAATCAGCCAAGCATTGGTAATCAATATTGGCACGCTTATCGGTAAAGAACGAGAGGCTATGTTATTAGCAGGTAAAACCGCTAATTCAATCGGTATTCCTATCGTGCTTGATCCTGTGGGAGTGGGTGCCACTAGCTACCGACGCGAAACTATCCGTCAGTTACTGTCTGAAGTGAAATTTGCCTTAATTCGTGGTAATGCAGGTGAGCTAGCTACGATTGCAGGTGAAGAATGGCAAGCAAAAGGCGTGGATGCAGGACAAGGTAAAACGAATCTACAAGAAGTTGCTCAACGTGTAGCTCAACGCTATGGTTGCACAGTATTAATTAGTGGAGAGGTTGATATTATCAGCGATGGACAACAAACTGCCACAATCCATAACGGTACGCCGCTATTTCCAAAAGTCACCGCATCAGGTTGTTTATTAAGTGCAGTATGCGCAGCATTTTTAGCTGTTGATGGAGGCAAACATTTTTCAGCAACAATCGAAGCTTGTGCTGCTTACACCATTGCAGGGGAGACTGCAGCTAAAAACCTAACCACACAAGTTGGACAGTTCCAAATTCGCTTGCTTGATGAATTGGCGGCTTTAACACCTGATTTAATAGAACAAAACGCGGAGGTGAAATATGTCTAATATTCCACAAACGTTGACTATTGCAGGTTCTGACAGCGGCGGTGGTGCTGGCATTCAAGCCGATCTCAAAACCTTTCAAATGCAGGGTGTTTTTGGCACTTCGGTGATTACTGCGGTCACTGCACAAAACACACTTGGCGTATTTGATATCCACCCGATTCCACTGAAAACAATTCAAGCGCAGCTGAAAGCGGTCAAAAATGACTTTCAGATTACAAGTGCCAAAATTGGTATGCTTGGTACAGCAGATATTATTGAATGTGTTGCTGATTTCTTAAGTCATCGTCCATTCGGCACATTAGTTCTTGATCCCGTCATGATTGCGAAAGGGGGCGCGCCTTTATTGCAACAACAAGCGGTTTCTGCATTAATCCAACATTTATTACCACTAGCCGACGTGATTACACCTAATATTCCCGAAGCAGAAGCTTTAACAGGCATCAAAATTTCTGATACAGCTAGCATTCAACAAGCTGCGTTAGACTTGCACAAACAAGGCGCAAAGAATGTGATTATTAAAGGTGGACATTCGCTCAATTCACAAAGTCAGCAATGCCAAGATTGGATCCTTTTACAAAATGGTGAGCATCTTGTTTTAGAAAGCCCGCGTTTTGATACTCCACATACTCACGGCACAGGCTGTACTTTTTCAGCCTGCTTAACAGCAGAATTAGCCAAAGGCGCGTCATTAAAAAGTGCAGTGAAAACAGCTAAAGATTTTATTACGGCAGCCATATCTCACCCATTGAATATTGGTCATGGACATGGACCAACAAATCATTGGGCTTACAGTCGCCTTTAAGGATTAAAAGATGAAAAATATTCAAGAAATTTTACCGCTCTATTTTGTAGCGGGCACGCAAGATTGCCGACATTTAGGTGAGAATCCGGCAGAAAACTTGCTCTTTGTACTAAAACAAGCTTTAGAAGGTGGCATTACCTGTTTTCAATTCCGAGATAAAGGCAAATTCTCATTAGAAAATTCACCAATGGAACAACGTTCTTTAGCCATTAGCTGTCAAGATTTATGTCGTCAATATAATGTGCCATTTATTGTAGATGATAACGTTGATTTAGCTTTAGAAATTGAAGCGGATGGCATTCATGTTGGACAAAGTGATACGCCTGTAAAAACGATTCGAGCAAAAACCAATAAACCACTTATTATTGGTTGGTCAGTCAACCGTTTAGACGAAGCCAAAATCGGAGAGGAATTATCTGAAATCGATTATTTCGGTATTGGTCCAATTTTTCCGACTCAGTCAAAAGAGAATCCTAAACCAACACTTGGAATGGCGTTCATTCAAACATTGAGAGAAGCAGGAATCACCAAACCACTTGTGGCTATTGGTGGCGTAAAACGAGAACATGTAAAAACCTTACGGAAATATGGCGCTGATGGTGTTGCAGTTATCACGGCTATAACTCAAGCGAATGATATAAAAGTAGCAACTCAAGCCCTAAAGGAAGAAAGTAATGCAAGCAACCAATAATCCAAATAGCTTAAAACGAGTAGCAATGGCAACAATGATTGGCACCGCTATTGAATATTTCGATAACTATATTTATGCCATGGCTGCGGTGCTCGTTTTCAATCATCAATTTTTCCATGCAGCCGATCCACTTTCAGGCCAAATTGCTGCGCTTTCTACGCTAGCACTGACTTTTATTGCTCGTCCTCTGGGGGCGGTATTATTCGGACATTTTGGCGATCGCTTAGGAAGAAAAAATACCTTTGTTATGAGCCTGTTAGTAATGGGAATCTCAACCGTAGTGATCGGCTTATTACCGACTTACGACAGTATCGGAATATGGGCAACCATCTTACTTTGCTTGTGTCGTATCGGTCAAGGCATTGGTTTAGGTGGCGAATGGGGCGGCGCTGCATTAGTAGCAATCGAAAATGCACCTGAAGGAAAACGTGGTTGGTATGGCACTTTTCCACAATTAGGCGCTCCTCTAGGATTACTACTTGCCAATGGTGTCTTTTTACTCATTACCGCGCTTTTGGGACAAGCAGCAATGACTGACTGGGCATGGCGAATTCCATTTCTTTCCTCTTTTGTATTAGTTGCCATTGGGTTGTATGTTCGATTAAAACTTACGGAAGCACCAATATTTATTGCCGCACTTAACAAGCCTAAACCTAAAACTTTACCGATGATGGAAGTGATCGTTACTCATTTCAAACCGTTCTTCTTAGGCATGCTAATCTGCATTGCAGGCTATGTGCTCTTTTATATTATGATCGCTTTCAGCCAAATTTATGCAAAATCTGCCCCAACCGTATCAGAAGCTGGCTATGCAATGGGATTAGGCTTCTCACCACAAATTTTTACTGCTTTATTAATGTTTAGTGCCGTTTCACTCGCCATTACTATTACAATTTCGGGCAAATATATAGATAAAGTAGGACGAAGAATTTGGTTAATTTGGACGACTGTTGGCGTTGCTCTTTTTGGTTTAGTCTTACCGTATTTTCTAGAAAATGGAACAACTGTGAGTTTGTTTTGGTTCTTAATCATTGGAATGGGATTAATTGGTATGGGTTATGGCCCCCTTGCGAGTTTCTTACCAGAATTATTTCCTACACACGCTCGTTATTCCGGAGCATCCTTAACCTATAATATTGCAGGATTATTTGGCGCCAGTGTAGCAGCAATTATTGCATTACCATTGAATGCTAATTATGGCTTAAAAGGTGTTGGAATTTACTTAACCTTAAATGCTGTATTGAGTTTAATTGGGTTATGGTTTATTACGGAAACAAGAGATAGGCAACTGCTCTAGATAAATTTATCAAACTTAAAATTTCACTAATATTGAAAATATTTTGAGTAAAAGAATGCCTTTCACAAATTGAGATCGGAAAGGCATTTAAAATTAACTACACTTTTAGTATTTTAATCAGTACTAGAATAATTCTTCTGGTTGCGTTGCTGGAATGGCATCTTTAGTTTTACCTGTTCCACCGTTTAGACGTTGTTGTAACTCTGGTGGAACATAATAACCACGCTCTTGCATTTCCGCAATGTAAGTACGTTTAGGCTCAGTACCGACGATAAAGTATTCTTTTCGACCACCACCTTCAGAAAGTAAACCAGAGTTACTATCAATGGTTTTTTCCATGATGTTTGGTGGAAGTGTGAGTTGACGTTCTGGTACATCAGAAAGTGCAGCTTTCATATAAGCAACCCAGGCAGGCATTGCGGTTTTCGCACCCGCTTCACCTTTACCTAATACGCGTTTGTTATCATCGAAACCGACATAGGTCGTTGTCACTAAGTTAGCACCAAAGCCCGCATACCAAGCAACTTTCGCACTATTCGTGGTACCGGTTTTACCGCCGATGTCACTACGCTTAATGCTTTGAGCAATACGCCAGCTGGTACCTTTCCAACTAAGTCCTTGCTCACCATAAATCGCCGTATTTAATGCACTACGAATTAAGAAGGCTAATTCACCACTAATCACACGAGGGGCGTACTCTTGTTTTGCCGCACCGTCTTTCGCATCCGCCATTAAATCAACAGAACCGTCATTTAATGCTGATGTTTGAAGCTCTGGCAAGTCTAGTACATTCTCAGGTTGCTGCTCACCCTCACCTTCATCTGTATCGGTGTTGCTATTACCTTTAGCAGATTTTAGATTGTCAGGGTTAGCCACTTCTGCGACATCTTTAAAACCATCAATTTTATCTTTGGTTTCACCATAAATAACAGGAATGTCGTTACAGGTGATACAAGCAATTTTCGGATTAGCAATAAATAAATCTTTACCCGTGTTATCTTGAATTTTTTCGATAAGGTAAGGATCAATTAAGAAACCACCATTATCAAATACCGCGTAAGCACGCGCCATTTCAAGCGGCGTGAAAGACGCTGCACCTAATGCAAGTGCTTCACTGGCAAAATATTGGTCACGTTTGAATCCAAAACGTTGTAAGAAGTCAGCTGTAAAGCCAACACCTGCGGTTTGTAGGGCTCGGATGGCAATCATGTTTTTAGATTGACCTAAACCCACACGTAAACGCATTGGACCGTCATAACGATCAGGTGAGTTTTTCGGCTGCCACAAAGGTTGTCCTGGTTTTTGAATGGAGATAGGACTGTCTTGTAATACGCTTGAAAGCGTTAAACCTTTCTCTAATGCAGCTGCATAGATAAATGGTTTAATCGAAGAACCGACTTGCACTAAAGATTGGGTTGCTCGGTTAAATTTACTTTGTTCGTAGCTAAAACCACCCACCATGGCTTCAATTGCACCATTATCTGAGTTTAATGAAACTAATGCAGAGTTAGCTGCTGGAATTTGGCCTAACACCCACTCACCGTTATCACGTTTACGAATCCAAATCTGTTCGCCCACTTTAACGGGGGATTTACCTGCCCAACGCATTGCGTTTGAAGATAGCGTCATCGTTTCATTATTAGCTAAAAGTAATTCTGCACCATTTTTACCCAATGCGGTTACCGCCGCTGGAATAAAAGGTTCTGAATCAGGTAATTTTTTCAAGAAAGCGACAATACGCTCGTTGTCCCATACGGCTTCACCTTTTTTCCATAGAGGCGCGCCACCACGCCAGCCATGACGCATATCATAATCGATCAGGTTATTACGTACGGCTTTTTGTGCTTCTGCTTGATCTTTTGACAGTACAGTTGTGAAGACTTTATAACCTTTGGTGTAAGCATCTTCCTCACCAAAACGTTTTACCATTTCTTGACGAACCATTTCAGTCACATAGTCTGCACGGAATTCAAATTTTGCACCGTGATAACTCGCTACGATTGGCTCTTTGATGGCTGCATCATATTCTGCTTTGGTGATTTTGTTTTCATCCAACATACGACCTAATACCACATTACGGCGTTCTTCCGCACGTTTTGGTGAATACAATGGGTTCATTGTTGAAGGTGCTTTTGGTAAGCCTGCAATCACAGCCATTTCAGAGAGCGTTAATTCATCTAAGTTTTTACCAAAGTAGGTTTGTGCAGCGGCTGCGACACCATAAGAACGATAGCCTAAGAAAATTTTATTCAAATAAAGCTCTAAAATTTCTTGTTTGCTTAGAGCATTTTCGATTTCTACCGCTAATACCGCTTCACGTGCTTTACGAATAATGGTTTTTTCCGGGGTTAAGAAGAAGTTACGTGCAAGCTGTTGCGTAATGGTACTTGCCCCTTGAGATGCACCACCATTGTTGACAGCAACAAAAATCGCACGAGCAATACCGACAGGGTCTAAACCGTGATGGTCATAAAAACGGCTATCTTCCGTCGCTAAGAAAGCATCTTGCAGACGCTGAGGTACATTTTCTAATTTCACTGGAATACGGCGTTGTTCACCGACTTCACCGATCAATTTGCCATCAGCCGTATAAATTTGCATCGGTTGTTGTAACTCGACGGTTTTTAGGCTTTCTACCGATGGTAAGGAGGATTTTAAGTGAAAATACAGTACACCACCGGCGACTAACCCCAGTATACATATCGTAAATAGGGTACTTAATATTAATTTTGCGATCCGCATCGTAAAATTCTCTCTGGTTTAATGAATATTCAAAAAATCAAAATTATGATTTTGGCTGCTAAGTATAAAAGATTAATCCCTTAAAGAATAGGAAAGAATATGGGAATTGCTCATAGAAAGCAGCGAAAACAACAAATTGGTGTGAGTAAACAACAAGATAACCTCTATTTTGTTTGGCTAGATGAATTCAACAAAGTTCAATCTATTTGCTTGAATGGACGACAAAAGGATATTTTTTCTCAGTTATTACCTCATTTACCGCAAAAAACAAACCAATGTTGTTTTATCGGTGCTATTTCACCCCATTTAACTTGGTCTAAAACGCTTATTTTACCGCAAACACTCAATGTTCAGGAGTGTGAACAACAATGTCGTTTTATTTTGCAAAAAGAATTACCGATTCCTTTGGATGAATTATGGTTTGATTATCTGACCACGCCATTAAAACAAGGTTTTCGTTTGGATATCACGGCTATTCGACAAGAAAGCGCCAATGCAGAATTAGAAAAATATCTACCGTTAAAATTGACCGCACTTGATTTACTGAATCACAGTATTTTACGCGCATTTTATGCCATTTTAGGTCAAGAGCCGACTAACGCCTTATTTTTATATCAAGATCAACAAGGATGTCTCGCCGTTTGTGAACGCTTACAACAACGACAAGTCTTGCAATCTCAAGGTGATTTATCCGAACTTTATCAACAATTTATCCAACGCTTTCCCGAAACGATAGAACAGGTTTATGTGTATCAAACGCCCGATATGTTGAATTCACATACAATCGAATTACAGCCTAAAGATTGGCAGCGTATTGAAACAGATTTCCCTTTTATTGCTTTAGGTAATGCACTGTGGCAAACCGATTTAAAGCTAGTGGAGTTATCTTTAAAACCTCCCGCACTTTTGCCTTTAGTTAATCGGGAGAGTGGTGATGTTTAGCCTTAATTTATTGCCTTGGCGCTTAGAACAACATCAAAAGGCCTTTCGTCGTTTTATGTGTCAAGGTTTAATTTGGCTAGCTTGTTCAGTTTTGATTGTCATTGGATTGAACCAACTTAATGAACAACAAGGGCAAGCCCTAAGTCAGACAAAAGAAAAACTGACACAAATAACTCATCAAGTCCATCAGAAACGCATTCAAGTTCAACAACTACAACATGATTTGAAAGAAATGAATGAGCTGACGGAAATGGATACAGAATATGTGTATCGCCTGCTTAATTTATTAACTGAGTTCCCATTACAACAGGGCGAGTTAGATGAATTTACGCTCAATGCGAAGCAAGTTGTCCTTTCAGGCGCGACAGAAAGCCAACAAGAGTTTGAGGAGATACATCAATTTCTCAAACGTCATTTTACAGAGGTTAACTTAACTAAGTTTCAGCCAGTGCAACATCAGTTATTTTTTCAATTTGATATTCAGTTATCGGAGTCTGTGCAATGAGGAACTTTATCAATGAGCTTGTTCAAAAAAGTGTACAAAGTTGGTTTGGGAGATGGCTTCGATTACCTCAAATGGTCCATGCCGCCTTTTGGTTGAGTGCATTAAGTGCGGTCATCTTTTTACCTGTTTTTCGTTACGTTGAAAAGAGTAATGAACGACATCGACTTGACGCAGAATTGAGTTTGCAGCAGCAAGAGTGGGATAAACAGGAAAAGATTTTACAACCCTTAAGACAAAAGTCAGACAGCCGACAACTTTCTCCAGAATTAGCTAATTCTGTATTGCCGATTAATCAGCATGTACAGGCGTTGTTAAATGGGCGACTTCGATCGTTGGATTTACGTTGGGATTTTTCTCAACATACTTTGTTGCATTTATCATTGCAAGGCTATTTTGTCGATTTACAGCAATTTGTGACCGCACTTTTAAACGATGTTCCTACACTTTCTTTAACGCAATTAAACATTGAGAAATTAGATGAAGAGGAAAATGCTTCTATTACATGTGAGTTAATTTTCCAACTAAATAAGGACAAATAATGAAAAAACTTTTCTTAATCTTGATAGCGTTTTTTTCTGTATCAGCATTTTCACAAGATCCTTTTGATCGTAAACAAAGAGAACAAACCGAATATTCAAAAGAGGGGCTCACCCTACCGCCGGTGTCGGCTTGCGTGTATTCGGAGCCGAGACTGGCGGAGGAACGCCCATTGGTTCAGCTACACATTGTGGGAGTCGTGCAATATGGTAAACAGGCAGAAGTGTTATTTAATGATGATGGGCATATTCTGTCTGTTCAAGTCGGGCAGAGGATTGGAAAAGAAGGCTATTTAGTCGAAAAAGTGAGTAAAAACAGCGTGACGCTTCAAAGTTATAAAGCAGGGCAATGTGAACAAACGACCTCAATCATAATGAGATTTTAAAATGATAAAGCAGAAAATAAAAACAAAGTGCGGTCAGTTTTTAATGTGTTTTTTGATCCTATGGACGACCTACTCAGCGGCAGAGAATCGCGTATTTTCACTTCGCTTAAAACAAGCTCCCATGGTGGCGACACTACAGCAACTTGCTCTTGAGCAAAATACTAATTTAATGATTGATGATGAATTAGAGGGAACGCTTTCATTGCAATTGGATAATGTAGATTTTGATCGTTTATTGCGTTCTGTAGCAAAAATCAAAGGGCTCTCTTTTTATCAAGAAAATGGTATTTATTATTTGGGTAAGCCTTCTCAACATGAGCAATATGCAGAGAAAATGACAGAACCTATGGCAATTAGCGGAGAAAGTTTGCCTAGTGAAACACCACTTGTGAGTACAACGGTTAAACTGCATTTTGCGAAGGCCTCTGATGTGATGAAATCTTTAACAACAGGGAGCGGTTCTTTGCTTTCACCTAGTGGCACAATTACATTTGATGATCGAAGCAATGTGTTACTGATTCAGGATGATGCACATTCTGTCAAAAATATTAAAAAATTGATTGCAGAGCTGGATAAACCCATTGAACAAATCGTGATTGAAGCACGTATTGTGACGATTACCGATGAAAGCTTAAAAGAATTAGGTGTGCGTTGGGGGATTTTTAATCCTACTGAGGCAGCCCGTCGAGTGAGTGGCAGTCTAGATGCGAATGGCTTTAGTAATATCAGTAATAATTTAAACGTGAATTTTGCGACAACAGTCACGCCAGCCGGCTCATTAGCACTTCAAGTAGCCAAAATTAATGGTCTATTGTTAGATTTAGAATTGACTGCACTTGAACGTGAAAATAACGTAGAAATTATTGCAAGCCCTCGTTTACTTACAACCAACAAGAAAAGTGCAAGCATCAAACAAGGAACAGAAATTCCTTATGTGGTGACGAATGGGAAAAATGATACACAGTCAGTGGAATTTCGTGAAGCCGTGTTAGGATTGGAGGTCACGCCACATATTTCGAAGGATAATAATATTCTATTGGATTTATTAGTGAGTCAAAATTCCCCGGGAAATCGCGTGGCTTACGGGCAAAATGAAGTAGTATCCATTGATAAACAAGAAATTAATACGCAAGTGTTTGCCAAAGATGGGGAAACGATTGTATTGGGTGGTGTATTCCACGATACGATCACGAAAGGTGTCGATAAAGTACCATTATTGGGCGATATTCCAGGTATTAAGCGCTTATTTAGTAAGGAGAGTGAACGTCATCAAAAGCGAGAGCTCGTGATTTTTGTGACACCTCATATTTTAAAACAAGGTGAAAGAATGGAAATGGCCAAAAAAGAAAAGCATTTTAAGCAAGTTGAAAAAGCAAAAAAATAAAGTGCGGTCAATTTCTCTCATGTTTTCCCATTTTTTTCAGTTTAGCTGTGTGCATTGCAAGCGATCTATTTATCTTGGTCGAAATGGATTGTGTAGTCGATGTCAGAAGCAAATTAAAACTTTCCCTTATTGTGGTCGATGTGGTTCACCCTTGCAGCATTATGCAATGGGCTGTGGACATTGTTTGAAAAATGAACCCGCTTGGGATCGTATTGTGATTATTGGGCATTACCTCGAACCGCTTTCTTCACTTATTCATCGTTTTAAATTCCAAAAACAGTTTTGGTTAGATCGCAGTTTATCGCGTTTGCTTTATCTCGCGGTGCGAGAGGCGAGACGAACGCATGGGCTCTCGTTGCCTCAGGTGATTATTCCAGTGCCGCTATATCATTTTCGACAATGGTATCGGGGTTATAACCAGGCTGATTTATTAGCGAACTGGTTGAGCCGTTGGTGTGATGTGCCTAACTGTCATCATGTGGTGAAACGGATTAAACATACCCACACTCAACGAGGTTTAACCGCGAAAGATCGACGAAGAAACCTTAAAAATGCTTTTGCAGTGGATGCTAAAATTCCTTTTCCTTATGAACGTGTTGCTTTGGTGGATGATGTGATTACAACTGGTTCAACGTTGGCAGAGATAGCCAAACAACTTCGAAAATTAGGTGTAAAAGAAATTCAGGTGTGGGGTTTGGCGAGAGCCTAAATTTTTAAAGATAGGATTTATCTATATCTATAAAAATAGGAATAAATGTAGAAAAAATTGCCGTATAGGAGTATCATTCTTGATATATTGCATCAAGTATTAGGACTTTATTTATGGAACAAATTTTTATTTCAGATGCTGCACAAGCACATTTTCGGAAACTTTTAGATACACAAGAAGAAGGTACAAATATTCGTATTTTTGTCGTGAATCCAGGTACGCCAGGAGCAGAATGTGGCGTGTCTTATTGCCCGCCAAATTCAGTTGAAGTGACTGATACTGAAATGAAATACGATACTTTTTCAGCATTTGTGGATGAAATTAGTTTACCGTTTTTAGAAGATGCGGAAATTGATTATGTAACAGAAGAGCTTGGGGCTCAGCTTACTTTAAAAGCACCTAACGCCAAAATGCGTAAAGTTGCAGATGATGCGCCTTTAATTGAGCGCGTAGAGTACGTGATCCAAACACAAATTAACTCACAATTAGCCAGCCATGGCGGTAAAATCACGCTAATTGAAATTACTGATGATGGTTATGCTGTTCTACAATTTGGTGGTGGCTGTAATGGTTGCTCGATGGTTGATGTAACCTTAAAAGATGGGGTAGAGAAACAGTTAATTTCGCTCTTCCCAAATGAATTAAAAGGTGCAAGAGACGTAACAGAACACCAACGTGGTGAACATTCTTATTATTAAGAATAGAAGATAAAAAAGGGCTAATCATTCGCCCTTTTATTTTTTAAGCGGCAGATAATTTCTGTAACAACCGATCCATTGCCCGATATCCTAGCGCTTCTGCTAAATGAGGTTGTTGTATCTCTTTTTCGCCATTCAAATCGGCAATTGTGCGTGAGACTTTCAAAATTCGATGGTAGGCTCTTACTGAAAGCCCTAGCTTATTCAGTGCATTCTCAAGGAATAATGCATCTTTATCTTGTAATTTACAGTCTCGTTCAATTTCTTTGCTTGAAAGATATGCATTGATCTTGCCTGCTCGAGCAAGTTGAATTTCTCTCACTTTTAACACTTTTTCTCTTACTTGTTGGCTTGTTTCGCCTCTATCTCCAGTATTCTGTAAGCTACCTTGTGGCAGAAGGGGCACTTCAATGGATAAATCAAAACGATCTAAAAATGGGCCAGAAAGGCGATTTAAATAACGTATCACTTGTTGTGGCGAGGTGCGGTTATGTGTTCCAGTATAATGCCCCGTTGGACTTGGATTCATCGCCGCAACTAATTGAAAGCGAGCAGGAAATTGGATTTTAGCATTGGCTCGCGAAATAATAATTTCTCCACTTTCTAATGGCTGGCGGAGTGCATCCAGTACTTTACGCTCAAACTCAGGCAATTCATCAAGAAAAAGTACGCCATTATGTGCGAGCGATATTTCGCCTGGTTTTGGAATGGTTCCTCCACCTACTAAGGCTGGCAAAGAGGCACTATGATGTGGTGCTCGAAACGGTCGTTGTTTCCAGTTATGAAAATTTAATTCATTTTGTACTAAACTCGTAACCGAAGCGGTTTCAATGGCTTCTGAATCAGTCATTTCAGGGAGTAATGCGGTGAGACGACTTGCTAACATAGTTTTACCTGTACCGGGAGGACCTAAAAAGAGTAGGTTGTGCTGACCTGCGGCAGCTATTGTTAGTGCTCGTTTCGCATGTTGCTGACCAATAATATCCGTCAAATCTAAGTGATTTTTAGCTGAAAATCTGACTGCACTTTCTTGTACAAGTAATGAGGCCAAAGGTAATTTATCTTGATTATTTAAGAATTGCACGACCTCTAAAAGGTTTTTAGCGAAATAAGTCTCTTGCTCTGAGACAAGCGACGCCTCATTGGCATTTTGATAAGCGATAATGGGTGCGCGTTTCGCTTTTTGAGCTGCTAAAATGGCAGGAATGACACCGTGTACGCCACGTAATTCACCCGTTAATGCGAGTTCACCAACGAATTCAAATTGTTTTAAACGGCTACCATCTAATTGATCTGATGCAGCCAAGATACCTATCGCAATGGGTAAATCAAATCGTCCCCCTTCTTTGGGTAAATCAGCCGGTGCAAGATTTACGGTGATGCGTTTGGCAGGATATTTGAACTGCGCATTCATTAATGCACTTCTGACACGATCTTGCGCTTCTTTTACAGTTTTTTCGGGTAGGCCAACTAAGGTAAATCCAGGTTTTCCGTTACTTAAGTGTACCTCAATGGTAACAAGAGGGGCTTGTACGCCCATTGAGGCACGGCTATAAACAATGGCAAGAGACATTCAGATTCCTTAAAGTGCGGTCAAAAATAATCAGATTTTCGCACTATAAAAAAAGCACAGAATGAAATCATACATTCTGTGCTTTTTTTGCGATCTTGATCGCAGAAATTACTTTTTCTTGATAAAAAACTACGCGAAAAGTGGGGCAAACCAACTATCTAACTTGGCAGCCAATTTATCAATACCAATTTTATTTTGTGCAGAAAAAGCCTCTACTTGAATATCACCTTGGAAGGGTAAAATCGCTTCACGTACCATTTTGACTTGTTTGCTACGTGCACTTTGGCTGAGTTTATCCGCTTTAGTTAAAAGTAGCATAACCGGTAAATCAGCAGAAACTGCCCATTCTATCATTTGTTGATCGAGATCTTTTAAAGGATGGCGAATATCCATTAAAACAACAAGTCCGCCTAAACATTCTCGTTTTTGCAAATATTCCCCGAGGGATTTTTGCCACTCGATTTTCATTTTTTCAGGAACGGCAGCATAGCCATAGCCAGGTAAATCCACTAGTTTACAATTCGGCTCCACCTCAAAAAGGTTGATGAGCTGTGTTCTACCAGGGGTTTTAGAGGTTCGAGCTAAGCTTTTCTGATTGGTTAATGCATTAAGTGCAGTCGATTTTCCTGCATTTGAACGCCCAGCAAAAGCAATTTCAATTCCAGTATCCTCTGGAATGGAACGAATATTGGGGGCACTCGTGAGAAAATGCGTTTTATGATAATTCAGTTTAATTTCAGACATAATAGTTCCTTTCATCAATTGACCCTAGCATATCACAAATAGAAAAATTGCTGAAATTATGAGAGAATGCGCGCTTTGCGTGATTTAAAGCATCTTTAATTATATTAATAACTATGGAATCTCAAGAAAATCAATATCGCTGGCCAAAAGCGGAAGCCATTTATCCCGATAGGCCAGGGCGTTCTTATGCACTTAAGCGCCTACGTTATCGTCTTCGATCTTTTTTACATCAAGGCTCAATTGTTCACTTTGAGCAATTTATTAATCAGCATCCTTTTCTTGTCACATTATTAAATGAACATGCAGATTATAGCTACCCATTAGTTTATCGTTTTTTAGATAAACGTTTTAATAGCAAACAGCGTTTCGAAGCTATTTGTGACAATCTACTTTTTTTACCTGAAAAATTGACCGCCCTTTCAGAACCCATTTATAAAACGCCATTAAGTTTTGGTGAAGTAATTCCTGATTTTGAAATGACATTGTCGATGACCACGCACCAACCGATGGAAGGCTATTGGGTATTGGAATTATGGCATAAACCACGTAATGAATTAGTGTATTTGCTTACTTTTGCCAAACTTGGTGAGGCATTACTTATTTCTGTGGTGCAAGGCCCCAATTTTGAAGGTTCCAAAGAGATGGTGAAGCAACTGACAAAAACGTGCCATGGTTTACGCCCAGCTTATTTGATGGTGGAGATGATGAAAGCATTGACGAAAGTATTGGGTTTCAAAACATTATTAGGTATTCCACAAAAATATCAAAATAAATCGCGTTTTATTCAAAGTTCACATTATGTTGTAGATTATGATGCGATTTTTGCTGAATCAGGTGGACAGTTGAAAGACTATTGGGAATTACCTTTAGAGATCGATAGAAATCTTGATGAGGTACCGAGTAAGAAACGTTCTATGTATCGCAAACGCTATGCAATGCTAGATGATTTGGCTAAAGTAATCGAAGAAAAATTAGAATTGTAAAAGTAAAAAGTGCGGTGAATGTTGACCGCACTTTTTGTTTTATAAGATTTTCAAACAAGCCACAAAATGGCTGTTGTTTTGGCTGGTGAAAGATGGTTTTTGTTTCGCACAATTTTCATCAGCTTTTAGGCAGCGAGTCCGGAACACACAGCCAGATGGCGGATTAATTGGTGAAGGCAACTCGCCTTCAAGCAATTCAATGGATTTGTTGCGTTCCAATTTAGGATCGGGAATTGGAACTGCAGACATTAAGGCTTTGGTATAAGGATGTTTGGTATTGTTATACACTTCCTCATCGCTGCCTAATTCCATGGCATTACCTAAATACATCACCAATACGCGGTCAGAAATGTGTTTTACCACCGCCAAATCATGAGCGATAAAAATTAAGGAAAGCCCCATTTCTTTTTGTAGCGATTTTAACAAATTCACTACTTGTGCCTGAATGGACACGTCCAGCGCAGAAACGGGTTCATCACAAATGATCATTTTCGGCTCAATGATTAACGCGCGAGCGATACCGATACGCTGACATTGGCCACCAGAAAACTCATGTGGATAGCGGTTAATCAAGTTTGGTAAAAGCCCGACTTTCAACATCATCGCTTGCACTTTTTCTTTCACTTCAGCAGCACTTAATTGCGGTTGGTAGATCTTTAATGGCTCGGCAATGATTTCGCCAATGTTCATTCTCGGATTGAGAGAGGCGAGAGGGTCCTGGAAAATCATTTGGATATCTTTGCGAGTATCTTTCCATTGTTTAGCTGATTGTTTTCGTAAATTTTTACCAAGCCACAAGATTTCCCCTTCACTCGCTTCGACTAAGCCGATGATGGCACGTGCAAGTGTGGATTTACCACAACCAGATTCACCTACTACACCGAGGGTTTCACCTTCATAAAGCTTAAAGGAAACATCCTTTACTGCTTTTAAGGTTTGAGGTTTGGCGAAGAAAAGGGATTTATCATTTTTAATTTTAAAACTAACGCCTAAGTGATTGACTTCAAGGAGTAATTCTTTGTTATTTGAAACTGTCATAGGGTAAATTTCTCCACGGGTAACCAACAATTGCGTAATTGACCTTCATTAAATGCGGTCAGTTTTGGTGCAGTTTGGCATTGTTCTGTTGCAAATTGGCAACGGGGTGAGAATGGGCAACCTTTTGGCAAATGCAATAAATTCGGTGGATTGCCTGGAATGGTCACCAAGTGTTCTTCATTGCCATCTAAGCGAGGAATCGCATCCATTAAGCCAATAGAATAAGGATGGGTTGGATGATAGAAAATTTGCTCTGCTGTGCCGTATTCCATGGTTCGTCCGGCATACATCACCATCACTTGATCGCAAATACCCGCTACCACACCTAAATCGTGAGTGATCATAATAATCGCGGTATTAAATTCACGTTTTAACTCATTTAACAAGGTCATGATTTGCGCTTGAACGGTTACATCCAAAGCGGTGGTGGGTTCATCGGCAATGAGTAGTTTTGGACGGCATAATAAGGCCATCGCAATCATCACTCGTTGACGCATACCGCCTGAAAATTCATGAGGATACATGCCCATGCGTTTTTTGGCTTCCGGCATTTTAACTGCATCTAACATTTTCACGGATTCGGCAAAGGCAGTTTGTTTATCGTAACCTTTGTGCAATTGCAGCACTTCCATGAGTTGTTCACCGATTTTCATGTATGGGTTGAGTGACGTCATTGGATCTTGGAAAATTATGGAAATTTGCTCAGCGCGGATTTTATTCAATTCAGCATTCGGTAAATTAACTAATTCTTTACCTTCAAAAATGGCTGAACCTTCGACTTCACCGTTGGCTGCCAATAAACCCATTAAAGCAAAGGCCGTTTGTGACTTGCCTGAACCACTTTCACCTACAATACCGAGTGTGCTTCCTGCATTCAGCGTGAAGTTTAAATCATTCACCGCAGTGACAGTGCCATCGGGTGTTTTGAAGCGAACGTAGAGATTTTTTACATCTAATAAAGGATTCATGATTCGCTCCTATCTATCTTTCGGATCAAGTGCATCACGCAACCCGTCACCGATAAAGTTAAAACAAAACAGCGTGAGACAAAGGAAAAATGCCGGGAAAATTAATAGCCAAGGCGAGACTTCCATTTGTGCTGCTCCATCACTTAATAGTGCGCCCCAGCTACTCATCGGCTCTTGTGTTCCTAAGCCTAAGAAACTTAAGAATGATTCGAAAAGAATAAGTCCAGGTACTTCAAGCGAGGCGTAAACTGCCACTAAGCCCAATACATTTGGAATGATGTGCTTAAAAATGATTTGGCGACGAGACACGCCACAAACGATGGCGGCTTCGACGAATTCTTTATTTTTCAAACTAAGCGTTTGACCACGTACGATACGAGCAAGACCAAGCCAAGCAATCGCCCCGATTGCGATAAAAATTAAGAAAATGTTTTGGCCAAAAAGGGTCACCAACAAAATGACGAAGAACATAAATGGAAATGAGCTGAGAATCTCTAAAAAGCGCATCATCAACATATCTGTTTTACCGCCTACATAACCAGAAATAGCCCCATAAATTGTACCGATGGTTACGGAAATGAAAGCACCCGCAATACCTACTAATAATGAAATACGTCCACCAATAGCAGTACGTATCAATAAGTCTCGACCCGAGGCATCGGTACCGAAGAAGTGATAGCCTTCCATTGTTGGTGGGGAGCTCATCATATTCCAATCGGTATCTTCATAGGTAAATGGGAAGAACCAAGGTGCTACGGTAATAAATACAATAATAAACGCCAAAATAATCAGACTGGCAACGGCCGCTTTATTGCGGAAAAAACGGCGTTTCGCATCTTGCCATAGGCTGCGGCCTTCCAGTTGCATTTCTTCAATACGGTCAGCCACTTGTTCCACAAAATCCGCATTTTTCTGATTAATCGGCTGAGTACGATAATCTGTCATAACTTATCCTTAATAACGAATTTTTGGATCGATGATAGCGTATAAAATATCCACAATCGCATTAAATAAAATGGTTAATGTGCCCACTAAAATGGTGAGACTTAAAACTAAAGAATAATCACGGTTTAATGCACCGTTTACAAATAATAACCCCATGCCGGGTAAACCAAACACGCTTTCGATGACCATTGAGCCGGTAATAATCCCCACAAAAGCTGGCCCTAAATAGGTAATCACAGGTAAAAGAGCCGGGCGTAAAGCATGTTTTAAAATGATTCTTGAGGTTGAAAGCCCTTTGGCTTTAGCGGTACGAATAAAGTTGGAATGCAGTACTTCAATCATGGATCCGCGCATGATACGCGCAATCCCTGCAACATAAGCGATAGTTAATGAGGCAACGGGTAAAATAATGTACATTGCTGAACCGCCATTCCAACCGCCAGCGGGTAACCAACCCAAATAAATGGCGAAAATCAGTACTAAGACTGGTGCGAAGACAAAGCTTGGCATAATGACCCCAAGCATTGAAAAGCTCATTAGAATATAATCCCAGCGACTATTTTGATTGAGTGCGGCGAGCGTACCCGCTGTGACACCTAATACCACAGCAAAGGCAAAAGCGACCATCCCCAATTTTAAGGAAACCGGGAAGGCTGATGCGATTAAATCATTGACCGATTGATCTTTATATTTAAAAGAGGGGCCAAAATCACCTTGGGAGAGATTTTCCAAATAAAGAAAGTATTGTTTATACAAAGGTTCATTCAAATGATACTTCGCTTCGATATTTGCCATGACTTCTGGTGGATAAGCACGTTCTGAGGTGAACGGGCTACCAGGGGCGAGACGCATCAGAAAGAAGGAAAAAGTAATTAAAATAAACAGCGTTGGTAAGGCTTCCAACAGCCGTTTAAAAATAAATTTGAGCATAATAACTCCAACCAAAATGGGCGAAAAGTGCGGTCAAAAAATACGATAATTTTTAACCGCACTTAAATACGAGCAACGAATTAATGTTTAATAATATAAAGGTTGCGTAAGTAAATGTGATCTTGTGGATCTTTGCCTGAATAGCCTTTTACGTAAGGTTTCACTAAGCGTGGATTCACATAGTTAAAAATTGGCACGATACCGAAATCTTTTGCAAGAATTTCTTCGGCTTTTGCGTAGGCTTTTGCACGACCTTCCGCATCCGTTGCGACATAAGATTCAGCAATGGCTTTATCATATTCAGGGTTCGCATATTTTGCGGTATTGTTACTCGAATTAGATAAGAAATAGTTGCCGAATGTTGTGGCTTGGTTGTAATCCGCATTCCAGCCTGCACGCGCTGCATCGTAACGGCCTGCACGACGGCTATCAATGTAAGTTTTCCACTCTTGGTTTTCTAATTTCACATCAATTAAACCTTTGGTGTTTGCTTTCCACATAGATGCCGCAGCAATGGCCACTTTTTTGTGGTTTTCATTGGTGTTGTAAAGAATGCTGAATTTCAACGGATTTGCTTTGCTGTAGCCAGCTTCTTCTAAGAGTTTAATGGCTTCTTCATTACGTTGTGCCATCGGTTCTTTTGAATAAGCAGGTTGTTGAATGAGCTGGCCTTCTTCGATGTAAGTTGGGGTAAACACATAGGTTGGTGTTTGACCTTGGCCTAAAACTTTATCGGTGATCACATTACGATCAAGGGATAAGTTCAAGGCTTTACGAACATTCACGTTATCAAAAGGTGCTTTCTTATTGTTTAACTCGTAAGAATAGGTTGCAAGAGTTCGTGTCGTGAATACTTCACCAGGTAACTCTTTTTGTAATTTAGCAAATTGTTCTGGTGGTAAGGCGTAGTTCGTCATATCTAAATCGCCTGCACGATAACGCGCCACATCAGTACTTGGGTTTTCAATCGCAAGGAATGTTGCACTGTTAATGACAGTCTCTTTATCGTTCCAATAGAGTGGGTTACGTTCAAATTCGATTTTTTCATTAATAATGTGGTTAGCGAGTTTATAGGCACCATTACCCACGTAGTTTTCTTTTTTCACCCATGCATCACCCAATTTTTCGACCACTTTTTGTGGTAATGGCAATAAGGATTGGTGAGTCGTTAAACTGACTGCATAAGGCACAGGATTGGTTGCATGAACCACAAAGGTGTAATCATCTTTTGCTTCAACACCTAATTCAGCCGGTTTTTTCTTACCGTCAATGATGTCTTGCGCATTTTCCACTTGTAAATAACTTAAGTAACTTGCATAAGGGGCTGCTGTTGCAGGATCCACTAAACGACGCCAAGCAAACACGAAATCGTGCGCAGTAACGGGATCACCATTTGACCATTTGGCATCTTTACGTAAATGGAATGTCCAAGTTTTAAAGTCTGGTGTGTTTTCCCAGCTTTCAGCTACACCCGGTTGAAGTTTACCTTCAGAGTCTGAGGTGACGAGGCCTTCAAGTAATTGATAAGCAACGCTAGATTCAGGTACACCTTCAGTTTTTTGTGGGTCAAAACTTTGTGGTTCAGCCCCGTTATTGATCACGATATGTTGTTTTTCATCTAATTGCGTTCCTTCAGGCACTATAACTGCTTGAGCAGAATAGGAAAGAGCAAGCGCAATGGCAGAGAAAAGTAGTTTGTGTTGCATTTGAGCCTCCTTGTCATTAGGCGATATTTTTATAAAGAGTCTTTCTCTTGTTAGCTTAAAATTTCATTTTTGTAAAGATTTGTAAGGGAATTATTTAAAGAAAAGTAAAGTTTTGTGATTTGTATCTAATAAATCTCGAAAAGATTGCTAAAAGTGATGATATGAGAAAGGAAATCTAGAATGTATTGGTTTTTCCTATCGCAAATATTTTGCTGGAGAAATTACCTTTTTAAAGCTAATTATGCTATCGTAACTCGACTAGATTCAAACAAGTCCATTCAAGGAGAATATAATGACAACTCAGTTAGATTCACTTCGTAAAATGACCGTCGTTGTGGCTGATACTGGCGATATTGATGCAATTAAAAAATATCAACCGCAAGATGCAACTACTAACCCATCATTAATTCTAAGCGCATCAGCACTTCCACAATATGCGCCATTAATTGATGAAGCGATTGCTTATGCAAAAGCTCAAAGTGCGAATAAAGCACAACAATTAATTGATGCAGAAGATAAATTAGCGGTAAATATTGGTTTAGAAATTTTAAAAATCGTTCCGGGACGTATTTCTACTGAAGTGGATGCGCGTCTTTCTTACAACACACAAGCAACGGTTGAAAAAGCACGTAAACTTATCGCACTTTATAATGCTGCTGGTATTTCAAATGATCGTATTTTGATCAAAATTGCTTCAACATGGCAAGGTATTCGTGCGGCAGAAATTCTTGAAAAAGAAGGGATTAACTGTAACTTAACGTTATTATTCTCCGAAGCGCAAGCTCGTGCATGTGCTGAAGCGGGTGTTTATTTAATTTCGCCATTCGTAGGTCGTATTTTAGACTGGTACAAAGCAAATACCGATAAAAAAGAATATGCATCAGCAGAAGACCCAGGTGTCATTTCTGTAACCAAAATTTATAATTACTACAAAGAATATGGTTATAAAACAGTGGTGATGGGCGCAAGTTTTCGTAATGTAGGTGAAATTATTGAATTAGCAGGTTGTGACCGTTTAACTATTGCACCTGCCTTACTTAAAGAATTACAAGAAAATTCAACCGCACTTGTACGTAAACTAGAATACAAAGGTGAAGTAAAAGCGAAACCTCAACCGTTAACTGAAGCAGAGTTCTATTGGCAACATAATAGCGATGCGATGGCAGTTGAAAAATTAGCAGAGGGAATTCGCAAATTTGCAGTTGACCAAGAGAAATTAGAAGCGATGCTTTCAGCAAAACTTTAATTTGATAGATAAGAAAGTGCGGTTAGATCAAAATAATCGCATTTTTTATTTTTATAATAAAAAAATCTAACTCTTAATGATTATTTCTTGACTAATTTGCTAAAGTCATTAAAAATTCGATCCAAGTTTTGCTAAAGCAAAATGGGAACTGCCGTGTAATACAAGTGCGGTTGATTTTTTTCTTTTTTCGGAGCAAATATATGTCAGGTATTTTTGAACAAACTCCTGCTAATCGTCGTCGTTATGGCGTAGCGATTTTTGTTGGTATTATTGCAGGTTTAATTTCTGCATTTGTAAAATGGGGTGCTGAACATCCATTCCCACCGCGTAGCCCAATCGATTTCTTCGCGGCAGCATGTAAAGTAGATATCACAGGTTTAAGCCAAGATCAAATTCTTCAAGTCTGTTCACGTGCATTCTTAAACCCACCGCACGTATTCTTACGTGATTATTTAGGTATTGATCCAACTCAAGCCGCATTCACTTTTGCAGATCATGGTTTTGACTGGATTGGCGTGACTCACATTACTTTCTCATTAGTATTTGCTATCGCTTACTGTTTAGTTGCAGAGCGTTTCCCGAAAATTAAATTCTGGCAAGGTATTGGTGCGGGTTTAATCGCAGATATTTGTGTTCACTACATTACTTTCCCTGCATTAGGTTTAACACCACCTGTGGCAGAATGGCCGTTATATGAACATATTTCTGAATTAGTGGGACACATTTTCTGGTTCTGGACAATTGAGATTATTCGTCGTGATTTACGTAACCGTATTACTCGCGAGCCAGATGCAGAAATTCCATTAAAAAATGCAACTGAATAATTAACGATTATTGCAAAGAATGCCACCTAAGGGTGGCATTTTTGTCTATGCAGAGAACAAAAGTGATTTTTTAAAAACTAAAAAATACGATTTCAATAATGGCTAATAGAAAGAGCAATCTCAAGGCTTAAATAAATTCTTTTGTAGTTATCTTTCAAGTTGGTTAGAATAAAGACAATTTTTTGTGATAGGAGGAAAGTGGAATGAAAAAAACACCTTTACTTGCGGTCGGCTTAATAACAACAGTTTTATTAACGGGTTGTGCAACTAAAGCAGATGGTGAACGCAATGATAAATTAGAAAGTTTTAACCGCACGATGTTTGATTTTAACTATAAAGTCATGGACCGTTATGTGTTAGAACCTGCAGCGAAAGGCTGGCGTGATTACGTGCCGACACCGGTCACAAAAGGTTTATCTAATGTGGCAAATAACTTAGATGAGCCAGTGAGCTTTGTGAACCGTTTATTAGAAGGTGAACCTAAAAAAGCCTTTGTTCACTTTAACCGTTTCTGGATTAACTCCACCTTTGGTATTGGTGGTTTATTTGATTTTGCCAGTGCAAGTAAAGATCTGCAGGTTTATGATCAACGTAGCTTTGGGGAAACATTGGGCACCTATGGTGTAGATGCGGGCACTTATATTGTATTGCCAATTTATAATGCGACGACACCTCGTCAATTAACGGGGGCAGTGGTCGATGCGGCTTATACTTATCCGTTCTGGAATTGGGTTGGCGGTCCATGGTCACTGGTGAAATATGGTGTCCAAGCCGTAGATAAACGCTCGAAAACATTGGACCAAACAGAATTGCTCAATCAAGCACAGGATCCTTATGTTACTTTCCGCGAAGCTTATTATCAGAATTTAGAATTTAAAGTAAATGATGGCAAAGTAAAAGAAAGCTCACAAAAAGAATTGTCTGATGATGTATTAAAAGAGATTGATTAAGAATACTCGTATAAGCGATAAAGTCACTTATATGTTAGGATAGCAAGCGTGTTTATACGTCAAGATTAAAGGAGAATATCATGACTAAAATCATTCATACAGAAAAAGCCCCAGCAGCAATCGGCCCTTATGTTCAAGCAGTAGATTTAGGTAATTTAGTTTTAACATCTGGCCAAATTCCCGTTAATCCGGCGAATGGTGAAGTCCCAAAAGATATTGTGGCTCAAGCACGTCAATCGTTAGAAAACGTGAAAGCGATTATTGAACAGGCTGGCTTGAAAGTGGGTGATATTGTGAAAACCACTGTGTTTGTGAAAGATCTTAATGATTTTGCCGCAGTAAATGCAGAATATGAGAAATTCTTTAAAGAAAATAATCACCCGAATTTCCCTGCTCGTTCTTGCGTAGAAGTTGCTCGCTTACCAAAAGATGTTGGCTTAGAAATCGAAGCGATTGCTGTAAGAAAATAATAGTAGGAAAGTGCGGTTAAAATCTGCAGATTTTTTCTACAATAGACTTTACAAGAGCGAGATTAATCACTATAATCTCGCTCCTAAATTACGCTTAGCGTAAAATTTCTGGTTGGTGCTTGACCTATTCAAGCCCCGTCCAAGACCGTAGGGAATGATTAGCAATAATCGTCTTAATAATCCTACGTAGATGGTGAACAGAATAAGAATATTTCTTGCTTCTGGGCACCGAAGTCGTCCTAGTCTGAAAGATAACTCTTTCGATGAGGTAAATTAATTCCGAGAAATCGGAGTGTATTCAGGAGCTAAAAGCCAATGGCATTAAATCTTCAAGACAAACAAGCAATTGTTGCCGAAGTAAATGAAGCAGCCAAAGGTGCACTTTCAGCAGTAATCGCGGACTCTCGTGGTGTAACTGTTGATAAAATGACTGAATTACGTAAAGCAGCTCGTGAAGCTGGTGTAACAATGCGCGTTGTTCGTAATACTTTATTACGTCGTGCGGTTGAAGGCACTGATTTCGAATGCTTACAAGATACGTTTGTAGGTCCAACACTTATCGCATTCTCTAATGAACACCCAGGTGCAGCAGCACGTTTGTTCAAAGATTTTGCTAAAGCAAACGATAAGTTTGAAATTAAAGGTGCAGCCTTTGAAGGTAAGATCCAAGATGTTGAATTCTTAGCAACATTACCAACTTACGAAGAAGCAATTGCACGTTTAATGGGCACAATGAAAGAAGCTGCGGCAGGCAAACTTGTTCGCACTTTTGCGGCATTACGCGACAAATTACAAGAAGCAGCTTAATCATTAAGCGTTTCTTACTTCATTTAACTTTATTAATTTTAGGAATTGATTGTTATGTCATTAACTAACGAACAAATCATTGAAGCGATCGCTTCTAAATCTGTAACTGAAATCGTTGAATTAATCGCAGCGATGGAAGAAAAATTCGGCGTTTCTGCAGCAGCAGTAGCAGCAGCTCCAGCAGCTGGCGGCGCAGCAGCAGCGGCAGAAGAAAAAACTGAATTCGACGTAGTTCTTGCTGAAGCTGGTGCTAACAAAGTAGCAGTTATCAAAGCAGTACGTGGTGCAACTGGTTTAGGCTTAAAAGAAGCTAAAGACTTAGTTGAATCTGCTCCAGCTAACTTAAAAGAAGGCGTTTCTAAAGAAGAAGCTGAAGCACTTAAGAAAGAATTAGAAGAAGCTGGTGCAAAAGTAGAAATCAAATAATTTTTGATTCACTTATGTCCTGTTTCTCAGGCTTAATGGCTGGGGGTTTACCATCAGCCATTTTGTGCTATCAAAAACAGCACAAAAAAACAGATAGGCATTTTCCGTTTAATGGTATCTGTTTCCACTTAAATTAATCAGACGTTTTAATTTAAGTAGCCCACTACAGAAGTAAGGTTCAGAGTGCGGTATCCGAAACGGCGTCAATCTCCGATATAAATAAAAGCGTCAATCAATTTGACCGCACTTTTTTATATCAACTCGGTCTCACTAAAATTTACAGAGGAAAACCAATAATGGGTTACTCCTATACTGAGAAAAAACGAATTCGTAAAGACTTCGGCAAACGTCCGCAAGTTTTAAATGTACCTTATTTATTAACCATCCAATTAGATTCTTTTGATAAATTCATTCAAAAAGATCCTGAAGGTCAACAAGGCTTAGAAGCTGCATTCCGTTCTGTTTTCCCAATCGTAAGCAATAACGGTTATACAGAATTACAATATGTTGATTACCGTCTAGAAGAGCCAGAATTTGATGTACGTGAATGTCAAATTCGTGGTTCAACTTATGCAGCAGGTTTACGCGTAAAATTACGTTTGGTTAGCTACGATAAAGAATCTTCATCACGCGCAGTCAAAGACATTAAAGAAAGCGAAGTATATATGGGTGAAATCCCATTAATGACTGACAACGGTACCTTTGTCATCAATGGTACTGAGCGTGTTATCGTTTCACAATTACACCGTAGCCCGGGTGTATTCTTTGATTCTGACAAAGGTAAAACACACTCTTCAGGTAAAGTGCTTTATAACGCACGTATTATTCCTTACCGTGGTTCTTGGTTAGATTTCGAATTTGATCCAAAAGATAACTTATATGCGCGTATTGACCGTCGTCGTAAATTACCGGCAACCATTATTTTACGTGCGTTAGGTTACACCGTTGAAGAAATCTTAAACTTATTCTTCGACAAAGTAACTTTCGAGATCGCTGGCAATAAATTACTCATGACATTAGTGCCAGAACGTTTACGTGGTGAAACTGCGACATTTGATATCGAAGCAAATGGCAAAGTCTATGTAGAACGCGGTCGTCGTATCACTGCTCGTCACATCAAAGCATTAGAAAAAGATAATGTGACACAAGTTGAAGTGCCAACTGAATATATTGCAGGTAAAGTTGCAGCGAAAGATTACGTTGATCTTGAATCTGGTGAAATCATTTGTCCAGCAAATGGTGAGATTTCTTTAGAAGTGTTAGCGAAATTATCGCAAGCAGGCTATAAAGTGATCGAAACATTATTCACTAATGACTTAGATTACGGTCCGTATATTTCTGAAACATTACGTGTTGATCCAACTTACGATCGTGTAAGTGCGTTATATGAAATCTATCGTATGATGCGTCCAGGTGAACCACCTACACCAGAATCTTCAGAAGCATTATTCAATAACTTATTCTTCTCTGCAGAACGTTATGATTTATCTGCAGTAGGTCGTATGAAGTTTAATCGTTCGTTAGGTATTCCTGAAGGCGAGGGTACTGGTATTTTAAGTAACGACGATATCATTCGTGTGATGAAAAAACTCATCGACATCCGTAATGGTCGTGGTGAAGTGGATGATATCGACCACTTGGGTAACCGTCGTATTCGTTCTGTGGGTGAAATGGCAGAAAACCAATTCCGTATTGGTTTAGTTCGTGTAGAAAGAGCAGTTAAAGAGCGTTTATCTTTAGGCGATTTAGATGCGATCACACCACAAGACTTAATTAATCCGAAACCAATTTCTGCGGCAGTGAAAGAATTCTTTGGTTCTTCACAACTTTCGCAATTCATGGACCAAAACAACCCATTATCAGAAGTAACACACAAACGTCGTATTTCTGCATTAGGTCCAGGTGGTTTAACGCGTGAACGCGCAGGCTTTGAGGTGCGTGACGTACATAACACTCACTATGGTCGTTTATGTCCAATCGAAACCCCTGAAGGTCCAAACATCGGTTTGATCAACTCACTTTCTGCGTTTGCTCGTACTAACGATTATGGTTTTTTAGAAACGCCATATCGTAAAGTGGTTGATGGTCAAGTAACCGAAGAAATCGAATATTTATCTGCAATTGATGAAGCAAACTACATCATTGCACAGGCGAACTCAAACCTTGATGAGAACAATCGCTTTACAGATGCATTTGTTACTGCGCGTGGTGAACGTGGTGAATCTGGTCTTTATAAACCAGAAGAAATTCATTATATGGACGTTTCAACTCAACAAGTGGTATCTGTGGCTGCAGCGTTAATTCCATTCTTAGAGCATGATGATGCGAACCGTGCCTTAATGGGTGCGAACATGCAACGTCAAGCGGTTCCGACTTTACGTGCTGATAAGCCATTAGTAGGTACAGGTATGGAAAAACCAATCGCACTTGACTCAGGTGTGGCGGTTGTAGCAAAACGTGGTGGTACTGTTCAATACGTTGATGCGTCTCGTATCGTTATCAAAGTAAATGAAGACGAAACCGTAGCAGGCGAAGCGGGTATTGATATTTATAACTTAATTAAATACACCCGTTCTAACCAAAATACCTGTATCAACCAAATTCCTTGTGTGAATTTAGGCGATCCAATTAACCGTGGTGAAGTATTAGCAGATGGTCCTTCAACTGATTTAGGTGAATTAGCATTAGGTCAAAATATCCGTGTGGCGTTCATGCCTTGGAACGGTTATAACTTCGAAGACTCAATGTTAGTTTCTGAGCGTGTAGTACAACAAGATCGCTTTACGACAATCCACATTCAAGAATTATCTTGTGTGGCGCGTGATACTAAATTAGGTTCTGAAGAAATCACTGCGGATATTCCAAACGTAGGTGAATCTGCATTAAGCAAATTGGATGAATCAGGTATCGTTTATGTGGGTGCTGAAGTGAAAGGTGGTGACATCTTAGTCGGTAAAGTCACCCCTAAAGGCGAAACTCAATTAACACCAGAAGAAAAATTGTTACGTGCAATCTTCGGTGAAAAAGCATCTGATGTGAAAGACTCTTCATTACGTGTACCAAACAGCGTAAGCGGTACTGTAATCGACGTTCAAGTCTTCACCCGTGATGGCGTAGAAAAAGACAAACGTGCATTAGAAATTGAAGAAATGCAGTTAAAACAAGCTAAGAAAGACCTTTCTGATGAATTAGAAATCTTAGAAGCTGGCTTGTTTGCTCGTGTGCGTAATGTACTTATCGCTGGCGGTATTGATGCGGCTCAATTAGATAAAATGGATCGCACCAAATGGTTAGAACAAACCATTTCAGATGAAGAAAAACAAAACCAATTAGAACAGCTTGCTGAGCAATATGAAGAATTACGTAAAGAGTTTGAACACAAACTTGAAGTAAAACGTAAGAAAATCATTAAAGGCGATGACCTCGCACCAGGCGTGTTAAAAGTGGTTAAAGTTTACCTAGCGGTGAAACGTCATATCCAACCAGGTGATAAAATGGCGGGTCGTCATGGTAACAAAGGTGTTATCTCAAAAATCAACCCTGTGGAAGATATGCCATACGATGAAAACGGTCAACCGGTTGAAATCGTATTGAACCCACTGGGTGTACCATCTCGTATGAACATCGGTCAGATCTTAGAAACCCACTTAGGCTTAGCAGCTAAAGGTATCGGTGATCAAATCAATGCGATGATCAAACAAAAACAAGATGTTGAGAAACTTCGTGGCTATATGCAAAAAGCATACGATTTAGGTCATGGCGCACAAAAAGTGGATTTAAGCACCTTTAGTGATGACGAAATCATGCGTTTAGCAGAAAACCTACGTAAAGGTTTACCGGTAGCAACACCAGTATTTGATGGTGCGGATGAGCAAGAAATCAAAGAAATGTTGAAACTTGGTGGCTTACCAACTTCAGGTCAGATCACGTTATACGATGGTCGTACTGGTGAGAAATTCGAGCGTCCAGTAACCGTAGGTTATATGTACATGCTCAAATTGAACCACTTAGTTGATGACAAAATGCATGCTCGTTCAACTGGTTCTTATAGTCTTGTTACTCAACAACCACTTGGTGGTAAAGCACAATTCGGTGGTCAACGTTTCGGTGAGATGGAGGTATGGGCACTTGAAGCATACGGTGCAGCTTACACCTTACAAGAAATGTTAACCGTGAAATCCGATGATGTGAATGGTCGTACGAAGATGTATAAAAACATCGTCGGTGGCAACCAACAAATGGATCCGGGTACACCGGAATCTTTCAACGTGATTATGAAAGAAATCCGTTCACTTGGTTTGAATATCGAGTTAGACGAAGAGTAATCGACAAACCGGTCTTCCCCTGTACAGCGGGGGAAGCAAAAGGAAGAAATCGCCGAAGTGCGGTTAAAAAACAAAATATTTTTGACCGCACTTTGAAACCCTTAACTCCGACAGGAGACTATTTGTGAAAGACTTAGTTAAGTTTTTAAAAGCACAATCAAAAACCAGTGAAGATTTTGATGTGATTAAAATTGGGTTAGCTTCTCCAGACATGATCCGTTCTTGGTCATTTGGTGAAGTTAAAAAACCTGAAACAATCAACTATCGTACGTTCAAACCTGAGCGTGACGGTCTTTTCTGTGCACGTATTTTCGGGCCAGTAAAAGATTACGAATGTTTATGCGGTAAATATAAACGCTTAAAACACCGTGGTGTGATTTGTGAAAAATGTGGTGTAGAAGTAACACAAACTAAAGTGCGTCGTGAACGTATGGGCCACATTGAATTGGCTTGTCCAGTTGCACACATTTGGTTTTTAAAATCACTTCCGTCCCGTATCGGTTTATTACTAGATATGCCATTACGTGATATTGAACGTGTGCTTTATTTTGAAATGTACATCGTAACCGAACCGGGAATGACCGATTTGGAGCGTGGACAGTTATTAACTGAAGAACAATTCCTTGATGCAGAAGACCGTTGGCAAGATGAATTCGAAGCGAAAATGGGTGCTGAAGCAATTCAAGATTTACTTAAAGGTATTGATCTTGAAGTGGAATGTGAAAAATTACGTGAAGAGTTACAAGAAACTAACTCTGAAACAAAACGTAAGAAAATCACTAAACGCTTAAAATTATTAGAAGCGTTCCAACAGTCTGGTAATAAACCAGAGTGGATGGTAATGACTGTATTACCAGTACTTCCACCAGATTTACGTCCGTTAGTACCATTAGATGGTGGCCGTTTTGCAACTTCTGACTTAAACGATCTATATCGTCGCGTGATCAACCGTAACAACCGTTTAAAACGTTTATTAGATTTAATCGCACCAGATATTATCGTGCGCAACGAAAAACGTATGTTACAAGAATCTGTTGATGCGTTATTAGATAATGGTCGCCGTGGTCGTGCGATTACGGGTTCTAACCGTCGTCCATTGAAATCACTTGCGGATATGATCAAAGGTAAACAAGGTCGTTTCCGTCAAAACTTATTAGGTAAACGTGTTGACTATTCAGGCCGTTCTGTAATCACTGTAGGTCCATACTTGCACTTACACCAATGTGGTTTACCGAAGAAAATGGCATTGGAATTATTCCGTCCGTTTATCTATGCAAAATTAGAAAGCCGTGGTTATGCAACGACGATTAAAGCGGCTAAGAAAATGGTTGAGCGTGAAGACGCGATCGTTTGGGATATTTTGGCAGAAGTTATTCGTGAGCACCCAATTCTATTGAACCGTGCACCGACACTTCACCGTTTAGGTATCCAAGCGTTTGAACCACTTCTAATCGAAGGTAAAGCAATCCAGTTACACCCACTTGTTTGTGCGGCGTTCAACGCGGACTTCGATGGTGACCAAATGGCGGTTCACGTACCATTAACACTTGAAGCGCAGTTAGAAGCGCGTGCGTTAATGATGTCGACCAACAACGTACTTTCACCAGCAAACGGTGATCCTATTATCGTTCCATCACAAGACGTGGTGTTGGGTCTTTACTATATGACCCGTGAAAAAGTGAACGGTAAAGGTGAAGGCATGTTATTGCAAGATCCGCGCGAAGCTGAAAAAGCATATCGCACAGGTGAAGCAGAATTACATTCTCGCGTTAAAGTACGTATTACTGAATATGTGAAAAATGAAGCTGGCGAATTCGAAGAGAAAACCACATTAACCGATACCACTATCGGTCGTGCAATCTTATGGATGATCGCGCCAAAAGGTATGCCTTATTCATTGTTTAACCAAACATTAGGTAAAAAAGCAATTTCTAAACTTATCAACGAAGCTTATCGTCGTTTAGGTTTGAAAGAAGCAGTAATGTTTGCTGACCATATTATGTATACCGGTTTTGCTTATGCTGCACGTTCAGGTTCTTCTGTGGGTATCGACGATATGGTTATCCCAGAGAAAAAATACGAAATTATTTCTGCAGCGGAAGCTGAAGTGGCAGAAATTCAAGAACAGTTCCAATCTGGTCTTGTAACAGCGGGTGAGCGTTATAACAAAGTCATCGATATTTGGGCTGCAGCAAATGAGCGTGTAGCGAAAGCAATGATGGAAAACTTATCTCAGGAAGAAGTTATCAACCGTGAAGGTAATCCTGAGAAACAAGCTTCTTTCAACAGTATCTTTATGATGGCTGATTCTGGTGCGCGTGGTTCTGCAGCTCAGATTCGTCAGTTAGCAGGTATGCGTGGTTTGATGGCGCGTCCAGATGGTTCGATCATCGAAACTCCAATTACAGCGAACTTCCGTGAAGGTTTGAACGTACTTCAGTACTTTATTTCAACCCACGGTGCGCGTAAAGGTTTGGCGGATACCGCATTAAAAACAGCAAACTCTGGTTACTTAACTCGTCGTTTAGTTGACGTAGCACAAGACTTAGTGATCGTTGAAGATGACTGTGGTACGCACGAAGGTTTAGTCATGACTCCATTAATCGAAGGTGGCGATGAGAAAGTTCCACTTCGCGAATTAGTGTTAGGTCGTGTTGTGGCTGAAGATGTGTATAAACCAGGTACAGAAGAAGTCTTAATTGCACGTAACACCTTATTAGATGAAAAACTTTGTGATGTGTTAGATGCAAACTCAGTGGACAGCGTAAAAGTACGTTCTGTTGTAACTTGTGATACTGACTTCGGTGTTTGTGCGAAATGTTACGGTCGTGACTTAGCGCGTGGTCACCTCATCAACCAAGGTGAAGCAGTGGGTGTTATCGCTGCTCAATCTATCGGTGAGCCAGGTACACAGTTAACCATGCGTACGTTCCACATCGGTGGTGCAGCTTCTGCGGCAGCGAAAGAATCTAGCGTACAAATCAAAAACAACGGTACTTTACACCTTGCTAACGCGAAATTCGTTGTTAATGACGAAGGTAAATTAGTTTTAACTTCTCGTAATACCGAATTAACCGTTACAGATGAATTTGGTCGTACGAAAGAACACTATAAAGTGCCTTACGGTACTGTGTTGAATAAAGCAGATGGTCAAGAAGTATCAGCGGGTGAAACAGTGGCAAACTGGGATCCTCATACAATGCCAGTTGTCTCTGAAGTATCTGGTTTTGTGAAATTCGTTGATATCGTGGATGGTTTAACTGTAACCCGTCAAACGGATGAATTAACCGGTCTTTCTTCTATCGTGGTACAAGACGTGGGTGAACGTGCAACAGCAGGTAAAGATTTACGTCCAACTATTAAATTAGTTGATGCAAAAGGTAACGATATCTTCTTACCTGAAACTGACGTTATTGCGCAATACTTCTTACCAGGTAAAGCAATCGTTAGTTTAGATGACGGTGCGGAAGTGAAAGTGGGTGAACCACTTGCACGTATTCCACAAGAATCTGTGGGTACTAAAGATATTACCGGTGGTCTTCCACGCGTTGCTGATTTATTCGAAGCTCGTAAACCGAAAGAGCCTGCAATCTTGGCTGAAATTTCAGGTATCGTGTCCTTCGGTAAAGAAACCAAAGGTAAACGTCGCTTGTTAATCACCCCAACTGAAGGTGAAATCTACGAAGAAATGATTCCAAAATGGCGTCAGCTCAACGTATTTGAAGGTGAGATGGTAGAACGTGGTGACGTGATTTCTGATGGTGCAGAAACTCCGCACGATATCTTACGTTTACGTGGTGTTCGTGCTGTAACTGAATATATCGTGAACGAAGTGCAAGAAGTTTACCGCTTACAAGGGGTAAAAATTAACGATAAGCACATCGAAGTTATCGTACGTCAAATGTTACGTAAAGCAGTCATTACGAAAGCTTATGACAGCGAATTCCTCGAAGGGGAACAAGTTGAAGTAGCTCGCGTGAAAATTGTGAACCGTAAACGTGAAGCGGAAGGTAAACCACCAGTTGAATTCGAACGTGAGTTACTTGGTATTACCAAAGCGTCATTGGCGACAGAATCCTTCATTTCTGCGGCATCGTTCCAAGAAACCACTCGCGTGCTTACTGAAGCAGCGGTGGCGGGTAAACGTGATGAATTACGAGGCTTGAAAGAGAACGTAATCGTAGGTCGTTTAATCCCTGCTGGTACTGGTTTTGCGTATCACCAAAGTCGTCACAAAAAACGTATTGTAGACGATGTTGTAATTAAATTGTCTGAAGACGATGAGGCAGCAATTGCTGATGAATTCGTGATGACAGCAGATGATGCAACAACTAACTTAGCCGAAATGCTTAATATGGCAGATGATGCAGAATAATCGCTAATTAATAAAAAGAAAAAAGCCTCGTAAGAGGCTTTTTTGTTGTATATATATCAGTATAAAGAGAAAAGAGCTTAAAATATTAAGCTCTTTTCAGCTAGCGACTGTGTGTGTGGAATCATTCTGGTGATATATAATACTAATCTACCTAGAAGAGCACTACCATATGCATATTTGCATGCGAAACATATGATAGCGAAACTTGATAAAGTTGAAGTCATACTAGCCTTGCTATTATAAACTTTTTAATAAAATTTCCTCAATATTCTTTTTGCCAATTCTTTTTTAAATAAGATATTATATGCACTAAAGTTTCTCCAGTTCACAAAGGCATAATGATTTTTTTTAGCAAGTCTTATTATAAGAGGAATATTTTTCTCTGCTACCTCTAGCTCTTTGAGCATTTTTCTTTTTTCAGAATCTTCTATAAATGGGCAGAATGCCATATCTAAAATTAAATGAGTGATTTCTGATGAATTTGCATTTTTTTCTTCATTTTTTATTTTTTGAAAAATTATATTTATAATCTCCTTAGTTAGATTTTTATCATTGTTTTCTAGGTAAAAAACAGCAGAAATTATGCTGAAATAGTCAGACTTATCTCCTTTACTTAATAATGTTTCTTTTATAAATTCAGGTGGAAGTCTGAATTCTTTATTAAATATTTTTGTCATTAGAATAATATTCATATATTCTATTGGAATAGGGTCATCTTTATTTATAAGGTCTTTTAGATTGTAAATTATTTGATATAGATTTAGCGTTATTGTGTTTATATTTTCTATACGTTTATAGTTTTCATATATATGCAATATATCACCGCATAATACATTTCCTATATTGGCATTGCTATATATTGAAAATAGATAGAAATTTATTTCAAATATCATGTTTATAGCTTTGCTATTAATTTTATGAGTATTGTTTGATATATATTTTCTAAGCCTTTTTGATAGAGCAGAAATAATGAATGAGTTTATATCATGATATCTTAGGTTGTTTCGTTTTAGAATTGTCTTTACTCTTTCGATAAATCTTATTTTATATCGATCATGATTTAAAATTGATGCTATAAAATCTACTGATAGCTCATTGATTATATTATACAAATCTTGAATGGCCATGCTTTTACTTGTTATAAATGGCCTTTCTGATTCTTTAGTTTTATTCTTATTTATGTGAAGATTATATAAGGATAATTCATATATAACAGAGTTTTTAACATCATTAAGAATTTTTTTATTTTTTGAGAATATATATAGGTCATCTACATATCTTCTTATTACATAGTCTTTGTTATATGTGATATTATTTCTTTTTAATGAAGATATGATATTTTTATCTATTCTTTGAAGTATTATTTCTGCAAAAATTCTGCTTATTTCTGGTCCAATAGGGATTCCGTGAGTTTCATTATAATTTCCTTCTCTGATAGCAATGTCAAATTTATCAGAGAAATGTTTTACTCCTAAATTATTTTTTATATACTCTTTATTCTTCGTAGCCCATGATATGCTATGGGTGTATATACAATGAAAACATTTTGCTATGTCTATTGTAATTAGGTTGCCAAATCTCGATTCTAGATTTACAAATTCTTTAGAGTTTATAAACTTATATATCCTATCATATTTTTTATAAGAGAAAAAAGATGGAGAGTAGAGAGAGTAAATATCAATATTGTAGGATGATTTATTTTCCCCCTTTAATTTATATATATTCTCTAGGTTTTTATTTTTAATATAAAAACTAGATGTTTGTTTGTATGGGTATCTTATAGATATGTCACTTTGGTTGCAATAGTATGTTATTAAATCTTGGTTCTCATAAATGAACTTTGATAGTTTAATTTGCGATGATGGGTGTAGTAATGATATTATTCTAAAATCTGAATCATCTTTTTTTATATAATATTTAAATGGTTTTGTTGGTTTTTGATCTATGATATCTTCAATGCTTACTGTTTTAGTTTGATTGTTCTTACTTATTTTTAATAACTTATATAGCCCTTCATTTGAAAATATGATTGGAGTTTCTGATGGTGTTGTTTCTGTTAATATGGCTCTATATTTATCATTTCTTTTTACGTATATTTTATTCATTTTTCCAACACTCTTTTATTTTATTTATTTCATTAATGCTAAATTTGAAAAAGGTTTTATTTTTATAAAATTTTAAAAATGACATAGATAATAATGTATTCTTAAGTTTTTTATCATTTACAATCATTCCTATTCTTTTATTTTTTCCTAGTATCAATGACTTGAAAAACTGGTCAATGTTTTTTAATGAATTAGGGGTTGTATCAGTTATTTCCGGATAATTAAATCTAATTCCTGAATTTATATGTCTTCCATCTCTAATTATATATAGTTTATAAGAGCAAGAAAGAAATTTAATTCTTTGAATTAGGAGATCTTTATCTTTACTCTTATTGTAATCCAGTAAGGACTTGACTATTCTTGTTTTAATTTTCTTTATTTTGTTATCTGATATGTCTATGATTAACTTACTTCCTCCATTTTCTATTGGTTTTTTCTTGAATAGATATCCAAGGTAATTAAACTCAAGACTTTCATTATTTTTTTTTGAGTGATGTAATGTTAAAGATTTAGATTTATTTAATTTTAAATTTGGTAATTCTTTTAAGAGTATATCTATGAGATTTATAGTTTCGAAATTTTTAGATGATATGATTATTATGTCATCAACAAATCTAGAATAGAAAAAAATATTATCATTAAGCATTATATTTCTATCAAACTCATTCATTAATATATCTGATAATGTGCTGCTTATTGCTAATCCTCTTGGTAATCCAGATGGTGAAAAACTAATTATATTAGATAGTAAATTTTTTGATACTGGAGATAGCTCTTTTATTTTAACTATATTTTCAATTATAAGGTTCTTATCAAAGCTTTCATAAAATGACTCTATGTCTATTTTGTGAATATAAAAATCCCCCCCTGCTTGTAGAATTAGTTTTAACCTTCTTATTATTAAATTTCTATCAAATAAGTAAGTTGTGGGACTGCATCTAATTAAGTTTTTTATTGTTTGTTTTTGCAAAATATCAAATGAAAATTTGTATCTATTTGACTTTACAGTGATGATATCTTTATTGTTTTTATTATTTATTTTTAATAAATTATCAATTTTTTCCCCTAAAATTGATATTGCATCTTCTATTATGTATGAGTTATATATTTTTCTTGCAAGAATTGTTTTTGGTGAGTCGGTTATGTAATTCTCAAATTTTACAAGATTCTCATAACTATAATCTTGATATTTCATCATGCCTGAACATCCATTTTTTACTTTATTTATTAGAGTAATACTAATTGCTTGCTTTTTCAAATGTTATTTGAATGACTTTATAATTAATCATAATGAGTTTGTAGGACATAGAATGAGATTTTTTATTTTTTGTTATAAATATTTATAATCCTTACACTAAACACCTTTTCAAGGTATCTAATTAATTCTTTCTAAGGAAAAAGCCACCTTATCGGTGGCTTTGAAATATTTTGCTTAAGCTAAGATTACCAACCTTTTACAACACCATCTTTAAAGTGTTTTTTCGCTTCTTGGTAAACTTCTTCAGTTTGGTATGCTTTCACGAAATCTTGGATCGCTTTGCTGTCTTTGTTATCAGTACGCGCAACGATGATGTTTACGTATGGAGAATCTTTATCTTCCACGAATACACCGTTATCTTGTGCATTTAAGCCAACTTGACCCGCATAAGTGTTATTTACAACCGCAAGATCAACATCATCTAATGCACGAGCTGCAACAGAGGTATCTACTTCAGAAATTTTTAAGTTTTTCGGATTTTCAACGATATCTGCGACAGTTGAAAGAAGATCGTTAGAATTTTTAAGTTTGATTAAACCTTGTTTTTCAAGAAGGATTAATGCACGACCACGGTTTGATGGGTCATTTGGCACAACAACTTTCGCGCCATCTTTTAATTCATTTACATTTTTGATGGTTTTAGAATAGCCAGCAAGAGGGTAAACAAAGGTGTTACCAACGATCACTAAGTTGTTCAAGTTCTTCGCTTTTACATCTTCATCTAAGTAAGGTTTGTGTTGCATTGCGTTAGCATCTAAATCACCTTTAGATACAGCAGTGTTTGGTAAAGCGTAGTCATTGAATAAAACAAATTCAACATTTAAGTTGTATTTATTTTTTGCCACTTTTGCAGCGGTTTCGGCTACTTGGTGTTCAGGACCCGCCATTACACCAACTTTGATTGATGTTGGAGCAGGTGCAGCTGATGCTGCATCTGCTTTTTTCTCTTCTTTACAACCTGTTAATACTAATGCTGATGCAATAGCGGTGATAGCAAATAAGTTTTTTAATTTCATGTTTTTTCCTTGTTGTGAATAAAATGGTATAGAAAATAATTAACGGTGATCCACTCGTTTTGCGAGCGTGTCGCCCAATTTTTGACTGAGCATCACGATAATTACGATAACAATCGTTGCAGCCCAAGTTACCGATGGCATATTACGATAGACACCGTAGTTAATGGCGAGGCTTCCTAAGCCGCCACCGCCTTGCGTTCCCGCCATTGCGGTATAGCCAATTAATGTCACGAAAGTGAGCGTAATAGCATTAATGAGCGTAGGTAGGGATTCAGGCAAATAGAATTTACGAATAATTTGCCAATTGGTTGCGCCCATAGCTTTTGCTGTTTCAGTCAAGCCAGTTGGGATCTCAAAAAGCGCATTACTCGTAAGACGTGCAAAAAATGGCGTTGCCGCTGCACTTAATGACACAATCGCCGCATTAGAACCAATACTACCGCCAGGAAGTAACCAACTGGTAAGCGGAATTAAAGCGAGTAACAAAATAATATAAGGAATTGAACGTCCGATATTAATAATGACATTTAAAAATGCATTGAGTTTTTTGTTTTCTAAAATCGCCCCTTTATTAGTTAAAAAGGTTAAAAAACCAAGTGGTAAACCTAATAAAGCCGCAATTAATGTCGATAATACTGACATATAAATTGTTTCAACGGTTGATACCGTTAGTAAACTCGCGAAGTTATCGGGGAATTGTTGGCTAAATGTTGCCCATAAATCATTGAACATAGCCTAGCACCTCTACTCGAACGTTATTTTCCATTAAATAAACTTTGGCTTGCGTAATCGCATCTTCATCACCTTCAACCTCCGCAATGGTAAAGCCAAATTTTACGCCACCGGCATAATCAATTTGTGAGGTTAAGATACTGAGCTCTACGCCAAATTTTTTCGATGCTTGAGAAAGTAATGGCGCATCGACGGAGCGACCAGTAAATTCAAATTTGATGATTGGATACGATTTAGCATGTTTTGGCGTATCAGATAGATTTTCTAAATATTCTTCCGGCAAGGTAATGTGGAAGGTTGAACTGATAAACTCTTGGGCCAATTCTGTTTTCGGATTAGAGAAAATTTCGCTAACTGTGCCTTGTTCAATCAGACGGCCTTTATCAATTACGGCAACTTGATCGCAGATGCGTTTAACCACTTCCATTTCATGGGTAATAAGAAGAATGGTGATACCTAAAGTGCGGTTGATTTCTTTTAATAATTTTAGAATGGATTGAGTTGTAGCGGGATCCAATGCACTAGTGGCTTCATCACAGAGTAAGACTTTTGGATCGCTTGCAAGTGCACGCGCAATAGCTACACGCTGTTTTTGGCCACCAGAGAGATTAGCAGGATACACATTACGTTTATCACTTAATCCTACAAGTGCTAAAAGTGCAGCTGTTTTTTCTTGAATTTCTGCTTTCGATTTATTTTCTAATTCAAGTGGCAACGCTACGTTTTCAAAAACGGTTCGAGAGGTCAACAAATTAAAATGTTGGAAAATCATGCCGATTTGGCGGCGTGTTTTCACTAATTCAGCGTCAGAAAGCTGAGTTAGATCTACATCATCGATGACAACAGCACCATGAGTCGGTCTTTCTAATAGGTTTACACAACGGATAAGTGTACTTTTACCAGCGCCAGAAGCACCAATGACACCACAAATCTGCCCCTTCGGCACATGTAATGAAACATTATCAAGTGCGGTCAGTTTTTTATCTGGAAGTGTAAAAATCTTCGTAATGTTATTTAGCTTAATCATATAAGCCCTTGTTCTCAGTTAATATTTGAATTTCATTTGTATTCTAGACGTCTAGAATGCTGTGTCAATATCTTAGGAGATCTTTTTTAGACGGATCGGTTATGACTTATTATTGCTTATATTAAAGATAAAAGGGATAATTTTGTCCTAAGAAAAAGATAAATGAGAAAATATATGAAGAAAGCTGTTTTTTTAGATCGTGATGGCACTTTAAATATCGACTATGGTTATGTCCATAAAATTGATGATTTCCAATTTATTGAAGGCTGTATTGATGCATTAAAAGAATTGAAGGGAATGGGATACCTTTTAGTTTTAGTGACCAATCAATCGGGTATCGCACGTGGATATTTTTCAGAAAATCAGTTTTTACAACTTACAGAATGGATGGATTGGTCATTAGCTGATCGTGGTGTGGATTTAGATGGTATCTACTATTGCCCTCATCATCCAGAAGGGAAGGGCGAGTATAAAGAAGACTGTGCATGTAGAAAACCAAAATCAGGTATGTTATTAGAGGCGATTAAAGCGCTGAAAATTGATCCGGCACAATCTATTATGGTTGGCGATAAGATTGAAGATCTTAAAGCAGGTATTGGCGCAAAAGTGAAAACAAATATTTTAGTGCGAACAGGCAAAGCTATTACAGAAGAGGGAGAGAACCTAGCCGATTATGTTTTGGATTCTATTGCTGAGTTACCAAGAATAGCAAAACGATTAATTAAGTAACAAAAATGATCTATTTTTTGCGCGAATAGGTGAAAAGATCTTCAATTAATAAAAAATTTACATTTTTTTACAAAAAGCTCTTGCAAAGGCATCTGAAATGCCTATAATACGCCCCACACAACGACGCGCTGTTGTGACTCTTAAGAAAAACCAGTGCGTCGTTCTTTTTTGCTCTTTAACAATATATCAGACAATCTGTGTGGGCACT
>OBXY01000018.1_pt1 | contig 76247 bp, 93 predicted proteins | sample 1476701 | NCBI WGS metagenome assembly OBXY01 (sample SAMEA2580187, study PRJEB22360) | human gut metagenome | biome: human gut; feature: human-associated habitat; material: faeces | place: Denmark | collected 2008/2010 | reverse complement strand
GTTTCGGTATTAACGTATTTATCGCCGTCTTTACCTTGATTTGCTTCTGGGTTAATTTTACCGTTCAAGACATCTTTACCATCGCGGCCATCACGTCCGTCACGTCCTTGAGCACCATCTTGTCCTTTTTCACCTTTAAGACCTTGAGGACCTCTGATGTTCCCAATTTGGTTCCAGTTTTCACCTTCTTTTTTGTAAACATCACCTGTAGTAGCATCAATGTAAGTGTCGCCATCTTTTCCATCTTTGGCTACTGGAGCTTTTGATCCGCTTAATAGTTCAGCACCATTACGTCCGGCTGCTCCGGCTGCTCCATTGGCACCATCTGTACCATTATAAACCGGTTGTTTAGCAATTAATTCATCTATACCTTCATCGTATCGGCCATTACCATTGTTATCAAAGTACGCTGTAATAAGTGTCCCTTCTCTTGGTTTTTCTGCTGGTGCTGTAGATGGGGCATCGGCTAAAGCTCTTCTTACTCTTCCGCTTCTTTGATTGTTTAGTCTTACTGCTGCTTCAGCTAAGGCATTTAAGTCGAGGTTTGGTGTACGTCCATCTTTTCCATCTTTAATGTTAGCTACAACAGGCTCTTCTCCAGGAAGTGTAAATGTAATGTCAGTACTATGGCCATCTGCTCCACGAGCAGTTGTGATTTTAGGAGTATCTCCCTTGTCACCTTTTTCACCGCGAAGACCTTGGATACCTTGAAGTCCGCGTTCACCTTGGTCGCCTTTAGCACCTTGAAGTCCGCGTTCGCCTTGGTCACCTTTTTCGCCTTTAGCACCTTGAAGCCCGCGTTCGCCTTGGTCACCTTTGTCACCTTTTTCGCCTTTCGCACCAGCTACACCTTGGTCACCTTTGTCACCTTTTTCACCTTTAGCACCAGCTACACCTTGGTCACCTTTGTCACCTTTTTCGCCTTTCGCGCCAGCTACACCTTGGTCACCTTTGTCACCTTTTTCGCCTTTCGCACCAGCTACGCCTTGGTCACCTTTGTCACCTTTTTCGCCTTTCGCACCAGCTACGCCTTGGTCACCTTTGTCACCTTTTTCGCCTTTCGCACCAGCTACGCCTTGGTCACCTTTGTCACCTTTTTCGCCTTTAGCGCCAGCTACACCTTTGTCACCTTTTTCGCCTTTCGCACCAGCTACACCTTGGTCACCTTTGTCACCTTTTTCGCCTTTCGCACCAGCTACACCTTGGTCACCTTTTTCACCCTTCGCACCATCTTTTACGGTAAATGTAGATTTTTTATTACCAGTAGTAATCGTGACGGTATGGGTACCATCTTTATTGTCTTGAGTGCTTACAGTAGGTGTTAGGCCATCAGCACCTTTATCCCCTTTATCCCCTTTAGGGCCTTTTAACTCAGGATGTTTATTAATGTAGTCTTTATCAAGGCTAAAGGTAAAAGTTCTCTCATTTTGATCAACTTTAACACCATCGCCACCTTTAAATGTAACTAAATCTCCAGCTTTGATTGGTTGTTCTACGCGAGTTCCGCCACCAGCACCAGCTGCCGTAGCTCTCCAGAATGCGCCATTAATTGCATTTGCAACACTTGTTGCAGTAGCAAAATGATCACCAGCTTTACTGGCAGAAATAGTACCAGTACCAGATGCTGTTAAATCCGATGTATTAATATTAAATTTAATGGAATTCCCTTGTGTTACTGATGCAGTAGTACCCGTACCATTAACAAAATTAACCACATCACCAGCTTTAATTATCGTATTACCCGAACCGTTAGCTTGTAACTTCCAGCCAGCTTTTTTTAGTGCTTTTAATAAATCCTTCGCAGTAACAACGCCATCTTCTTCGTTTTCTTTTATATCATCATACTCGCCAGTTTTATCCTTCGCTGTTACTTTTTTGGTTTTTAAACCAATGGTATAAGTATTGGTTTGTTTATTGGTATTGTTCGCCGTAGCTGTTTTAGTTGCAGTAATTAAATCACTGCCAGCTACATGTGTGCCAATCGCATTTACGGTGTAAGTTTTGCTTTTATCCGCATTAGTTGTAGTTGTTACGTTAGCAACATTTGTGCCTGCTGCAACATTGGTTTTAGCGGCATTTAATTGGGATACATTCACCGCATCATTATTATTGGTACCATTTGCTACATTGGTAATTGTTTTATTACCTGCATTGATCCCTGTTTTGGTCATACTTGGACCATTTCCAATGGTTAAGCCGTTCGTATTAAATTCATTGCCACCAACAGTTACTTTATTGAAGGTGACGTCATCTTTGGTCGCATAGGTGAATTTTTTTCCATCTTGCGTAATTGTCATGTTTTTGCCAGCCGCAAAAGTAACAGTCTCGCCGTTGTTAACGGTTTGTTCAGCTGAGCCTGTTCCATTTTCAGATGTTACGTTCCAAGCATAGGCAGTATTTTTTGATGACAAGTCATTAACCGCTTGTGCTACAGCATAAAGTTGAGAACCGTTGATTGCATCGGTTGAGTCAGTTGATACGCGACCTGCTGCTACGTTTTGAATTTGGCGAACGTTGTAGTTTGGAGTATTTACCCCTCTTCTATCTGAGTAATGACCTCTATTATTTTGACGTGCCCCTGCAGCCCAATCTGTAACATTGTTTCCTGAACCAATAGAAAGAACAGATGTTTGGTTAGTTGCTTTCCCTGCAAAGTTATATGTTGTACCACCAATGTGAATACTTGCGGCATCTCCTCCAGCATGTGCAGCACCCGCTGTTGAATAGGCACCTAATGCGACGCTCCCTTTTGTTGAATTATTAAGATTGGCTTTAAAACCAATCGCTAGGGCATTGGCTGTATTATTTACCAGAGAACTACCACCAATAGCGATAGAGTGATGCGAGTTAGTTGTTGTTGTCCAGCCAGCAGTTGAACTCCCCCCATTAGAAGCGGAAACTGTAGCACCTGAACCACTACCTGATCCGTCATCTTGTTCGCCAATAGCAAGTGAGCCAGTTACTGCTTGCTCTCTACCATTTGCATTTGGCGTATAAGCCATAGCCGATGTAGAGAATAAACTCGCAATAATGACCGCACTTAGTGTGGCTATTGTAAAGCTTTTTTTCAGTTGGCTGGTTGGTTGATCGGTAAGTTGATTTGTGAGTTGACGAGTGGAAGATTTAACGTTTCCACGAGCCAATTCAGAGGTGACCACCCAATTTTGGGCAGCATGATTCCAAAGAACCTTATAGATTTTGTTCATCTTGTCTTTTCCGTAGATAATTTACTTATATGATAGGAAATGGATGTTACGGCTTACCATTTCGAGACGTTGTTTTAGATTTGATAGAATTATGAATAATTCTTATACCATTATAAGCCTGATTAATATTTATCTCCAACAAATATTTTTATTTTTTGAGAATAAATCAAAAAAGGAATGTGTTCAAAATATTCTTACATTTGATATAGATCAAAAACCCTCATTTTTGATTATAAAATGAACATTGATATGGTTATTAAATAAACATTGATGTGGTCGTTAAATAAACATTTAATTGCTGTTGAAAATAACAATTTATTTACACAACAGGTTTTTGTCGATAAAACAATAAGCCCGGTAAAGCTAATCCAAATACTATTGCGCCTAGGATAAAACTGGTATTAATAAAGGAACTAATCATTTTCAACTCCTTTAGGCAGGCCACCTCCGCTTCAAGCTGTAAAATTCTCAGGCGTAAACGGTCTTCTTCAGTTTTGGGTGGCGGTGGCATTTTTGCATATTTGGGTTTCATCGGCGGTCGTCCTGATGGTTTACGGGGAATCAGTCCTTTTATGCCACTTTTTTCAAACCGTTTCAACCATGTCCCGACTAAGGCGTTGGAAGGAATATTGTAAAAACGAGCAGCTTCTCTAATACTCATTTTCCGATTCAAAATAGGTTGAAGAACCTGTAATTTAAATTCGATTGTGTAGTGTTTACCCATAAAAAATCTGCACCTCAATTGTTGGTTTGTTGAGTCCAACTTTTGGGGTGCAGATCAAATCAACCGCATTTTTTTAATACAAGCTTAAACGTTGTAATCGCTGCCTGGCGATTTCTTTGATTTCATCCTTTTTCGCCGTATTCATAATTTCCAAATAAAGCAATTTGGCCAAACCAATATTGACTTGTGTTCCAACCCCTTCTTCATACAAACGAGCCAAACGGAATCGCCCCTCATTGCTGCCCGCATTCGCAGCTTTTTGGAACCATTCAAAGGCTTTGGTAAATTCTTTCTGATTGGTATAGATTTCCCCTAATGTAAGCATTGCATCAGGATCTTTTGTCGCACTGGTTTCAAATAATTTAATCGCTTGAGCGATATCTTGTTTCACATAGTTGTTGCCGTTGAAATACATGACAGCCAAATTATTGATGGCTTTAATACTGCCTCGCTCAGCGGCTTCGCTAAACCACCAATAAGCCAACTCTTTATTTTCATCTACTCCGCGACCTAAATTATAAAGCATCCCTAAATTGCTTTGCGCTTGTAAATTACCTTCCAAAGCTAAAGGATACATAATTTCAAAAACGGCTTTCCAATCTTGTTTCTCAGCCAGTTTTTGTGCCAGATCCATTTTTTGCTGCTCCGTCATTTGCGCTTTATCGACCAAATCAATGGTTTTCATCGCAAATGCTGAACTGCTTAAGGTGAGCGTGGTGAGGAGTAAAAGTTTGGCTAATGTCTTCATCTTATAATGTCGCTATCAATAAAATAATCAAAAAAATAGCGGATGTTCCGAATTCTATTAGACCGACTTGCTTAACCGAAAGTTTCTTGGTGGGTAAATAAATGGCACGAATTAACGCCGGCACAAAAGCAAGTGATAAGACATATTGTTGGGTAAATAAACAACCGAGCACGCAAAGCACATGGAAAATAATAGAGGCTTTGAGATAAAGCGGATTTTTACGTTCACGCATCATTGATTTGACGTAAAGCGTCGTGCCAATAAAAAATAAGCTTGGATACAGTGCTACCCACCAGATTTTTTCATCAAAAGAGCGGTCAGAAAAATAATAGGATCCCATACCTGCAAGGGCAAAAATCGCAATACCCGCTAAATCATTGAGAAGATTACGTTCATCTTTTTTCTTGGTGTAATAGATACTCACCAACACAAAAGGAAACATGGCGGCAATAAAGAAAAGAATTTGCCAGTTATAAAAAATAGCAGGAAGCGCAAATAAAAAAGCTGCGACACCATAGATGATAGTCCACTTTTTATATTCCGCCATATTTTTGCCTTTAAAGAGACTCAGCATTGGGTAACTTAGCAAATACATGCTGAACCAAGCTAAAAGCAAAAAGAAATGCGCCCAAACAGGTGAAGCTAATAACATACCGTAAACAAAAGGCAATAATGCCATCACAATGGCGCCATATTGATTCGAAATCAGGAGTTTCATAGTTCTCTTTAGTTGATAAAAATTCTCAATTATTTTATCTCATAATTTCTTGATTTACAAAGTCTAAAACCACCTTTAGAATGGAATTATCTTCATCAAAAAGGAGTCATTATGTCGATTCAACGCATTCAACCAAGCAAACGCTTTTCTGAAATGGTCATTCATAACAATACTGCCTATTTTGCAGGCCAAGTACCGGAAAAAACCGTTAAGCAAAATGCTTATGAGCAAACCAAAGAAGTCCTTTCACTGATCGATAAATTATTGGCTGAAATTGGTTCTGAAAAAAGCAAAATTCTTACCACGCAAATCTTCCTTGCTGATATGGCAGATTATGCTCAACTCAACCAAGCATGGGATGAATGGGTTGATAGCCAAAATCCACCAAGCCGAGCAACGGTAGAAGCGAAACTTGCCGATCCTGATTGGAAGGTTGAGATCGTGATTATTGCAGCCGTGTAAGCACAGTTTTTTCAAAATGTGATCAACCGCAAAGAAACTTTTTTGTTTTTCCTTTACACTAAACACTGAATTCAAAATAAGGAGTAATGTATGCAATCATGGATACCAGAAATATGGCAAGCTGCGGTGATCGGGCTTGTAGTTGGCGTAATCTTAGGATATTTGCTATTACGTTTAACAAAAGGTTCTGTTAAAAAACAAGTTCAGACCGAAGCTGAACTGAAAGAAGTGAAAACACAATTAAGCGATAAACAAGCACAACTTGAAAAACATTTTGCTGAAAGTGCCGAATTATTTAAAACCTTAATTGGTGATTATCAAAAACTCTATCGTCACTATGCAGTTTCATCTGAAACCTTGCTTGGTAATAAACCCGCTAACAAAGGTTTATTTACACAACAATTGGTGACCGCCTCATCAGAAAGTAAATCTGAAGAGCCGCCTCGTGATTATTCCGAAGGTTCATCTGGTTTATTAAAAACAGATAAAGAAAACCAATAATAATTAACGGTTGAATAATAAAAAAATCAGGGATTAAATATTTAATCCCTGATTTTTTTATTAATGATTACTCAATACTTGAGCCGGTTGTAATTTTGCCGCTCGACTGGCTGGATAAAGACTGGCAAGTAAACTCAATACCAATGCCGCCACGAGGACTAATACAACATCGAACCAATGTAATTCACTTGGTAAGAAATCAACAAAATAGATGCCATCTGATAACAATTTTTTACCGAGTAATGTCTCGATGCCTTGAATAATCGGCGTGAGATTCAGTGCGAGTACGACACCTAATACGATACCAATCAAACACCCTTTCATCCCTGCAAGTAAACCATACCAAATAAAGATTTGTTTAATAAAACCATTATTTGCCCCTAGGGTTCGCATAATCGCAATATCACCTTGCTTATCTTTTACCGCCATAATTAAGGTTGAAACGATATTAAAACACGCCACCCCAATTACAAGCACCATCGCGATATACATCACTGTACGGATAAGTTGAATATCACGATACATATAGCCAAATTTTGCCACCCAGTTTTGAATATAAAGCAGTTGCGGATAATCATTTAGCATCGAATAATCCATTTCTTGTACTTTGAACGGATCATCAACTTTCAATTCAACACCGGTAATTTGATCTTCACGATACCCCATTAACTCTTGTGCTTGAGGTAATGCCAGTAAGGCATAACTGTGGTCTAACTGGCCATCTAAACGTAAAATAGCGGTCACTTGAACACGCTCCCGATTAGGTTGAGCCATTTGATCTTCACCATTCGGTTGAGAAATTAATAACGACACCCAATCACCTGCTTTAACATCTAACTCTTTGGCTATACCTGAACCCAGCACCAATCCGCCTTCTTCTGCGAATTTCTGCCAGCCATCACCTTCCACAAACTTACCAAGAGAACTCACTTGATCTTCAGCTTGTTTATTTACCCCTTTCACTTGTACAACTTTAAGTTTATTGCCATTTTCGACTAAGGCAGTAAAACTCACAAAAGGTGAAAGTGCGGTAATTTTTTTGTTTGTTTTTAGACGTTCGGCTAACTTCTGCCAATGGTTTAATGTGCTCTCATTGCCCTGTGGATTTACTGTGATTTCCGCATGTGGTACGACTGCCAAAATACGTGAATTCAACTCACGCTCAAAACCATTCATGGCACTTAACCCCACAATCAACACTGCTACGCCAAGGGCGATACCGATAGCAGAGAATTTTGAAATTAACGCTACCAACGGATTCTTTTGCTTACCTCGTTGATAACGCCAACTAATAAAAAACGGCGTATTCATCACACACCTTCCTTCAAAATACCATCTTGCATGACTAAACGGCGTGATAATTTTTCAGCAAGCCCCATGTCGTGAGTGACTAATAAAAAAGCGATATTTTGCTCTTGATTAAGTTGTTGAATGAGTTCAAAAATGCTTTCTGTGGTCTTATGATCGAGATTCCCTGTTGGCTCATCCGCTAAAACTAACGATGGATTATTCACCAAAGCACGCGCAATCGCCACACGCTGACGTTCCCCACCAGAAAGCGCAGAAGGACGATGCGTAATTCTATGGCTTAATCCCACCGCACTTAGCATTTTTTCGGCACGATCTTTCGCTTCTGTTTTATTTTGATGACCAATCAACATCGGCATCATCACATTTTCAAGTGCGGTAAAATCCGCCATTAAATGATGGAATTGATACACAAATCCTAAATAACGATTACGCAAAGCCGCTAATTCATTAGCCGATGCTTTTTGCAAGGATTGCCCATTAATAAACACTTCCCCACTACTTGGCTGATCAAGCCCACCTAAAGTATGCAATAACGTACTTTTCCCTGAACCAGAACTCCCCACAATCGCCACCAACTCTGCAGGTTCCATAGAAAAAGAAACGCCTTTTAATACTTGCGTTTGATTTTCACCTTCTTGATAAAATTTATTGATTTTTTCGCATTTTAATAAATAGTTATTCATTTTTTACTCGTTTTAACCGCACTTTAGCAGCAAATCATCTCATTAAAAACTGGCGCGAGTCTATCACACTTTTCCCTGAGCTTAAATTTCAATGCGCTCAAAACATTCAAATCCCGTTTCAGGAAAATATTTTTTAAGATAACGTTTTAAATAGCCTTGTGTCTCTTGACTAATGATGGGATCATATTCCGGGTAACCATTATACATCACACTTAACACTGACACCCCATGAGAACGACAGGCCTCTAAACTTAATAATGTGTGGTTAATACTACCTAATTTTCCCGATGTCACTAAAATCAAAGGGTAATTGTTTGACTGGATATAATCTAACGTCGTCGCCTCTTCGCAATAGGGCACCATTAATCCACCGGCCCCTTCCAGCAACACATAATCATATTTTTCTGCTAGAAGTACGGTAGATTTTTCAATAATTTTTTCATTAATTTCTCGCCCTTCGAGCTTTGCCGCTAAATGAGGAGAACAAGGATATTCAAAAAGATAAGGGCAGGTGTCGCCTTGTAAATCTTCTGCTGTCAAATCAATGCCTTGAATCTTTCGATGTACAAGCAAATCATCAGCGATATTTTTACAGCCTGTTTGAATCATTTTTTGTGTAATAACGGAAAAGCCTTGTTCCATCAACTTTTTAGCATAAATGCCTGTTGCAAATGTTTTACCTACATCGGTATCAATGCCCGAAACAAAAATAACCTTGCCCATAAATACGCCTTACTAATTTCCAGCACGAGAATAACGTGCGATAAAAAACAATGGATGATAAGTTAACCGCACTTTACCCGATGGCAAACTAAAAGCCTTCACGTAATCATCAATAAATTTGTTGAGATTTTTTCTTGTCCAATTTTTCTGGTTAGTCGCTGTTACACCGGTATATTTCAGATGTTTGAGTACATCCAATGGCGTATCAAAGTCTAGTATTACAGTAAAATCGTCACACCATAAAAGCTCAAAATCATTGGCTAACCAATTTTTCCATTGAGATAAATTAGGATAACTTAACCCCACATTCGTCATTTGGCGAATCTCCTTTAAATTATCTTCACCAAAGGTCGTCATCGCCAATAAACCGTTAGGTTTCAATCCTGTTTTACAATAGGAAATAAAATTATCAGAATGATGGAACCACTGTACAGCTGATGCACTAGCAATCAAATCAAATCGTCGTTGAAAAGGAAAGTTCTCTGCGTCACCACAATAAAAATCAAAGGGTTGAATCAGCTTTTCAGCGAGTAGAGAGCGCACATCGCACAAATCATTAAATAACCAATAATTGGCTGAAATCTGTTTTTGCAACAATGAACCCAACATACCAGACCCGCAACCTAGCTCCAATACACTATCTAATGACCCATTTGGTAAATAGTCTTGCAAATGAGTCATTAACTTAATATTCATTTTTTGTTGAATTAACGCATGTTCATCATAGCTATTTAAGGCTTTTTGGAAGGCGTGTTGAATACGCGATTTATCTACGGAAGTTAATGATTCCATAATGCCGACCAGTGGGTAAATCTTGAAAACACATAATGTTCACCCTCTATTTCCTGAACCGCACAACGCGATGCCCAATATTGGTACTGATTAGCTGGAGTAAAAATTTTATCGCGAGAACTAACCCATACATTTGTCCAGTTAATAAAATCTGTGCGTTTATCCTGCTGAATCATCGCAAAAAGTGCGGTGAGTTCTTGATGAATTTCGTTAAATGGTCGTGCAGAAAACTGTTGGTAACGTTCAAAAGATACTTTGTCACCACAGATTCTACGCTCAAACTTTGAACGGGTATTTTCTGTGAGATTATCTAACGTACCTTTAAAAATAGCATAGGGAATACCAAAGCTATCATCACAAGGTAAACCTGTGCCATTCACTGCTGTGGCAGATTGTAAGGTGATTCCTTGTAATACTCGCTCTGCCACCCAAACACCCATTGACCATGCCACTACACGAATTTGCTGATAGGCAGAAAAATCAAAATCTAACGTCAAATCTTGATAATCGTAGCAAATTAATAAATCATGAGCTGTTGGCAAAATCAAATGAGTCACAGCATCAAGAGGTGTTCCCCAACCAGCAAAATAAACTATTAAATGCTCACCTTGATGATCATAAAATTTCGTTTTCACATTATTTCCTTATAAGCATGCCACAAACTGTTTTACTTCATCCATTGTCATATCTGCCGTCAAAGATAATCGTATTCTGGATGTACCTTTGGGTACTGTCGGTGGTCTAATCGGCAAGCAATAATAACCTTGCTCTTGCAGATCTTTCGCCTTGGCAAGGGTTGCTTCGTTCTCACCTAAAATATAGGGAACGATGCAAGTTTGGCTTGGCATTATTTGCGTTCTGTGTTCCACTTCTTGGCGTAAAAATGCACTTAACCGCTCAAGATGCGTTCTTTCTTTTGAAAGTTGTGGTAATCGTTCAAAAATAAAATGAGTCCAAGCCACATTAAATGGCGGAAGCGCGGTTGAAAAAATCAATGGACGCATTTGATTAATCAAGCACTCTTTTAATATTTTATCACAGACGACATAAGCCCCCATTGAAGCTAAGGCTTTGCCAAAAGTGCCAACCAACAAATCTATATCAGCTATCACATTAGCTCGTTCGGCAATACCTAATCCGTTTTTACCGTAAACGCCTATTGCATGGGCTTCATCCACATAAAGATAAGTATTGGGAAACTGTTTTTTTAATTGAACAAGATACTTCAAATCAGCTACATCGCCATCCATACTAAAAACCGATTCCGTCACAATAAAAGTGCGGTCAAATTTTCCGGCATTTTTTTCGAGCAGACTCTTTAGATGTTCATAATCATTATGACGATAACGAAAGAACTCACATTGGCTTAAACGAATGCCATCAATCATGCTCGCATGCACTAATTTATCTGCCAAAATTAAACTTTTTGTTGTCGTCAACGCCGGTAAAATACCAAGATTGGCGTGATAGCCACTGTTAAATAATAAAGCGCTTTCTCGTTGGAAACGTTGAGCAATGAGCTGCTCGAGATCGGTATAAATAGGAAAATTTCCCGTTAATAAACGAGACGAAGAACTGGTAAAAGAAGGGAAATTATCGCCATATTGCTGTAAAAAAGACTGGCGCAAGTTTTCATTCGATGCCAAACCTAAATAATCATTAGATGACATATTCAACATTTTGCGCTTTTCTCGCATAATATATCGTCCTTGATGAACTAAATCTGGAATTGAACGATATTGATTTTGTGTACTAAGCTTTTCCAATTGCTTTTTGAAAGCATCCATTTTTTATCCTAATGTTCATATTCCTGAGTTAAAGCCAGAATCATGCCTTCCGTTAATTTCTGAAGTTCATCATCTTTAATCACAAATGGTGGCATCACATAAACCAGTTTACCGAAAGGTCGAATCCAAACACCTTGTTCCACAAAACGTGGGACTAAAGTTTTCATATTTACCGCACTTTTCATTTCGACCACCCCAATCGCTCCTAATACGCGAACATCTTTGACGTAATCTTTTTCAGCTAAAGGCGAAAGCTGTTGTTTTAAGGAAGACTCGATTCGCTGAATATTTTGCTGCCAAGGGCTTTCCAACAATAAACGGATAGATTCTGCTGCAATCGCACAAGCCAACGGATTTGCCATAAAAGTGGGTCCATGCATAAAACATTTAGCCTCACCGCGACAAATAGTTTGCGCAATTTCAGTGGTCGTAATGGTTGCCGATAAAGTTAAATAACCACCGGTTAAGGCTTTACCGATACACATAATATCTGGCGAAATCCCAGCATGCTCGGCAGCAAATAATTTCCCTGTGCGGCCAAAACCTGTAGCAATTTCATCAAAAATTAGCAATACACCATATTGTTTACAAAGCGCTTGCGCTTTCACTAAATAAATTGGCGAATAAAAATACATGCCGCCCGCACCTTGCACGACAGGCTCTAAAATAAGTGCGGCGATTTCGCTACCTTTTTTCTTAAGTAAATCAGCTAAAGGTTCCATCACACAATCATTCCAAGATTCATTAAATGGAATGTTGGGTTGAGGAAGAAAATATTGTACAGGCAGACTATGATGAAATAAATGATGCATACCCGTGGTTGGATCACACACAGACATCGCATTCCAAGTATCGCCATGATAACCCGAACGGATGGTGGCGAATTTTTGTCGTTGTACTTCCCCTTTAGCGTGCTGATATTGAATAGCCATTTTCATCGCCACTTCCACAGCAACAGAACCACTATCAGCAAAAAAGATCTTATCTAATCCATTTGGCAAAATTTGTACCAATAATTGAGCTAATTCCACCGCTGGTTCATGGGTAAAACCGCCAAACATAATATGGCTCATTTTTGCCAACTGATTCTGTGCAGCCGCATTTAAACGAGGATGATTATAACCATGCAACGCCGCCCACCAAGAAGACATGCCATCAATCAAACGACGGCCATCTTTTAAGGTTATCATCACGCCATCAGCACGTTCTACCGCATAAAGCGGCATATCAGAAGAAACTGAAGAATAAGGATGCCAAATATGTTGTGTATCAAAAGCTAAAAGTGATTGTTCATCCATCATTCATTTACCATTAAAAACTTATTCGTATCGCAAGGCAGCGGCAGGTTCTACTTTCGCAGCTCGATAAGCGGGGTAAAGTGTAGAAAGTAAAGAAAGCAACAAGGAAAATCCAATGACAAAAATCATTTGAACAAAGGATAATTCTGTCGGTAAAAAAACACCTTGTGGATTTACCGCACTTACAATGTCTGTTAAGTTCAAGGTGACTAAAACACCCAAAATAGCACCGAGCAATGTGCCAACAAATCCCACCAGTAATCCTTGATAAATAAACACCGAACGAACTTGGGATTTTGTTAAGCCCTGAGTTTGTAAGATAGCAATTTCCCCTTGTTTATCCACCACCATTAAACTTAATGAGGTGACAATATTGGAAATCGCCACGACAATAATCAAACTAATCAGCAATCCCATCATATTTTTTTCCATTCTGACCGCCTGGAAAAATTCACCTTTTTGTATGCGCCAATCTGTGATTTTTTGTGTCGGGAAATGTTGTGGGAGTTCTGTAATTTGGAACGGATCATTTAAAAATAAACGATATCCCTGCGCTTGCTGCGGTTGAATACGCATTAAGCGACCAATATCTGTAATATTAGCAAAGGCTTCATAACCCGATGCTTCGCCATAATCATAATAAATATCGCTAACAGTAAATAAACGCTGCATTGGTACCCGACCGAATGGTGTATATTGGCTATTTTCCGTAATCATCAAACGGATTTTATCCCCAACATTCACTCCCAGTTTTTGCGCAAGTTGATCACCAATAACCAATTTAAATTCACCGGCAGGTAAAATTTCGTTAAATTTAGTCTGATCAAAAGATTCAACCAAAGGATCATCAGAAAATGATTGAATACCAATAATTTGTCCTGCACTCACGCCTTTTGTCGTTTGATAAATCACATTTGTTGTATTGATCGGCACGGCTTTTTGGACAAAGTGCGGTAAATTTTCTAATGTTTTTTCTGTCGAAATAGGCTGTTCTTCACTCACAATCGCATGAGGAATGGAAGATAGCACCTGTTGTTTTTGGTAACCTTCTAATCCATTCATCACCGAAAGCACGATGATCAATGCCATCACACCTAGCACAATCCCCAGGCTTGCAAGATTAGTCACTAATCGCCCAAAACGATCCGCACTTTTCGCACGCCAATAACGTAGCGCGATATATAGAGAAATAGGAAAATTCATTATTTTTGATTTAATTGTTGTACAAATTCTTCGATGTTTTGCATCACTTTGCCAACTAATGTTGTCACTGCACTATCACTCGCCCAAGCAATATGCGGGGTGATAATTAAATTAGGCATAGTTTTTGCAGCTAAAATTAACGGATTATCTTTTTCTGGTGGCTCTTTTACCATTACATCCAAAGCCGCTCCGCCTAAATGCCCCGTTTTTAACGCATCAACTAATGCAAGTTCATCAATCAAAGGCCCACGCCCTGTATTAATCAAAAATGCACCTTTTTTCATTTTGGATAAGGTGTCTGTATTAATTAAATTCTTGGTTGTTTCGGTTAAGGGACAATGCAACGTCACAATATCCGCTTGTCTTAATACTTCCTCAAAGGGCGTATAACCTTCACGGCAAACAGTGGCGTCTTTATGTTCAGCATAAAGAACTTTCATTCCCACGGCATTAGCCAAACGCCCCACTTCTGTCCCTAAGCAACCTTTACCAAATACGCCTAATGTGGAACCGCACACATCTGTAATGGGATAATCAAAATAACAGAACTGTTTACTCTCAGTCCATTTGCCAGTGATTTGATCGCGCTGCCAACCTGCTAGACTATGTTTTAACGCAAAAATCATCCCCAACACATGCTCAGGTACCGTTGTGACAGAATAACCCGTCACATTTTTAACTGTCACACCTAATTCTTTTGCTGCATCTAAATCCACGTTATTGGTGCCTGTTGCGGTGAGAGCAATGAGTTTTAATTTCGGTAATTGTTGCAACACCTCACGGCTTAAAATCACTTTACTGGTGATAATAATATCCGCGTCTTTTGCTCGCTCAATAGTTTGCTTCTCAGAAGTATATTCATACTCTACCCAGTTATGAGGAAAGCTTGGGCGAGGAATAGGAATATGTTTTGGAATTGCAGTGCTGTCTAAAAATACGATATTCATTGTTATCTCCTTTTACAGAACAAAAGTGCGGTCAAAAACAACACTATTTTCAACCGCACTTATCTATTAAATAGACGTATCTAATTCAGGGAAAGACTTCACTAAATCATCAATGGCTTTCATCTGTGAGACAAAACCTTCTAATGCTGAAAGTGGCAATGCAGATGGGCCATCACATTTCGCTTGATTTGGACTTGGATGCGCTTCTAAGAATAAACCTGCAATGCCTACAGCTAAACCTGAACGTGCTAATTCGGTTACTTGTGCGCGACGGCCACCTGATGCAGCACCAAATGGATCACGGCATTGAAGTGAATGGGTTACATCAAAAATAACCGGGCTGCCCTTAGAGGCTTTTTTCATGATGCTAAAGCCAAGCATATCTACGATTAAGTTATCATAGCCAAAGTTTGTTCCACGATCACAAAGAATGATTTTATCGTTACCACATTCTTCAAATTTATCGACGATATTACCCATTTGACCTGGGCTTAAGAATTGTGGTTTTTTCACATTAATCACTGCGTCTGTTTTTGCCATGGCTTCAACTAAATCAGTTTGACGAGCTAAGAATGCCGGTAACTGAATCACATCCACCACATCAGCAACAGGCTGGCATTGATAGATTTCGTGCACATCGGTAATCACTTTCACGCCAAAGGTTTCTTTTATCTCTTGGAAAATTTTTAAGCCTTCTTCCATGCCTGGGCCACGGTAAGAATGAATAGACGAACGATTCGCTTTGTCAAAAGAAGCTTTAAACACATAAGGCACACCCAACTTTTCAGTCACTTTCACGTAAGCTTCACAAACTTGCATCGCCATATCGCGACTTTCAAGCACGTTCATTCCGCCGAAAAGCACAAAGGGTTTGTCATTTGCGACATCAATATTGCCAATTTTTACAATTTTATTTTGCATAATATTTCCTTTTTAATGGATGGCATTGGCATCTTTCAATGCTTCGCCTTTCAGTTCTAAAAGTTGAGTTTTTAACAGAGATGAAGTGGGATCATTCGGACATTGATCCACAAAATATTCTAAATCCTCAATGGCGGAAGAATAAGCGCCCATTTGCGCCAACACTAAGCCACGATCGCGAATATCGTAAGGATCTTTTCTTACCGCTAACAAGAATTGGATATAATTAAAAGCAAAATCGTTTTGTTCTTCACGAATTAAGGCATTTTTGGCGAGCTGACGAAAACGTGTGGTCAGCATCGGAATATCTGCTCGGGCTAAATCCTCAGGTTGAATTTGAGCGCCAAAACCAAAGGCACCTTCATAGAGCTTTTTCAATTCATCCACTGAAATATATTTTCCGCTCCAAGGATCAATAAATGCTACTTCACCGTCTACTTCTGCACGTAAAATCAGCTGGGTCGGGAAATTCACCGGATAAATCGGCAATTTTAAACTTGCAGCTAAATAAAGTATTAAGGCACCAAGACTCACCGGCATGCCTTCACGCTCTTCTAAAATATACGGAAGATATAAATTGCGGGCATAGAAATAATTGTCCGCATCACAATGAAAGCCCCAATCACCGTAAAATAGCTGTAGTAATTGATGAATTTTAGCTTTATCATCCCATTCTTTTGGAATAGCTTGGCGAGCTCTACGCACTAAGCCCCCCACAAGCCCTCTTATACGAGGCTCATCAACTTGCTCTTTCTCATAAACACTCAGATAAAAATGAGTCATTTCAGCATATAAAGCTTTTTGATCGTATTTCATTACCGCTTCCAATATCCCAACGTTACGCGCTCATTGTCGCCATAATCCCGTATGGTTGCAACCCCTTGCCAATGATTTTGCCAGAAAATTGACCGCACTTCTTCACCCTGTTTCCAGCCGTGCTCTAACAATAAATAGCCATTATCTTTTAAATGTACCGATGCGTACTCAATAAGATGACGTAAATCAGCTAAACCGTTTTCACCCGCCACCAATGCCGAACGAGGCTCGAAACACACATCACCTTGCGAAAGGTGCTCATCGGTTTCATCAATATAAGGCGGATTACTGACGATAAGATCAAACTGCCCTTCAACATGTTCAAACCAACGACTCTGAAAAAATTGTACCTTGAGCTGATTTTTTTCTGCATTGGATTGCGCTAATTTGACGACTTCAGGCATTAAATCCACACCGATGACATCCAATTGAATAGCCTTTTTTTGACAAATAGGAGAGAGCTCAGAAGCCAACGCCAACGCAATAGCACCCGTGCCAGTGCCAAGATCAAGAATACGAAAGTGCGGTGAATTTTCTTCCAGTTTTTCTAACGCAATTTGTAATGCTTTTTCTACGAGAATTTCAGTATCTGGACGAGGAATTAATGTTCCTTCAGACACATTTAAAGGCAAGGACCAGAATTCTTTTTCACCGAGGATGTAAGCGATAGGTTCGCCTTTTAAACGACGATCTAAAAGTGCGGTCAATTTTAACCGCACTTTTTCATCAATTTCGGTATCATCAAAAGCAAGGATTTGCGTACGCGATTTACCTGTAGCATGTTGAAGAAGCACAAGCGCATCAATTTTACTATTTTCAGTGGGATTTTTTGGTGCTAAATCCGCAATCGCTTGTGCCAGCCATTCTTTATAATTCATTATTTTTCGTCTTTTAACACAATTGTGCCAGCCACTAAATCAGTTAAAGAACGACGATCATCGCGCACAAGTGCAACAATACCGCTAATAATCAATAAGAAACTCGTCCACGCCAATAAAATATCAATAATCTCACGACCGATGTATTTACCAAATTCAACAGACTGATTGGTATGATAATTAAATACTCGCAAGCCTAACCAGCGTTTTGCCATTGTCTGGCCATAAGTTTTCATGAAATATAACTGAAAACCAGCATATACAATCGTCCCCACTACACCGGCAAAATCCCCCAATGCAAAACCGAGGCCAACCATCACCCAAAGCACAAGTCCATTAATCATGCTCGCAAGCCAACGTTTAAAACGGCTCGCTTGAGCAGGTTGAGAAGGTTTGAAAGCAGACAAAAATTCAGCATCTTTTTGATTTTCAATGATCATTTTATTTCCCTGTAAAGTTAAAAAGGACATCTGAAATCAGATGTCCCTATCATTAATTCTGTTCAGACAATGCTGCCAACTGATCCGCTTGATATTCGGTAATAATCGGCTGAATCAGTTCATCAATTTTACCATTCATCACTTCATCCAAACGATAAATAGTGAGATTGATACGGTGATCTGTGACTCGACCTTGCGGATAATTATATGTACGAATTTTATCAGAACGATCGCCCGAACCTAATAAGTTACGGCGCATATCTGTTTGTTCTGCAGCTTGGCGTTCTTGCTCTGCTTGAACAATACGTGACGCTAATACCGACATTGCTTTTGCTTTATTTTTGTGCTGTGAACGCTCATCCTGACATTCTACCACAATACCCGTTGGAATGTGGGTAATACGTACTGCTGAGTCTGTTGTATTAACGTGCTGACCACCAGCTCCTGATGAGCGATAAGTATCAATACGCAAATCTGCTGGATTAATTTCTGGCATTTCAGATTCAGGCAATTCCGGCATTACCGCAACGGTACAAGCAGACGTGTGGATACGTCCTTGCGATTCAGTTTTTGGTACACGTTGCACACGATGACCACCTGATTCAAATTTTAACTGACCGTACACGCCATCACCACTTACTTTAACGATCACTTCTTTATAACCGCCCTGCTCGCTTTCATTTGCACTGAGCATTTCAACACGCCAGCGTTTACTTTCAGCATAGCGACTATACATACGGAATAAATCTCCGGCAAAAATACCCGCTTCATCCCCACCTGTACCCGCACGAATCTCTAAATAGCAGTTATATTCATCATTTGGATCTTTTGGTAATAAAAGAATTTGAAGTTGTTGCTCCACTTCTTCAATTTCGGCTTTGGATTCTTCGATTTCCATTTGCGCCATTTCTTTCATTTCAGGATCGTCGAGCAATATTTCAGCTTCTTCAATATTTTGATTTAATTGCGTCCAACGATTAAAACATTTCACTACTTCTTCAAGTTGCGAATATTCTTTAGAATACGCACGGAATTTATCCTGATCCGAAATCACTGACGCATCGCCTAGCAATGCCTCTAATTCTTCATAACGTTCTTTTAAACTTTCAAGTTTTGCAATAATAGAATCTTTCATATTTTTATAAAGTTAAAGCCAAAAATAAAATCGGCCTATTCTAGCCGATTTTAAGGAAAATTGACAGACGCAAAATCTGCCTAAAAATGACCGCACTTTAGATGCGCGACACATCAAACTTCGCTAAATCAATTCGATCTTCTGTGCCATAAAATTGAGCCAGCGCATGACGCAAGGTTTCTGCGCGTTTTGGTAAGCCTTTTTCTGTATAGGTTTTTACTTGTTCATACACGGCTTGCTTAAATGGTTGCGTATCTCCTGGATTGCCATTCAAATTATCCGCACTGGCAAAATAACGAAAACCCGCCGCCGTGGCTAAAATCCATTCCAATGCTTGAGGCTTCACTTCCACCTTTTCAAAATCACGCTGGCGTTCTTCAGAACGCCCATCTGGCTCATACCAATAACCAAAATCTTCTAGTTTACGACGTTCTTTGCCTGCCACTAGCCAATGGGCAATTTCATGTAATGCACTGCTATAAAAGCCTCTCGCAAAGTAAATGGCGTTATAAGGCACCTCATCATTTGCAGGAATGTAAATCGGCTCATCCCCACCTTTAACCAATCGCGTATTATATTCTTCTTCAAAACATTGATTAAAAATCGCAATGATGTCCTCAAGTTTGTGTTCCATGCTTTCTCCAAATATTTTTATAAATAAAGTCTCTCAAAAGGTTTGAGAATTATCTCATTTTTAATGGCTTTCACAAAGTCTTGGGTAAATAAAAAAGGTGAGCCCAAATGCTCACCTTATAAACTAATATTTAGTAATTATCCGAACACCTTTTCCAAGTGTTCTTGGTAGTCTGTTAAGTATTGTGCTACTTGTGGATTTTTAATCACATCGTTACATAAGAATGTCGGCAAACGGCTCAAGCCGATAAACTCGTTGAGTTTGTGGAAAGGCATGTACACAGCATCCACGCCTTTACCTTCAAAGAAATCTCCTTCACGGGTGAACGCTTCGAACGGTGCATTCCAAGTAAGTGAAAGCATGTGTTTTTTGCCTTGCAACAAGCCACCTGTGCCGTAGCCTTCAGTTGGATTGGTTCGATGGCGACCATCGCTGTGGTAAAGCTTGCCGTGTCCAGCGGTTAATACTTCGTCTATGTATTTTTTCACTGTCCAAGGTTCGTGCATCCACCAACCTGGCATCTGCCAAATCACGGCATCCATCCACAAGAATTTTTCGATCTCTGCTTCAACATCATAGCCAGCATCAATCACGGTTTCTTGTATATTGTGTCCAAGTGCAGTCAAAACCTCTTTCGCTTTTTTGTGAAGTGTGTGGTTCAACTCGCCATGTGAATGACCAAACTCTTTTCCACCATCTAATAATAAAATATTCATTTTTTCTCCTTTTGCTGATAATTTACCGATTACTAAGCACTTTAGTAATGTAACAATTTAACCAATCAATAAATTCCAACTATTAACGTACTACTCAAATTCGAGAGTTTGATACAAGTTAAAAGTGCAATAAAAAAGCCTTGAAGTCATTATTTTCAAGGCTTTAAAGTCTTTCATAGGACTTGATAGGTTTATTTTCTGGTGGAGCTGGCGAAAACTGATCTTATCATATATCCACTTGTTTTTAATAAAGATATTTTACAGGTCAATTTGTCTTACTACCACGCTTACTACCATAAAAAACAAGACGCCAATTCAGATGATCTTTTGCCTTTTATGGACGACGATTATATCATCAAAATTTGCATTTACTTGCGTTATTTTGCGTTAAAGGATCTAATTAAAAGGATCTAAAAGGCGTTAGATCTGAAAAGGCTTTGTAAAGGATCTAAATTTGCGTTGAAACACACACATTTACTGTGCGGGCGTGGCGAGGGTTTGACTGCGATTTTTTATGTGTGCATTTGGCTGAAAAATCGGGTTAAAACATGGCTTTAAAGTTTGTTTTGTTAATTGATTTGATATAATAAACTGGGGTGGTATTAATACTATACAAGACAAAACCGCTGCTTGAGAAATAAAAAACCCGCATTTCTGCGGGCTGTTAATTTTGAAAGGATCTATTGTAATAATTTGTATTCGGAGAATGTGATCACTTCTTCCCCTACCCAATTATTAATCTCTTTCAAGCGTTCTTGTAATGGGATTATTTCATTGATAAAGAATACTCGAGTTGCTTTTTCTACATCACCAAAACCACCTGTGTTATTAGGCACAATACCCATTAATTGCGGTGGTACACGATGGGCCGCTAATACATCATCACGGCTTGCATTTTTAATATTTAAGAAATCATCTTTTGCCACTGCATCAGACAATGGAATAACTTGCATCCCGTCTTTCTTTCCGTCTGGAATATACACAAATAAATTCTTAAAGTTGCCAGTGCCTTTTGTTTGTCGGATTTGTGTTTTGATTGCTTCAATGTCGTCTTTGTTTTGAGTGGGGTCAGTCATGTAGATAATCGAACCCGCATGCGCCCCGTTCAAATAATATTTGCGGCGGAACAATGTCGCACTTTCATTTAAGAAAGCCGATTGTAAAGCCGCGAGATATTCAGGCACGCCATAAATCTCTTGGTTTACATCAGGATTGATCAGATTAAACACTGCATCTTTCGGGAACTCATATTCATCAAAGCCATTCACAATCTGATAAAAAATACCTTTCTTCACGCCAACGCGCATGTATTTTGCAAGGGGCGATTTCAACGCAATCACTTTGCCGAACGTGTTTTCAACTTTTTCAAGGTAAGCATTACCAAACACTAAATAATCTTGCACCAGTTTTTCTAACTGTGTACGTGGTAAAAGTGCGGTAGTTTTACAGGTAGAAAGCAAGATGTTTTTCTTCACGGTGATCGCACTGTTATGATGTGCCGATGCATTTAAGGCTTTGGCAAGATAACTTAAATTAATCGGCGGGTTGTAATATTTCTCATACATCAACACGCTTTCGAAATAATTTAATACTTCCGCACGATCAAGCACGGGAACAGGTTCACCAAAGCTAAACGCCTGTGCTTGATTTCCCGTAGAAAGTGCGGTTGATTTTTTTGATTTTTTGCTCATTTGGTAATCCTATTCAAAAGTGAAAATGGTTGATTGGTTACTTGATACATCGCCGTTTAAACCATAAGGCACATTTAAAATGCAGTTCATAATTGCCCATGATAAGTCACCGTGGCTTGCATCTTCTGAACGGTCAGAAACATAAGTAATCTTCCCTGTTCCGGTAATACGTTTTTTTACTGTCATAAAACTGGTGATGATTTCGTTACCATCAAATTTAAGGCGGCGTTTCTGAATTAAGTTTTGCGTTTTTAATACCATCTCATTTTTTAAATCGGCGTTGTAATCAAGACCGATTGCCATTGGGTAAAATTTTTTGACTTCTTGGAACACGCCAGAACCCATCCCCGTTTTATCAATCACAATGCGGGTGACATTGTAATCATCGCAGAAACTTTTAATTCTGCTCGCTTGTGCTTCATAATCCATACCGTGGAATGTTTGCCAGTGCAAAACACGATAATCCCCGCCTTCCACTTTCGGCGGTGCAACAATCACTAAGGCTGCACGGTCACCAGTAAAAGCAGGGTCATAGCCTAACCACACTTCACGATTGCCGAATGGGCGTTGATAAAATGGCTTATAATCATGCCATTCTTCCAAACTATCCACCTGGCAAAGTTGCAGATCGCCAAATTTAAACGCCGAACTGTTATCGTCAGCAAACTGACATAAAAATAACTGTTCAAATTCTTCTTTGCTGTTTTCTGCGATCAGATCGTCAATATTGAATAGGTTGCACCCGCCTTCCATCGCATCATAAATGCTCACAATCTGTTTCCATTGGCGGTCAGCACAAAGTTTCCCGCTTTTTAAATTCTCGTGCGAAATGTCAATCTCAACTTTGTCCGCCTTGGCCCGATTTTTATTAAATGCTTTTCCAGAGAAAAACGCATAAGCAGGATGCGCAATCGTGGTTGGCGTTGAAAAATAAGTTTGGCGATACATCTTTTGTGCTGCCATACCTGATGCCACTTTACGCATCACATCAAATTTAGGCACCCAAAACACTTCATCAAAATATAAATTGCCGTGATACGATTGGGCCGTGGCGGAGTTCGTACCAAGAAAAATCAATTCTGCTCCATTTGGCAATTTGATGGTTTCGCCTTTTAAATCTACATCTGCCGTTTGCTTGGCATAATTCACAATGTACGAGCGAAACTGTAAGGCTTGTTTTTTACTGGCAGACAAAAAGATTTGATTGTGTCCAGTTGTCAATGCGTCAATAAAGGCTTCGTGGGCAAAATAGTAAGTCGCCCCGATTTGTCGGCTTTTCAAAATATTTCTGATGCGGTTTTCTTTTGCTTTATGCCAAACACGCTGATAATTAAACATCCCATCAAGAAAGCCATTAATCAGTAATTCTTCTTGTTCCTGATCAATGGCATTTTGTTCTGTTTTCTTCCGTTCGCCTTTGTTTCGATTAGCCAGTTTAGGATTTAAATCCACTTCATTGCCATCGCCGAAAGAATATTTTTTCACTCTTGCCATGCGTTCCATTTGGCGACCAAGCAAATCAATTTCTTTGTAGTCCGACCCGCTTTTTTCTTCTTTGGCAATCAGCAAATTCAACCTTGTTTCAAGGGCTAATTCAACACGCCCAACGGGTGCAACGTCATCCCATTTTTCGCGATCTTTCCAACTGGAAATCGTGGACGCGGCAATATCAAGCTGACGAGCAATTTCAGCGATTTTATAACCGCTAAAATACATCTGTTGTGCTTTTCTTTTTATTTCCGCCGTTACATCAGGCGAAGCTTGATTAATAACTTGTTCGTCCATTCATCATCCTTTCAATTTACAACCGCATAATAGAAAGGGGCTTGACGTTAGTCTTTACAGCTTACCTGTGAACAGAAAAGCAACAAAAACAACCCATAGACCGCAAAAATTAAACCTTTCAGAATAATGGCAATCTTTGAGCCAAACCAACCACAGAAAGGACAACCAATGGCAAAAAAATCTAAATGGGTCATTGTCGCAACCGAAGGCGCAACAACAGACGGCCGCACAATTCAGCGCAACTGGATTGAAGAAATGGCTGAAAGTTACGATCCAAAAAACACCTACGGCGCACGCATCAATCTTGACCACATCAAATTTTCTGTCTATCTCCCTGAACTTGCCAATGCTCACAGTTTTGGCGACGTCTTAGCCGTGAAAGCAGAAGAACGTGAAGATGGAAAATTACAGCTTTTAGCAGAACTTCAACCAACTGATGCACTCATTGCCTTAAACAAAGAAGGGCAAAAAGTTTACACATCAGTGGAAATTGACACCAATTTTGCAGACACAGGCAAGGCATATTTAGTCGGTTTAGCTGTTACAGATAATCCGGCAAGCTTAGGCACGGAAATGTTGAGCTTTTCACACAATGGCTTAAATGCGCGCAAATTAAAAGCGGACAACATTTTCACTGCAGCCGTTGAAACTGAATTGGAATTTGTTGAAGAAGCAGAAAAAAGCCCATCTGTATTGGAAAAAATCAAAGCGTTATTTGCGAAAAAAGAAAAATCAGATGATGAACGCTTTTCAGACCAATCCAGTGCCATTGAGCTTTTAGCCGAACAACAAAAAGATATCTTAGAAAAATTGACCGCACTTCAAGGCGATTTGGAAAATCAACAAGCCGAGATTGAAGAAATGAAAGCGGGCAATGAAGAAATCCATGCCACGTTTGAAGAACTCAAACAAAAGCCGGTACAAGCCGAAAACTCCCACCCATTAGTTTATGGTGAAAAACCTGAAACTGACGGCCGCTTCTTTTAATTTATCTTAGGAAAAAAACCAAATGAATAAATTCACTCAACAAAAATTCCAATCTTACATTGCAGGCGTTGCACAAGATAACGGCGAAGATGTGGCATTCGTTGCTAATGGCGGACAATTCACTGTCGAACCAACCATTCAACAAAAGCTTGAAAATGCAGTGCTTGAAAGCTCCGATTTCTTAAAACGCATCAACGTTGTGATGGTGCAAGAAATGAAAGGTTCTGCATTGCGTTTAGGCGTACTTTCACCAGTTGCAAGCCGCACCGACACCAACACCAAAGCACGTGAAACCACAGACATTCACAGCTTGCAAGAAAACACCTATTCTTGCGAACAAACCAACTTTGACACGCATTTAAATTATCCAACCTTAGACAGTTGGGCGAAATTCCCTGATTTTGCCGCACGAGTGGGCAAACTCAAAGCCGAACGCATTGCATTAGATCGCATTATGATTGGTTGGAATGGCACAAGTGCAGCAGCAACCACAAACCGCACTGAACATCCATTATTGGAAGATGTGAATAAGGGTTGGTTAGTCCAAATCGAAGATAAAGCCAAAGCTCGTGTCTTAAAAGAAATTGAAAAAAGCAGTGGCAAAATCGAAATCGGTGCAGGTAAAACCTATAAAAACCTTGATGCTCTTGTCTTTGCATTAAAAGAAGATTTCATTCCAGCACAATACCGTGACGACACAAAACTGGTTGCAATCATGGGTAGCGACTTATTAGCTGATAAATATTTCCCATTAATTAACCAAGAAAAACCAAGCGAAATTTTGGCAGGCGATACCGTCATTAGCCAAAAACGTGTGGGCGGGTTACAAGCCGTATCTGTTCCATTCTTCCCGAAAGGCACAGTGTTAGTCACATCGCTAGACAACTTGTCAATCTACGTGCAGGAAGGCAAAGTGCGCCGTCACTTAAAAGATGTGCCAGAACGCAATCGTGTGGAAGATTATTTATCGTCAAACGAAGCCTATGTTGTGGAAAACTACGAGGCAGTCGCCATGGCGAAAAATATCACCATTCTTGAGGCACCTGCGCCTATTTCGCCTGTGGCAGCATAACGGAATCAATAATGCGCCCAACCAAACGCCATTTTCTGGAAGTTTCTGCCGCTATTGCTAATGCGGCAGAAACCGAAGATCTAAGCGACTTTACGGAATATGAAAAAATGTGCCGTATTCTTACTCGCCATCGAAAGGATCTAAAAAACATCCAATCAACGGAACGCAAAGGCACATTTAAAAAGCAAATTTTGCCTGACTATCTACCATGGATTGAAGGAGCGTTATCGGTCGGAAGTGGTAAACAAGATAATGTCTTGATGACATGGTGCGTGTGGGCAATTGACTGTGGCGAATATCATCTTGCCTTACAGATTGCCGATTATGCCGTATTTCATGATTTACGCTTGCCCGAGCCATTTACCCGAACGCTTGGCACCTTGTTAGCAGAAGAATTTGCCGACCAAGCCAAAGCCGCACAAGCCGCCAATAAACCGTTCGAAGTGGCTTACTTAGAGCAAGTCCAACGCATCACCGCTGATTGCGATATGCCCGATGAAAGCCGTGCGCGATTATTGCGTGAATTGGGCTTGTTATTGGTTGAAAAGCACCCTGAACAAGCACTGGCATATTTAGAATGTGCTTTGGGTTTAGATCAGAAAATTGGTGTGAAAGGCGATATTAAAAAATTACGTAAGCAATTAAACAAAGCCGATGAATAATCGGTTTTGGTAAAGAGCAAACCACGCAGCCGTCGGGCGGATTAAAAGTGCGGTCAAATTCTGACGGATTTATTGGCCGTGCTTAATTTAATCCTCACCCGACTTTTTTTATAAGGGTAAATCAATGAGCGACGGCGCAATATCAGTCAAACTTGCCCCCGATTATGAAATGGGCGAAGTGCAGCAACAGTTAAATGATTACGATACGTTAGATGACATTATCAGTAATGATGGTTTCTTCCCCGATATGTCACTTGCTCAATTTCGTAATCAATACCGTGCAGACGGCACCATTACCACACAACGTTTACAAGATGCCTTGATTGAGGGCATGGCAAGCGTCAATGTGGAACTCTCCACGTTTAAAACACAAAGCAAACACGACAGTTTAGAACAGATCACAGCCCCCTACATCAATGGCGAAAGCGTGCTGATTTATCGCTATAAACGTGCGGTAAGTTGCTTGGCACTAGCAAACCTTTATGAACGCTATGCAAGCTACGACAGCACTAACGATGGCGAAAAGAAAATGGCACTACTCAAAGACAGCATAGATGAATTACGCCGTGATGCTCGCTTTGCGATTAGCGACATATTGGGCCGAAAACGCGTCGATGCGGAGTTAATCTAATGCAAGTTTACGCACAACAAAATGACAATTTAGATGCCATTCTTTATCGCCATTTTGGACGAAGTGAAGGCTTACTCGAAATAACATGCGAACTCAATCCGCATTTAATGAATAAACCCATTATTCCCATAGGTACCCCAGTCATATTGCCAGAAGCTGATACAGAAAAAATCAGTGTTGCAAATGACACAATTCAACTTTGGAGCTGATATGCACGACACACCATCAAAAGCATCTTACATATCAGGAATATTCGCCTTTTTGATTGGACGCATTGCCGATATGTTCTCAAATGTAAATTGGGCTGATGTCGCATCGGTTACAGGTATTGTGATTGGTGTCGCCACCTTTCTTGTGAATTGGTATTACAAGAAAAAAGATTTTGAATTAAAAGAAAAAGAACTCGAACAACGGATCCATCATCATGATTAAACGTTCTGCCAAATATATCTGCGCCATATCTGCCGTTGTTGGACTGGTGATTGCCACTCATGGGAATGAAATTCGAACCTCAGAAAAAGGCTTGTTACTGATTGGCAATGCAGAAGGTTGCATGAAAAAGCCCTATCAATGCCCTGCCGATGTTTTAACTGTCGGCATAGGCATAACCGATGCCGTTGAAAAAATCGACCGCAATAAAATTTACACCTTGCAAGAAATTGCCGAGTTATACGTAAAAGGCATTAAACAATCAGAAAAATGCGTTAATCAATATGCCAACGGGCAAACCATGCCACAAGGTGCATTCGATGCCTTAGTTTCCATCACCTTTAACGTAGGATGTGGCAAATTAAAAAATAGCTCACTTTTTAAAATGGCACGCCAAGGCTACAGCAAAGCTATGTGTGGTCAATTCGAACGTTGGATTTATGCAGCAGGAAAACCGCTAAAAGGATTAATTGAACGCCGTCAAAAGGAGAAAAACCTATGTTTAATTTCTTAACCGCAAAAGAACGAAGCATTTTACTTATTGGGCCAATATTACTTGTACTCCTCATTATTTTTCTGGGATTTGAGGCTAATTATTGGCGAAAAGAAATGCTCAAAGAAGAACAGCTAAAACTGAAATGGCAAAACTCTTACATTGAGTTAAATCATAGCGTTCAAAATTTTGCCGAACAGCAAGCACAGCTTATTCAAGCTGTAAACAACCTCAAAGCAAACCAAAATCAACAAACACAGGATTTAAAAAATGTACTTAAATCAAACCAAGATTGGGCTGACCGCCCTTTGCCTGATGATGTTAAACGCGTGCTCAACTCAACAGGAAGTCATTAAATCACCGATTCTTTGTCCGCAAACCACAGAGTGCAGTGCGTATTCGCCACAAATTCGCACCAATGGCGAATTAGCCGAAGCGTATTTACAGACACAACACCACCTTGATTTATGCATCATTGAAAACTCAAGTTTAAAAAAATGCATGGATGAATTTAATAAAAAGGAACAGCCATGACAGATCAATTCGACCGAGCACAACAGCTTGAAGAAATGCAACGTGAAATCGCCCTCAAAAAACACCGCACTTTCCAGGCGGTAAGTCGCCTTTATTGTGAAGATTGCGATGCGCCCATCCCCGAAAAGCGCAGACAAATGATTCAGGGCGTAACACGTTGCGTGGCTTGCCAACAAAGATTTGAAATGCAACAACGAAATTTTCGAAAATGAAAAAACCCAACCAACTGCGCAAAATCCTTGAACAAAGCCATCCCGATTTTGTAAAAAATCCCGACCATCTACAACTTTATGTGGACGGTGGACAAATCGTCTCAACGGGTGCCGCATCATTTAGTTTTGAATATCGTTACACACTCAATGTCGTGGTGACTGATTATGTAGGCGATATTGCCACCTTGATAGTGCCAATGATGGCTTATCTCCGCACAAATCAACCTGAAATATTAGAAAATCCACAAATTCGAGAGAATGCATTTAAATTCCAGGTGGATTACAACAATAACAACACCGCAGATATTAGTTTCGAAATCCAACTCACTGAACGTGTCGTGTCGAAAAAAGACGGTAATAACGTGCAGATCCATTATGCAAAAGAACCAGTATGGGATGAACCAACCAGAGTAAAAGTCTATTTGGAAAACTGGGATTCATTAATTTTTGAGGGTGATATCGTCTAATGGCAACAGTAGAAGAAGTTCAGGCAAAATTGACCGCACTTATTGCCAATCTTTCTCCACAAGCACGCAGACAGCTTGGGCGAAAAATCGGGCAAGCCTTACGAAAAAGCCAATCGAACCGAATTGCACGCCAACAAAATCCAGATGGTTCAGCCTTTGAACCGAGAAAACCACGTAAAGAATTTGGAAAAAAGAAAGGGCGAATCAAACGCAAAGCCATGTTCGCTAAACTCCGCACAGCCCGTCATTTAAAAGTGCGGTCAAATGGTAACGAAGTTTCAGTGGGTTTTAATGGCTCAAGTGCCGCCATTGCTGCAGTGCATCAATACGGTTTAAGCGCTAGCCCATCTAAAAATAAAGATTTCAAAGTGCAATATGCCCAGCGTGAATTACTGGGCTTTTCGGAAAGTGATGTGGAGTTGATTGAAAACTTAATTATTGAGCAATTAAGTCTTTAGATTGTGATTTTAATTTGATGTGCTTGCGAATAATGTGAATCCAATAGCAATACACTGCAAGTGCTGCAACACCAAGGAAAAAGTTGATTTCAGCAAGCCAAAGCACCGACCCCATCATCAACATATAAAGAAACAGAACAGGTGCGGCAATAATGCCAGAAACTAACCAAGGCAATGCAATCAAACCGAAACCGACAGCGAGCCCAAGAGCACCAAAAGCGAAGATGAGCAGAAAAAGAATTGTGATCATATAGCCCCCCTTTGTTTTAGTACATTATTTAATCTTTCTTTCTGAAAAGTCAAGAAAAAGCGAGAAAATATGAAAAGTTTAGAGTTGAAATTTGTTTTAGATGCAGTAGATAAGCTCACCACGCCATTAAAAAGCGTACAAAAACAGCTTGATTCTTTGCAGAAAAAAGTAAAAAACACAACAACCGAGCTGAATAAATTACAACAGCAAGAAAAAACCGCTAATTCATTTAAACGATTAGAAAACGCACTACAACAAAACAATCAAAAACTTGTAGAAGCGCGAGAAAAAGCGAAGAAATTAGCCGAACAATTAAAAAATACTGCCGCACCGACAGCAGCATTAAAAAGACAAGTCGAATCCGCGCATAAATCAGCACACCGATTAGCGCAAGCACAAGAACATCAGCGGAAAAAACTGAACGAATTGCGCCAATCACTAAGACAAGGCGGATTTGACACGTCAAAATTCAAGGAAAGCCAAGAAAAACTAAAGCAAAAAATTAAACAATCAACGGCGGCAATCGAAAAACAAAATGCAGCAATGGCAAAGTTGCATCAGCGACAAGCAAAATATAAATCTTACCGCGAAAGCGTGGATAATTTAAAAAATAAAAGCGACCAGTTACGAACATTCGGACAGCGCTCAATGATAGCAGGAACAGTGACAAATGCGCTGTCAGGTGTCATGCTTAAACCTGCACTTGACTTTGAACAAGACTTTTCGCGCGTGCAAGCATTAACAGGATTGAGTAAAGCGAACCCAGAACAAGCCGCCGCGCTTGAACGTTTACGCAATCAAGGGATTCATCTTGGTGCGACAACATCATTTACATCGGGTGAAGTCGCACAAGGTCAAGGCTATCTAGCCATGGCGGGTTTTAATGCTGACCAAATCGCAAAATCAATGCCAGCTATTTTATCTATGACGAAAGCCGCAGGAATAGAAATGGGGCAAGTGTCTGATATTTCTTCAGATATTTCCTCAGGTTTTAAAATTTCCGCTGACGAAATGGGTCGGGTTGCGGATGTACTCACAGCCACATTTTCTGGCTCAAACACTACCCTTGAAGGCTTGGGCGACACAATGAAATATCTTGGACCGATTGCCACGGCAACAGGCCAAGACTTTGAAACCATGTCAGCAATGGTCGGCTTATTGGGTAACGTGGGAATAAAAGGCACGCAAGCCGGTACATCGTTGCGTTCTGCCATGTTAAGACTTGCCGCACCACCTAAACAAGCCGCAAAAGCATTGAAAAGCCTAGGTGTGTCCGCCAAAGATAGTCGTGGAAATATGCGCGCTTTAACTAATATTTTGATAGATGTGGAGCGTAAAACCGCCAAAATGGGAACCGGTGACAGAATGGCATATTACAAAGCCATTTTTGGCACTGAAGCCGCAACGGCAATGGTTGAATTAGTCAAACAAGCGGGCGTAAATGGTATTCAGGAATTTACAGATAAATTAAAAAATTCTGCGGGTAGAGCCGAACAAGTTGCGCAAACAATGGCAGATAACTTACTCGGTGACATTAAAAACCTTGAATCAGCCCGTGAGGCTGTCGGCATTGCTATTTATGACACTATTTCTGACGATATGCGCGCCAGTATTCAATTAATCACTGAAATGGTGCGAAAAGTCAATGAATGGATAAAAGCAAATCCAGAATTGACCGCAAAAATCGTTAAATGGGGCGCGGCAATGGCAGGGGCAGTCACGGCACTAGGCGCATTGAGTCTTTTAACAAGTTTTGTGTTCTACCCAATCGCAAGGATTGTTCTTGGATTGTCAAAATTGGATGTTATTTTACCTAAATTTATGGGGAAAGTTATAGATGTCGGCGGTGCAATCTCAAGATGGCTACTTTCCCCTCTAAAACTTCTGCCTTATGTTCTGTCACTTGGCGGCGCAGCTTTTATTGGTGCGGGACTCTTAATCTATAAATTCTGGAATCCAATCAAAGCCTTTTTCGGCGGTTTTTGGGAGGGCTTAAAATCAGGTCTCGCCCCCGTCCTTGAAAAATTCCAACCGCTTGGCACCGCATTTAGTGTCGTCGTTGGCTGGATTGAAAAAGCGGTGAAATGGTTTACTGATTTATTGTCTCCGGTACAAAGCACCAAAGAAGATTTAGATGCTGCAGCCAGTGCAGGTAAAAAATTTGGCGAATGGATAGCTGCAGGCATTGATTTAGCACTCAAACCATTACAGCTACTCATGGATGGCATTAAATGGGTAATCGATAATATGCCAGGTATTCAAGCGGGATCAAAAATTGTTGAAAATGCCAAACAATCAAGAAATGAAGAAACAAATAAGGTTATCAAATCAGGAAGTATAACTGAAAGAACACTCGATGCACTTTCTGATTCAAATATGTATTCTTCAGGCGGCTACACTGGCAATGGTGGCAAATACGAACCAGCTGGCATTGTCCACGGTGGCGAATACGTGATGACGAAAGAAGCCACATCTCGACTTGGCATAAATACACTCAACGCCCTTAATTACGGCAAACAAGCACTTATTGCGGGTGGATTAGGGATCAGCGTTGTAACCGCCGCCCCTGTGCAAGTTGATACTCGCGCACCAATATCCACTCGTCCAGTAATGACTCAATCCAATCAGCCAATGAGTGTAAACATCACAATCCATGCTGCACAAGGCATGGACGAACGAGCCATCGCACAACAAGTAGCAAAAGAAATACAACGCATCGAAAACCAACGCCAAGCAAGGGCTAGAAGTTCAATGTGGGACAGAGCATAATCAAAGGGCGCAAGCCCTTTTTTTGTTACCGACTATTCCACACGCTCACCCACTCGCCACACCGCACAATATTGCCAACAATAAGGCATTTTCTTTAACTGTGAATGCTTATGTCTGCAGAATTACAACGAAAACTCGACAACATTATCCGCTTTGGGGTGATTGCTGAAGTGAATCACGCCACCGCACGTGCTCGCGTAAAGAGCGGTGACATTCTGACAGAGTTTTTACCATTTATTACATTTCGTGCTGGCACAACTAAAACATGGTCGCCTCCTACGGTGGGCGAACAATGTGTGATGTTATCGGTGAGCGGCGAATTTACCACTGCCTGCATATTAGTTGGACTTTACACACAAAACAGCCCTAGCCATTCAGCCGACGAACACGTTATTGAATTTGCTGACGGTGCCAAAATTACCTACAACCAAGCAAGTGGCGCATTGGTTGTGACAGGTATCAAAACCGCCAGTATTACTGTCGCTAATCAAATTGATATTGACTGCCCCACTATCAATATCAAAGGTAATGTGAATATTGACGGAAAGGTAACATCAACAGGCGATATGACCGCAGGGGGAATCAGTCAAATTAACCATAAACACAGTGGCGTACAAGGTGGCCCAAGTAAAACAGGAAAACCAGAATAATGAATCGATACACTGGCGAAACATTAAAAAACGAAAGCGACCACATTAAACAATCCATTGCCGATATTTTGCTAACGCCAGTTGGCTCGCGTATTCAGCGGCGTGAATATGGCAGTTTAATCCCAATGTTAATAGACCGCCCCATTAGCCACACATTGTTATTACAACTGGCGGCTTGCGCTGTTACAGCGATTAATCGTTGGGAACCTCGAGTACAGATCACACAATTTAAACCTGAATTGGTTGAAGGTGGCATTGTGGCAAGTTATGTCGCACGCGGGCAATATCAGCAACATATCAAAGAAAACCATCTTTTATTAGGCCATAAATCATGAACAATATTATTGACTTGAACAATTTGCCTGTACCAAAAGTTGTACAAGAACTCAGTTATGAAACTTTACTTGCTCAACGAAAAGCTAAATTCCTTTCATTACAAGAAAATGACGATATGCGCCAACATTGGCAGGCTCGATTACAATTAGAAAGCGAACCTGTAGTGAAATTGCTAGAAGAAAATGCTTATTTAGAATTATTACTCAGAACGCATATTAATGAATCTGCTAAAGCCGTGATGCTTGCTTATGCCACAGGATCAGATTTAGACCAATTAGGGGCATTATTCGGCATTAAGCGATTAATCATTCAAGCGGAAGATTTAAACGCTCACCAGCCTATACCCCCCCAACATGAAGATGATGAACGTTTTCGCACACGTATTCAAATGTCATTAGAAGGTTTAACTACGGCTGGCAGTCGTGCAAGCTATGAATTTCATGCACTCTCTACCTCTACAAAAATAAAAGACGTTGATGTAACAAGTCCAAATGCAGGCACAGTGAAAGTGGCTATATTATCAACAGAGGAGCAAGGAACAGCCGACAGTGATTTAATTAATGCGGTAAAAGAAAAGCTGAATGCTGAGCATATTCGCCCCCTGACTGATACGGTATTGGTCGAAAGTGCGGTGATTTTACCTTATGAAATTCGAGCGACCCTCACACTTTATCCATCAGTACTAGAAAGTGTTGTCATGGCAAATGTTAATCAAGCTATCACCCATTATACAAATAAGCAACACTTGCTTGGCATTGATATTACGCTTTCAGGTATTTATTCAGCCTTGCACCAAGAAGGCGTGCAGAACGTGAAACTGACACAGCCACTTGAAGATTTAATCGTGCAACCTCACCAAGCTGCATATTGCTCACAAATTCAAATCAACGTAGGTGGCCGAGATGAATAGCTATCTCTTGCCCATAGGGTCGAGCAAGCTAGAGAAACAATTATCGAATACGTTTTCTGCAATTGCGGAAATTCCTGTACCTATTCGCCTCTTATGGAGTGCTGAAAATTGCCCTATAAACCTCTTGCCATGGCTTGCTTGGTCACTTTCTGTAGATGAATGGGATGATGAATGGAGCGAAGAAAGTAAACGACAAGCCATTTTAAATAGCATCCATATTCACAAGCACAAAGGGACAATTTCAGCAATTCGCCGTGTCATGACATCGGTGGGTTATGGCGAAGTTGATATTATCGAAAACCAATCACTTAAAACATGGAATGGCGAACTAAATTTTGATGGATCAGAAACCTTTGAGCATGAAGAAATGCACTGGGCAGAATACAAAATTGTGCTACATCAGCCCATTACTATTGAAGAATCAAAACAAGTGCGACGAATTTTAAATGAAAATGCCCCCGCACGTTGTCATTTGGTTGCATTCAATTTTACACGGGCAGGCCATCGATGGAATGGCGAGATCAATTTCGACGGAAACTTTACTTTTGGAGAAGTATAAATGGGAAAAATTACTGAGCAACAACAATGGGAAGAAGATATTTATCTCATTGAAAAACAAGATAAGGTGCTAGGCGGAGAGCTTGGCGTAATTAACATTCAAGCAAAACAGCTAGCCAATCGAACCAAATATTTAAAATTCCAAGTAGACGGCATCAACCGAGACCGCACAGGCTACGCCCCAAAAGCCAGTCCTGCATTCACTGGCATCCCTACCGCGCCTACAGCTGTATTAGGCACAAACAACACACAAATCGCCACAACCGCATTTGTGAAAACGGCGATTGCTGCATTGGTGGGTTCTGCACCTGCTGCATTAGACACGTTGGAAGAATTAGCCCGCGCGTTAGCAGGCGATGCAAACTTAAAAGCGACGTTGCTTGCTGAAATCGGGAAAAAAGCGAACGCCACTGATTTTAATGCTTTACATGATTTATTTATTGGTATCCCTATCCCTTATCCGCTCTCTACCGTCCCAACAGGTTGCTTAGCCATGAATGGACAGCGGTTTGACACTCGCCGTTATCCAAAATTGGCACAGAAATATCCGTCAGGGCAACTACCAGACATGCGCGGTGAATTTATCCGTGGTTTGGATAATGGGCGTGGAGTAGATGCAGGGCGTGGAATGTTGTCGACTCAAGGGGACGCAATGCAAAGAGTAGAAGGTAGCTTATCAACTCTAGTTTGGCGAGGTACTGCTTTAGGTGAAGCCCCAAATCAAGCTTTCCGCCGAGGTGCGTTTACATATATTGGTCTTGAGAATGAAAATACGAGGGTACTTGTTGACGAAAGGGCTGTTGGCGCTCACTTTGTAAACTCATGGGTTAATTTTGACTCATCAGGTGTTGCAAGAACAAGTGCCGAAACCCGCCCACGCAACATCGCCTATCATTACATCTGCCTAGCCGAATAAGGAGTACAACATGACCATAACATTTAATCAAGACGGCTTTGCCGAAAAGAGCGGTGAAATCATCGTGTATTGCACTGACAACCAAGGTATTTACAGCCATAGTGCCACCGAATATGTGAGTGAAGGCGGTAGCCTTTCCGCAGGCAGTTATTTAGATGCACCGCCACAACCGAAACAAGGCTTTATCATTGTGCGAACAGATAACAGTTGGCAATATCAATCCGACCATCGTGGCACCTATTACAGCAAGGAAACAGGCGAAAAAGTAGAACATACCGCACTAGGTGAATTGCCCGAAAATTTAACCGCACTTGCACCACTTGCTGAACCGTGCAAATGGAACGGTACAGCATGGGTAAAAGATGAAGCGAAAATTGCTGATAATTTTACAAAAAACCAAACTCAATTTATCGCCAACATTGACGAGCACGCGGCCAAAATCTACAGCACATGGACTCGATTTGAATCGGAGTATCGTGAACGCCAAGCGGCGGCAGAAGCCTTTAAGGCTGCAAATTATGAAGGTGAGTGTAGTCGATATATATCAGACTTTGCACAACGCGCAAGACTGGATAACAAGACCGCCACAAACCTGATTTTGACGCAGGCGGCAGGCTTGGAAAAACTACAAATGGAGCTTGCCGACCAACGTATGCGCAAATATGAACTCAAAGCCCCTAATCTCACGCTTGAGCAACTGCAATCAATCCATGATGACATTATCAAGCAAATGGATAACTTGATGGAGGCATATCAAAATGGCTAAGGTTTATTTGGCGATGTACAAGCACAAACGCGACTGGCGAAAAGAGCCAGTTAAAGCAATTGCCGACCGCATTACTCGATTTTTTACCAAAGGCAAATACTCGCACTGCGAGATTGCCATTGAGCGTATTGAGTTTGGCAATGGGCATCATTATGAGCATACAACAATGTATGACTGCTACTCATCATCGGTGCAAGATGGTGGTGTGCGTTGCAAGCAAATTGATGTGAGCGATAGCGCAAAATGGGATTTAATTCCGCTCGACGATGTCATCGAAGCACAAATCAAAGCTTATTTTGACCGCACTTCTGGCAAAAAATATGACTGGTGGGGCGCGTTAGGTATAGTACTTGGCATCAAACAAAAACGCTCAAAATATTTTTGCAGTGAGTGGTGTTTTAATGCGATTAGCGCTGGCGAGAGTGGTTGGCGATTTAGTCCGAATCAGTTGGCCGCTATATTTGGAGTGTAAAATGCAGGAAATTAATTTTGATTGGATTCGCGGTGACGATGAAACGGAAACCTTAATTTTTACCGATGACGACAATGCACCTGTTGATTTTACAGACTGCCATTTTGATTGCGATATCGTGCCTGTCAGCAAAGGTGAGCGAATCCGCCTATCTAGCACAAATGGGAGCATATCGGTAAAAAACAATGAAGTGACGCTTATCATCTCACATGATAAAACCGAGCAAGTCGATTGGGTGCAAGCCAAATGGGATTTGCAACAAACCAATGGGCAAGGGCTCGTCAAAACCCTGTGCGGGGGGAAGATAACTCTCCGTAAGGATATTACTTATGACGTGTCTCAACGCTAAACCCAAAAACAAAATCAAGGTGCAACTGCAATCTAAGCCCATTATTTCCGTTGCACTCAAACCCAAAACCCAAATTAATATCACGGTGGCGAAAGGATTCAAGGTGATAAATTCGGAAAATTCCACTATCCCCACGCTGCCTGATTTAATCCTCAACTACAAAATAGGACGACTATGACAACAAAAACTATCCAACAATTATTGAACGATTTTGCAACTTACTTAGGCGAGCAAGACAAAGCGATTTTGGCTCAAATTGAGACAAAGATAACCCAACTTAAAAATGACCTGTTAGGCGGTGAGGTATCAGCCGATTTAGACACGTTTAGAGAGCTGGCAGAGGAATTACGCAAACTCAAAGCAAGCGGAAGCACTGCGCCAGAGGCATTAACGACTAAACTCACGGAATTTAAATCGAGCCTAGATGACGTTATTGGGCAAATTAACGCCCTAAAAGCAATGGACTTAATGGCAGCTTATCAAAAAGGTAAAAATAGCTAATGACGCTTTTGCAACAACTGCCCGAGGTCATCGAACAAATTGGGAGAGACATTAAAGCCATAACCGTTGTGCTTGGTAGCGGTCGCCCAGATAAACCCGATACAACGGGCGGCAAAATAACAGGAAGTGAGCCTAACGGCACGATTTACGAATCATCAGATGGCGGCAGAGTCGGCGCATGGAAGTGGCAAAAACGCAACGGAAAATGGATGGTTACAGATGGTGATACAGGTTTGGTTAATGCTGTAACTAAAAACCTAAAGCCTGGTGCTTACATTAAACTCCGCAGACAAGGTAATCTTGTATCATGCCACATGGGAGGATTATCTTGGGGGCTGTTTGGTTATTTGGGCAAAACCGAAAAAGGATATAGCTCACGACAAGCAGGGAGAGTTGAGGTTATCAGCCAAGGGGGTATCCCGCTTGGCTTTAGAGCTGATGACTCTTGTGGATTTAGCTTGTTTGATGATGATACCAATCGAGCTGTTGCAGGTGTTTATGTGGGAGGGGTTGGCGATTCTAATTTTATGAGATTTAGCCCATACCACGCCGACCCTAAAATAAAAGGCAATGATGCAATACCTGACATTGGGCCAAAAAATCTAAGACCTCAAGCGATGATGTGGACAACATCCGATCCTTGGCCAGATAGGTTTTAAGATAAACGGCGGGTGATTCCGCCGTTTTCATCCGTCCTACTCTACCCAAGCTCTTTGTTAGTTTAAATACCACAACGCCAACCGCTCGCACTACGCCATCCTCTCGATCACAATAAAGACATTATTTAACCAATAGAAACCATAGGGCTAAAATTATGTCTGATGAATATCTCCATGGGGTCAAGGTAACGGAAATTTCCGAAGCCTTGCGAACACTCACCACATCATCCACTGCAGTTATCGGTTTAGTGGCAACCGCACCTGATGCAGATGCATCGGTTTTCCCACTCAACAAACCCACTCTTTTAACCGGCATCACTGCCGAAATGCAAGCCAAAGCAGGTAAAAAAGGCACGCTATCTCGTGCATTAGATGGCATTGCGGACATTGTGAATTGTAAAGTTGTCGTCATTCGCGTAGAAGAAAACGAAGATGAAAGCACCATGAAAGCCAATGTAATCGGCTCAGTCGATAACGAAGGCAATTACACTGGCTTAAAAGCGTTCTTAGTATCTGCTGCAGTTTGTGGCGTTAAACCACGTATTTTCTGTATCCCGAAATATGACAGCCAAGATGTCACCACCGAGCTTTTAAGCGTGGCAAAAAAACTGAATGGCTTTGTGTATGCATCGTGCGGTTCAGCAAAAACCAAAGAAGAAGCAGTTACATACGGTCGCAATTTCTCACAACGTGAATTAATGCTGATTTTCGGTGATTTCTTATCGTTTAACCCAAACACTAAACAAACCGAAGTGGATTATGCCGTTGTTCGCGCTGCCGCAATGCGTGCATATCAAGACAAAGAATACGGCTGGCATACCTCAATCTCAAATAAAGGTTTAACTGGCGTGACCGGTGTCACCAAGCCACTTTCATTTGATATTAACGACAGTGCAACTGACGTGAATTATCTCAACGAACAAGGCATTACTTGTTGTGTAAACCACAATGGCTTTAAGTTCTGGGGATTACGCACCCGTTCGGCTGACAAATTATTTATCTATGAAAACTACACTCGCACGGCACAAGTGTTGAAAGACACCATTGCACAATCCTTTGACTGGGCGATGGATAAAGACATCTCCGTGAATCTTGTGAAAGAAATCGTGGAAGCGATCAATGCAAAATGGCGTGAATATGTGGCGCAAGGTTATTTAATCGGTGGGAAAGCATTTATCAATGCCAACTTAAACACTGCCGCAACCTTAAAAGATGCAAAATTGCTTGTGTCTTATGACTACTGCCCTGTTCCACCGTTAGAACAACTTGGTTTCAACCAATACATCAGCGATGAATACCTTGTGGAATTTGCCGCAAACATTGCAAAAGTAGGAGCGTAACAAATGGCTTTACCACGTAAATTAAAACTCATGAACTTCTTGGCGGACGGTAATTCTTACCGTGGCCAAGTCACCGAAATCACCCAACCTAAATTGGCGATGAAACTGGAAGAATACCGTGCAGGCGGCATGATTGGTCCAGTGAAAGTGAATTTAGGCGTGGAAGGCTTGGAAGCGCAATTCAAAATGGGCGGTTATATGACCGAACTTATCAAAGAATTTGGCGGAAAAATTGACGGCACAGCATTACGTTTTGCGGGAGCCTATCAACAAGACGATACCGAAGAAGTTACAGCAATCGAACTAGTCATGCGCGGTCGTTTCGGTGAGATTGACAACGGCACAAGTAAATCAGGCGATGACACCGAACAAAGCTACACCGTGCCATTAACCTACTACAAAATCATCGAAAACGGCAAAGACCTTGTGGAAATTGACTTAATCAATTCCGTTTTCATTGTCGGTGGGGTTGATCGCCTAGCAGAACATCGTGCAGCAATCGGCATTTAATTCACACACCTTGCCCCGAAAGGGGCTTTTATTAAATCCCCCTCCCCTCTTTACAAAAAAGAGGGATTTTAAAGGAAACATAAAATGAAAACAGAAAACACCAAAATTATCACCTTAACCACCCCTATTACTCGTGGCGAAAACCAAATCACGGAAATCACCGTCAATAAACCGACCGTGCCCGCATTAAAAGGCTTAAAAATGTTTGATGTGTTGCAAATGGACGTGGACGCATTGCAAGTGTTACTCACTCGCGTGACAAATCCTGTGTTGCATAAATCAGATTTTTCCACAATGGAAGTCGCAGACTTCACCGAGCTTGCGGCGGTGGCTGTCGGTTTTTTAGGGAAGAATTCGGAAGCGGAAGCGACCGAATAATGATTGCCGCCACGGTCGAAGATGCCATGGCGGACATTGCACTGATTTTCCATTGGCAACCACAAGCATTTGAGCAAATGACATTTGCCGAATTAATGACATGGCGAGAAAAAGCAAGGGAACGAAATGAAACAGAAAATGATTGATTATTTATTGAATATGCCACGGCATATTGTATGGCGTGGAATCTTTATTCTTTCCATCTCATTTTGGTTGATTGTGATTTTCGGCATTGCATTTCTCTTTCGCTAATTCATCAAGTGCGGTCAGGAATCACGGGATTTTTTGACCGCACTTTCATTTAGGATAAAACATGAAATCAATTCTAATCTTCTTTTTCTATTTTTTATCAATTATTGCCGTCACAGGGTACGCCACGTTTTTGATGTATCACAACATTGATGGGTGGGGATGGGTTATTTTTATTGATGTTTTATTGCTGCTAATGACCGTCAAAGTTAAGGAAGATGAATAATGTTTCAAAACTTTGCTTTAGCCGCACTTGGTATGTTCGTTTTTACACGGCAAACCGTGCCTTTCCAAAGCTTAGACCGCACATCAACGTGGCGACATCCAACCAATGCGATTGTGGGTGCAATGCCGAAATCACAATTCACCGGAAAGGAAAGCGAAACCGTGACAATCGGCGGACGACTTATCCCCGAAATCACGGGCGGCAGATTTTCCATTAAAGCGTTGGAATTAATGGCAGACAGTGGCGGTGCCTTTCCACTGATTGACGGTGCAACCTTTGAAATCATCGGCTTTTTTGTGATCGAAAACATCCAAGAAACCCGCACAGAATTCTTTGGCGATGGCGCACCCCGTGCCATTGACTTCACCATGAACTTAAAACGCACTGACGATCCGATGTTGATTGCCATTGCAGACAGTTTAATGAGTAATCTGTAATGTTAGGCTTAGATTTTAACGACAACCACCGCACACCCGCTTTTAAAGTAGTGATCACCACGAAAGACAACAAACAGCAAGACATCACGCAAGTGGTATCAAGCCGACTAATCAATTTGTCTTTAACCGATAATCGCGGCTTAGAAGCGGACACGCTCGACTTAGAATTATCCGACCATGACGGCAAACTGGCTTTACCGCCACGCAATGCTACAATCAGCCTTGCATTGGGTTGGAAAGGCGCACCGCTGATTGACAAGGGACAATATTCTGTCGATGAAGTGCAGTTTTCAGGCGGTGCATCTTCTGCTGATAAGCTCACCATTCGGGCAAGGGCCGCCGATTTAAAAGGCACGTTCACCGAACAAAAAGAGCGGTCATTTCATAAAAAGAAATTGGGCGAAATCGTCAACGAAATTGCACAAGGAAACAAGCTTAAAAGCCAAGTGGCAAAAGAGCTTGCCAACCGATTAATCGACCACATCGACCAAACCAACGAAAGCGATATTAATTTGCTGACACGCCTTGCGGAAGAACACGGGGCAATGTGTACGGTGAAAAATGGCACGTTGCTCTTTATGCCATTAGGCAAAGCAAAAACCGCCACAGGGAAAGAGATTCCACTGCGAAAAATTACCCGAAAAAGTGGTGACAGCTACACTTTCTCGATTGCTGAAAGTGAAAACTACAAAGCAGTGCGTGCATATTGGCACGATACGGACAGCGGCAAGCGTGGCGAAATCACAGTGGATGAAAACACCAAGATTGTGAAAAAACAGCGAATGACAAAAGGCAGAACGCTGAAAAACGGCACAGTGAAAGGCAGACGATTAAGCAAACGCAAATACAACGAAATTGAGCAACAAGAACCCATTACAAGTGACAGTTCTCAAATAAAATCATTGCGACACACCTATGCAAGTGAAAAAACCGCCATTACTGCCGCAAAATCTGCCTTTGACAAACTCAAACGAGGCGTGGCGACGTTTAGTCTAAATCTTGCCTTTGGCGAACCCGATTTAATCCCCGAAACACCGATTGAGCTTTCAGGCTTTAAAGCAGAAATTGACAACACCAACTGGCTGATAACTCAAGTCACCCACAGCATAACCGACAACGGCTACACCTGCGGCGTGGAAATGGAACTGAAAATAGACGAAGAAAAGGCGGAGTAATTCCCCCGCCTGTTTTAAGCTGCTTTATAAGCCTGATCTTTGTGTGTTGGTTGCTGGGGAAATGCTGGAATTAGAAGCCTTTCTTCAACTAATAATGTAATATGCCTACCTAGAGCAGATATTGTCATACCAAGCAAATCAGCAAGAGCAGCTTTAGAAACATATTGATCTTCACAAAGTACAAGCAATAATTCTTTTACTTGTTCAGGTCTCTTTTTCTTTAAAGAATAAAATCTAGGGTTAACAATATTGCGTAGTTCTTGCAGATATTCAGGATTAAGTTCTTTGAGGTTATCAACAACTTTCCCTAGAGTGTTTTGAATTCGCCCTTCGTTATCTCTCCAAATGAATTTAACTTGCCGTGGTTCTGTTAAATTATTAGCTTGTGCATTAGCTAATGCATTAACTTGTGCATTAGCTTGTGCATTAGCTAATGCATTAGCTTGTGCATTAGCTTGTGCATTAGCTTGTGCATTAGCTTGTGCATTAGCTTGTGCATTAGCTTGTGCATTAGCTTGTGCATTAGCTTGTGCATTAGCTTTGGTTCTTAGGCGTACAGAACCAGAAGTATAAATATCAGCAATATCAACTTCTTTAATCCATGGGAGAATATAATACTTTTTCTTGCCATCGCCTTTACCTATCAACCAACGTTTTTTAGCCAATTGCGGTAATGCGAGAGTTATCTCCCTACCGGTAAAACTATTTCCCATGTTTTCAGTAAGAGAAGCGTGATTAATCCAACCATCATTTAAAACCGCATAAATTAAAATATTTTTATATAATGTCCTTTCTTGTGAGAAATCTTCCCCAAATTCTGTTTGTAATTTACGAATAGCTGATAATGTTGCGCCATCTTGTAATGTCAATGCAAGATGTGTTGATAAATGATTGGTCAATAATTCTGGAGTAGTTAAAAGTTCCCTAATCCAGTTAGTAAATATTTTTTCAATTCCTTTGCCTTGTCGTTCACATAAGCCAGCTATTCTAAAAATATTGTGTATAAGAGAATTCCGACAGGTCGATTTTAGACCATTAATAGCTTGCTCAATACTGACTAACATTGAACCAGGATTTTCAAATGTTAGTCTGTTAGATGTTTTTACTATTTTTAACGAAATTTGATCATTAAAATAATCAGCGTGAGTAAAGAAATTTACCAATGCTTCACGCAATGCTTCGGTAATTTCATTTTCTTCTTTTCTAGTCAAGTTATTAAGCTTGAAATGGCTATTTTTGGCAATATCAAACAATAAAGCCGAGGTTTTTAGATAGAATTCAAATAAATTGCCGTCTTCCAAATCATCGCAAGTAAAGCGAGATGAATAACGTTCATCACCTTGTATATCTTGATAGTCTAAAAAATAATGCGGCAGTAATTGGCGGATAATGTGAAGTTGACCAAAGACTAAAAGACCAGCATAGGTTAGTCCTTCTTGTCCCGTGTCTAAGTTTCTTGCATAGGCATTAATTTTTTTTAGTAATAACAAATCATCAAGCACTAATAACGGACTAGTTGGATTATAGTTTTTAAGAAATTGGCGGTACTTTTGAAGTGTATGTTGATTAATTTCATCAATGCCGGTGTTAGGAATAACTTTGCTATCCTGATTGTTTTTTGTATAACCAGATAAATAATTTTTGAGTTCATTAGCATTAAGCTTATGATCGCCTGTATGAAGGCGAACATAAGACAATCTAGGATCGTTATTAAGATGAACGGGTATATCTGAATTATCGGCTTTTTTGACCCTTATCGCGATAACATCTACCAAAATATTGTTTATTTCTTTTTGAATAATTTTAATATCATCATTTGATAAATTATTAATACTTATTTTTTGTCCGCCTCGCATTTGACTAAACATATCATCAAGTAATTTTTGAGTATTTGAAACACCACTAATCGAAAAAACTTGATTTTGTTCACTAATACCTAAAAAGATAATTCCCCCTTGAGTGTTGGAGAAAGCACTATAAGACAACCAGAAATCTTTAGGCAGTGTATTCGCTGATTTTTTGCATTCAAAAAACAATCTTTCTTGAATCGACGAGGTGTCTTCCAAAATCTCTTCTATTTGTAACCAGAGAGAATTTAGTGTAATCATAATTCATTCCTACAACATCTTTGGTCTAATCGGCAGCACGCTCAAGAATTTAGCGCGTACTTGTGCCGTATTGAATAGTTTCTCGGTAATTTCAAACGTTGGATAAAGTGGGTTATCACTTAATGCGCGAATAATACCGCCGGGAACACGTTGCAAACGTTTGATATAGGTTTTACCTCTACCCACAAATACTCTCACAAGGCACACCATCGTGGTCACGATCGAGTTTGTGCATGCCGCACTCCCTTAAATGGAATTTAGCATCATCGCAATTATCCATGTCCTTACAAGTACGTTTCCCATCACTACAACTAAACTGTTCTGCATCTGCTTTTTTACTTTTTGCAAAAGTTGCTGTTGAGAAAGCAAGGGAAAGTGCGGTTAAAATTAAGAATAGTTTTTTCATTGTAGAATTTCTCCCGTCTCAAGCATATAGAAAAAAGCATCTTCATAAATGATTTTTACACCGTGCTTTTCTGCTTTTGCTAATTTAGATGGGCCGACTGTTTTGGACTTCTCACAGATAACCAAAAAATCAGTTTTACTGGAGACATCTGAAACAACTCGCAAATTGTGATCGATTGCGAGTTGTGTCATCTCTTCTTTTGCGGCAGCTTTAAATCCACTAAAACAAAACGTAACAGAAAGGCAAGGTGGATTTTTCTTTAATTCCCGCTTTTGAGAATTGATTAAGCTATCGTAAAGGTGAAACTTATCATCGGGAACGTTCAAAGCATATTGTTTCGCATCTTCAATATTGTCAAACTCTTGAATTATTCTGTCATGACGAAGTGTCAATACTCTGGCATAAGCGTGACAATAGCCAATTAAGTAAACATCATTTTCGACAATATTGGTGATGTGAAATGCATTAACTTCCTTGTGAGCATTCATGTAAACAACAAACTTTTCTGTTGCCATTTTTATTCCTACCACTTCCGCCACTTCATCGGCATGCTGAATATTACTCTGCCATGGATAAACACGTCATCATCTTGCGTGAATGTCCATTCTTTGTAGGTTGGGTTGTCGGAAATGACGAGCATTTCTTTTCCCACTTTTTGCAAACGCTTGATGAATGTTTGGCCATCAAAGGTGAACACGTAAAGCCCATCGGCGGCAAAGTAATTTTCGGAAATATCCACATAAAGCAGATCGCCGCTTTCAAGGGTTGGCGCCATGCTGTCGCCTTTTACGGTGATCAACTTCAAATGTTTTGCATCAGCACGTCCGAATTGTTGACGGAAGAACGTTAAATCAAATTCTTGTGAAAGTAAGCCTTGTTCGGTTGGGCTTAAATACGCCCCGTTTCCGGCACTCGCTTCCACGTCCAAAATATCAATCCGCACTGTATTTGGGTTTTGCGGTTCGCTCACTTCTACAATGCGATAAGACGGATCAGGGTCGCCTTCACCTGTTTTTAACCAATGCGGGTCCACATTAAGTGCGGTCGCAATTTCTAAGATTTTTTTAGGGTTTCTAGTTTCGCCACTCAAAATCTTAAAAACAGAAGGCTGCTTAATGCCGATTAATCTTGCCAATTCCGCTTGGGATATGCCTTTTTCATACATTAATGAAGTCAAGCGTTCAGATAAAGTTGCCATAATTTCTCCTATATTTTGATTTTATAACTAAAGCTATAGAAAATAAATTTTCATTTAGCTATTGACTATAGATAGTCAAACCTATAATCTATAGCTAAAACTTAGTTATAGGAAATTATTTATGAACATTTTTATAGTTAAAGCAATAAAAAAAGCTGGCGGGCAATCAGCGTTAGCTAAAAAATGCGGCGTTAGTCAGCCAACTGTAAATCAGTGGCTAAAGGGTGGAAAAATGGATGTGAAATATATTCCCGCCCTTATCAAAGCAACAGAAGGCAAAGTAAGAGCCGAAGATTTACGCCCCGATGTGGATTGGGCAGTGATTCGGAATAGTTAAACAATGTGAACAAACACCGGAAGACGATGGCAATACTAGCCAGTTTTTTGTTTTAACAGTGGCGGCAACGCCACAATGCCGATGGCATAAAACATGGCTTTTAACGAGGCGTATTGCTTAATGGCTTGTTGCGGAACTTCGCTGAAATTAAAGCCAAATTGTTGTAGTTCCGCTTGGCTGAAACTACCGAGTGCAAAGACAAAAATGCAAACGCCACATAAGTAGGAATGTTGTCCTTGAATGTGCAAGTGTTTGGTGTACGGAATCGTTTTTTTATATACCCAATAAATCACGAATGACATCAACAGCAATATAACAAGTTGAATATCGGCATTGATTTCCGGCACAAGTGCAAAGCGAGTGTAGACATAAACTAACCCGAATGTCGCCCAATAAGCCACGGTATCAATGATGATGCCTTTCGCAAAAATCAGGTGTTTTTTTATTTTTTCGAACATAGGAGTGCCTTATGGCTAAAAAAGTGGATGAACAATTATGGGTTCGCGTATTGGAACTTGAACAAGCCTTGAAAGACCAGGAAAAACAAACCAAGCAAAGAATAGACGAACTGGGACAGCAATACCATGATCACCATAACCATTTACCAGCTTTATGTTTTATCTGCGCTGTAATAGGAACGTTCTGTGCATTCCAATTTTTTAGATAGCAAAAGTATAACAAAGTAAACAAAAACAACAAGGAAAAGGATATGGTGAAAACAGAAAAAAAACGCGAACTAAAATCTGAAATTATTGCATTTCGTGTGACGGCAAGTTTTAAAGAAAAGTTACAAGAAATGGCTCAAGCGGATAAACGGGAATTGAATGATTTTATCCGTTTGAAATTGGAAGAATGTATTAATTAATCAGTCAGTAAGATGACATTTTATGGTGTTGATTATTTGCTAATTCTATTAGCAAGTCAATTAATTGGTCAGTGATTCGGAATCGTTAAACAATAAAAGGTGGTGTGTATGTGTGAAACAATTAATCTAACGGCGGAAGAACTCGCAATTCGTAAGCCAAAGGTTCATCTAGTGAGAGTGCTAACGCAAATAATCCGCGAGCTTGTTGTGGACGGTTCTCTTCAGCCAGTTCAAGACAATAGCAATGAATGTGATGTGCAAGTTCCTTGTGGGTTATCAACTTCGCAGAAATTACTGCTTGATAGATTGGCAAAATGGTCTGCTTACAAAAATGCTGGATTGGCGTATTGCAATACATTGCGCGAACAAGGCTTTGTAGAAGACAAAAAGCCGTACTATCTCGCTTGTCCCGATCCATTTGTTGAAGTCGCTCAAGTTCTAGAGCAATTATTTTCTGATTGCTTGGATGAAAGGGGTCATTTGCGTAGTAATCCATTAAATACTCCTTTATTTTATGCACTTTCTTACTATGCCGGCACGCTGGCAACGCATAGTATTCAGCTTATTGTGGCATTAGAGAAATTTAAGCATAACACTGAATCGATTAAATGGGAAACCAATGACAATGTCTTTGCCGATGTGATGGAAATTGTTAGACGTTATCAACCAATTAAAAATAAAGGTGAGAAAAGTGAAAGTTAATGTTAAATGCCCGAAATGCGGTTCAGAAAATATCTATGTGCGAACCTCAGAAAGATTATCAAAGTTAACCACGCAAACATTTGGCTATTGCAGTGGCTGTCGTGAATGTCGTTTTAAAGTGATTAGTGAGATTGTCGAAGTTGAAACCGCAAGCTTTGAAACCAATCAGCAAGCCATGTTAGGCAGTAAGCCATTAGATGAGACGGACACTCGACAAGTCGAAATTCCAACCAATTAATTCTTAATTTTTAAACATTAATTTAAAGCCCGTCGTTTGAAGAAATTCATGCGACAGGATTTTTGCAACCAAAATTTAGGGAGAACAAGGAAATGTCACGTAAAAACTATGTGTACGACAACGGGAAAACACACAAAGAACGTGTGAATGTGTATCAGTTGGAAAAACGTGTGAAAGCGTTGGAAGTGCAGAACCAAGCAATTAAACGTCATCTTCAACATCAAATCAGCTTAAACCAACAACAAGTGCTATTGAATGAAACACTTTCCGACCGTGTGGCACTGCTTGAAAAAGCAAGTTGGAGCAAGAAAGGGATGTTTGGCCGTTGGTTAAGTTGGGTTAAAGGCAAATAAACAAGGGGGCGTGTGATGTACGTTTCAGGCAAAGAAAGTGCGGCGGCAAAATTCTGCCAAGCCAATCAAATCACTGTTGAATCGGTGCAAAGTTGGGGCGATTGCCGCCATGTGATCGGCAAAAGCCGTTTCCGTGTGGAATATGCCTTTAATAACCTTTCAAAAGGTGAAAAAGAGATTCTATTAGCGATGGCAGAACTCGACATTGATGATTTAGTTAGCACCACATTTTCAGGCGAGAAACTACACCACTACACCGAAAACGGGCAACGCAAAATCGCCAAGGCGTTTCGCAAAGTGCGGTTGATTTCGGGGATGTTTCCGAAAGGCATTACCGAACGTGAATTCACATTAATTGATAAAGAATTGAATTAGGGGGAAGTATGGCAACCGTGATTTTAAGCCGTGGCGCATTGAGCATTGTGGCAAAGGAATATTATCAAAAACTCGATAAGGCACAGGAAAAATTATTCGCTTACATCTATCACTTAGACAAAGGCGACGAAGAACAAGCAAAACAAGCATTTAACGAATTTATTGAAAACGGTGATTTAGCGACAAAAGCACGCCAAATCTTTTTACAGAAATACAGAGATTGGGCGCAATGGCAAGCAAATCCACGGAGAAAAACAGCATGAGAACAAAGTTTATCGTATTTAGAACAGCAAGCGAAACCGCCGCAGAAGCAGAGCGCGTAAAACAATATTTAAAAGCCGCACAGTTTTGGCGGAAAGCCTATCAGTTGGCACCAAGTACACCGGATGAAGATTGGTGCTTTGCACGTGCAGATTATTGTTTTAAAGCCGCCATTGATACAGGCGCAATCAAGGTAAGAAAAAGCAGACAGTTAGATTTCAAGGATTTTTTGGAGAAAGGCAATGAGTGATTTTTTCATTGGATTAGCGGTGGTGATGTTGGGATGTTTTATGGCTGCCGCCTTATTAGATGCCGCCTTGTGTTGGTTGGCGAATTGGATAAGCAAGCACTTTTAAGGAGAAAACAAAATGAGTACTGATATTTACATCAATTTAGATTGCGGCACGGAATTGCAAATCACCAAGATTGGCGACCGCTTTCAAGTGTTAGAAATCGTGTCAGATAGTGACGGTTGGCGAAAACAAAAAGCAAGAGTGATTGGGCGATTACATAACACGATTATTGGCGCAGTGAACGAAGTCCGCCACTTTGCCTTAGCGCAATATGAAGTGCTTTCACTCACTGAAATGGAAAGTGCGATCAACTCAACCAATCAAGCCATTAAAGATTACTTTGATCAACACAACGAATATTTAGCCGCGTTATAGGTGAAAGCTATGGAATTGTTTACGTTTGGATCAGTATGTTCAGGGATTGAGGCAGTTAGTGTGGCATGGAAAGGCTTAGGTAAGCCACTTTGGTTTAGTGAAATTGAACCTTTTCCTTGTGCCGTGCTTACTTATCATTATCCCAACATCCCAAATCTTGGAGATATGGCAGACCTACCTCAAAAAATTATAAACAGAGAAATTCCTGCTCCAGATGTGCTTGTCGGAGGTACTCCTTGTCAAGCATTTTCTGTCGCTGGGTTGCGAAACTCGCTAGATGATGAGCGAGGAAATCTCACTTTAACTTTGATACACATATTAGAGGCTATTGATTATGTTAGATTCCAAGATGATAAACCGCCGTGCATTCTGCTGTGGGAAAACGTACCAGGTGTCCTATCCACCAAGGACAACGCATTCGGACACTTTTTGGCTGGATTGGCTCAAGAACGTGAGCCATTGCAACCAACAGGGGGAAAATGGTCAAACGCTGGTTATGTGCATTCAACCAGAACTGTCGTGTGGCGAACACTCGACGCTCAATACTTCGGACTCGCCCAACGACGTAAAAGAGTGTTTGTTGTGGCAAGTGCTAGACAGCGTAGTGTTGCCCAAATACTCATTGAGCCCAAAGGCTTGTGCGGGGATATTGAGGCGGGCAAAGCAACGACAGAAAGTTTTACCAGCTACGCTGAGAGTTGCTTTGGAACGTATTGCCAATCAAAAGTCAGTGGGGTACTAAAAGCTAGCGGCGGAAATCTTGGCGAGGGTTCTGAAACACTTGTAGTCCATGGAGCACAAGACTCTATACCCCCTATCAAAATAGCACGTTTTTTAGGCTGCAATGCAGAACTAGATAATATGTTGTTTGATATTGCACACCGTTCAGATGTTGTGCGCATACAAGATGCCGGCACTACGCCAACACTTACCGCAAGAATGGGGACAGGTGGGAATAACATTCCATGCATTAGCATCAACCAAAACATTCGCAAACTTACCCCTTCAGAATGCGAAAAATTACAAGGTTTTCCTCCAGGTTACACGCAAATCCCATATCGAAACAAAAAAGTCAAAGATTGTCCAGATAGCCCACGGTATAAGGCTATAGGAAATAGTATGGCAGTACCTGTCATAAGATGGATAGGTATAAAGATAAGAAATTATTTAAATCAAAATATTTAGGATATATCACACATGAACTGGGAACTTGAGTGTAATGCCAATCTTGCCAAACGTAAGCAAGCGATGGAAGAAGCTCGTTTGGCAAGAATGGAAAGTGCGGTTAAAACTGGCCGCACTTTAGACTTGCCACAAGCAACAGCCGCACAAATGGAGTTGTTTGCGGTTGCTCCGAATCATTTTGATTATGTTGAAAAACTGCTTTCAGATTTACCACGCAAACGCCAACGTGAACACTTCCGCAAAGTGTGGTTGCGTGCTTATCGCAGTGTGAAAGATGATGGATCAATTAGTTTTAGCTTAGGCAATAAACAAGCTCGCATTGCTAATACAACCTTGCGTGATGTGTTGACCAATCGTTTGGAAGCCGTTTTTGAGCAATATCGCATTTCTGTTTCGTGGTTGCTTGAACGCAAACGCTATTCAGCCAACTTGGCAATGCAAAAGCCTGTGGATAGTCAAGGCTTGCATTTTTATCTATTAGGCGAACGCCAATTAAAAGAGATCGCCTACAAACTCGCCTTGCACTTCAACGGATTGCAAAGCGATTTCGTGGAAGATTGTGCCAATCAAAAAGCCGTTGGGCTATTAAGTGCGGTCGATTTTTCACGTTTAAGCAGTGAACTGCATCGCCTTTGTGCTGATGTTTGCAAAAACATTGGCTTTCCACTTAAAAGCCAACACCGCCTAGAAGAAGGTAAACGCCTTTCTGTGCAACAACAAGAAGGCGAATTGTTGCGTGTTGTGTGCGAAAAATACTGGTTCAGAACATTACGCAGCACACAAAAACGCCTTATCGAGCATTTGGCGATTGGTTGCGGTGAAGTATCGGCAAAAGTTAGCCCTTACATTTCAACAGGTGCATTGAGCGATTACCGCAATCAACAAAAAGCCAATCTTGAATATTTAAAACAGATGATTATTGAAAACATTGACGATCCATCCGAACAGGTGGAATTGATGGCAATGTGGCAAAAATCTTCCGGTAATCCTGCAATCCGTTTTAACGAGATGATGAACCGCTTGCGTGGCGTGGACGAATGGGCAACAGAAAAAGGCTATGTGTCATTATTCCTTACCATGACAGCCCCTTCATCGTTCCATGCGACACACAACAACGGCACAAATAACAAGAAGTGGAAAGGCGCAGACCCACGCACAACCCACGCTTATTTAAGCAAGAATTGGGCGCAGTTGCGGGCATTGTTTGCAAAACGTGGCATCGGCTTTTTTGGCATGCGTGGTGTTGAACCACACCATGACGCCACACCGCACTGGCACTTGCTTGTGTATGTGAAAGCGGAAGATAAAGAAGAAGTGATCCGTTTATTCAAATCAAAAGCATTAGAGTTAGACGGCGATGAATTCGGGGCGAAAAAACACCGTTGCAGAGTAGATGAAATTGACCCTGCAAAAGGTTCTGCCGTTTCTTATATTGCGAAATACATTGCCAAAAACATTTATGCGGGCAATCAGAAAGACGAAACCTCGGACGAAGTGGAAGGATTGAAACTTGACGAAAATGTGCAACGTGTGCGTGCGTGGGCAAACCTTTGGGGCATTCGTCAATTCCAGTTTTACGGCAATCCGCCAATTTCTGTGTGGCGTGAATTACGCAAATTAGAGAAATGGCAGTTAGATGATGTAGATGATAAGACCATTGCAGACGCGCAAGCAGTTTGTGATGTGTCTTGTTTTGCAAGCTATTTAGAGTTGCAAGGGGGCGCAATGGCTAAACGTGAAGATCAGCCGTTGTGCGTGGAATATGAAGAAAGCGAGCCGAACCAATACGGCGAAACAAGAAAGAAAATTGTGGGGGTGAAGAATCGTTTCAGTTTAGCGAACATCAGAACAAAATTAAAAAATTGGGTTATCAAAAAAGGCACAGTGGCAGATGTTGCAACTGATGCCAATACGGAGACCACCGAAACAAACAAGGAGCGTAGCGACGCTTGGACTTGTGTCAGTAACTGTAACCGTTCAGAAATTGAACAAAAGGTAAAAAATGCACTTTTACCTGTCGGGTTTATGATTAATCGGTCACAAATTGATCTATTAATCAAACATAAACGGTTACGGCTTAATGACTTTCAGTGGATTTGTTATGAAAACGACAATGTTTTCATCAAAGAAGAAAAAATACCACTCTTTTCTGTGAAAAAATTTAGTCAGAAAGTGACTGAATTTTGGGAAAGATTGGGGAAAATGTAGGTGAATAGGAGAATAAATGAGACCTGACATATTTGCTACTCATTCAGAACCGATTAATAAAACAGCATACTTCACTGTATATTGTCCAAAAATGGGGTATAGGAATGATGCCCGCATAGAGAGATGCGATGAACTTGGAGATATTTTATTTGCTATTAATAAAATTAATCATGAACTAAAAAAGATTAATCTAGAATACAGGAAGGAATTTAGAAAAATTGAAGATCTAGATTTGACAGATAGAGAAAAGCAAATTATAAGGCTTGCAATGGCCGATAAACATAAAAAATTAAAACAGCCTTATATTGATAGAATTTCTGAATTAGTGAAAGAAAAAGATGCCGTCAAAGAGAAAATGGGAATTATTGGGCAGGTAAAAGAAAAGCTTTCATTTCATTCAATTTTAATTCATGAATTATTTAGATTTTTGAATAAAGAACAAGGCGATATTGCACTAGAAAGAACAAGAGAGCGATGTCGAGAATTAAAAATTCAATATTAAGGAGTACAAATGGAAAAATACTTTTCAATAAAAGAGATCGTGCAGACGGGGATTTGTTCAGAAGCAACAGTGAAACGTTGGATTTCTAGCGGCAAGTTAAAGTCTTATAAATTCGGTCGCTCCCGCAAGATTGCGGAAAGCGACTTGAACGAATACATTAAGACTTGTCGGCAATAATTTCTTTGAATAAACCATTCGCACATTTTTCAACATAGTTGGCCCATTCTTGAAACGTCTTTAATCGGTAAGGCAAATATTCCGCCCGATTATAGGCGTTTCGTATTTCATCGGAATTCAAATGGCTTAGGCAAATTTCGATGACTTCTTTATCTAATCCAAGTTCTAGGCGATTATCATTGCAATAGCTGCTGAATAACGACCGTATGCCGTGATTTGTCATGGTGCCTTTGTATTTGCCGCCGTCCATTGTTTTAATCACTTCATTCGGCGTTTGGCTATTGATATGCTTTTCATTTCTCGCCTTTGACAAAGTGGACGGGAACAAATATTCCTTATTTGCGTGCTGCTTGATGTATGAAAGCAAAGTTTCTGCCTGTTTACTTAATGGCACCAGGTGCAATCGCTCCCCTTTTCCACCTTTTGAAATTTCCACTTGCCACACTTTACCATTAGGCAAATGTTCGTGTTCGATGATGTCAGAATATTTTGCGCTGACGGTTTCGCTCGCCCTTGTGGCGTTGAGTAATCCCCATAAAATCGCAAGGCGAACAGTTTGTGATATGTTGGCCCGTGCAAGGCTGATCATAAATTCCGGTAAAGCTTTGTAATGGATTGAGGGGTGATGTTTGTTTTTGTTCACTGCAGGCAGATCATCGCCAAGATATTTCCATTTGTTGTTTTCCCAATATTCAAAACGTTCTGCATATTCGGCTATTGACTTTAAAACTAAATAACGCTTTTTCAATTCCGCCGTTGCGCCTGATTGGCGATAAGGTTCAAGCACGGATAACCCGTGTTTTAATGTCAATTCTTTGAAAGGTACGTCACCAATTAAATCAATGGCGGCATTGACACGTCTTTCTGTGTCAATCTTTGTCTTTTCTGTGTAATTGCCTTGTTCTTTGCCGATTTTCGCACGATAGAGCAACCATTCATTCGCAACATGGGCGAACGTGCTTTGCTGTTCTTTTAGTGCGTCTATGGCTTGTTTACGCTCAAATTCGTGCGGGTCAATCTTATTGGTTAAAAGTTGGCGGAATTCGAGTGCTTTTTGGCGGGCATCTTTAAGCGATACTGTAGGATAAGTACCGATGGTTTTTTCAGTGCGCTTTAATGTGTAGGGGCGTTTGTAATTGAAAACCCACGTTTTCACACCGTTTGGCTTGACGACAAGTTTCAGCCCTTCCCCATCGAATAAATAATAGATCTTTTCTGCCGCTTTGGCGTTGTTTACCTGTGCAATGGTTAGCTGTTTGATGATTTTTGCCATGGTAGGAATTTCATAAAATGGTAGTAAGATTTTGCGCATTGTAAGTTCTTACTTCCATTTTTACTACTAAAAAATGTGATCGTTTGTGAAATTAACTGATCTTTTGAGCAGTATTAAGACACTAAACAAAAACGGTCAAACCATTGATTTTTCAATAAATTTGACCGTTTGTGATCTTTTGTGATGTTGTTTAGTGGTGGAGCTGGCGGGAGTTGAACCCGCGTCCGAAATTACTCTACCTTCAGTACTACACGTTTAGTCTCGTCTTTAATTTCACTTAAGCATGCGGACAGACACGCTAAACTTAAGCTAGTTTGATTCAATTTAGTGCTTCGATCCTCAAACGGTGGCTTCCACACGATCTCGTTTTGGTTTGACTCCGCTTTATCCCCGTCTTACGAGCGGAAGCTGGGGAGCGAAGGCTATGAGCAGGTTATTAAGCTGCTAAAGCGTATTGTTCGTCGTTTGCGACTATTTTTTTGCGGTTTATTTACGAGGCCTACCGCACCTCGACGTGCACCTTGGGCTTCGCTAATCCCGTCGAATCCAGAATCAGCCCCAAAATTATGCGCTAGTCTAACAAAAAATAAGCAGAAGGAAAAGAGCGGTATTTATTAAATGCGTGAGTTAGGGTAAAATTTCGGCGTTTTTTTATAGGAGAAAATAATGTCATTTTTTAAATATTTAGTGCTAGCTTTGTTTGTAGCTAGTTGTTCAATTTCTTCTGCTTTTGCAAAAGAAAATGTTTCAAAGGAAAAACCGAAAAGTGTAGAAAAAACTGTAACTACAGAAAAAAGCTACCCTAAGTATGTTAACTATACGATTTCTATTGATGTTGGCGATAGAGATATTGTGGTAGGTGAGGATGGTCAAGCGCTTTCTCGCTTTAAATATACCATTACGAATAAAAGTGAATTCCCAATTCAAAATATTCAATGGCTGAGCGTGTATGTACATAATCGTCAAGTTGTACATAGCCAAGATATGCAAATAGAATTAGAAAATACCTTATTGCCAGGTAAGACACTGACAATTAATTTACAAATTCCATTTACTCAAATTGATGAAAAATACCGTTCAATTTTTATGAATACGCAAGAACCTATTCATGTTTATAAAGTTGAACGTTCAGTCATGTTTAAAGATAAGAAAGTCGTTTCTGATAATTAATCATGTATACTTGAACAGTAATTAAAGTGCGGTTATACTAAATAAAATTTAACCGCACTTTTTTTATGCTACAAGATAAAAAAATTATTCACATTGATATGGATTGTTTTTACGCATCAATTGAGATTCGTGAAAATCCTAATTTGCAGGGAAAGCCTGTTGCTGTGGGTGGTTCTTCTCGTCAACGTGGTGTGTTAACAACTTGTAATTATGAGGCGAGAAAATTTGGTTTGCATAGTGCAATGCCAACGGCTCAAGCTATAAAAAAGTGTCCTAATCTCATTCTTGTGCCTGTGAATATGACGTTGTATAAACAGGTTTCGGCACAAATTCATCAAATCTTCCAGCGTTACACTGATATTATTGAACCACTTTCTTTAGATGAAGCTTATTTAGATGTTACCCACAGCCAAAAATGTTCAGGCTCAGCGACTTGGATCGCACAAGAAATCCGCCAAGCCATTTTTGATGAGTTGAATTTAACTGCCTCCGCAGGCGTAGCGCCTTTAAAATTCCTTGCCAAAATTGCCTCGGATATGAATAAACCTAATGGGCAATTTGTGATTAAGCCGAACGAAGTCAGTGAATTTATTAAAACCTTATCTTTAAATAAAATCCCTGGTGTGGGTAAAGTGACATCACAACGATTACTTGATATGGGATTAGAAACTTGTGCTGACATTCAAAATTTTGATCTAATCGTCTTATTAAACCAATTTGGTAAAGCGGGTAAACGTATTTGGGATTTTAGCCACGGCATTGATGATCGGGAAATTCAAGCACATCGAGAACGAAAATCTATCGGTGTGGAACGCACTTTATCCGAAAATATTCGTCATCTCGAACAAGGTGTAGCGTTACTGGATAATATCTATACCGAGCTCATTCGTCGCATTGAACGAAGCGCACCGAATATCCCCTTAACCGCTTTTCGAAAAATTGGGGTGAAATTAAAATTTGAAGATTTTCAGGTGACGACCTTAGAAAAAACAGGCTTGCCTTTATCACTAAAAAGCTTTCAACAATTACTGGAACAAATTTGGCAACGTAGCCATGGGAAATCCATTCGTCTCGTTGGATTACACGTGAATTTACCGGAAGAAAACCATTTAGAACAAATGAGCTTGTGGTAAAACTCAAAAGAAAATGACCGCACTTTTATTCATTCCATCCCGAGTAGGATAATGAAAAAATAAAAGTGCGGTCATTTTTGATGAATTTGTTGAGTTGGTCGATAAGCCGAGTTCTGTCGTGGACAATCATTCCTCTAGGCGACAAATTACTCTGCCGCTCAAGCAACCTACCCGAACTCTGGACGGGCCATCCATTGAGTTCCTATTTGGTCTTGCTACGAGTGGAGTTTACCTTGCTGCACGTTGTTACCAACGGCACGGTGTGCTCTTACCACACCCTTTCACCCTTACCGTTTTCACGGCGGTCTGCTCTCTGTTGCACTGGTCGTCGGCTCACGCCGCCCGGACGTTATCCGGCACTCTGCCCTTTGTAGCTCGGACTTTCCTCTCGTTTACTTGTCCCACTAGGTCGTGCGAACACGGTTAAGGGCTTCAATAAACCAGCGATTGTCTAACCAACTCGCGGCGTAGTATAGGGGGAATTCAAAGAGCGGTCAAATTTTCATTCTTATTTTTAATAACTTCCGTTAGAATAGCCCTGAAAAACACGGTTATTTTCAACCGCACTTTTATCATAAGGATTTCCTATGAATTATTTACAAATCGCACGAGAAACACTTTCTGTTGAAAGCCAAGCACTCGCACAACTAAGCCAACGCTTGGATGATGAGTTTTCTCAAGTTGTGGATCTTATCCTTGCTTGCGAAGGTCGTTTAGTCATCGGTGGTATTGGTAAATCGGGGCTAATTGGCAAAAAAATGGTCGCGACTTTTGCCTCAACGGGTACACCAAGTTTCTTCCTGCACCCGACTGAAGCCTTTCATGGCGATTTAGGTATGTTAAAACCCATTGACATTGTGATGCTGATTTCTTATAGCGGTGAAACTGATGATGTAAATAAACTCATTCCAAGTTTGAAAAACTTTGGTAATAAAATTATTGCCCTAACTAGCAATAAAAACTCAACGCTTGCTCGCCATGCGGATTATGTTTTAGATATCACTGTCGAACGCGAAGTCTGTCCAAACAATCTCGCACCAACCACTTCTGCGTTAGTCACTTTAGCCTTAGGTGATGCTCTTGCGGTTTCATTAATTACGGCACGTCATTTCCAACCTGCTGACTTTGCGAAATTCCATCCAGGTGGTAGCCTTGGTCGTCGTTTGTTATGTAAAGTAAAAGATCAAATGCAAACTCGATTGCCGATTACCACACCAGACACCAGCTTCACTGATTGCTTAACTATTATGAATGAAGGTCGTATGGGTGTGGCATTAGTCATGGAAAACCAACAACTTAAAGGCATTATTACCGATGGTGATGTGCGCCGAGCATTAACGGCTAACGGTGCCGATACACTTAACAAGACCGCGAAAGAGCTCATGACCTCGTCACCGAAAACTATTCATGAAAATGAATTCTTAGCGAAAGCAGAAGACTTGATGAAAGAGAAGAAAATTCACTCTCTTGTTGTGGTTAATGATGAAAATAATGTAGTGGGCTTAGTGGAGTTTTCAAGCTAATGATTAACGAAAAATTAAAGAAAATTAAATTGGTCATCACCGATGTCGATGGCGTATTAACTGACGGACTACTCCATTATGATGCAAATGGCGAAGCGATTAAAAGTTTCCATGTGCGCGATGGACTTGGTGTCAAAATGTTGATGGATGCTGGCATTCAAGTAGCCGTATTATCGGGCAGAGATTCGGCGATCCTGCGTAAGCGAATTAGCGATCTAGGTATTAAGTTGTTCTTCCTTGGTAAACTTGAAAAAGAAAGTGCTTGTTTGGATCTCATGAAACAAGCAGGTGTTACTGCAGAACAAACGGCCTATATTGGTGATGACAGCGTAGATCTCCCCGCTTTTGCAACCTGTGGCCTTTCTTTTGCCGTGGCAGATTCTGCACCTTATGTGCAAAATGCCGTGAATTATGTGCTTGTACTTGGCGGCGGGAAAGGCGCTTTCCGAGAAATGTCTGATATGATTTTACATGCTCAGGGCAAAGATGAAGTCTATACTTCAGCCAAAGGCTTTTTAAAATCAGTCAAAAATATGGGCCAATAGCACTCCTCAAAACACCTAAAAAAATAACCGCACTTTGATGATTTAAAAGTGCGGTTATTTCTTTTTATGTTTTATTGATTTGCCGGTAAAGCACCTGAATTCCAAGTCGGTGCTTCAGCTGGTTTCTTCACTTGTAACATAAAGCGCTGATTTGCCGTAGCTTGTGGTTGAACGATCGTACCCGATGGAGTCGAGAATGAAATACCGCCTTTCAACAATTGTTGTACACTACCGGTATTAAACTCTGCGCCTTTCCAACCAAGATTGAAATCATAACCCGATGAAACCCAGAACTCTGAATTTTTACGTACCAAATGTTGATACTTCGGTGTAATCGCAATATGTACCAACACTCGATCTCCTAAAGAATTTAATTCAAATTTACGAATGGTTCCCACTTCAACACCGCGATAAAGTACAGGTGATCCTTCCGTTAAATTCATCGCATCACTGGTTTCCAAAATAAATGGCACACCATTGCTGTATTTATTTCGAGGTTGTGAGGTTTGCGCTAAATTAAACTGTGTTTTTGGTTGACCTTTGCCTAACTCAATATCAATGTAAGGCTGTAAAAGGCTATCTAAGTTTTCAATTCCACCCGCTGAGATTTGTGGGGAAATCACTTTAAATACAGTACCCTCTTTTGCAATCATCCCCATATAACTTGGGTTAATTAATGCTTTCGCTGTAATACGGTTTGTCTTTTGATCAAGAGCAATCTGCTCAACTTCACCTACATTCATACCAAGATAACGCAAGCTCATTCCTTTACTTAAAGCCGTTGCATCATCTGTTATTAACGTAATCACTTGTCCTGCTGATTTAGCTCGCAGTTCACTTGGATAAAGCGTTTTATTTTTGCCTGCTCCTGTATTATCAAAACTAATCGCCCCTTTTAATGAACGAGCAACCGGAGAAGCCTGAATACTAATGCCTTTCGGCGTAATATCAATCTGCGCCGCACTTTCTACCCAGAATACACTTTTATCTGTCAGAAGATCTTGATAAGCCGGATAAATATAGACATCAATATCAAAATTATTGGCTTTCGGTCTTACATTAATAATTTTACCTACTTCAAACTGACGATAAAGCACAACAGAACCTTTACTAATACTTGGTAAATTAGTGGAATGTAACACAATACTTGGATTCACTAAGTTGCCTGTAACACCTGTTTCTGCACTGCTAATATCTTTATAAAGTGGATAGGTAGAATGTGGTTCACCACTTCCTTTTTTCGCTAATACACGCACACCACCTTGCAACCATTTTGATGGCGTTGCTGATTCAAAACGTAAGCCATCAATTCCCAAACTCACATCAAAATTAGAGGCAGCCACAAATTGCGTATTTTCATGAATAAGATTGCGATACTCTGACGCAATCGCCACTTCAAATTTTACCCCATCAACATTTAAGTGCTGCTTCACAATTTGCCCAATAGCAATATTGTTATAAAACACGGATTGCCCTTCTGCAATCCCATAAGTCTCTGGCGCTGTTAAGGTTAAAATCAACGTATTTGGTGCCTTGAGTAATAACTCATTTTCTCGAATGACTTCGAATTGCGTTTTGCTTTCTCCACTTCCTGGAATAATTTCGAAATAATCACCACGGAAGAATTTCTGAGGATTAGCAATATCGCCTAAGTCTAACTTACGATTTTTCAATACAATATGTGTATTAGTTTTTAAGAGATTAGCCTGACTTGGCTCAATTAATAATGTCCCTTGTAAAATATCTTCATTGTTTTCAACTGTTCTTAAAGAGGAAAGCAAACCAACTTGCTCATCACCATAATAGACTGAAGTTTGTCCTGCTTGTAAACCGGCTGAAACAGGCAGTGTTACCTCAACTTCTATCCCACGTTTAGCCGCTTGTAGATTAGAATAAAGGATATAGTTGCTGTTCATCACTGCTTGAGGACTATCTGATGGCGAGTCAAATGATACGGCACCTTGCACCACAGCATTTAAACTCTCCACCGCTACATTCATACCCGATGAATTAATATTGGCGTTAATACCGCTAATATTCCAGAAACGTGAATCTTTCTTCACAAAACGTGCAAAAGCTTTATCAATTACCACATCAATTTCAACTTTATTGTCTTTATTGAATCGATAATCATAAATTTTCCCGACTGGCATTTTTTTGAAATACACAGAAGCACCAATCGAAATTGAACCTAAATCATCAGAAATTAAATGAATTAATAAATCCCCCGGATTGACTTGCGCAATAGGACCTTGCTCTTCCGCAATAAATTCATCTTCTGAATCACCATCACCTGGTTGGAGCGTAATGTAATTTCCTGAAACCAAGGAGTCTAAACCTGAAATCCCTGCAAGAGACACACTTGGTTGAACAAGCCAGAACTTGGTATTTTCTTTTAACACCTCTGTCGCTTCAGAATAAATATTTGCCTCAACTTTCACTTTTTGCATATTGTCGGTAAAGTTCACCTTCTTCACGACACCAATTTGCAAACCTTGATAGCGAATAGGGGTTTTATCTGCAACGAGCCCAGCCCCATTAGAGAACGTGATCGTAATAGTCTTTCCTTGTTCTTGTACAATTTGGAAAAATAAAATAGCACCAATACATAATGCAATAAAAGGTAATAACCAAAACGGTGAGATGCGTTTATTCTTACGTAATAACGCTTCTACATTGTTATATTGCTCATCAATAGATTGAGATTCTGGTTTATTGTTTTCTGTCATAAATTTTCCAAATTAATCGACTATCAAACTGAGAAGTTGAAATCATAGTTAAAAACACTGCTGCACCAAAATAAAATGCGGCAGGGCCTACAGTAAAATTAATGATCTGTCCACGTGTCACTAAAGACATCATCAAAGCTAACACAAAAAGATCCAGCATTGACCAACGTCCTACAAAGTGAACAATATGCAATAATCGCATTTGCCATTTAATTGAATGTCGCCATTTAAAATGCACACTAGCCAGTAAATATAACATAATGAGGATTTTACTTACTGGCACAAAAATACTGGCGAAGAATACCACAAAAGCAACAAAATAGCTGCCCATGCTTATAAACGACATCACGCCCGACATCAAGGTATCTTGTGACAAATTTCCTGTTAAATAAACACCAGATATTGGGAGTAAGTTTGCGGGGAAAAGCATGATAATCCCCGCCACTAATGTCGCCCAAACGCGTTGCAATTTTATACTATCTGGTGTTTCAATAAGCGATGAACAACGTGGACAAATGGCTCGATGACAGCGATCGTATTTTTGATCTTCTTTTAAAAAAGTGTAATCACAGGCTGTACAAAGTTCTAATGGTTTATCACTTTCAGTAACCGGTTTCTGATCGGGATAAAAATCATGCCACAAGTCATCTAAATTAATTTTAATGAATAATAATGTGGTTAAAAGTGCGGTAAAAATAAAAGCAATTAAATACACATCCACTTCTAATGTGGCATATTCGCGTACTTTAAACATGGTAACAGCGAGTGCAACTAAATATACGTCAAACATGACCCAAGGTTTAATATAACCCACAAATAATAAGACATTACGCGGCTTAATTTTGAGCAATTTAGAAAGCTGCAACATAATGACTAAAATTGCAAAAGAGACAGGCATTAAAATTGCACAGATAAAAATCATAAATGCAGTATAGGAATATCCCTCTACTGCCATTTTCCAAATACCTTTCCAAACAGAAGCATCAATTTTAGTACCTAGTAAATCTAAGCTCAATAAAGGATAGCCCAAAGCAAATGGCATTAAAATTAAGATAGAAAGGGCGATTAATGAGCAACGCTTAAGTGACCAACGGCTACCTGATTGTAATTTGTGATGGCAACGCGGACATTGTGCATACTCCCCCGCCTGCGGACGACAAACAGACACCGTTGCGTTGCATCCAATGCAACGCACTAGTTTATAAGTGGCATGAGTAAAATCAGGTGTTTTTATCATTGTCTCATCAAAAATTTAAAAAGTGGACTATTTTAGCCTTAATTGAGGGAATTTGTGAAGTTATACATCTGAGCTAGAAACGGAATTATTCGGCCTAACCATTGTCAATCCTTATAAAAGTGCGGTAAACTGTGTAAGTTTTTATTTTTTATCCTAGGAAAACGCAGAAATGACAGATTCTCAAGTTGAAGCCCAAGCTGAAAATAATGCTGAAGGCGTTCAAAAATTAACTGATACAAAAGCGATTATTGCATATCTTGTGGAAAAATTCCCGCTTTGCTTTATTGCAGAAGGTGAGGCAAAACCATTAAAAATTGGTCTTTTCCAAGATCTTGCTGAAGCATTAAAAGATGATGAACGTGTTAGCAAAACTCAATTACGTCAGGCTTTACGTCAATACACCTCTAACTGGCGCTATTTACACGGTTGCCGTGAAGGTGCTGAGCGTGTGGATTTATACGGCAACCCTGCTGGTGTATTAGACGCAGAACACGTTTCTCATGCGACTCAACAATTAGCAGAAGCAAAAGCTAAATTTGCAGAAAAACGCAAAGCAGAATTAGCAGCGAAAAAAGCACAACAAAAACGACCAGCTCGTAAACCAAATTCCAATCAAGCAACTCGCAAACCAAAAGCACCACAAGTGAAACTAAGTGCGATTGATTTCACAACACTTTCTGCAGGTAGCAAAGTGAAAGTAAAAGTGGCTGAACAAGCGAAAAATGCGACAGTATTAAATGTGGAAAAAGAAGGCGCACGCGTAGAACTTGAAAATGGTTTAGTGATGACAGTCACCGCAGATCGTTTATTTGCCTAATAATTTATTTCTTATCGGGAAAGGTTAAATGAAATTACATACAACCAAAAGTCTTATTGCTACAGCAATTTTAGGTGCGTTATTTCTTCATTCGTCAGACACATTTGCTGTGCAGCCGAAATTAAAGCAAAGTGATATTATGATTCCTTCGGCAACTGATGCAAATCAGTTGGCAACGAAGCGTGCAACAACACGTTTAACCCAATCACATTATCGTAAATTCCAGCTTGATGACGCCTTTTCCGAAAAGATTTTTGATCGTTATATTAAAAGCTTAGATTACAGCCATAACACCTTTTTAAAATCAGATATTGATGATTTACGTGCTAAATATGGTTCTAAATTAGATGATCAACTTAATGAGGGCGATCTTTCAGCTGCATTTGCAATTTACGATCTGATGATGAAACGTCGCTATGAACGTTATGCTTATGCATTATCTTTATTAGATCAAGAACCTGATTTAAAAGGTAATGATCAAATTGAGATCGATCGTGAAAAAGCACCTTTCCCTGCAAGCGAAGAAGAAGTAAACAAACTTTGGGAACAACGTGTCAAAAATGATGTAATCAGTCTGAAGTTAAAAGATAAAAAATGGCCTGAAATTAAGGAAAAACTGACTAAACGTTACAATTTAGCCATTCGTCGATTAACTCAAACCAAAGCTGATGACATTGTTCAGATTTATATTAATGCCTTTGCTCGAGAAATCGATCCGCATACAAGCTATCTTGCGCCGCGTACTGCAAAAAGCTTTAATGAAAGTATGAATCTTTCTTTAGAAGGGATTGGCGCAACATTACAATCTGAAGATGACGAAACTAGCATCAAATCTTTAGTGCCAGGAGCACCAGCTGAGCGCAGTAAAAAATTACAAGCGGGCGATAAAATCATTGGTGTAGGCCAAGAAAAAGGCGAAATCGAAGATATTATCGGTTGGCGCTTAGAAGATATCGTTGACAAAATCAAAGGTAAAAAAGGGACTAAAGTTCGTCTTGAAATTGAACCTGCAAAAGGTGGGAAAAGCCGTATTGTAACCTTAGTTCGCGATAAAGTCCGTATTGAAGACCAAGCAGCAAAACTCACTGTTTCCAAAGTAGAGGGTGAAACAGTTGGTGTCATTAAAATCCCAAGTTTCTATATTGGCTTAACTGATGATGTGAAAAAATTATTAGTAGATGCTGAGAAGAAGAAAATTGGCGCTTTAATTGTGGATCTTCGTGAAAATGGCGGAGGTGCATTAACAGAAGCCGTCGCATTGAGTGGTTTATTTATTACAGATGGTCCGGTGGTACAGGTACGTGATGCATATCAGCGTATTCGTGTACACGAAGATGACGACAATGCCCAGCAATATAAAGGTCCATTATTGGTGATGATTAATCGTTTCAGTGCATCAGCCTCTGAAATTTTTGCTGCGGCAATGCAAGATTACAATCGTGGTATCATTATTGGGCAAAATACCTTTGGTAAAGGTACGGTACAACAAAGTCGTTCATTAAACTTTGTTTATGATTTAGACCAAACACCACTTGGTGTGTTGCAATATACTATCCAAAAATTCTATCGAATTAATGGTGGTTCAACCCAATTAAAAGGTGTGGCAGCAGATATCAATTTCCCTGAAATTATTGATGCTAAAGAAATTGGTGAAGAAAAAGAAGATAACGCATTGCCTTGGGATAAAATTCCGCCGGCGACTTATTCTGAAAACAATAAAGCGCGTAAAGATGTTGAGGCATTAAATGAAAAACATCTAGTGCGTATTGCAAAAGATCCTGAATTTATTACTTTAAATGAAGATCTTAAGATCCGTGATGAACGCCGTGAGCGTAAATTCTTATCATTGAATTTCCAAGAGCGTAAAGCGGAAAATGATAAAGATGATGCGAGACGTTTAAAAGATCTTAATGACCGTTTTAAACGTGAAGGTAAAAAAGCATTAAAAGACATTGATGATTTGCCAAAAGACTATGAAGCACCTGATTTCTTCTTAAAAGAAGCGGAAAAAATGGCAGCTGATTTAGTTAAACTTAACACGAATCAACAAAAAGTGGATGCTGAAATAAAACAAGAAGCGGCAAAAGCAACAAAATAACGATTATTTTGACCGCACTTTAGCAGATGAAAAAAACTGAAGTGCGGTTATTTTTTATGAATATTTTTAAAGGTACAGCAATGTTAAAAGGAACAATGAAATTAAGCGCATTAGTCTTATCATTATCAATGATGACGTCAGGTTGTGCGTTAGCTGAATGGGCAAAAACAGTTGGGCAACCTCAACAAGCCGAAAATAAAGGCGTTGATATGTCTAAATTAAGCCCTGAAGAGCGTGCAAAACTTGAAGCAGAAATCAAAGAAGACCAAGCTCGCCTAGCAGCTGAAAAGCAAACCATGCTAGAGATGTCATTAACTCATGAAATTGGCGAACAGAATCTACAGTTCAAACCAATTTTGGCAAAATTATATGCTGATAATAAATATGAGTTGATGTGGAAAGACAAGGCTGCAGAAAAACAATTCCTACGCGAATATGCAGCAATGGTAGCGTCTGGTATTTCTAAACGTTCGGCGCAATCATTAATCAATTTACATAACGCTGAAAAGACTGGCGGCCTTACCTACGATGTGTTGTTAAGTGATGCTTTCCTTGATTACTTGTATTACAGCAAGAACGTAAATCAACAAGCACAACGTTGGTTATATGCAACGAATGCTTACAAACCGGAATTACCAAATCAAGAAATTATTGACCAATGGCAAAGTGCGGTTAAAAACGATGCTGTTTCTAGGTTTGTAAACGGATTATCTAACCATAATCGTTTATACCGTGAAACCGTACAAGCACTCCCATCAATGATTTCAGCTTCAGGTATTTCTGCAATGGGTAAAAAACTTGCACTTAATGCACAACGTTTACGTGTTATTCCAGATTTTGAAAATGGAATCTTTGTTAATATTCCAAGCTATCAATTGAAATATTATCGTGATGGTAAAGCAATTTTAGAATCACGCGTTATTGTAGGGAAAAATGAACGTCGTACACCAGTAATGTACAGCCGTTTGAGTAATGTTGTTGTTAATCCGCCTTGGAATGCCCCTACACGCTTAATTAATGAAGATATTTTACCGAAATTAAAACGTGACCCTGGCTATGCAACAGCACACAACTACTCTATTTTAGATAGCAAAGGTAACACTATTGATCCTTACTCGATTAATTGGAGTAGTATTGGTGATAAATTCCCGTATCGTATCCGTCAAGCAGCTGGTGACAGTGCATTAGGTAACTATAAATTTAATATGCCAAGCTCTGATGCAATTTATCTTCACGATACACCAAATCATAACTTATTCAGCAAAAAAGATCGTGCATTAAGCTCAGGTTGTGTGCGTGTAGAAAAATCTGATCAACTTGCCTCTATTCTGTTACAAGAAGCCGGCTGGACAGAAGATAAAAAACGCGGTGTTTTAGAAAGTAAGAAAACAACGTCTGCGAACATTCGCACAAATGATCCTGTATTCTTGTATTATGTAACCGCATGGATAGAAAACGGTCAAACACAAGTTTTACCGGATATTTATAAATACGACGATGTAGCGACTTTTAATGGTATTGACTGGGCTGTTGTAAAAAAATATCTTTAAACAATGTTCACGCTAGAACTTTTTAAAGAAAAAATTGTCTAGGGTGAGAGATGGGTAATAAAAGAGACTAAAAAAAATGGGTAACATTGATAAAAATCGTCGTAAATGGCTTTCATTAGGCGGCATCGTTTTAGGCGCAAGTATGATGCCGAGTACGGTGTTAGCGATGGTCTCTACCCCTAAACCTCGCATTCTCAGTTTCTATAATGTCAACACCAATGAACGATTAAGCGGTGAGTTCTCTGCAACGACTGGATTTAATCGTTCACTACTTGATAAACTTGATTACTTCATGAGAGATCGCCGTACAGAGCAAGTACGCCGAATGGATCCGAATCTCTTTATGAAGTTTTATCATTTACAAAGTAATTTAGGTTTACGCACTGCACAGATTGATGTAATTTGTGGCTATCGTAGTGCTGAGACAAATGCCATGCGCCGTAGACAAAGTCGGGACGTAGCAAGCAACAGCTATCATATTAAAGGTCAAGCGATTGATTTTAAAATCCCAGGTGTACCTTTAGCAAGGTTACGCCAAGCGGCTGAAAATCTTGATAGCGGTGGTGTAGGATATTATCCGTATAGTAATTTTATTCACGTGGATACTGGCCCTGTAAGAACATGGCGTGGTGCATGAAAAACAGTTTAATTTTAGACCGCACTTTAGTGCGGTTTTTTGTTATCAACAATAAGGAAAAAAGATGAATATTGAAATTATTCCTGTTACAGCCTTTCAGCAAAATTGCTCTCTTATTTGGGATGATGAAAAAAATGCAGCGATTATCGATCCTGGTGGCAATGCGGAAAAACTTATTCAACGTATTGAGGAATTAGAATTAAACCTAAAAGCAGTCTTATTAACGCATGGACATCTTGATCATGTAGGGGCTGCTGAAGCGATTCGTGATCATTTTAATATTGAAATATGGGGCTCACAGGAAGAAGATCGCTTTCTGTTTGAAAGTCTACCACAACAAGCTCAGCAGTTTAGTTTACCTTATATTTCTGCATTTACACCTGATCGCTGGTTTAATCAAGAAGGTGAAAAAATTCAAATTGGTACATTTACCTTTGAAATTCTTCATCTTCCTGGTCATACACCTGGCCACATTGGTTTTATTGAACATGAAAAAAATATTGCTTTTACTGGCGATGTCCTTTTCCAAAACAGTATTGGTCGTACAGACTTCCCTCGTGGAGATTTTTATACATTGATCTCATCAATCAAGAATAAATTATTTACATTAAATGATGATATGGTAGTTATTGCAGGACATGGCCCTTATACAACTATTGGACAAGAAAAACGAAGCAATCCGTTTTTAAAGTAAAGATCTGAATTTAGGATAAAAAAAAGCTCCTAATTTCTTAGGAGCACCAAAAAGGAATTTATGAATAAAATCTCTAAAGTTTAGCTTTATCAAAGGAATCTCGATAAAACGCTAACGATTATATTGACATATTCTGACAAATGCAAGCTTCTTCTTTACAATAATTTACAAATCTTTACAGTTTGCTATTTTTATAACCACTTCGACAGCTTTTTCCATCCCTTCAAGTGTCACTAATTCATGTTTACTATGGAAATTATAGCCACCGGTAAAGATATTTGGACAAGCTAATCCTTTTTCTGCTAAAAATGCCCCATCCGTTCCACCACGTATTGGTTTATGATTTGGTGTAATACCACAAGCTTTTATTGCAGCATCAGCTAACTTAATCGCCTGTGGGACATTTTTGACTGTGTCATACATATTTTTGTAACTGTCTTCAATAACACATACTACGGGATCTTTTAGACTTTTCTCTCTATTAAATTTTTCTACGAGTTGATAAATAAACGCTTTACGTTGTTCAAAATTAGCTTGGTCAAAATCTCGAATGAGATAATGTAGCTCAACTTTCTCAATATCCCCTTTAAAATCATCTAAATGGAAAAAACCCTCTTTACCCGATGTTTTTTCAGGGACATCATCTTTTGGAAAACCTTGTTGAAATTCACAAGCTAACGTAAGCGCATTCACTAATTTGTTTTTAGCATAACCAGGATGAATGCTCCGACCTTTAAAGGTAATTTTTGCGGTTGCGGCATTAAAGTTCTCATACTCTAACTCGCCCACTTCCCCACCATCAATGGTATATGCCCAATCACAAGGAAAATCATCCAATGGGAAATAATGCATTCCTAAACCAATTTCTTCGTCAGGCGTAAATGCCACTCGAATATTACAATGCGGGATATTTTTCTGTTGTAATACAGAAAGTGCGGTCATAATTTCTGCGATTCCGGCTTTATTATCCGCACCAAGTAAAGTAGTTCCATCTGTCACAATCAAGGTTTTGCCAATAAGCTGATGTAAAAATGGATAATACACAGGACTAATAAACTCCTCTCCTAAACCTAACGCAATATCTCCTCCCCGATAATTTTCAATCACTTCAGGTTGAACATTTTTACCGCTGCATTGTGGTGAGGTATCAAGGTGGGAAATAAAACCAATTGTGTGTGTTAAATCAGGATGATTTGAGGGTAAATAAGCCGTGACAACGGCATGCTTAGTCACATTGACAGCTTGTAAACCAAGTTCAATCAATTCTTTCTGTAAGTGCAAAGCTAACTTCATTTGCCCTGCTGAACTTGGCGAATGTTTTGCAGACGATTTAGATTGCGTATCAAATGCGACATAAGTTAAAAATCGCTGTAATAATTCATTATAATGTTCTTCCATTTTAAGATTCTCCTTTATATCCGCGTTAGTCTAATCCCAAAATTCGTTACAGTTCTTGATATATAACAAGAAAGTGGAGAGTTATAAAATTTTCTGAAAAAAGTGCGGTCAAGTTTTAGATAAATTTTTCCTAAAAACTCGATTAAATCCTTTTCATCATTAACAATTCGCTATATCATATCGGTTCAATTTTATGTCGCCCCTGCATCATTTTTGCAGGTTCATTTCTACTCAGTACCGATTAAATTGGTGAAATTAGGGAGAAAACCAAAGCTAGTGGAAAATCTGGTTCAAAAGCCTATTATTGAGCTTCGTTCAATCAAAAAATCCTATGGTTCTAATACAATTATTAATGATTTTAATCTAACCATTAATAACGGTGAATTCGTCACAATTCTTGGCCCATCCGGCTGTGGTAAAACTACAGTATTGCGTTTATTAGCGGGTTTAGAAGAGTTAGATGAAGGTAATATTATTTTGGACGGTGAAGATATTACTAATGTTCCGGCAGAAAAACGCCACATTAACACCGTATTCCAAAGTTATGCGTTATTCCCGCATATGACTATTTTTGATAACGTGGCTTTTGGTTTGCGTATGCAAAAAGTGGCAGAAAGCGAAATTAAACCTCGCGTTCTGGATGCATTGCGTATGGTGCAATTAGAAGAAATGGCCGATCGTAAACCAGCTCAACTTTCTGGTGGTCAGCAACAACGTATCGCGATTGCTCGTGCTGTTGTGAATAAGCCAAAAGTGTTGCTACTTGATGAATCTTTATCGGCGTTGGATTATAAGTTACGTAAACAAATGCAAAATGAACTTAAACAATTACAGCGTCAACTTGGTATCACCTTTATTTTCGTTACTCATGATCAAGAAGAAGCAATCACCATGTCTGATCGCATCGTTTTATTACGTAAAGGTAAAATTGCACAAGATGGTTCACCACGTGAAATCTATGAAGATCCAGCCAACTTATTCGTTGCTCGCTTCATCGGTGAAATTAACGTATTTGATGCCACTGTGATTGAACGTAAATCTGACGATGAATTACTTGCTAACGTAGAAGGTCGTGTATGTGATATTCACACCAGTATCTCTGCTGAAAAAGGTCAAAAATTGCAAGTATTATTACGTCCTGAAGATATTGTGATTGAAGAGCTTGACGAAAATGAGCACTCAAATGCCATTATTGGTCGCATTGTGGATCGTACCTATAAAGGGATGACACTTGAGTCTACAGTAGAATTTGATCACAACGGTAAACGCGTATTAGTGAGTGAATTCTTTAACGAAGATGACCCACATATGGATCACAGCGTTGGTCAACGTGTAGGTATTACATGGCACGAAGGTTGGGAGGTTGTACTCAACGATGAAGATAATCAATAATAAATTCCAGAAAATTACTGTTGCAATTATCTTCAGTTGGTTAATCTTCTTTGTGCTAATTCCAAACTTATTGGTTTTAACCGTAAGTTTTTTAACCCGAGATGGTAGTGACTTTTATGCTTTGCCATTTACTTTAGATAACTACACGAACCTGTTTAATCCACTTTATGCCCAGGTAGTGTGGAACTCATTGTATATGTCTGGCATCGCGACGATTATTTGCTTACTCATTGGCTATCCATTTGCCTTTATGGTCAGCAAAATTAATCCGAAATATCGTCCATTTTTGTTGTTCCTCGTGGTATTACCATTCTGGACAAACTCACTTATTCGTATCTATGGGATGAAAGTATTCCTTGGTGTGAAAGGTGTGTTAAATACCATGTTAATGGATATGGGCATTTTGAGTGAGCCTATTCGTATTTTAAATACCGAAGTAGCTGTAATCATTGGTTTAGTGTATCTCCTTTTACCATTTATGATTCTACCGCTCTACTCTGCTATTGAAAAATTAGACGGACGTTTATTAGAAGCGGCAAGAGACTTAGGTGCTAATGCTGTTCAACGTTTCTTCCGCGTTATTTTGCCATTAACCATGCCGGGTATTGTTGCAGGTTGTTTATTAGTATTACTACCAGCAATGGGGATGTTCTATGTAGCAGACTTACTTGGTGGTGCGAAAGTGTTATTAGTTGGTAACGTAATTAAGAGTGAATTCTTAATTTCCCGTAACTGGCCATTCGGTTCGGCAATCAGCATCGGTTTAACCATTTTAATGGCATTGTTGATTTTCGTTTACTATCGTGCAAATAAATTGTTGAATAAGAAAGTGGAGTTAGAATAATGAGTCGTTTACTGCGTAATATTTTTATGTTTGTGGTATACGCTTATTTGTATATCCCAATTATTATTTTGGTGACTAACTCCTTCAACGAGGACCGTTATGGTTTAAGTTGGAAAGGTTTTAGTTGGAACTGGTATGAGCGTTTATTTAATAACGATACCTTAATCCAAGCTGCATTCCACTCTGTCACTATTGCTTTCTTTGCCACAACCTTAGCAACTATTGTGGGTGGTTTAACTGCTATCGCGCTTTACCGCTATCGTTTCCGCGGTAAACAAGCCGTAAGCGGTATGTTATTTATCGTCATGATGTCACCAGATATCGTTATGGCGGTTTCTTTACTAGCCTTATTCATGGTTGTAGGGATTTCGTTAGGTTTCTGGTCATTATTATTGGCACACGTAACATTCTGTTTACCTTATGTTACCGTAACGATTTTCTCGCGTTTAAATGGCTTTGATGCAAGAATGCTTGAAGCTGCGAAAGATTTAGGTGCGAGCGAAGTCACTATTTTGCGTAGAATTATCCTACCACTTGCTTTACCAGCAGTGGTATCTGGTTGGTTATTAAGCTTTACTATTTCATTAGATGATGTTGTCGTATCTTCTTTCGTAAGTGGTGTAAGCTATGAAATCCTACCATTGCGTATCTTCTCACTTGTAAAAACAGGGGTAACACCGGAAGTAAATGCGTTAGCAACGATTATGATCGTGCTTTCATTAGGATTAGTAATTTTAAGTCAATTAGTTACACGCAAAAATAATCATTAAACATTGATATAAAAAGGTTTCACAAATCTTTTAAGATCAAATAAAATACGCCTTGACGCACAATCAAGGCGTATTTTTATACCTGCATTAATGCAGGTGGTTTTTTAGCCCCCTCTTTTACGGAGAACAAAGAAAAATGAAAAAATTTGCAGGTTTGCTTACTGCCGGTTTAGTTGCCGCTACATTAACTGCTTGTAACGATAAAGAAGCCAAGTCTGATGCAACAAAAGCACAGGCTCCAGCAAATGATACTGTGTACTTATATACTTGGACTGAATACGTACCAGATGGTCTTTTAGATGACTTCACAAAAGAAACTGGTATCAAAGTTATTGTAGCAAGTCTTGAATCTAATGAGACGATGTATGCCAAAATGAAAACCCAAGGTGATGCAGGCGGTTATGATGTTATTGCACCATCTAACTACTTCGTATCTAAAATGGCACGCGAAGGCATGCTACAAGAATTAGATCACAGTAAATTACCTGTTATCAAAGAATTAGACCCTGATTGGCTCAACAAACCTTATGATAAAGGCAATAAATACTCACTTCCTCAGTTGTTAGGTGCGCCAGGTATTGCATTTAATACCAATACCTATAAAGGTTCTGACTTCACTTCTTGGGGCGATTTCTGGAAACCAGAATATGCAAACAAAATCCAATTATTGGATGATGCGCGTGAAGTATTCAATATTGCATTATTAAAAATTGGTCAAGATCCAAACACCAAAGATCCTGCAATTATCAAGCAAGCTTATGAAGAGTTATTGAAATTACGTCCAAACGTACTTTCTTTCAATTCTGATAACCCTGCAAACTCATTCATCTCTGGTGAAGTAGAATTAGGTCAGTTATGGAATGGTTCTGTGCGTATCGCGAAAAAAGAACAAGCGCCATTAAATATGGTATTCCCAAAAGAAGGTCCTGTTCTTTGGGTTGATACTTTAGCGATTCCTAAAACCTCTAAAAACCCAGACGGTGCACACAAGTTAATTAACTACTTATTAGGTGCAAAAGCAGCGGAAAAATTAACTTTAGCGATTGGTTACCCAACAGCTAACCTTGAAGCGAAAAAAGTACTTCCAAAAGAAATTACAGAAGATCCATCAATTTACCCACCAGCAGAAATCCTTCAAAAAAGCTACTGGCAAGATGATGTAGGTGATGCTATTCAATACTATGAACAGTATTACCAAGAGTTAAAAGCAGCAAAATAATGCACTTTTCAGTGATAACCCAAAGAGCGGTCAAAATTGATCTGACCCCAAAAAGTTAGACTGTTATTTAAAGGATTGTTTTCGATATTGTATCGGACTCAGTCCTTTTAATTTTAGTTG
>OBXY01000011.1_pt1:0-90000 | contig 92290 bp, 87 predicted proteins | sample 1476701 | NCBI WGS metagenome assembly OBXY01 (sample SAMEA2580187, study PRJEB22360) | human gut metagenome | biome: human gut; feature: human-associated habitat; material: faeces | place: Denmark | collected 2008/2010 | reverse complement strand
AAATTTTCGTATAAGTCTGCTTTTACACCTGCTGCAATGATCGATCCTGTAATATCAGATCCTCCACGAGAAAATGTACAAATGTCACCATCTTGAGTAACACCAAAGAAACCTGGAATGACAATCACTTCACTTGAATCTTTTAGTTCTTCAATTTTATCGTAACTAGATGGTAAAATCCGAGCGTTGGATGGTTCTGCAGTGACCGTAATTCCTGCCTCTTTTGGATGGATATATCTTGCTTCTAATCCATTTTGATTGAAAAAGGCAGCAATGAGTTTAGCATTGTTATTTTCGCCTGCTGCTAGGAATGCATCGTATGTGAATGGATTGCCTTTTTTAGGTAAATTTGTTAAATCATAGATATCTTCAGCAATTTCCTGAATAATAGAATCTTTGAGACCCAATTCTTCTGTAATAGCACGATAACGTTCAATAATCCACTGTTGTGTTTGTGTAACATCTTTATCTGAAGTGAATTCTTTATAATAGCGGATCAGTGCATCTGTTACTTTTGTATCTTCTGCGTTGCGTTTGCCTGGAGCTGATACAACTACAAATCTTCTTTCTGGATCATCTTTAATGATATTAAGTACTTTTTTTAATTGAGAAGCTGATGCTAGAGAACTTCCACCGAATTTAGTTACTTTCATATTTTCTCCTTAATAGTTTCATTAGTACATTATACCAAAGTTCAGTTATTGATACAATGTATTTATAAATAGGGTATAAAATAGGTGGATCTTACGAGGCTGGAAATTGTAATTATTCAAATTTTACAATTTTGTTACATCTTATAGATATATTTTACTATTCTTATTTTTTATGGTATGATATGTTATAATTCAAAAGTTTTAATATCAAAATATTATATATTTAAACAAAAGGAGTCTGTGATGTTTGAAACAATTTTGTATTCTGTCGAAAACGACCTCGCGACAATCTCTTTAAATCGTCCTGAAGTATCCAATGGTTTTAACATTCCAATGTGTCAGGAAATTTTAGCTGCCCTGGAAGATGCAGAAAAAAATGAGGAAGTAAAATTCATTATTCTATCAGCAGAAGGGAAAATCTTTTCAGTTGGTGGAGATTTGAGCGAAATGAAACGCGCAGTCGATGCGGATGACATCGAGTCTCTTGTTTTAATTGCCGAATTAGTTAATACGATTTCAAAGAAAATCAAGCAATTGCCAAAACCGGTTATTATGGTGGCAGATGGAGCGGTTGCTGGAGCAGCTGCTAACATTGCAGTAGCTGTTGATTTTTGTATTATTAGTGATCGTACTAAATTTATCCAAGCCTTTGTTGGGGTTGGTTTAGCACCAGATGCGGGTGGGTTATTCTTGTTAGGAAAAGCCATTGGCATGTCTCGGGCTACTCATTTAGTAATGACGGGTGAAGCCTTGACTGCTGAAAAAGCATTTGATTATGGCCTAGCTTATCGTGTTTGTGAATCTGAAAAACTCGATAAAACCGTTGAGCAATTGCTTAAAAAATTAAGAAGAGGATCTTCAAATTCTTATGCTGCCATGAAAGAAATGGTTTGGGAAGCATTCTTGAAAGAATGGGACAAATATGCGGGTCTTGAATTGGATTTGCAAAAGAAACTAGCATTTACAGAAGATTTCAAGGAGGGGGTTATTGCCTACTCTGAGAAACGTCGGCCACAATTTAAAGGAAAATAAATTTGTAATTTTTCTATGTTTTGTGAAAAAATGCTTGCAAATTATTTTCATTTTTGATAAAATTTGACTATCAAAGTAAAATTAGGAGGTGGAGTTTTGAATTACCAATTAGTTAACGACTATTTAACATCCATCTTTAATAATGTTTTGGTTATTGAGGAGTCGAGCCTAAGAGCAAGTCGATTCAAAGATGTTTCTATTAAAGAAATGCATACGATCGATGTGATTGGTTCGACACCGAATGCAACCCCGAGTGATATTTCACGGGAGTTGATGGTGACTTTGGGGACTGTCACGACAAGTTTGAATAATCTTGAGCGCAAAGGGTATATCGAAAGAAGAAGATCGGAAGTTGATCGCCGGGTTGTACACTTGAGTTTAACGAAGAACGGTCGTCTACTTTATCGTCTTCATCAGCAATTCCATAAACGGATGGTCAACCAGATTATTGGAGATATGAGTCCCGAAGAGAAGAAAGTGATGCAAAAAGGATTGCAAAATCTGTATCGTTTCTTGGAGGAAATTAAATAATGGTCTTTGCTAAAATTAGTCAAGTTGCTCATTATGCACCTGACCAAGTCGTATCAAATGATGATTTGGCTGAGATCATGGATACAAGTGATGAATGGATCAGTAGTCGGACAGGTATCCTTCGGCGTCACATTTCAAAAGATGAGACGACAAGTGATCTAGCAACAATTGTTGCACAAAGATTATTAGCAAAAGCAAACTTAGATGCTGAGGAAATTGATTTCATCGTTGTTGCTACGATTACTCCAGACAGCTTAATGCCATCAACTGCAGCCCGAGTACAAGCTAATATTGGAGCTTCTCGAGCTTTTGCCTTTGATCTGACTGCAGCATGTAGCGGATTTGTATTTGCATTAGCCACTGCTGAAAAATACATTTCTTCAGGAATGTATCGGCGAGGAATTGTGATCGGTAGTGAGACGCTTTCAAAAGTATTAGACTGGTCAGACCGTTCCACTTCAGTCCTTTTTGGAGATGGAGCTGGTGGTGTCTTGCTTGAAGCGAGCGATCAAAATTCGTTTTTGGCTGAGAATCTTTTTACGGATGGTAGCCGAGGTGCTAGTCTTGAGTCTTGCTATTTGGGTCTGTCTTCCCCTTATTCAGATGACGTTTCTGATCGAAGATATCTGACAATGGACGGACGGGCAGTTTTTGATTTTGCCATTCGTGATGTCACGAAAAGTATTCAAAAAATTATAGCAGACGCCTCTATGGAAGCAGAAGAGATTGACTATTTTCTGTTACACCAGGCGAATGACCGAATGTTAGATAAGATGTCAAAAAAACTGGGTGTCTCTAGAGAGAAAATCCCAGCAAATATGATGGAATATGGGAACACTAGTGCTGCTAGTATCCCCATTCTATTATCGGAGTGTGTCGAGAATCATCGAATCAAGATGGATGGAAGTCAAAAAATTCTTCTGACAGGATTCGGTGGAGGTTTGACATGGGGCACACTTCTTGTTACAATCTAGTTAAACATGTGGAAACACATTTTAAAAATTTATATATTATTTTTTAAGGAGGCCTATCATGGCAGTATTTGAAAAAGTACAAGAAATTATCGTTGAAGAACTTGGTAAAGAACCATCAGAAGTAACTCTTGAATCTACATTCGAAGATTTAGAAGCAGATTCATTGGATTTGTTCCAAGTTATCTCTGAAATTGAAGATGCTTTTGACATCCAAATCGAAACTGAAGAAGGATTGTCTACAGTTGGTGACCTTGTCGCTTACGTAGAAGAAAAAACAAAATAATGATAGATGAGAGTATCGAAAGATATTCTCTCTTGTTTAGGTAATAGTTTGAGGCTCAAAGAAACAATCTTTTAAACTCAAACTATTACTTAAGCGAAAAAAGAGGTAGGTATAATGCAAACACGAATTACTGAACTATTGAATATTAAATATCCAATCTTCCAAGGTGGTATGGCCTGGGTTGCTGATGGAGACTTGGCTGGAGCCGTTTCAAATGCTGGTGGACTCGGAATTATTGGTGGTGGTAATGCCCCTAAAGAAGTGGTAAAAGCTAATATTGATAGAGTAAAACAAATCACTGACAAACCATTCGGTGTTAATATCATGCTTTTGTCACCATTTGCAGATGACATCGTCGACCTCGTTATCGAAGAGGGTGTTAAGGTTGTTACAACAGGTGCCGGAAACCCAGGTAAATATATGGAGCGTTTCCACGAAGCTGGAATTACAGTAATCCCAGTTATTCCATCGGTAGCACTTGCTAAACGTATGGAAAAACTTGGAGCTGATGCTGTTGTCGCAGAAGGTATGGAAGCTGGTGGTCACATTGGTAAATTGACAACCATGGCACTTGTTCGCCAGGTTGCGGATGCGGTATCTATCCCAGTTATTGGTGCTGGTGGTGTTGCAGATGGACGTGGTATGGCTGCTGTTCTTATGCTTGGAGCAGAAGCTGTTCAGGTTGGTACTCGTTTCGCTGTTGCTAAGGAATCTAATGCACACCAAAACTTCAAAGATAAGATTTTGAAGGCTAAAGATATTGATACTGTTATTTCAGCCTCAGTTGTTGGACACCCAGTTCGTGCGATTAAGAATAAATTGGCTACAGAATATAACCAAGCTGAAAAAGATTTCTTGGCTGGTAAGAAGACTCAAGAAGAAATTGAAGAGCTTGGTGCAGGTGCCCTTCGTAACGCTGTTGTTGATGGAGATGTGGAATATGGTTCAGTTATGGCTGGACAAATTGCAGGTCTTGTTCGTAAAGAAGAAACATGTGCAGAAATCTTGGAAGACCTTTACACAGGTGCTGCCAAGGTGATTAAAGAAGAAGCTGCTCGTTGGGCAGATGTAAACGTCTAAAAACGTCGAAAGGATTAGGATAGTGACAAAACGTGCGTTCTTATTTGCTGGTCAAGGGGCTCAGAAATTGGGCATGGCGAGCGATTTGTATGCGGCTTATCCCGTTGTTAAAGAGACATTTGATACGGCTAGTCGTATTCTAGGTTATGATTTGCGTGAATTGATTGATTCTAACGAAGAAAAACTGAATCAGACACGCTATACTCAACCAGCTATTTTGACAACGTCAGTAGCCATTTATCGTCTCTTGGTAGAAAATGGTATCACTCCTGATATTGTTGCCGGCCTCTCTTTGGGGGAATATTCTGCCCTGGTTGCGGCTGGAGCTCTTTCGTTTGAAGATGCAGTAGCTTTGGTTGCGAAACGAGGTGAATTCATGGAAACGGCAGCTCCCGCTGGAAGTGGGAAAATGGTTGCTGTTATGAATACAGATCCAAGTTTGATCGAGGAGATTTGTCAACAAGCATCCGAAAAGGGTGTAGTAACACCAGCTAACTACAATACGCCAGCACAAATTGTGATTGGTGGTGAGGTTGCGGCTGTGGACTATGCTGTGGAACTATTGCAGGAAGCAGGTGCCAAACGCTTGATCCCTTTGAATGTGTCAGGTCCATTCCACACAGCCTTACTGGAATCTGCTAGTCAAAAATTGGCGGCTGAACTAGAAAAAGTATCATTTAATGATTTTGATCTTCCTTTAATTGGGAATACAGAAGCTACGATCATGAAGTCAGAAGATGTGAAAGCACTTTTGGCCCGTCAAGTAAAAGAACCGGTTCGTTTCTATGATTCAATTGCTACGATTCAAGAATTTGGTGTAGATGAGGTCATCGAAATTGGACCTGGAAAAGTCTTGTCAGGATTCTTGAAGAAAATTGATAAAACTCTTCCAACTCATAACGTCGAAGATCAGGCTAGTCTAGATGCACTTCTGAATGCTTAAAACGAGGTAAAGATGGAACTTAAAAATAAAAATGTTTTTGTAACAGGTTCAACACGCGGAATTGGATTGGCTGTGGCTCATAAATTTGCGAGTCTCGGTGCTAATGTTGTCCTAAATGGACGTTCTGAAATTTCTGAGGACTTGCTTGCGCAGTTTGCTGACTATGGTGTGACTGTTGTTGGTATTTCTGGGGATATTTCTAATGGCGAAGATGCGCAACGTATGGTAGCTGAAGCAATTGAAAAGCTTGGAAGTGTTGATGTTTTGGTCAATAACGCTGGCATCACAAACGACAAGTTGATGTTGAAAATGACTGAAGAAGATTTTGAACGGGTCTTGAAAATCAACTTGACAGGTGCCTTTAATATGACTCAAGCTGTCTTAAAACCGATGTCTAAAGCTCGTCAAGGGGCCATTATCAACATGTCCTCTGTTGTTGGTCTAATGGGGAATATCGGTCAAGCGAACTATGCGGCTTCAAAAGCTGGTTTGATTGGTTTCACTAAATCAGTAGCGCGTGAAGTTGCGGCTCGTGGCGTTCGTGTGAATGCCATTGCACCTGGTTTCATTGAATCAGATATGACTGATGCTATTCCAGAGAAAATGAAAGATGCCATGCTAGCTCAAGTGCCAATGAAACGAATTGGTCAAGCTGAAGAAGTGGCAGAAGTTGCGGCTTTCTTAGCAGGTCAAGAATATTTAACTGGTCAAACAATTGCCATTGATGGCGGAATGACTATGCAATAATGAATGCTCACTGATCGAAAATCACTTACTTAAATATCCATCCGACAAAAGGAGAATATATATGTCTACAAATCGTGTTGTTGTTACAGGTTACGGTGTAACCTCACCAATCGGAAATACACCAGAGGAGTTCTGGAATAGCCTTCATGAAGGAAAAATTGGAATCAAGCCCATTACAAAATTTGATGCTTCTGAAATTCCAGTCTTTAATGCTGGTGAAATTCAAGATTTCCCATTCGATAAATATTTCGTGAAAAAAGATCAAAATCGTATGGATACTTACTCATTGTATGCAATCTATGCTGCGATGGAAGCTATTGAAAATTCAGGCTTGAATATGGAAGAAGAAGACCGCGATCGTGTAGGTGTGATTGTCTCATCTGGTATCGGTGGTTTGCAAGAATTGGAAGATCAAATTATCCGGATGCATGAACGTGGGATGAAGAGAATCCAACCAATGTTTATTCCAAAAGCTCTTTCAAACATGGGTGCTGGAAATATCGCACTTAAGATTGGGGCTCAAGGGGTATGTAAATCCGTGACAACAGCTTGTGCTTCTGCCAATGATGCAATTGGTGAAGCTTTCCGTGAAATTAAATTTGGTATGCATGATGTTGTTTTGGCAGGTGGTGCTGAAGCTTCGATTACTAAGATTGGTATCGGTGGTTTCAATGCTCTTACGGCCCTTTCAACAACGGAAGACCCAGAACGTTCCTCTATTCCATTTGACAAAGACCGCAATGGTTTTGTGATGGGTGAAGGTGCAGGGGTTCTTGTCATCGAAAGTTTGGAACATGCTCAAAAACGTGGTGCTAATATTTTGGCTGAAATTGTTGGTTACGGTTCAAACTGTGATGCTTACCATATGACAACACCAACACCAGATGGTTCAGGTGCGGCCAAAGCGATTAAATTAGCGATCAATGAAGCGGGTATCAAGCCTGAAGATGTCGATTATGTCAATGCGCATGGTACATCTACACCTGCCAATGAGAAAGGTGAAAGCGGAGCTATTGTTTCTGTACTTGGTAAAGAAGTTCCTGTATCATCTACTAAATCATTTACAGGACACTTGTTAGGTGCTGCTGGTGCAGTTGAAGCGATTGCTACTATCGAAGCGATTCGTCACAGCTTTGTACCAAAAACTGCTGGTACTAAAGAATTGTCTGACTATATCGAAGCAAACGTTGTTTATGGTGAAGGTCAAGAAGCAGATATTCAGTACGCTATCTCAAATACCTTTGGTTTTGGAGGACACAATGCTGTTCTGGCCTTTAAACGTTGGGAGGGTTAATTCATGAATATTTCTGAAATCAAAGATTTGTTGGCTCAATTTGATGCGTCAACTTTGCGTGAATTCTCATATAAAAATAATGGCGAAGAATTGAATTTGAGTAAAAACCAAACGAGTTCAGTTGCGGCTACACCGGTTGCTCCTGCAGTTGAAGTGGTAGCAACTCCTCAAACTCCTGTAGTAGCCCCTGTTGTTGAAGCCCCAGCAACTCCAGCTGTAGCGGCTGAACCAGTTGCTGCTCCAGCTCAGGCTGCAGAAGGTGATGTGGTTGAAAGTCCATTGGTTGGGGTGGCTTACTTGTCGCCAGCACCGGATAAATCAGCCTTTGTATCTGTAGGAGACAAAGTTACTAAGGGTCAAACACTCTTGATTATCGAAGCCATGAAAGTGATGAATGAAGTCCCAGCACCTAAAGATGGGGTAGTCACTGAAATTTTGGTAACGAATGAAGAAATGGTTGAATTTGGAAAAGGATTGGTTCGAATCAAATGACAATTGATATTAATGCTATTCGTGAGGCTTTGCCGCATCGTTACCCAATGCTTTTGGTGGATCGCGTATTGGAAACAAGCGAAGATACGATTGTTGCCATTAAGAACGTGACAATTAATGAACCATTTTTTAATGGACATTTTCCACAATATCCTGTTATGCCAGGTGTTCTCATCATGGAAGCTTTGGCACAAACAGCAGGTGTACTAGAGTTGTCAAAACCTGAAAATAAAGGGAAATTAGTCTTTTATGCAGGGATGGACAAGGTGAAGTTTAAAAAACAAGTCGTTCCAGGAGATCAACTGGTGATGACAGCTACTTTTGTCAAACGTCGTGGAACCATTGCTGTTGTTGAAGCGAAAGCAGAGGTAGACGGTAAGCTTGCAGCTTCAGGAACACTTACGTTTGCAATTGGAAATTAAGAAAGGCCTATCTATGTTTCGTAAGATCTTAATCGCCAATCGTGGTGAGATTGCAGTGCGCATTATTCGTGCGGCTCGTGAACTTGGCATCGAGACGGTTGCGGTGTATTCTACTGCTGATAAAGAAGCCTTGCATACCTTACTAGCGGATGAAGCAGTCTGTATTGGACCTGCTAAATCAACAGAATCTTATTTGAATATGAGTGCTGTCTTGTCTGCGGCTGTTTTAACAGGTGCAGAAGCTATTCACCCTGGTTTTGGATTTTTAAGTGAAAACTCAAAATTTGCGACCATGTGTGAGGAAGTGGGCATTAAATTTATTGGTCCTTCTGCTAAAGTCATGGATTTGATGGGGGATAAGATTAATGCTCGTAAACAGATGATCAAAGCAGGAGTGCCTGTTATTCCTGGATCAGATGGTGAAGTGTATACTGCTGAAGAAGCCCTCGAGATTGCAGAACGTATTGGTTACCCTGTGATGTTGAAAGCATCTGCAGGAGGCGGTGGTAAGGGAATTCGGAAGGTTGAAAAACCAGAAGATTTGGTTGCTGCTTTTGAATCTGCTTCCTCAGAAGCTCAAGCTGCTTTTGGGAATGGTGCCATGTATATGGAGCGGGTGATTTATCCGGCGCGCCACATTGAAGTACAGATTTTAGCGGATCAGCATGGACATGTCATTCACTTAGGTGAACGCGATTGCTCTCTTCAACGAAATAACCAAAAAGTTTTAGAAGAATCCCCTTCAATTGCTATCGGAAAAACTCTTCGTAATCAAATTGGTTCTGCAGCTGTTCGTGCAGCTGAATCTGTTGGGTACGAGAATGCTGGAACGATTGAATTCTTGTATGATGAAGGCAAGGGTGAGTTCTACTTTATGGAAATGAATACCCGTGTCCAAGTAGAGCATCCTGTCACGGAATTTGTAACAGGAGTTGATATCGTTAAGGAACAGATTAAAATCGCAGCTGGACAAGAATTATCCGTTACTCAAGAGGATATTGTCATTAAAGGTCATGCGATTGAATGCCGGATCAATGCGGAAAATCCTTCCTTTAACTTTGCACCAAGCCCAGGTAAGATCACTAATCTCTATCTTCCAAGTGGTGGGGTTGGCTTGCGTGTGGATTCTGCTGTATATCCTGGTTATACGATTCCACCATACTATGATAGTATGATTGCCAAGATCATTGTTCATGGTGAAAATCGCTTTGATGCACTGATGAAAATGCAGCGTGCTCTTTATGAGTTGGAAATCGATGGTGTCACAACCAATAGCAGTTTCCAGTTGGATTTGATTTCAGATTCACATGTGATCGCTGGTGATTATGACACTGCATTTTTGATGGAACAATTCCTTCCAAATTATAATAAGGAATGATGAAAAAGCCTGGACTTGTGAGGGAAGTATGAACATCATCTTCACAGTTTCAGGCTTTTATAGTAATGCTTCAAATACTGTAGCATATTATAAGGAGTAAGTAATGGCATTATTTTCTAAAAAAGATAAATATATTCGGATCAATCCGAATAGGTCAGCCTGGAAGGAGCCTCAGCCAAAACCTGAAGTTCCTGATGAACTATTTTCACAATGCCCAGGTTGTAAACATACCATTTACCAAAAGGATTTAGGTAGTGAGCGTGTCTGCCCGAATTGTGGCTATACCTTCCGTATTTCTGCTAAAGAACGCTTGGCGCTGACAGTGGATCCAGCTAGCTTTGAAGAAATGTTTACAGGAATCGAAACGACAGATCCTTTGAATTTTCCAAATTATAAGAAGAAACTAGCAGCAGTGCGGGAAATGACAGGATTGGATGAAGCTGTCCTGACTGGAACTGCCTTGATTAAAGGGCAAAAAGTTGCGCTTGGGATCATGGATTCCAACTTTATCATGGCTTCAATGGGTTCTGTAGTAGGCGAAAAAATTACTCGTTTATTTGAATTTGCGACAAAAGAAAAATTGCCAGTTGTTCTTTTTACCGCTTCCGGTGGTGCTCGGATGCAAGAAGGAATCGTGAGTTTGATGCAAATGGCAAAAATTTCTGCAGCTGTTCAACGCCATTCCAAAGAAAAATTATTCTATTTGACGGTATTGACAGATCCGACAACCGGTGGGGTAACGGCTTCATTTGCTATGGAAGGTGATATTATCATGGCAGAGAGTCAGGCCTTGGTTGGTTTTGCTGGTCGACGCGTGATTGAATCAACTGTGCGTGAACAATTGCCAGATGATTTCCAAAAAGCAGAATTTCTACAAGAACATGGATTTGTTGACTTGATCGTGGAGAGAAGTCAAATCCGAGCGACAGTTGGACAATTATTAGCCCTTCATGGAGGTAAACATGAGTAAAATAACACAGATTATTAAAGAAGCACGTGACCAAGGAAGATTGACTGCGCTTGATTTTGCTCAAGGAATTTTTGATGATTTTATCGAATTACATGGAGATCGAAACTTCCGTGATGATGGTGCGGTGATTGGTGGGATTGGACGCTTAGGCGATCAAACGGTTACAGTCGTTGGAATCCAAAAAGGAAAAAATCTTCAGGATAATCTAAAACGTAATTTTGGGCAACCACATCCAGAAGGCTATCGAAAAGCTTTGCGCCTCATGAAGCAAGCGGAGAAATTTGGTCGTCCAGTTGTGACCTTTATCAATACAGCGGGTGCTTATCCTGGTGTTGGTGCTGAAGAACGAGGACAAGGTGAAGCCATTGCCCGTAACCTCATGGAAATGAGTGATTTAAAAGTTCCGATTATCGCGATTATCATCGGAGAAGGTGGCTCTGGTGGTGCCTTGGCTCTTGCTGTGGCAGATAAGGTCTGGATGCTTGAAAATTCCATCTATGCGGTCTTGAGTCCAGAAGGTTTTGCCTCTATTCTTTGGAAAGATGGAAGCCGTGCCATGGAAGCAGCAGAGTTGATGAGGATTACTTCTCACGAATTGTTAAATATGGAAATTGTCGATAAGGTGATTCCCGAGCATGGATTTTCGAATGGGGAACTACTGGCTCAAGTGAAGAAGGAATTACAGGAAGAGTTAAAGGTTTTACAAGCTTTACCTCTCGAAGAGCTTCTAGAGCAACGCTACCAACGTTTTCGTAAATATTAAAAAACTGAGCTTGCAATTTGCAAGACTCAGTTTTTTTAAACTTTATTTTGGTGCGATGACTTCTGCGCCACCCATGTATGGGCGAAGGACTTCTGGAATGGTCACAGAACCGTCTTCGTTTTGGTAGTTTTCAAGAATAGCAGCGACGGTACGTCCGACAGCTAACCCTGAACCGTTCAAAGTGTGAAGGAGTTTTACCTTGCCATCTGCTTCATCACGGTAGCGGATTTGCGCACGGCGAGCTTGGAAATCTTCTGTATTGGAACAGCTTGAGATTTCACGGTAGGTGTTTTGCGCTGGAATCCATACTTCCAAGTCATAAGTCTTGGCAGCTGAGAAGCCCATGTCTCCCGTTGAGAGAGCTACCACACGGTATGGAAGGTTGAGTTTTTGAAGGATATTTTCAGCATTGACAACCATTTTTTCCAATTCATCATATGATTCTTCTGGTTTGGCAAATTTCACCATTTCAACCTTATGGAATTGGTGCAAACGGATCAAGCCACGGGTATCACGACCGGCTGAACCAGCTTCTGAACGGAAAGATGGACTCATAGCGGTGAAGTAGATTGGAAGATCTTTCCCATCAAGAATTTCATCGCGATAGTAGTTTGTCAAAGGAACTTCAGCTGTTGGAATGAGGACATAATTGGTATCGCTAAGTTCAAAAGTATCTTCCTTGAATTTTGGATATTGACCAGTACCAAACATAGAATCATGGTTGACCATGTAAGGAGGGATGACTTCAGTGTAGCCTTCCTTGCCATGTTCATCCAACATGAAGTTGTAGATAGCACGTTCTAAGCGAGCTCCAAGTCCTTTGTAGAAGAGGAAACGAGCACCAGTGACTTTAGCCCCGCGTTCCCAGTCAAGGATACCAAGGTCTTCACCTAAATCCCAGTGAGCTTTTGGTTCAAAGCCAAATTCGCGCGGTGTTCCCCAACGACGAACCTCAACATTGTCATCCTCATCTGCTCCAACAGGGACACTATCAGCAGGGATGTTTGGAAGGGTAGTAGTGAATTCAGTTAATTTTGCATCGATTTCAGCCAATTCTGTATCCAGGGCTTTGACTTCAGCAGAGAGGGTTTGCATGGCAGCAATCTTATCATCTGCATTTTCCTTGTTGCGTTTAGCTTGTGCGATTTCAGCAGATACAGTGTTACGCTCTGCTTTGAGATTTTCTACTTTGACTAAGATATCTCGACGTTTGGCATCGATTTCTTTCATTTCATTCAAAATAGCTGCATCTACGCCACGTGTTGCCAATTTTTTAGCAACCGCATCAAAGTCTGTACGAATCCGTTTAATATCTAACATAGCTTCTCCTTTAACAAAAAACACACCTGTTAGAGTGTTGGAGTGGCAGAGCCACGGTTCCATCCAACTTCACAGGTGTGCACTTGATTCAATATTGTATTTTAAAGAAACGGTAGAATTTCAATTAAGATTTCTATCTGCTCGCAGCAACCGCAGACTTTCTGAAAGAGCCTCTTAACTTACTTATCCGTTTGCGTCTATTATACAAGAAAAGATCCTATTTTGCAAATAGATTTTTAATTTTAGCCGTGATGGTTTGGATCAATGTAGGAAGTTTGACAATTTTATCATTTCCTAGATGTTCCCGAGCAATCTTTAAAATTTTTCCAGAGTCTTTTGAAGCAAAGAGAAATTTTGATTCTCTAGTATAGATTTCAAAATGGCGGCTAATTTTACGTCCGGATACATTGGCTCCGATTTGATCGATTTCTTGCCAGGGAATTTGGATGTAGTCTTCAACATTAGCATCCGCATAAAATTCAAAAGCGGCATTCCCGACTAGGATTTTTCCAACCTTTCCCCCCACTCCAAGGTAAGAAACCCCTGTAGTATGGAATTCAACGGTTTTATTCAATGATTGAGCCATGAGATCCTCCTGTATTGCTATTCATTCCATTATATCATAATAAAAAGAAGGTCGAAACCTTCTTTTTTGTTGATCTTTGCTTACATCAAGCCAGCAACGTGTGCCAAGACACCGATTACAAAGAGGGCGATGATGATAGTGATTGGAGATACTTTCTTCTTAAGCAACCACATACAAGCGAAAGTAAGAAGCAATCCCATCAAACCAGGAATCAATGAATCCAAGTTTTGTTGGAAAGTTGTAACTTTTTCAGGTGTTTGAGATAGACCTGAACCAACTTGAGCGAAGGCTTCTTGGATACCCTTGTATCCTTCAGGAAGTTTATCCCAGTGGATATAAGCTTTGTCGTCTAATTTGACAGAAGAAACATTGAAGACGAATTTAATAGATACCCAACGTTCTACCAAGACAGCGAGGATGAACATCCCAAGGATAGAAGCCCCTTTAGTGATGTCTTGCAAGATCCCACCAGACATATCTTTGGTAATTTCAGAACCTGCTTTGTAGCCAAGTTCTTGCGTGTACCACAAGAAGGCCATACGAATCGCATTCCATGCGATAAAGAAGATGAGTGGGCCAAGGATGTTACCAGACGCAGCAAGTGATGCACCAAGGGCACCAAGGATAGGACGTACTGTAAACCAGAAGACTGGATCTCCGATACCCGCCAAAGGACCCATCATACCAATTTTAACCCCTTGGATGGCAGCATCGTCAATAGCGGCACCGTTTGCTCTTTCTTCTTCAAGAGCAAGCGTTACCCCGATGATAGGAGCGGCAACGTATGGGTGAGTGTTAAAGAATTCCATGTGACGCTCAAGAGCAGCCGCTTGGTCTTCTTTCTTCGTATAAAGTTTTTTGATAGCTGGGATCAATGAGTATGCCCAACCCAAGTTTTGCATCCGTTCATAGTTCCAAGAACCTTGCAAGAAGGTTGAACGCCACCAAACCTTTTGACGATCTGATTTAGATAATTGTAATTTTTCAGTCATGATAGTGTCACACCTTTCTTAATAGTCTTCGAGAATGTCGCCAATTGGATCGTTAGAAGTAGCGGCACCGCCACCTCCATTGCCACCTTTCTTAGAAAGAGTAAGGTAGATCAAGGCAAGGGCAACACCAATTGCTCCAAGGGCGATCAAGGTCAATTGGCTAACAGCTGCAAGAGCAAAACCGATGGCAAAGAATGGCCATACTTCACGGCTCGCCATCATGTTGATAACCATGGCATAACCAACGGCTACAACCATACCACCACCGATTTGCATTCCATCAGAGAGCCATTTTGGCATTTGTTCAAGAGCAGTTTTGACAGTTTCAGCAGGAATCATCAACAAGAGGGCTGCAGGAATGGCGATACGAAGACCTTGAAGAAGAAGGGCCACAAAGTGAGCGCGTTCTACACCTTTGATATCCCCTTTTCTAGCAGCAGCGTCGGCAGTGTGAACCAAACCAACGGAAAGGGTACGGACGATCATGGTCAAGAAAAGACCAGCAACTGCAAGTGGAATAGCGACACTTTGAGCGACAGCGATTCCTTTTGTACTGAAGTCTCCCCCAAGTACCATGATGATGGCAGCAGCGACAGATGCAAGGGCAGCATCGGGTGCAACTGCGGCACCAATGTTTGCCCAGCCAAGTGCAATAAATTGAAGTGAACCACCAAGCATAATGCCAGCAGTCAAGTTACCTGTTACCAAACCGATTAAGGTACAAGCAACAAGGGGTTGGTGGAATTGGAATTGGTCAAGGATACCTTCAAGACCTGCTAAGAAGGCAACAACGACCACTAATACCATAGAAATAATAGACATGTTTAAAATCCTTTCGTAAGTAATCGATTATTGAACGTTAGCTTTGTTAATTAAGTCAAACAAATCTTTCTTAGAGTCATTTGGCACTTTACGGACGTCAAATTCAACTCCAAGATCACGCATTTTTTCAAATGTAGCCACGTCATCTTTATCCATTGACAACACATTGTTAACCATGGTTTTACCAGTTGAGTGGGCCATTGAACCAACGTTCAAGGTTTTAATCGGAACACCACCTTCGATGGCGCGAAGAGCATCTTGAGGTGTTTCAAATAAGATCAAAGCATGGGTATTTCCAAAACGTGGATCTTTTGCAACGTCGATCAATTTTTGAATTGGGACAACGTTTGCTTTCACACCATTCGGTGCCGCTTGTTTGATCAATTCCTTACGGAGTTCATCTTTAGCAACAGAATCTGAAGCAACAATGATCCGATCGGCTTTTGAATCAGGTGTCCAAGCAGTTGCGACTTGTCCATGAAGAAGACGTGTATCTAAGCGGGCAAGGTTAATCTTGAGTTTTCCATCTCCGATAACCGTTCCTTCTGGAATAGCAGCTTGGGCTACAGGAGCAGCAGTGGCTGTACTAGCTTCTTCAACAGGATTCAATTCTTCTGGAAGGGCTTTGACACCGTCTTTTGCTTCCTTGATGATGTTTGCAGCGACTTGATCAACGCCGGCATTTGCATCCATCAAACGTTCTGTATAAGCTTGAATCAACATCGGAAGGTTCAATCCTGTGATGATCGCAAATTTACGATCTGGATTTTCTCCCATGACGCGACTTGCTTGGTTAAATGGAGAACCACTCCAAAGGTCAGCCAAAACCAAGACTTCATCTTCTGCATCAAATGCGGCAACAGCTGCATTAAATTTAGCATAGAGATCATCCGGGCCTTCACTTGGCATGAACGTAACCACTTGAACTTTCTCTTGATCCCCAAAGATCATCGAGCCGGATTGGTGGATTCCAGCTGCAAATTCACCGTGGCTAGCAATAATGATACCAATACTCATTATTGACATTCCTCCTTATAAAATTTGTTTGACTTTCAGTTTAAGAAAACTTTAAGCTACTTTATTATAAATCGTTTCCACACTTAAGTCAATTTTTCTATCAAAATCTCGATGTAAAAACATTGATTTATTATATTAAATTATCGTTAGATAGAAAAAGAATGCTCTTGAATGGCTCTTGTTTATTAGTTGATGATGGCAGAAGAAAGCAATGATATGTAGGTTTCATAGGATTTGAATTTCAATAAAAATATTCCAATAATCGATCTATATCCGCAAAAATAAAAAATAAATATATAACAAATTGTATATGAGAGTGATTGAGAGCACTCAAAAAGACTAGCCCAGTTGGGCTAGTCCTGTAGGTTCAGTTGTTTAGTTTGTAAAGTCAAGTACCATACGTCCTTGAATGGTTCCGGCTTCCATTTCGTCAAAGACTTTGACAGCATCTTCTACTGGACGTTTTTGAACGACAGGGACTACCAAGCCTTCTGCACCAAATTGGAAGGCTTCTTCCAAGTCTTTACGAGTTCCTACAAGAGAACCAATGACTTGGATACCATCTAATACAGTTTTCACAATGCTGAGGTCCATCATTTCAGAAGGAAGACCAACTGCAACCACGCGGCCGCCTGCACGAACAGAATCTACTGCTTGGTTGAAAGCTACTTTAGAAACAGCTGTTACGACAGCAGAGTGAGCTCCACCATTTGTTTTTTCTTTAATCAATCCTGGGACATCTTCAACTTCGCGACCGTTGATGACAAAGTCTGCACCAACTTCTTTCGCCAATTCTAGTTTATCATTGTTGATATCGACAGCGATGACATGTGCGTTGAAGACTTTCTTAGCATATTGAACAGCCAAGTTTCCTAGTCCACCAGCTCCATAGATAACAATCCATTGTCCTGGTTCAGCTTTGGCTTCTTTGATGGCTTTATAAGTGGTAACACCTGCACACGTAATAGAAGATGCTTGGGCTGGATCTAATCCTTCAGGTACTTTCACTGCGTAATCTGCAGTAACGATACATTGTTCAGCCATCCCTCCATCAACAGAGTAACCAGCATTTTTTACAGTACGGCAAAGAGTTTCACGACCAGTTGTACAGTATTCACAAGTTCCACATCCTTCGAAGAACCATGCGACACTGACACGATCCCCAACTTTTAGGCTCTTGACATCTGGAGCAACTTCTTTAACAATACCGATTCCTTCGTGTCCAAGAACACGGCCTGGAACTTTACCGAAGTCTCCATGAGCAACGTGCAAGTCAGTGTGGCAGACACCACAGTATTCGATTTGAACAAGAGCTTCCCCTGTTTCAAGTGGACGCATGTCTTTGTTTGCAACGATTTCAACACCAGTACCTTCTGGATTTACAACAACAGCTTTCATTTTGTTCCTCCTTAAGTGAACGAGAAGCGGTTTAGAATTTTTGAAAGCGCTTCTTTAATAACTATGTTAATAATATCACAAACTAGATGACGAGGCAATGAAAAAAATGGAAAAAAAGAAGGGTATTGATTAACCGATTAAGGATTTGGCGAAGAAAAAGACATGAGGGGATAACTCATGTCTGTTCCTATTATAAGAATAATTGAATGAGTTGTCGCGCGACACCGTCTTCGTTATTCGTGAAATCTGTGACGGAGTCTGCATAGGGGAGAAGGACGGAGCTGGCATTTTTCATAGCGTATCCATGACCAGCTAGTGCTAGCATGTCGGTATCGTTGTGCTCGTCTCCAAAGGCAATCAAATCCTTCTGATCCATATTGAGTTTATCCAGAAGGTAGGTCAGAGCAGAAGCTTTGGTCACATTTTTTGGATTGCATTCCAGAATATTTAAGGGACCACCCCAAGTATTGATAGACAGATTGTAGTCATAATGGCGATTCATTTCATCTGCCAGAGCATATTTGTCTTCCGCTTTCGTTTGAAAGAGGATACAGTTTGGGTCGCTCGTTACCCGTTCGGGGTTGAATTGATTTTCTGGTTGGAAAGCCTCAATACCGAATAATTTAGGATCTGCGACGTGCTCATTGGGATCGGTAATAAAGAATTTATTGCGGTATTCGCCTGCTATAAAGTCCGCTTGGATGGTGTCTCGGTTGGCGACCATATCTAGCAGGTATTTTTTATCTAAAGTCAAACATTGTTCATCCCCCCATTTTTTCTCAGGTAGATGCGTAAGGGAGCCGTTAAAATTGATCATCGGAGTATCTAGCTCTAGTTGTTTGTAATAGGTATGTGCCATACGGTAGGGGCGGCCTGTTGTAATAATGACTTTATGGCCAAGAGCACTAATTTTTTTTATCGTATCAATGGTAAAGTCGCTCAATTTGCTTTCGGAATTTAAGAGAGTGCCGTCTAGATCTAGAGCGATCATCTTTTTATGCATATTTCAGTTCCTTTCGAGAAGAATGAGACCATTATATCAGAAAAATCGGAAAAGCGCTCAAAAATCGAGAAGAGAAGTAGGATTTCTTGAAAGGCGAAAGATCTTTTGGTAAAATAGAAATAACGTTCGCAAATTGATTGGGAGCGAGAATGATGAAAAAGGAGTTTATTCTGAAATGGATAAGTTTTTTAAACTTTCAGAACATGGAACCACTGTTCGAACAGAGGTTCTTGCTGGTTTGACAACCTTTTTTGCGATGAGTTATATCCTCTTCGTAAACCCTCAAATGTTGTCACAAACAGGTATGCCAGCTCAAGGAGTCTTCCTTGCAACGATTATTGGATCCGTTGTCGGGACCTTGATGATGGCTTTTTATGCCAATTTACCTTATGCACAAGCACCTGGGATGGGCTTGAATGCCTTCTTTACCTTTACCGTTGTATTTGGTATGGGCTACTCATGGCAGGAAGCTTTGGGGATGGTCTTCATTTGTGGAGTGATTTCATTGATTATCACATTGACAAATGTTCGGAAGATGATCATCGAATCGATTCCGACAGCTCTTCGCTCTGCTATTTCAGCGGGGATCGGGATTTTCTTGGCCTATGTTGGAATTAAGAATGCAGGATTTTTGAAATTCACGATTGACCCTCATACCTATACAGTGGTCGGAGAAGGAGCAGATAAGGCGAATGCAACGATCTCAGCCAATGCATCTGCTGTTCCTGGATTGGTTGATTTTAACAATCCAGCTGTCCTCTTGGCTCTTGTTGGTCTTGCGATTACTATTTTCTTTGTTGTCAAAGGGATTAAAGGTGGGATTATCCTTTCCATCTTAGCAACGACTGTTCTTGGAATTCTCATCCATGTTGTTGATATCACTAAAATTGACTTTGCAAGTAACCATCTAGGAGCTGCCTTTAATGATTTAGGCACGATCTTTGGTCAAGCTTTAGGATCGAAAGGATTGGGTTCTTTGATTTCCAATACGTCTCGTTTGCCTGAGACCTTAATGGCCATCTTAGCCTTCTCCTTGACTGATATTTTTGATACAATCGGAACTTTGATCGGTACGGGTGAAAAAGTTGGGATTGTTGCGACAAATGGGGAAAACCATCAATCAGCGAAATTAGATAAGGCCCTCTATTCAGACCTTGTAGCGACTTCAGTCGGAGCTATTGCAGGAACTTCAAACGTAACGACGTATGTTGAATCTGCAGCTGGTATTGGAGCTGGTGGACGCACTGGTTTGACAGCCTTGGTTGTAGCGATCTGTTTTGCTATTTCAAGTCTCTTTAGTCCTTTGTTGGCGATTGTACCGACCGCTGCTACAGCCCCAATTTTGATTGTTGTTGGGATCATGATGTTGAGTGGCTTGAAAAATATCCATTGGGAAGATATGTCAGAAGCAGTTCCTGCTTTCTTCACCTCTATCTTTATGGGCTTCAGCTACTCGATTACACAAGGGATCGCTGCTGGATTTATCACTTATAGCTTGGTGAAAGTGGTTAAAGGACAAGCCAAAGAAGTGCACAGCATGATTTGGATTTTAGATGTTCTCTTTATTTTAAACTACGTTAGCATGGCCTTGAATTAAGTATCAGAAAAGTGCCAAAAAGGAATGGGAGTTGTCTCCCATTCCTTTCAGATTGAAGACAAAGTTATACCAAAAACATTCCTTAGGTGAGTACGGACGTCAGCGAACTTCTTTGAAGTTCCATGACTAATTATTGAGCCTAAGGTCTCAATAATTCCGAGTGCCTGAAACGTTATTGTTTCAGGCACTTTTCTCACAGCGGAAAGTTTCAGTATTTTCTTAAATCGATTTAAAAATTGGAACTCAAATTTATTTTTTTTTGCAGAATCACTTAACTTATTTTACTTAAAAATAGTTTGTCTATCTATCTAAAAAGCAAACCTGAGTCGAACAATTTCTAAAAGAAAGAGCAGATTTTTAAAAAGTTTGGTATAATAGAGAAATGATTAGTCATAATGAAACGGAGCTGATCGCTCTAGGAAAACAGCTAGGAAAACTCTTAGAAAAGCAAGACGTGATTATCTTATCAGGTGATCTAGGAGCAGGAAAAACGACCTTTACCAAAGGAATTGCAAAGGGGTTAGGGATTGATCAGATGATTAAAAGCCCGACCTATACCATTGTTCGTGAATACGAAGGCCGCTTGCCTTTATACCATTTGGATGTTTACCGGATTGGGAATGATCCAGATTCTATTGATTTAGATGATTTTCTATTTGGAGATGGTGCTACCATTATTGAATGGGGAGAGCTGATTGAGCCGAGTCTTTCGGATGCTTATCTAAAAATTTTTATCCGAAAATTAGAAGATGGGCGAGAGTTAGCTTTTGAAGCTCATGGGGCGCGTGCAGAAGCTTTACTGACATCCTTTGAGCAGGTGGAAAAAATAGATGACTAAGAAAAAGGAAGTAACATTAGAAATTCGGCAAGCTGACAGTGCAGATGCGGCTCTTGTCGTTGATTTCTTAAATCAAGTTGGGAAAGAGTCAGATTACATGACGCTAGATGAAGCTGGAATTGGCATGTCTCCAGCAGACATGGAGCAATTTCTGATGGTGCAAGAGATGGCGGAAAACCGGATTTGCCTCTTGCTATTTCTAGATCAGGAACTGGCAGCTTTGTTAAATATCACTGCAGCTTCTCAACGGTCCATTCAGCATATTGGTGATGTCTTTATTGTGGTTCAAAAAGCTTATTGGAATCAAGGGCTTGGACAGATCTTGTTGGAAGAAGGAATTGAGTGGGCGCACTCGACCGGTGTTCTCAGGAAACTAGTCTTGAATGTCCAAGTGCGCAATGAACGAGCGGTTCACCTGTATAAAAAGTTAGGTTTTGAGATCGAAGGTTGCCAAGCTCGTGGAGCTTGTTCAGCTGAAGGAGAATTCTTAGATGTTTACCTTATGGGGAAACTGATAGATTAGAGAGAGATTCTATATGGTTAAAAAAATTATTTTGATGTTTTTGAGCTTATTGACGGTAACAGTGATTGGGATCGGCGCCTATGGCCTTACCATCCTAAACCAAACGACTGGGACTCTCAGTAAGACTTATAAGGGCTTTGGAAATGAGACCAATGTCATTGCAGAAAACAAGCCGATGACCATCCTTTTGATGGGGGTTGATACAGGTAGTGGTTCTCGGGAAGATCCTTGGGCCGGAAATAGTGATACCATGATTTTGGTGACTGTCAATCCTCAAACAAAAGAAACAACCATGACGAGCTTGGAAAGAGATATCCTAACCAATATTACTTCAGATGGCGAAACGGTCCAAGCAAAATTGAATTCGGCTTATGCTCAAGGCGGTGCCAAGTTAGCCATTAAGACCATTCAAGATCTTTTGAATATCCATATTGACCGCTATGTCATGATCAATATGAAGGGATTGGTTCAATTAGTGGATAAGGTTGGTGGCATCACGGTCAACAATCCATTTGACTTCGATATCTCGATCGAGGAAAATGAGCCAGAATATACAGCTAAGATCGCACCAGGACGTCAGGAGATTAATGGGGACCAAGCTCTCGTTTATTCACGCATGCGCTACCAAGACCCAGAAGGAGACTACGGACGTCAAAAACGCCAACGTGAAGTGATCAAAAAGATTGTTGAGAAAGTTTTAAGCCTCAATAGTTTGAGTCACTACAAAGGAATCATTGAGTCTGTTAGTGACAATATGCAAACCAACATAGCGCTTGACAGTAATAGTCTTCTTCAATTGTTAGGATATAAAGATGCCCTTTCAACGATTCATCAGTACCAGCTGAAAGGAGAAGATGCCACCTTAGCAGATGGCGGAAGTTATCAGATTGTCACTTCAAAACATCTCTTGAAAATTCAAAATATCATCCGCAAAGCTTTGGGTCTGAAAGAAATTAAAACATTGAAAACCAATGCTTATCTACTGGATGGGGATGAAGATTTGAAGTCTTCTTCTCAAACTGATACGCCAGCGACATCATCTGAGGAAGCACCTGTTTACCAAGAGTTTAACCAACTACCAGTTGTACCATCGACCCAGGATACGGGAGTGGTGACGCCTCAAAGTTCTGTTGCACCAGTGACACCAGTTGCTCCTGCAGCTACAGAGTCGAGCAGTGTGACACCTACGGTACCTTCAGAATAAGAAAAAAACGATTGAGTTTTCTCAATCGTTTTTACTTGGTTGCCAGATGTCTTGAATTTCTTTTAGAGAGGCTGTTGCTTGTTGACTAAATAGTCTGGTCTTGTATTGGAAATCCGTTACCAATTCTTGAAGATTGGTCTTTTGGTCTTGGATAATATCCAGATTGCGTTGGATTTTTGCTAGGTTATCTTGAATTCCCTTGATCAATTGGCTGGATTCAGTTACCTCTGTTTTGATTTCTTTGCGGTTTTTTACTAGGTGGTAGCTCATGCTAGCTCCTGTTGCAAACCAAAAGAGATTTTTGAGTTTCATATAGCCTCCTTTTTAACTGTTTTTGATGGTTTCTGCGAGAACTGCTAGTTGTTCAAAATTAGGCTCGTGTTCAGTAAATGAAATGGCAAGCTCATCTTGATCGGAATAGCGAGGGATAATGTGGACATGTGTGTGAAATACGGTTTGTCCAGAAACTTCTTCCATGTTGCTGATGATATTCATTCCCTTAGCTTGGGTAGCAGCTTCTACTTTTTTAGCAACTTTAGAAACACGTGCAAATAGTTGAGCTGTGGCGGTTTCGTCCATCTCTAAGAGGTTGCGAGCGTGTTTTTTTGGAACCACTAACGTATGACCTGGTGTAACCTGAGAGATGTCCAAAAATGCGAGGACTTCCTCGTCCTCATAGACTTTGGAGGAAGGAATGTCGCCAGCTATAATCTTACAAAAAATACAATCGTCAACCATAAATACACCTCATTTAGACTAAATTTTGTTATAATATAAGAACATTATACCAGAAATCGGAGAAAATATGTTAGAAATCAACAAGTTGACAGGGGGCTATGTCAACATCCCTGTCCTGAAAGAGGTGAGTTTTTCAGTTCCGGATGGCCAACTGATTGGTTTGATTGGACTTAATGGAGCTGGGAAGTCAACCACGATTAATGAAATTATTGGTCTCCTGCATCCTTATGCTGGTGAAGTACGGATTGACGGCTTGAGTCTGCCAGAAGCTCCAACGGAATACCGCAAGAAAATTGGTTATATTCCAGAAACCCCTAGTCTATATGAAGAATTAACCTTGAGAGAGCATATCGAGACCGTAGCTATGGCCTATGATTTAGACATGGAGCAGGTCATGGTGCGCGTCCAGCCTTTGTTGGAACGATTTCGTTTGGCTGAAAAATTAGATTGGTTCCCGACCCAGTTTTCAAAAGGGATGAAGCAAAAGGTCATGATTATTTGCGCCTATGCAGTGGATCCAAGTCTTTATATTGTCGATGAACCCTTTTTGGGATTGGATCCTGTTGCAATTGCAGATTTGATTCAGTTATTGGCCGATGAGAAAGCAAAAGGAAAATCGATTTTGATGAGTACCCACGTACTGGATTCGGCTGAAAAGATGTGTGATGGTTTTGTGATCCTCCATAAAGGGCAGATCCGAGCAAAAGGGACCTTGGACGAGCTGCGTTCAACTTTTGGGGATGAGAAAGCAAGTCTAAATGATATCTACATGACCTTGACAGAAGAGGAAACAGCATGAAAGAGTTGATGAAAAAACGGCAAGAAACGTTTCGAACTCAATGTGTAAAATATAGCCGCTATGTTCTCAATGATCATTTCGTCCTCTTTATGCTGATTTTCATAGGATTTTTGGCGGTTCAATACAGCCAATTCTTACAAGATCTCCCCAAAGATACAAGCCTGATCCGCTGGAGTCTCATGATTGGTTTGCTCCTCTTGGTTCCGATAGGCTCTATTGCGACCTACTTAGAGAAGCCCGATGCTTTATTCCTTTTGGTAAAGGAAGAGGAAGTGAAACGTTATATCAAAGGGCAGGCCAAGAAGTCTTTTGTGTTTTGGTTTTTGATTCAAAGTTTTGTCCTTCTATTATTTGTGCCTCTTCTTCTGGCAACGGGGCTGGATAAACTTGCTATTGTAGCTTATATCCTTGTCTTAGGAGTGGCTAAAGGGGCTGTTTTTAGCTGGAAGGAAGCGCGCTTCTACCAGGATGGAAATTTGAATTGGAACTTGGCCATTGCTCGTGAGAATGCAAGGAAACAATTGATTCTTCGTTTCTTTGCCTTGTTTACAACGGTAAAAGGTATTTCCAACAGTGTCAAAAGAAGAGCTTACTTGGATGGTTTCTTAGGGCTTCTTCCCAAGACACATGGCAATACGTGGCTGCACTTATATATGCGCTCCTTCCTACGGAATGGAGATCTTTTCTCTATGACTCTACGACTCTTGGCTCTTTCCATTCTCGCTATCATCTTTATTCCCCAGCCTCTCGTAGTGATTGCGCTTGTAGCCTTGCTAAATTACTTAATTATTTTTCAATTACTGGGGCTTTACAGTGCTTTTGATTACCAACCCTTGACCCTCCTTTTTCCGATGAAAAAGGGCAGTAAAAAGGCAGGGTTGAACAAAACGATTCAGCTGGTCATGGGGATGATAACGGTGATAGAAGGGGGAATTGGCCTGGTCTTTATTTCAGATAAAGTCCTGTTGTTAGGCTTATTCGCTTATACAGTTGCTTTAATCCTACTCTATCTTCCATTTAAGATGGCGCGCTTGGTTGACGAAAATCGTTAAAATTAGTAAAATAGATTGGAAACTTTTTACGGAGGAAAAGATGGACTCGAATGAAAAAGAGCTAAGCCTCACCCCAATTCCTGGGAAGAGTGGGAAGGCCTACATGGGGACCTACCCAGATGGTGGGCGCGTTTTTGTAAAAATGAATACGACCCCAATCCTTGCGGGTCTAGCAAAAGAACAGATTGCTCCTCAATTATTATGGAGTCGACGATTGCCAGATGGAAATGTGATGAGTGCCCAAGAATGGTTGAATGGGGAAATTCTCACGCCAAATGGGATGTCAAAAAAACAAGTGGTCAATATTTTAACGAGATTGCACCGTTCTAGACCTTTGATGACCCAATTGAAAAAACTTGGCTATCCTGTGGAATCTCCATTAGAATTGCTCAATTCTTGGAGCAACCGGTTGCCAATTGCCCTACGTCAGAACCACTATATCCAATCAGTCGTAAAGAATTTACGTAAGACAGTGCCTGCCTTTCGGGAGGATTATGCGACGATCGTTCACGGGGATGTCCGGCATAGTAACTGGATTGAGACAGAGAGCGGCTTGATATATCTAGTCGATTGGGATTCCGTTCGTTTAACTGACAGGATGTTGGATGTGGCGCATATCTTGAGTCACTATATCCCAGATTCTAATTGGCGCGATTGGTTAGGTTATTATGGCTACAAGTACAATCAAAAGGTCTTTGACAAACTCTATTGGTTTGGTCAATATTCTTTCTTGTGCCAAATTGCTAAATACTATGAAAACAATGATTTAGAAAATGTCAATCGCGAGATCTATGCTCTGCGCAATTTCCGGTTGAAATATGGAAAGGAAATATGAGAGTTAGAAATCGCAAGGGAGCGACTGAATTATTAGAAGCGAACCCGCAATATGTGGTCCTAAATCCAGAAGATGCCAAGGGAAAGTGGCATGAGATTTTTGGAAATGACCATCCTATTCATATCGAAGTGGGTAGCGGAAAAGGGGCCTTTATTACTGGGATGGCCAAGGCCAATCCAGAGATCAACTACATCGGAATTGATATTCAAAAATCAGTCTTAAGTTATGCTTTAGATAAGGTCTTAGAAGCTGATGTTCCTAATATTAAATTACTTTGGGTAGATGGGGATAGCTTGACTAACTATTTTGAAGATGGAGAAATTGATCAGCTCTATCTGAATTTTTCAGATCCATGGCCAAAGAAACGTCATGAGAAGCGTCGCTTGACTTACAAGACCTTCCTAGACACCTTCAAGCAAATTCTTCCAGAACATGGGGAGATTCACTTTAAAACAGACAACCGAGGTTTGTTTGAATACAGTTTGGTGAGTTTTTCGCAATATGGAATGACTTTGAAGGGAGTCTGGTTAGACCTTCATGCTAGTGACTTTGAGGGCAATGTCATGACGGAATATGAGAAGAAGTTCTCAAGTAAAGGCCAGGTCATTTACCGTGTAGAAGCACAGTTTTAGCATATTCCTTGCAATCATTGGGAAATCGTGCTATAATACATTAAATGAATAGAAAAGGAGAGGCGGGGAAATATCTTCGCCTCTTATCTATGAGGAGGTGGCAACCATCGCAACGATTGTTGACTTAGTAACAGAAGTGATTCAGCCAGCTATAAAGGAACCATTTGAATTGGTTGATGTTGAATATGGCAAAATGGGTGGTGACTACGTCTTAAGCATTTTCGTAGACAAACCAGAAGGAATCACACTGAATGATACAGCGGATTTGACAGAAATCATCAGTCCGCTATTGGATCAAATCAAACCAGACCCATTTCCAGAACAGTACTTTTTAGAAGTCACCAGTCCTGGCTTGGAGAGACCTTTGAAAACCAAGGAAGCACTCGAGGGAGCTGTTGGTAAGTACGTCAATATCAGCTTGTACAAGGCTGTTGAAAAGCAAAAGGTCTTTGAGGGGAACCTGGTAGGTTTTGAAGAGGATGTTTTGACCATTGAATATATGGATAAAACACGAAAGAAAACAGTGGATATTCCTTATAACCTTGTGTCCAAAGCAAGGTTGGCTGTAAAATTGTAACAGAATGAAAGAAAGGATGCCTTTATAGAAGAGGCAAGAAAAACATGAGTAAAGAAATGCTAGAAGCCTTCCGCATTTTGGAAGAAGACAAAGGGATCAAAAAAGAAGATATCATCGAAGCAGTCACAGAATCATTGCGTTCAGCCTATCGCCGTCGTTATGGACAATCAGAAAGTGCAGCGATTGAATTCAATGAAAAAACTGGAGATTTCCGTGTTTATACGGTTCGTGAAGTGGTGGATGAAGTCTTTGATAGCCGTTTAGAAATCAGCTTGAAGGATGCCTTAGCCATTAGCTCTGCTTATGAGTTGGGTGACAAGATCAAATTTGAAGAAGCACCAGCTGAATTTGGTCGTGTAGCAGCTCAATCTGCCAAACAAACCATCATGGAAAAAATGCGGAAGCAAACGCGCACCATAACCTATAATACTTATAAAGAACATGAAAATGAAATCATGAGTGGAACGGTGGAGCGCTTTGACAATCGATTTATCTATGTCAATCTTGGTTCAATCGAAGCACAATTGTCTAAGCAAGACCAAATTCCAGGAGAAGTGTTCCAATCTCATGATCGAATTGAAGTATTTGTCTACAAGGTAGAAGATAATCCACGTGGTGTCAATGTCTTTGTTAGTCGAAGCCACCCTGAAATGATCAAACGTTTGATGGAACAGGAAATTCCTGAAGTCTATGATGGAACTGTTGAGATTATGAGTGTAGCGCGTGAAGCTGGAGATCGTACAAAAGTTGCGGTTCGTAGCCATAACCCAAACGTAGATGCGATTGGGACTATCGTTGGTCGTGGTGGATCGAATATTAAAAAGATTACCAGCAAGTTCCACCCAGCTCGATACGATCAAAAATTAGACCGTATGGTTCCGACAGAAGAAAATATCGATGTCATCGAATGGGTTCCAGATCCAGCTGAATTTATCTACAATGCGATCGCTCCTGCAGAAGTGGACCAAGTTATTTTTGATGATGAAGATAGCAAACATGCTCTCGTTGTGGTCCCAGACAACAAATTATCTCTTGCCATTGGTCGTCGTGGTCAAAACGTTCGTTTAGCAGCTCATTTGACTGGTTACCGCATCGATATCAAATCTGCTAGTGAGTTCGAAGAAATGGAAGCAGCTCAGGAAACTTTTGAAGACCAAGTAGAAAGTGACGAAGAGCAAGTCGATTAAGAGAGGGAGGGAAAATGGTAAAAACAAGAAAAATCCCTTTAAGAAAATCTGTCGTTTCAAATGAAATTATTGATAAGCGCGATTTGCTCCGCATTGTCAAAAATAAAGAAGGACAAGTCTTTATCGATCCAACTGGCAAAGCCAATGGTCGAGGTGCTTACATCAAGCTAGACAATGAAGAAGCGGCACTTGCTAAGAAAAAGAAAGTTTTTAATCGTAGCTTTAATATGGAAGTGGAAGAAGCTTTCTATGATGAATTGATCGCTTATGTAGATCATAAGGTGAAGAGAAGAGAGTTAGGCCTTGAATAAGCAAAAGATAAGTAATTTGTTGGGTTTGGCGCAAAGAGCAGGAAAACTCATTTCTGGAGAAGAACTCGTGATCAAAGCAATCCAGGAAGAAAAAGCAAAATTAGTTTTTCTGGCAAATGATGCAGCTAGTAACCTGACAAAAAAGGTGACAGATAAGGGTCACTATTATGAGGTTCAAGTATCTACCGTGTTTTCAACACTAGAATTAAGCACTGCAATTGGACGTTCTCGTAAGGTCGTCGCTGTTGTAGATGCTGGATTTTCAAAGAAAATGAGGTCTCTTATGGAATAGAAGAGGAGGACAGCAATTGTCTAAGAAAAGATTATACGAAATTGCCAAAGAATTGGGCAAGGAAAGTAAAGAAGTCGTCACTCGTGCGAAAGAATTAGGTTTTGACGTCAAGAGTCATGCATCTAGTGTCGATACTGATGTTGCTGAAAAGTTGATCAAGAGCTTTGCAGCGAAAAAAGAAACAGTCGAAAAGAAAGTAGCAGAAGTGGCTGCCAAGACAACGGCTGTCGCAGAGAAAAAAGAAGCAGCGCCTGTCAAAAAAGAAGGAGCAACTGAGACAAAATCAGTAACGCCAGCTGCTAAACCAAAGAGTCGTAACTTTAAAGCGGAACGAGAAGCGCGTGCAAAAGAGCAGGCTGAACGTAGGAAACAACAAGACAATCGTCCAAAACGTGATCGCAAGGACAATCAGCGTCATGGTGACAACCGAAATCAACGACCACAAGAGAGAAATGAACAACGAAATCAAGGTTCTGAGCGTCGCAATAACCGACCAGATCAAAGACGTAGTGGACAACCCCAAGTGGCACCAAAAGTTGATTTCAAAGCGCGTGCAGCAGCACTGAAAGCTGAACAAAATGCTGAGTACGCACGTGGAAGTGAAGATCGCTACAAACAACAAGCTGCAAAAGCAGAACAAGAACGTCAACAGCGCCGGAAACGGGTAGAAGCACCAGAAGTGAAAGCACCTGTACAGGAGCCAGCTCTTGAGAACCATACAAAACCAGCTGTTGCTGCTGCTCCAGCTCAAGTCGATACACGTCGGAAGAAACAAGCGCGACCAGATAAGAAACGCGATGATTTTGATCGTGAAGAAGATGGTCCAAGAAAACAACAAAGGAATCGAAATAGTCAAAATCAAGTGAGAAATCAGAGAAATAGTAACTGGAATAACAATAAGAAAAATAAAAAAGGAAAGAACAACCGTAATGATGCTCCAAAACCAGTAACAGAGCGTAAATTCCATGAATTACCAAGTGAATTTGAGTATACGGATGGAATGACGGTTGCCGAAATCGCAAAACGCATCAAGCGTGAACCGGCTGAAATCGTCAAGAAACTCTTTATGATGGGAGTCATGGCGACTCAAAATCAATCGCTGGATGGAGATACGATTGAACTCTTGATGGTGGATTATGGAATTGAAGCCAAGAAAAAGGTTGAAGTGGACAATGCCGATATCGAACGCTTCTTCGTTGAAGATGGTTATTTGAATCCAGATGAGTTGGTAGAGCGTCCACCAGTTGTCACCATCATGGGACACGTTGACCACGGTAAAACTACCCTTTTGGATACCCTTCGTAATTCACGTGTAGCAACAGGTGAAGCGGGAGGAATCACTCAGCACATCGGGGCTTATCAAATCGTGGAAAATGGCAAGAAGATTACCTTCTTGGATACACCTGGACACGCGGCCTTTACTTCTATGCGGGCGCGTGGTGCATCTGTTACGGATATTACCATCTTGGTTGTAGCAGCAGATGACGGGGTGATGCCACAGACCATCGAAGCCATCAACCACTCAAAAGCTGCCAATGTTCCAATCATTGTGGCTATTAACAAGATCGATAAACCAGGCGCTAATCCAGAGCGTGTCATCGGTGAATTGGCAGAGCATGGAGTTATGTCAACTGCGTGGGGTGGCGATTCTGAGTTTGTAGAAATCTCAGCTAAGTTCAACCAAAATATCGATGAACTCTTGGAAACGGTCCTTCTTGTGGCTGAAATCCAAGAACTCAAGGCAGATCCAACTGTTCGTGCCATCGGTACCGTTATCGAAGCGCGCTTGGATAAAGGAAAAGGTGCGGTTGCAACCCTTTTGGTTCAACAAGGTACTTTGAACGTCCAAGACCCAATCGTTGTCGGAAATACCTTTGGACGTGTTCGTGCCATGACAAACGATCTTGGACGCCGCGTGAAAGTGGCTGGACCATCTACTCCAGTTTCAATTACTGGTTTGAACGAAGCACCAATGGCGGGTGACCACTTTGCGGTTTATGAAGATGAAAAATCTGCGCGTGCAGCCGGTGAAGAACGTGCCAAACGTGCTCTGATGAAACAACGTCAAGCGACCAACCGTGTCAGCCTTGAAAATCTCTTTGATACCTTGAAGGCTGGTGAAGTGAAATCTGTTAATGTCATTATCAAGGCTGATGTACAAGGTTCGGTTGAAGCTCTTGCTGCTTCTCTTCAAAAGATTGAAGTAGAAGGTGTGAAAGTGACCATCGTTCACTCAGCAGTTGGTGCCATCAACGAATCAGACGTGACCCTTGCAGAAGCTTCAAATGCCTTCATCATCGGATTTAACGTCCGCCCTACGCCACAAGCACGTCAACAAGCTGAAGCTGATGAGGTAGAAATCCGTCTTCACTCAATTATCTACAAAGTGATTGAAGAAATGGAAGATGCCATGAAGGGTATGTTGGATCCTGAGTTCGAAGAGAAAGTCATCGGGGAAGCAGTTATTCGTGAAACCTTTAAGGTCTCTAAAGTGGGTACCATCGGTGGATTTATGGTCCTCAGTGGTAAGGTCACTCGTGATTCCAAGGTTCGTGTCATTCGTGACGGTGTCGTGATATATGACGGTGCTCTTGCAAGCTTGAAACACTTCAAAGATGATGTCAAAGAAGTGACAAATGGTCGTGAAGGTGGATTGATGATTGAAGGCTACAATGATATCAAGACAGACGATACCATTGAAGCCTACATCATGGAAGAAATTAAAAAATAAGAGGCTGACTAGGAAAAAAGAGGAATTTTCTCTGATTTCCTAGTTTTTAAACACAAAGCAGAAAGGAGTTCCTATGGCAAGTCATTTTCGGACAGATCGAGTAGGGATGGAAATCAAGCGTGAAGTCAATGAGATTTTACAAAAGAAAGTCCGTGACCCGCGTGTTCAAGGCGTTACTATTACGGATGTTCAAATGCTAGGTGATTTGTCTATGGCCAAAGTGTATTATTCAATTATGAGTGATTTGGCTTCAGACAATCAAAAGGCTCAGACAGGCCTTGAAAAAGCAACAGGAACCATCAAGCGTGAATTAGGTCGGAATTTGAAACTGTACAAGATTCCGGATCTTACTTTTGTCAAAGACGAGTCTATCGAATACGGTAACAAGATCGATGAGATGTTACGCAATTTGAACAAAGACTAGAGAGGTTGGAAATTTTCCACGCCCAGATTGAAAGACAAAGTCTTCTTAGAAACTTTCCTTAGGTGAGTACGGACGTCAGCGAACTTCTTCGAAGTTCCATGACTAATTATTGAGCCTAAGGTCTCAATAATTCCGAGTACCTGAAACTATTAAGTTTCAGGTACTTTTCTCACGACGAAAAGTTTCAGTAGATGATTGAATCACTCTAACGAGTAACATTTCTTTTTATAGAATTTATTAGATTTATAAAAAAGAATAGTTTGTCTACAGTCTCGGGTTGGAAATTTTCCACCCTCTTTTTTTGGCTCTTAAAACGAGGAAAATAAAACAGAAGGAAAAACGGTTTCAAAAAATAATAGAAATTTACAGAAATCTCTTGTGTGATTGGAAATTATCCTTTACAATAGGAGAGGAGTTTTATTTCTGATCTCAAATTTGGAGGAATGAACATGTCGATTAACTGGCAGGAAATTGTATTTAACTTTTTGGGAGGCCTGGGGCTCTTTCTCTATAGTATTAAAACCATGGGAGAAGGCTTGCAACAGGCTGCAGGAGATCGACTTCGATACTATATTGATAAATATACGAGTAATCCCTTTCTAGGGGTTCTAGTAGGGATTGGGATGACTGCCTTGATTCAGTCGAGTTCAGGGGTTACAGTGATTACGGTCGGTCTGGTGAGTGCAGGACTTCTAACCCTCCGTCAAGCTATTGGTATTGTTATGGGGGCCAATATTGGAACGACTATTACCTCCTTTATCATTGGTTTTAAATTAGGAGACTACGCTCTTCCCATGCTCTTTATCGGAGCGGTTTGTCTCTTCTTTACCAAAAATCGTTTGGTTAATAATGTTGGACGAATCGTTTTTGGTGTCGGTGGTATCTTCTTTGCCCTCAACTTGATGAGTGGGGCTATGGAACCTCTTAAAGATTTGCAAGTCTTTCGTGACTATATGGTGCAGTTAAGTAAAAGTCCTATCTTGGGTGTCTTTGTTGGATCAGGCTTAACACTTTTGATTCAGGCCTCTTCTGCAACCATTGGTATCTTGCAAAATCTCTATGCTAGTCATTTGATTGACCTGAAAGGAGCCCTCCCAGTTCTCTTTGGTGATAATATCGGAACGACCATTACAGCTATCATTGCTTCCTTGGGAGCTAATATTGCGGCCAAACGTGTGGCAGGTGCCCATGTAGCCTTTAATGTTATCGGAACCATTATCTGTCTTGTCTTCCTTGTTCCGTTTACCTCTTTGATTCAATGGTTTGAAACGACTCTTCATTTATCCCCAGAAATGACCATAGCCTTTGCTCACGGAACCTTTAATATAACCAATACCATCATCCAGTTCCCATTCATTGGAGCTTTGGCATACTTTGTGACCAAGCTGATTCCTGGTGAGGATGAGGTTGTCAAATATGAACCGCTCTACTTGGATGAAAACTTGATCACCCAAGCGCCTTCGATTGCTCTTGGAAATGCGAAAAAAGAGTTGCTTCATTTAGGTGGATATGCAGACAAAGCTTTTAATCTTTCTTATGATTATATTGTTCATCAAAATGAGAAAACAGCTGAAAAGGGTCATAAGACAGAAGAAGCCATCAATACCATTGATGATGATTTGACTCGCTACCTGATTCGTTTGTCAAGTGAAGCCTTGAGTCCGAGAGAAAGTGAAGTTCTCACCAATATCTTGGATTCTTCACGGGATTTGGAGCGGATTGGAGATCACGCGGAAGCCTTGATCAATCTGACCGATTATTTAATTCGTAAGAAAGTGGTCTTTTCAGAAGCGGCCTTGGCTGAATTGGAAGATATTTACAACCAAACCCATCAATTTGTAGAGGATGCCTTAAAAGCTGTTGAGAACAATGATGTGAGTCTTGCAAACCAATTGGTAGCACGTCACGAGGCAATTGAAAAGTTGGAGAAAAGACTTCGGAAAACCCATATTCGTCGTTTGAACCAAGGCGAATGTACACCTCAAGCCGGAGTAAACTTTATTGATATCATTTCTCACTATACACGTGTTGCAGACCATGCCATGAATCTCGCTGAAAAAGTACAAATCGAGCAAATTTAAGGAACGTCAAACAGAGTAAGTAGGAAGCTTACTCTGTTTTTTGTTGGATTCTATTCAAAAATAGGTCTAGACCATTTACAAATGGAAGTGAAAGCGTTATAATATGTATGAATATAAATGGAACACAGTTCCTACAATGGAAAGGACGATTTTATGTCTACATATATTAAAGCAGATCAATTTTATTATCCACATGGGGTTCGCCGCGGAGGCTATTTGGAGCTTGTTGATGGCAAGTTTGGAAAACATGTGGAAAGCTTACCAGAAGGTGCGGATGTGCTGGATTATTCTGGTTACAGCATTGCGCCTGGCCTCGTAGATACCCATATTCACGGATTTGGTGGGGTAGATGTGATGGATAATAATATCGAAGGCACTCTCCATACCATGAGTGAAGGGCTCTTGAGTACAGGGGTTACGAGCTTTTTGCCTACGACCCTTACTTCCTCTTACGAACAACTTTTGGCAGTAACTGAAAATATCGGTGCACGATACAAAGAAGCAACAGGAGCTAAGATTCGCGGGATTTATTTTGAAGGACCTTATTTTACAGAAAAATACAAGGGAGCTCAAAACCCATCTTATATGAAGGATCCAAGTATGGAAGAATTCCGGGCTTGGCAAAAAGCTGCCAATGGTCTGTTGAATAAGATTGCCCTTGCTCCCGAGCGTGAAGGGGTAGAAGAATTTGTTCGGACCATTACAGGAGAAGGGGTGACTGTCGCTCTGGGACACTCTAATGCTACTTTTGAAGAAGCTAAAAAAGCGGTTGATGCAGGTGCGAGTGTCTGGGTGCATGCCTACAATGGTATGCGTGGTTTGACGCACCGTGAACTCGGTATGGTTGGTGCCATGTATGAGTTGCCTCATACTACAGCAGAGTTGATCTGTGATGGCCATCACGTGGATCCACTAGCGTGTGATATCCTGATGAAACAAAAAGGAAAAGAAAATGTTGCCTTGATTACGGACTGTATGACAGCTGGGGGCTTAGAAGACGGGGACTACATGCTTGGGGAATTCCCGGTTGTGGTCGCTGAAGGGACGGCTCGCTTGAAATCAACTGGTAATCTAGCTGGCTCAATCTTGAAATTGAAAGATGGATTAAAAAATGTTGTAGAGTGGGGGATTGCTAACCCTCACGAAGCAGTGATGATGGCCAGCCTCAATCCGGCAAAATCAGTCCATATTGATGATGTTTGTGGTCAAATTCGAGAAGGATATGACGCGGACTTCATCGTGCTTGATCAAAATTTGGATCTGGTTGCGACCTATCTCGATGGGGTCAAACGTTACCAAGCTACCAATTAGATTCAAGAATCGAAGATAGAATACTTCCTCTCTAAGTCATACTTAGAGAGGTTTTTGTTTACCGATGGTAGTGCAATTTTGTGAATGCTGTCTTTTCATGCTATAATGGGAATTGAAATGTGAGGTAGCTTATGAAGGCAATTGATATACGTTTTTTATTGATGGGAATTTTTTTCTTGCTCTATGGGATTGTAAGAAAAAATATCTTTATTGTGATTGTTAGTGGGGCATTTTTACTCTATAGTTTTTATAGCAAGAAGATGGAGCCAACCAAGAAGAATATTTTTAAGCCAGAGCTCAAGCTTCGAGGGCCTAAGAAACCGAAATCGAAGAAAGGAAAGAAAAAATGAACAATTATCGTTTAAATAATGGGGTGGAGATTCCTGTATTAGGATTTGGAACCTGGAAAGCAGCAGATGGAGAAGAAGCCTATCAAGCTGTCTTAGCTGCTTTAAAAGCAGGTTACCGCCATATCGATACAGCTGCGATTTATCAGAATGAAGAGAGTGTGGGTCGGGCCATTAAAGACAGTGGTCTTGCGCGCGAAGACCTGTTTATTACCACCAAACTTTGGAATACTCATCACACCTATGAAGACGCTCAAGCTGCTTTGGAAGAGTCTCTTGAGAAACTAGGCTTGGACTATGTAGATCTTTATTTGATTCATTGGCCAAATCCAAAACCTCTTCGAGAAAATGATGCTTGGAAACAACGAAATGCTGAGGTTTGGCGGGCAATGGAAGATATGCTAGCTGCTGGCAAGGTTCGAGCTATTGGTATTAGCAATTTTCTGCCTCATCATTTGGAAGCCCTCCTTGAAACAGCTCGGGTCATTCCGTCTGTGAACCAAATTCGTCTAGCACCTGGGGTTTACCAAAGCGAAGCCATTGCAGCGAGTCGCAAGCATGGCATTTTATTAGAGGCTTGGGGACCTTTTGGCCAAGGAGAATTGTTCCAAAATGAACAAGTAAAAGAAATGGCTACTAAATATGGAAAGACCGTTGCTCAACTAGCCCTGGCTTGGAGTTTGCAAGAAGGTTTCCTTCCATTGCCCAAATCGGTTACGCCTGAGCGGATTGCGAGTAATTTAAATTGCTTTGATTTTGAATTGACGGCAGATGATGTGGAACTCCTTCGCCATCTTCCGGTTGAAGCAGGTGCACCAGATCCAGACACCAAAGATTTTTAAAAGAGAATTTCTATTCATTAATGAAAACCGAGGACAGTTTCGTTCTCGGTTTTTAAAATCCTTTCAACGATTAAATAATTTTAAATTTCCAACGAAAACAGATGTTCTATAATACTTTCCTATACTAATTTATATTTTTCCGAACGAAAATAAATTAATAGTTAGTAACATTCGTGAATATTACATTTGTGTTACAATTTGTTTTTTGAATGAATTTTCAGATAATTTTGCGTTATAATAGTTACTATTAAAATAAAAGGGGAGTTTCTATGAATAGACAAGAACGTTTTTCATTAAGAAAATACAAATTTGGTGTAGCCTCAGTTTTATTAGGGGCTGTTTTGGTATTTGGATCTGCACAAGCGAGTGCTGAAGAACAAGCGGCTAACCAAACGAGTGCTGGAACACAGCTTGTAGCCACTGCTCAACAGGCATCTGCTGAAGAAGAGCATTCACAAGCAACAGAAGCAAATACAGCAGTTGCTAGTGAGAAAGTAGAAGTTGCAAAAGAAGCAACAGTTGCTGAAAAGACAACGAATGCAACAGAAGCAACTCATGTTGAAAAAACAGAAGCTCCGAAAGAAGCAGCTACTGTTCCAGAAACAAAACCGGAAGTAGCAGAAAAACCTGTAGAAAAAGCAGCAGAAGTGGCTACTGCGACAAGTTCAGAAACAACGAATCGCCATGAGGCAGCTGAAAAACCTCAAAGCATCGAAAGTGACGAAATTATTACTGTTCCCCAAACCTGGAAGCAAGGTTATAAAGGGGAAGGGATGGTTGTCGCCGTCATCGACTCTGGTTTGGATGTGAACCACGAGGTTCTTCGGATTACCGATCCTTCAAAAGCTAAGTTTAAAAACCAAGAAGAAATCGAAGCTGCTAAGAAAGCGGCAGGAATTGATTATGGTAAATGGTACAACGACAAGGTTGTCTACGCTTATGACTACTTTGATGGTACCGACAATATCAAAGAGGCCGAAAGAGATTCTCATGGGATGCACGTTACAGGGATTGCAACAGGGAATCCTGATAAAGAAGCAGGAAACGGTGAAAAGATCTATGGTGTAGCACCAGAAGCGCAAGTTATGTTTATGCGTGTCTTTTCAGATCGTCAAAAAACAACGGGTTCTGCCCTTTATGTAAAAGCAATTGATGATGCTGTAGCTCTTGGTGCCGATACCATCAATATGAGTCTTGGATCTTCTACTGGTTCTACGGTCAACGCAGGTTCAGATATCATTGATGCTATCAAACGGGCGCGTGCTAAAGGTGTATCTGTCCTAATCTCTGCAGGAAATAGCAATACTTTTGGGAATGGTTATTCAAGACCAGCTGCAGAAAATCCAGATTACGGCTTGGTCGGAAACCCATCAACGGTAGAGGACTCTATTTCTGTTGCTTCAATCAATAATAAAATCATTACCACAGAGGTTTTTGAAGTCAAAGGTTTGGAGGGTAATGCAGAAGTAGATAACGGGAAGTTTGACTACAGTAAATCTGCTGCAGATGCTGATTTTGAAAAAGGCAAAGAGTACGAATATGTATCAGTTGGTCTTGGAAAAGAAGATGATTTCAAAGATCTGGATCTTACCGGTAAATTAGCCTTAATCCAACGCGGGGAAATTCCATTCTCAGAAAAGATTGCCAATGCCTTCCATCATGGTGCAGCAGGAGCTTTGGTCTACAATAATGTAGAAGGATCGAATCTTGGAATGGCAATTGATGAAGATGCTAAGAAAATTCCATCTGTCTTCATTTCAAAACGCTATGGGGAAGCTCTTAAAGCTGGATCTTACAAAGTTGTCTTTAACAATACCATGGCTAACCGTCCATCTCCAGAAGCAGACCAATTGTCTGATTTCTCAAGCTGGGGTGTGACAACAGATGGTCAGTTGAAACCAGATGTCACAGCACCTGGTGGGAATATCTTCTCTTCTTTAAATGACAATACCTATGGGGATATGAGTGGTACTAGTATGGCCTCACCTCACGTAGCAGGTGTTGCAGCCTTGGTTAAAGAATACCTTGTGAAGCATCACCCAGAATTAACTCCAGAACAAGTTTCTGAAACAGTGAAAGCATTGATCATGTCTACGGCTAAACCGCATGTTAACAAAGAAACGGGTGTCTATACTTCTCCACGCCAACAAGGAGCAGGGCTGACCATCTAAAAAGGGAGCAGGGGTTGTCGATACGGCAGCTGCCGTTTCAACTGACTTGTATGTGACTGGTGAAAACAACTACCCAAGTGTCACTCTTGGTAATGTTGGAGATAGCTTTACATTTGATGTGACGGTTCACAATATTTCAGATACCGATCGTACCTTGAAAATGTTGGTCAATACTGACACAGATGAAGTGAAAGATGGTAAATTTACCCTCCGTCCACGTAAATTAACTGAAACTGCCTGGCCTGAAGTAACGGTGAAAGCTCATAGTTCTGAAACAGTTACGGTGAAAGTTGACACAAGTAAATTCACAGAAGAATTGAGCAAAGAAATGCCAAACGGCTATTTCCTTGAAGGATTTGTTCGCTTTGTTGATCCGGCTGATGATGGAGATGTGGTCAGCTTGCCATTTATGGGCTTCAAGGGAGAATTCCAAAACCTTCCCGCTGTTGAAAAGCCAGTCTATGATTTGGTTCGCGAAGGAAAAGATGGATTCTACTACCATATTCCAAAAGATTTGAATATCTCTTCTAGTGCGAATGTTTCTGCGCTCGTCACTCAGCAAAATGACTTCCTTCTCACTCAAGGAAAACGAGATGGTCGTCGGATTACAGTCCTTGGTATTGACGAAAATACAGAAGGAACTCACACCCTTCAACTAGATGAAAACGGAAATGTTCGCATTGCCATTTCGCCAAATGAAGATGGAAATAAAGATTTCGTCGAATACAAGACAGTTGCCCTTAGAAACATTGAAAACCTTCGTGCAAGTGTCTACGCAGCAAGTGATACGGAACATCAACATCCAATTTGGGAAGGAACGCCATCTGACCATCGTAAGAACTTCTTCAACGGTGACCAAAAGAACCCACGCAGCTACACATTAGATAATACTGTCTGGTCTGGTAGCGATGCTAATGGAAATGCGGTAGCAGATGGTCTATATGATTATGTCATCCGTTACACCCCAATGGTTCCTGGAGCTGAGGAGCAATCAACGACCTTCAAGGTTCGGGTTGATACTCAAAAACCAGTGATTACATCTGGCTATATTCGCTTTAAAGACGGAGCACAACAGTTTGTTGCACGCAAAGCCAAAGATGTTGGCGAAGGTGGTATCTTAACTGAAAAACTCGTTTACGTGACTCCATTTGATGATCAGGGGACAATGGTCCAAACCAGTGAAGATAAGAATGGTACACGTGCGCTTGAAAATTACCATGTGATCAAAGCCAATGCAGATGGTAGCTTCGATCTTCCTGAAAACATCGATAAGAAGAATATCTACTACTATGTAGAAGACTTTGCGGGGAACGTAGATTATGTTTCACTAGCTGATTTAGTTCGGGATCAAAATAGTGGTCGGGTTCAAATCGCAGTTCGTGACGCTAAAACGAACAAAGCTTTGGATACTATGTATGTTTACCGAATCAAAGATAGCAATGGTCAATATGTATCAGTTGACAAGACAAAAGATATTAACCTCTTGAACTTTGGTCATTACACTGCAGAAATCTTTACTTATGATCGTACAGAAGTGAAATTTGTCAGCAGCTTGACGCAAGAATTTGATTTAACAGAAGATAATAGTTTCCAAACGATTGCTTTTCTTGCCAATACTTTAGAATATGCACCAGTTAGCATCAGCTTTGATCAACCGGTTTCAAAAGCAGCTACGATCGTATTAAAAGGGGCAGATGGTGAAAACTTTGTCTTACCTGCTGAAAAATATGGTAAAAATGGCTTTGGTAAATCTGTAGCAACTGGTCAATATACCTTGGTTGCAACTCTTCCTACAGGCTATGAACTAGCTGAGGAAGCACCAGTGATTTCAGTTGTCGCAGGGCGCAACAACAATTACCGTATTGGAGTGATCTCAAAAGTGGATCTCTTAGCTGCTTTGAACAACCAAGCAGATATTACAAAGACAGCGCAATACTTCAATGCCAGTGCGGATAAGAAGGAAGCCTATGATCAAGCCTTGCAAGCGGCCCAAGCAGCCTTGACCAACAAGGTTAGTCAAGAGCAAGTCAACCAAGCTCTAGCTAGTCTTGAAGCTGCCAGCCAAGCTTTGGATGGGAAAGATTCAAACGTTGCGGCCTTGAAAGAAGCGATGCAGGCTTACGATGCTACGACAAAAACTGGTCGTTATGCCAATGCCAAAGAAAAAGTACGTCGCGACTACGATCGTGCTTTCCAAACAGTAGCCTTGCTTGCAGTTGATCCAACTGTGAAACAAGAACAAATCAATCAAGCACTTGCTGAGCTTAGCCGTGCAGAAGGAAAATTAAACGGGAAAGCAACTGATTTTTCAAGCCTTGAAAAATACATCAAGGAAGAATTGAAGTTCCAAGAAAAGAATGCTAAATTCATCTATGCTGGAAATGAAGAAAAAGAAGCTTACCTAGTAGCCTTCAAGGATGCACAAACCATCCTTTCAAATCCAGGAGCAAGCCAACAAGATGTGAAAGATGCTTTGACAGCCTTGAAGAATGCCAAGAAAAAACTTCATGGTAAAAAACCAAAAGCTGCGAGACGTCCATAAGAAAAACAACCTTGTTTGTTAGCCTAAAATCTGTATGAAACGATTGTTTCATGCGGATTTTAATTTACAAGTCACTAAAAATCTGTTATAATACTAGTCAAGAAAGAAGGGCTTACGGCGTTTTTCTAGCGAGCTTGGGATAGTGAGAGCCAAGTAGAGCAAAGTAAGCAAGTGGCGCTTTCTCTCAGTAAAAAGCTGAGTAAAGTAAAATAAAATGAAGTAATAAATTAGGGTGGAACCGCGTTTCTGACGCCCCTAGGTCATAGACTTAGGAGCAGAGACACGGTTCTTTTTGTATCCTAAGTCACAAGAAACTTTATGAATAAGGAGTAAAGCATGTCTAAAAAATTGACTTTCCACTGCGTCAGTGGCAGAGATCTCCTTACAGTCGGACTGCCACACGCTCAGCACTAGGGTGCCTGAGCTAGACGCAGTACTAACTCGTCTTGCTTCGTGTAATCGACGGGGCAGACTCGTGTCGCAAGAAATCATTTAAATCAAGGAGTATTTAATGTCTAAGAAATTAACCTTTCAAGAAATTATTTTGACTTTGCAACAATACTGGAATGACCAGGGTTGTATGCTGATGCAGGCTTATGATAATGAAAAAGGTGCGGGAACCATGAGTCCTTACACCTTCCTTCGTGCCATTGGTCCTGAGCCATGGAATGCGGCTTATGTAGAGCCATCACGTCGTCCAGCGGACGGTCGTTACGGAGAAAACCCAAACCGTCTTTACCAACACCACCAATTCCAAGTGGTCATGAAACCATCACCATCAAACATCCAAGAGCTCTACCTTGAATCATTGGAAAAATTGGGGATCAATCCTTTGGAACACGATATCCGTTTCGTTGAAGATAACTGGGAAAACCCATCAACTGGTTCAGCTGGTCTAGGTTGGGAAGTTTGGCTTGACGGTATGGAAATCACTCAGTTCACCTACTTCCAACAAGTTGGTGGATTGGCAACTGGTCCGGTAACTTCTGAGGTCACTTACGGATTGGAACGTTTGGCTTCTTACATCCAAGAAGTCGATTCTGTTTACGATATTGAGTGGGCTCCAGGCGTTAAATACGGAGAAATCTTCCTTCAACCAGAATATGAACACTCAAAATACAGTTTTGAAGTTTCTGACCAAGATATGCTTCTTGAAAACTTCGAAAAATTTGAAAAAGAAGCAGGACGTGCTTTGGAATTGGGTCTTGTTCACCCCGCCTATGACTACGTTTTGAAATGTTCACACACCTTCAACTTGCTTGATGCTCGTGGAGCTGTATCCGTTACAGAACGTGCCGGCTACATTGCCCGCATCCGTAACTTGGCCCGTGTCGTAGCCAAAACCTTCGTCGCAGAACGCAAGAAACTCGGTTACCCACTTCTTGACGAAGCCACACGCGCCAAACTCCTAGCAGAAGAGGAAGAATAAAGAGAGCGTATTAGATGGGATTGGCTGATCGAGCAATCCTACAGAACCAGTTGCCGCAGTGATAAAGGTATCGTTAGAGAAACTAACGATACCAGGCAAAATTGGAGACCTTAGGCTCCAATTTTAGCAATGAAACGACGAAGTCGGTTGCTTGCGTGCCAATCACATAAGGCAAACTGGAAAAAAGATATTTTTCGGAGAAAAAACATGACAAAAAACTTATTAGTAGAACTTGGACTTGAAGAGTTGCCAGCCTACGTTGTCACACCAAGTGAAAAACAACTGGGTGAGAAAATGGCAGCCTTCTTGGATGACAACCGTCTTTCATACGAAAGCATTCAAACCTTCTCAACGCCACGCCGTTTGGCTGTCCGTGTGATTGGTTTGGCGGATCAACAAACAGATTTGACCGAAGATTTTAAAGGACCTTCTAAGAAAATCGCCTTGGATGCAGAAGGTAACTTCTCAAAAGCGGCCCAAGGATTTGTCCGCGGGAAAGGCTTGACAGTAGATGATATCGAATTTCGTGAAGTCAAAGGGGAAGAGTACGTTTATGTTACGAAGCACGAAGCTGGAAAACCAGCTAAAGAAGTCTTGGCTGGCCTTCCAGAGGTGCTTGCTTCATTGACCTTCCCTGTTAGCATGCACTGGGCTAACAACACCTTTGAATACATTCGCCCAGTTCACACCTTGATCGTTCTTTTGGGCGACGAAGCACTCGACCTTGATTTCTTGGATATTAAGTCGGGTCGTGTGAGTCGTGGGCACCGTTTCCTTGGACATGAAGTAGAAATTACCAATGCGGATTCGTATGAAGAAGACCTTCGCACGGTTTACGTGATTGCGGATAGCAAAGAACGTGAAAACATGATTCGTGAGCAAATTAAGGCTATCGAAGCAGAACAAGGTGTTCAAGTTCAAATCGAAGAAGGACTTTTGAACGAAGTCTTGAACTTGGTCGAATATCCAACTGCCTTTATGGGAAGTTTTGACACTAAATATTTGGATGTTCCAGAAGAAGTTTTGGTGACCTCAATGGAAACGCACCAACGTTACTTTGTTGTACGTGACCTTGATGGTAAGCTGAAACCAAACTTCATCTCCGTCCGTAATGGGAACGCTGAGCACTTGGAAAATGTTATCCGAGGAAATGAAAAAGTCTTGGTGGCACGTCTTGAAGATGGTGAATTTTTCTGGCGTGAAGACCAAAAACTTAAGATTGAAGACCTCGTTGCTAAATTGGCGAACGTGACCTTCCATGAAAAAATTGGTTCTCTTTCAGAACACATGGCGCGTGCGGGTGTTATTGCAGCGTCACTAGCTGAGCAAGCTGGTTTGACTGCAGAAGAAACGGCAGCCGTCGCTCGTGCAGCTGAAATCTACAAATTTGACCTCTTGACGGGTATGGTCGGTGAGTTTGATGAATTGCAAGGAATCATGGGTGAAAAATACGCCCTTCTCGCTGGTGAAGATGCTGCGGTTGCGAGAGCTATCCGTGAGCACTACCTTCCTGATTCAGCAGACGGAGCCCTTCCAGAGACTAAGGTTGGTGCCATTCTTGCCCTTGCAGATAAATTGGATACCCTTCTTTCCTTCTTCTCAGTTGGCTTGATTCCATCAGGTTCCAATGACCCTTATGCACTTCGTCGTGCAACACAAGGGATTGTTCGTATCTTGGATGCCTTTGGTTGGCACATCCCTATGGATGAGTTGATTGACAGCCTTTACGGACTTTCATTTGATAGCCTTTCCTATGACAATCAAGCAGAAGTGCTCAACTTCATCAAGGCGCGTGTGGACAAGATGATGGGACGCACACCAAAAGATATCAAAGACGCTGTTCTTGCTGGTTCAAACTTTGTCGTGGCTGATATGCTGGAAGCAGCTGAAGCTCTTTCAGAAGCTGCGAAGACCGATGGTTACAAGGCAGCTGTTGAATCCCTCTCACGTGCTTTCAACTTGGCAGAAAAAGCAGAGGCTTCAGTAGCAGTCGACGCTAGTCTCTTTGAAAATGATCAAGAAAAAGCCCTTGCTAAAGCGATTGAAGAGCTTGAATTGACCGGTTCAGCTAGCGACAAATTGGCTCAACTCTTTGCTCTGAGCCCAGTCATTGATGCTTTCTTTGACAATACCATGGTGATGGCAGAAGATGAGGCTGTTAAAAACAACCGTTTGGCCCTTCTTGCAGGTCTTGTAGCGAAAGCTAATAATGTTGCAGCCTTCAACCAATTGAACACAAAATAAGTACCTGATGACAGGTAGAAAGTAGGTTTTATTATGACACCTGAAAAAATCGCTCGTATCAATGAGCTTGCTAAAAAGAAAAAAACAGAAGGTTTGACTCCTGAAGAAGCAGTGGAACAAGCAAAACTTCGTGAAGAATACATTGAAGGTTATCGTCGTTCGGTTCGTCACCACATCGAAGGGATCAAAATTGTGGATGAAGAAGGTAACGATGTAACACCTGAGAAGCTACGCCAAGTGCAACGGGAAAAAGGTTTGCATGGCCGTAGCCTCGATGACCCTAATTCATAAGTAAAAGAGTGCTGGAAGAGACTCCAGCACTCTTTTGTATCTTTAAAATTCAGAATATTCTGGACCAGATTGACCAATTTTTAAAAACATGGTATAGTAGATTGTGTGAAAATTTGAAGTATACTTTTCTGAAAATGTACAGAAAAAGAATTGGAGTAATCATATGTCAAAAAAACATCATCCTAGTCAAGAAACCGAAAATGGGATGGTTCGTGGTCTGCAAAATCGGCATGTTCAGCTGATCGCTATTGCAGGAACCATCGGGACAGGACTCTTTCTTGGAGCCGGTCGTTCCCTTTCTTTGACAGGTCCCTCTATTATTTTAGTCTATATGCTGACTGGCGCCTTCATGTACTTGATGATGCGGGCGATCGGAGAAATGCTCTATATGGACCCTGATCAACACACCTTTATCAACTTTATCACCAAGTATCTAGGAAAAGGTTGGGGTTATTTTTCAGGATGGTCCTATTGGGTCTCCTTGGTATTTTTGGGAATGGCAGAGATCACCGCTGTTTCCAACTATGTCCAGCTTTGGTTTCCAAATTGGCCAGCCTGGCAGATTCAAATTATCTTTTTAGCGCTTTTAAGTTGTGTAAACTTGATCGCTGTGAAGGTTTTTGGAGAGGTTGAATTCTGGTTTGGAATGATCAAGATTGTCACTATTTTAGCCCTGATCGCAACAGGGATCTTTATGGTGACGACGAATTTTGAAACACCAGCTGGACACGCTAGCTTAACCAATATTACCAGTGGTTTTCAAATGTTTCCAAATGGTTGGGTCAAGTTCGTCATGGCCTTCCAAATGGTCTTCTTTGCTTATCAAGCGATCGAGTTTGTTGGAATTACTACTTCTGAAACAGCTAATCCCCGCCAAGTATTGCCAAAAGCCATTAAAGAAATTCCAATCCGAATTGTAATCTTTTATGTAGGGGCTTTGTTGGCGATTATGGCTATTTTCCCTTGGCAACAGCTTCCCGTCAATAAATCACCATTTGTAACGGTCTTTCAGATGGTTGGAATCAAGTGGGCAGCAGGATTGATTAATTTTGTTGTACTGACAGCTGCTGCATCTTCCTTGAATTCCACCCTCTATTCAACAGGGCGTCACTTGTACCAGATTGCAAAAGAAACACCAAACAGCAAAGTGATGAATCGTTTGAAACTGAATAGCTTATCTCGTATGGGGATTCCAAGTCGCGCGATTATTTTTTCTGCGATTGTGGTTGCTGTTTCTGCCTTTATCAATGTCTTGCCAGGTGTCTCAGATGCCTTTGCCTTGATTACGGCCTCTTCTTCTGGTGTCTACATTGCTATTTACATTTTGACCATGCTTGCCCATCTTAAGTACCGTAAATCGAAAGAATTTATGCCAGATGGTTTTGTCATGCCAGCCTATAAAGTGTTGAATCCATTGACCATTGTTTTCTTCCTCTTTGTATTCGTTTGTCTCTTCTTGCAAGAATCAACATACATTGGAGCGATTGGAGCAACCATCTGGATCATTCTTTTTGGGATTTACAGCAATTGGAAACATAGTAAATAAACCGCAAAACTCACCCTTAGGTGAGTTTTTATTTCAGAGCTAGTTTGCTTTTTTTAAGAAATTTCTTGGAGTGATTAAAAGAAAAACAGAGATGGAAGAAATTATTTTTCTTCCATCTCTGTTTTTTGTCCTTGAATGGCTTTTTTGAACCACCAAAGTGAACCGACTAGGATCAGGGCAGCAAGCCAAAAAATCCAAGCCTCAATAGTGGTTAGAAAAAAGTAGAGAGCGATAGCATCGACCAATAAAAGTGGGATGAGAATCTGTTTTCTTATTTTCATAAGAATATTGTATCATAAATTCTAGAGGAAACAAATGAAATCAAGCCTTTCTAAGTATTTTGTAGGATCTGAAAAGGTCCGATAGGGTTAGTTAGTGAATTTTCTTTCAGGAGTGCATCTTGGTCCCATTTGTGGTAAAATAGTAAAGATATGAGTAAAGAATTTCATCATGTAACGGTTTTGCTTCATGAAACGATCGATATGCTGGATGTTAAGCCAGATGGTATCTATGTAGACGCCACATTGGGTGGGGCAGGCCACAGCGAATATTTGTTAACAAAATTAAATGAATCGGGCCATCTTTATGCCTTTGACCAAGATCAGCATGCAATTGAGAATGCTAAGATTCGTTTAGCTCCATTCATCGAGAAAGGCATGGTGACCTTCATTAAGGATAACTTTCGTCATTTGAAGGAACGTCTAAACGAATTGGGTGTGACTGAAATTGATGGAATCTGTTATGACCTAGGTGTCTCTAGTCCTCAGTTAGATGAACGGGAACGCGGATTTTCTTACAAGAAAGATGCGCCGTTAGACATGCGGATGAATCAAGAAGCTTCCTTGACAGCCTATGAAGTCGTTAATAGCTACGATTACCATGATCTAGTCCGTATTTTTTTCAAATATGGAGAGGACAAATTTTCCAAGCAAATTGCGCGGAAAATTGAGCAAGCACGAGCAATTAAAACGTTTGAAACGACGACTGAATTAGCAGAGGTTATTAAATCTGCTAAACCAGCTAAGGAGCTCAAGAAAAAGGGCCATCCTGCTAAACAGATTTTCCAAGCCATTCGTATCGAAGTCAATGATGAACTGGGAGCTGCAGATGAATCAATTCAGCAAGCCATGGATTTGTTGGCCCTCGATGGTCGTATTTCTGTGATTACCTTTCATTCGTTAGAGGATCGATTGACCAAACAATTGTTTAAAGAAGCTTCGACAGTTGAGGTTCCAAAGGGGCTTCCCTTTATTCCAGATGATTTGAAACCAAAGATGGAGTTGGTCAACCGGAAACCTATTTTGCCAAGTGAAGAAGAGCTTGAGGAAAATAATCGATCTCATTCAGCAAAATTACGGGTTGCTCGAAAAATACACAAGTAAGAGGAATTGATATGGCAGCAAGAAATGAGAGAACAAGAACACAGGTACTACAAGACCGCTTTCGCCGTTTCTCTAGAGTAGAAAAGGCTTTTTATGGGTCGATTGTCCTAACAGCTGTTATTTTAGCCATTAGTATCGTCTTTATGCAGACACGGATTTTACAAGTTCAAAGTGAATTGACTGATTTGAATACGGAACTAGAAGCCAAAAAGACGGAATTGGCAGATGTTCGTCAAGAGGTCAATGAATTAACACGTTATGACCGCTTATCACAGTTGGCTAGCTCCCAAGGAATGAAGCTGCAAAAAGAAAATCGAAAAACAGTGAGTGCAAGTAGTGATGAATAAATTCAAAAAATTTTTGATCGGGTATTCGATAAAGAAACGTCGCTTGCCGGATCAGAATCGAAAACAAGTTGGGAAAAATCTCAGTGTACTGGCGATTTTCCTCTTTTTTCTCTTTCTGATTAATTTTGCAATGATCATTGGGACTGACAAAAAATTTGGTGTGACCTTATCGGATCAAGCCAAAAAAGTCCATGAGCAGACGGTCATTGTTCCTGCAAAACGTGGAACGATCTACGACCGAAATGGAGCAGTAATTGCTGAAGATGCGACGACCTATAACGTTTATGCTATTATTGATAAAAAGTACAAATCAGCAACTGGGAAAATCCTCTATGTAGAAGAGAGCCAATTTAAAAAAGTAGCAGAAATCTTTAAGCAGTACTTAGGGATGGATGAGGATTACGTCATTCAACAGTTGTCGCAAAAGAAATTGAAACAAGTTTCTTTTGGCTCGAACGGAAACGGCATAACTTATAGTAATATGACAGCCATCCGTGAGGCCATGGAAGCGGCGAAGATTGAAGGGGTTGCTTTTACAACCAGTCCAAATCGAAGCTATAAAAATGGAGTTTTTGCTTCTCAATTTATAGGTCAGGCCTCTCTTCAAGAAGATAAAGAGGGGAATAAAACCCTGAAGGGACAATCAGGGATGGAGAAATCCCTCGATCGTATTCTCACTGGACAAAATGGGGTTATCACCTATGATAAAGACCGAAACGGCAATATCGTTCCTGGTTCAGATAAGGTTTCTGTCAAAACAGAAGATGGAAAAGATGTCTATACGACCATTTCAGCAGAATTACAAACCTACCTTGAGACGCGAATGGATGTTTTCCAAGAAAAAGTAAAAGGAAAGTATGTTAGTGCGACTCTTGTGAGTGCAAAAACTGGAGAAATCCTGGCGACAACGCAACGTCCATCCTATAATGCGGATACCAAACAAGGGTTGGATCTGAAAAACTTGAAAACCTGGAATACCATCCTTTATCAAGATCAATATGAACCGGGTTCAACGATGAAGGTCATGTTATTAGCTTCGGCGATTGATCATGGAACCTTCCCAGCCTATAATGAAGGATACTACAGTAACGAACTACAAGTAAAAGATGCGACGATCCGTGACTGGGATGTCAATATGGGCTTGTCAGAAGGTCGCTATATGAATATTGCTCAAGGTTTTGCCTATTCAAGTAACATTGGGATGACCAAGCTTGAACAGAAGATGGGCAATAATGTCTGGATGAATTACCTCACACTCTTTAAGTTCGGACTTCCTACACGTTTTGGAATGGGAGACGAAGGTTTTGGAGGGCTACCAGGTGATAACTATGTCACTCAAGCCATGTCTTCCTTCGGTCAAGGGATTTCGGTGACCCAAACGCAGATGTTGCGTGCATTTTCTGCCATTGCAAATGATGGGGAAATGTTGGAGCCGAAGTTTATTAGTGCTATTTACGATAAAAAATCAGACACAGCCCGCAAATCAAAAAAAGAAGTTGTTGGAAAACCAGTTTCAGGATCAGCTGCGCAACAGACACGGAACTATATGATCACCGTCGGAACAGATCCAGAGTATGGAACCTTGTACAGCGATGGACCCATCATTCAGGTACCAGGTCAAAACGTTGCAGTGAAATCAGGAACTGCCCAGATGGCGACAGATCAAGGATACTTGCAAGGAGAAAATGATTATATCAACTCGGTTGTAGCCATGACACCTGCAGAAGATCCTGAATTCATCATGTATGTGACGGTCCAACAACCAGAGGTGAAATTCTCAGCCACTAGCTGGGAAGAGCTGGTCAATCCTATTTTGGAAGATGCAGTTGCTTTAAAAGACGAATTGCATTTGACATCAGAGGCGCCAACGTTGGATGATGTGACCAAAGAAACGACCTACAAAATCCCTTCTGTGGAAACTCTCTCTAAAGAGTTGAATCTGAAACAAAATCTAAGCCCAGGTGCTTATTCAGAGGAATTGCGTCGCAATTTGGTGCAACCAATTGTACTAGGGACCGGTAAAAATATCCGCAAGATGTCTGTGGATGTGGGCTCTAAAGTCAAAGCCAATCAACAAGTATTGTTATTGACAGAAGACTTTGATGTTGTTCCAGATATGTATGGGTGGACCAAGAAAAATGCAGATATCTTTGGAGAATGGACTGGAATTGAAATTACCTATAAAGGTAGTGGAAAGAAAGTAACCAAACAAACTGTCAAAATGAACACCTCGCTCAATAAAACTAAAAAGATTACGTTAACATTAGGAGACTAAGATGTATATTGCTACGATCCTTGTATCGTTTCTATTAACAGTGGCTGCTATTCCAGCCTTTATTCGATTTTACCATCGTGCTCATATTTCCGGGCAACAAATGCACGAAGATGTGAAACAACACAAAGCGAAAGCTGGCACTCCGACAATGGGTGGAGTTGTATTTCTCATTACAGCCGTTCTAGTTAGTTTTGTCGTTACCGTATTGACTGGAAATTTCACGCGCCCTGTTCAACTTATTCTATTTATCTTGATTCTATATGGAATTGTTGGATTTTTGGATGACTTTTTAAAAGTTTTTCGTAAGATTAATGAAGGTCTCAATCCAAAACAAAAATTGGCCCTTCAACTTGTTGGTGGAATCATCTTCTATATTTTTTCTGAACGCCACGGTGCAGGAAGCCTTTTAAATGTCTTTGGTTACGATCTTTACTTGGGCCATTTCTACATTCTCTTTGCTTTATTTTGGTTGGTTGGTTTTTCAAACGCGGTCAATTTGACAGATGGGATTGATGGATTAGCCAGCATCTCCGTTGCTATTAGCCTGAGTGCTTATTCCTTTATTGCCTATATGCAAGGAAAATGGGACATTCTCTTTGTGACTTTGAGTATGATTGGGGCCTTGCTTGGATTTTTTGTCTTCAACCACAAGCCAGCTAAAATCTTTATGGGAGATGTCGGTAGTCTAGCTCTTGGAGGGATGCTTGCAGCCTTGTCAATGGCTCTGCATGTCGAGTGGACGCTGCTCCTGATTGGTCTGGTCTATGTCATTGAAACAGGTTCTGTGATGCTACAAGTGACCTATTTCAAATGGACCAAGAAACGCTACGGAGAAGGACGTCGGATTTTCCGAATGACTCCTTTCCACCATCATTTAGAACTGGGTGGTCTTTCTGGAGATGGCCAAAACTGGTCAGAATGGAAAGTGGATGCCTTTATGTGGTCCATTGCCTTGGTAACAAGTGTCGTGACTCTAGTCCTTCTCTACCTATAAAACGACGGTGGGCTTTCCCATCGTTTTTTTACTGACTCAGAGAGACTTCGCTGGTTAGGAAAAATGACTCATAAGAGAGGCAAGAAGACAGCTTTTCTGATATAATAATAGAGATCATGAAAGGAACTGAGAAAATGAAATTTACAGAGTTTAATTTTAAGCCCTATATTCAAGAGGCACTGAAAGAAATCAATTTTAGAGAAGCAACCGAAGTACAGGAAAAACTAATTCCGATTGTCCTAGATGGAAATGATTTGGTAGGAGAGTCAAAGACTGGTTCTGGGAAAACCCATACGTTCCTCTTGCCGATTTTTCAAACGTTAAATGAAGACAGTGAGCAAGTTGAAGCGGTCATCACGGCTCCTAGTCGGGAGTTGGCGACGCAAATTTACCAAGCTGCTCGTCAAATCGCTAGTCATTCTGACAAAGAGATTCGGATTGTAAATTATGTTGGAGGAACGGATAAAAACCGTCAGATTGAAAAATTGCAGGTCAAACAACCACATATCGTGATTGGAACTCCAGGCCGGATCTATGATCTGGTTGCATCTGGTGATCTGGCTATTCATAAGGCCCATACTTTTGTGGTAGATGAGGCAGATATGACACTGGACATGGGATTCTTGTCAACCGTGGATAAGATTGCTTCAAGACTTCCGCAACAACTGCAATTTTTAGTTTTTTCAGCCACCATTCCGCAAAAATTGCAGCCTTTCTTGAAAAAATATCTCTCAAATCCAGTCATGGAGCAAATTAAGACCAAGACGGTGATTTCAGATACCATCGATAACTGGCTGGTTTCGACCAAGGGTCGAGATAAAAATGAGCAAATTTACCAATTGACCAAGACCTTGCAACCTTATTTGGCCATGATTTTCGTCAATACAAAAACGAGAGCAGATGATCTCCATGCCTATTTAGTGGCTCAGGGATTGAAAGTGGCGAAGATTCACGGAGATATCCCACCACGTGAACGGAAACGGATCATGAATCAGGTTAAAAATCTAGATTTTGAGTATATTGTGGCCACAGATTTAGCGGCTCGTGGAATTGATATCGAAGGGGTGAGTCATGTCATCAACGATGCTATTCCACAAGATCTTTCCTTCTTTGTTCACCGTGTTGGCCGGACAGGGCGCAATGGTCTACCAGGTGTCGCTATTACTCTTTATCAACCGAGTGATGATTCAGATATCCGTGAACTAGAAAAAATGGGAATTCGTTTCGTACCTAAAGTCTTGAAAAATGGGGTTATTGAAGATACTTATGATCGGGACAGACGGGCGAATCGTGAGAAAAAGCAAGAGAAACTCGACATCGAAATGATTGGTCTGGTGAAGAAGAAAAAGAAAAAAATCAAACCAGGCTACAAGAAAAAAATCAAATGGGCAGTTGATGAAAAGCGGAGAAAAGCTAAGCGAGCTGAAAACCGTGCGCGTGGTCGGGCCGAACGAAAGGCCAAACGTCAAACTTTCTAACCCCTTCTTTCAAATGTTCAGAAGAAAACATAGATTTTCTTTATGAACTCCATAAAGAAAAACTATTAGGAACTTGTCTAAAATTATGATAGACTAAATTTGAGTAGTCTATCATTTTTCTATTTCTGTAGCAATTTTTGGAATTCCGATAGTGAATGTGATAGAATGTTTATGTTCGAGAAAGGAAGTAACAAAAATGTTTACAACTAATCTTTTAACTGCCAACTGGTATGCTGACTTTTTAAAACACGTTCCAGATAGCAAGCTGTTTAGTTTGAGAGCCGTATTGGATGCATTTCCGGCTGTCATAGGGAAATTGCCTGTGACGATTTTATTAGCCCTAGGAGGCGCATTTTTTGGGATTATTTTTGCCATGATTTTTGCTCTGGTCAAAATTAATCGTGTACGAATTCTTTACCCGATTCAAGCTGTTTTTGTCAGTTTTTTACGGGGGACTCCTTTGTTGGTTCAGTTGATGTTGACCTATTATGGGATTCCTCTTATTTTAAAAGCGATCAATCAGTCTTATGGAACAGCTTTTAATATTAATGCCATTCCAGCTGAGTTATTTGCAATTGTAGCTCTTGCCTTTAATGAGGCAGCTTATGCGAGTGAGACCATCCGGGCAGCCATTTTATCGGTTGATCCTGGTGAAATTGAGGCAGCGCGTAGTCTTGGAATGACCAACCGTCAAGTTTATCGCCGGATTATTATTCCCAATGCAGCAGTCGTTGCAACTCCAACCTTAATCAATTCTCTCATTGGCTTGACCAAGGGGACCTCGCTAGCCTTTAGTGCCAGTGTAGTTGAAATTTTTGCTCAAGCACGGATTATTGGGGGGAGCGATTTGAAGTACTTTGAACGCTTTATCACGGTATCGATTGTTTACTGGATTGTGAATATTCTCATTGAAATACTAGGCCGTCACATTGAACGTCGACTGGATATTGAGACTCCCGTAGCAATTGATTTACCAGATCAGGAGGTCCGGATCTAATGATTTATATTTCAGAATTATCAAAGACATTTTCAGGTCAAAAGGTTTTAAATAATCTAAGTTTGGAAATTCAAAAAGGGGAAGTCGTGGCCTTAATCGGGTCTTCGGGAGCTGGTAAATCAACCTTCTTACGCAGTTTAAACTATTTGGAAGCACCAGATAGCGGTAGAATTAAGATTGATGATTTCGAGGTTGATTTTGAGCACATTAGCCAAGATCAAATCTTAACCTTAAGAAGAAAATTGGCCATGGTGTTCCAACAGTTTAATTTGTTTGGTAGAAAAACAGCCCTTGAAAATGTGAAAGAAGGGCTCATTGTTGTGAAGGGCTTATCCGATCAAGAAGCAATGAAAATTGCTCGAGAAGAACTAGCAAAAGTCGGTTTATCGGATCGTGAAAATCATTATCCTCGTCACCTCTCAGGTGGACAAAAACAACGGGTGGCTTTGGCCCGTGCTTTGGCCATGAAACCAGAAGTTCTTTTGCTGGATGAACCGACTTCAGCCTTGGATCCAGAATTGGTTGGAGAAGTTGAAAAATCCATTGCCAATGCGGCAAAATCAGGACAAACCATGGTACTGGTCAGCCATGATATGTCTTTTGTAGCGCAAGTAGCAGATAAGGTCTTATTTTTGGATAAAGGACGGATTATTGAATCTGGAACACCAGAGGAAATCATGCAACATCCAAAAGAAGAACGGACAAAAGAATTCTTTGCTAGTTACAAACGGACCTATGTTTGATATAATAGAGAAGAGGTAAGACTCAGCTGGCGATGCTAGCTGGGTTTGTTTTCTGAAAATGTAAAAATATTTGGAGTCGTGATGTTAAATAAATTATTGTCCTTATATTTACAAAGTTTAGTGACGACAACGATTTTAGTTGGGATCGCTTCTTGTATTTGGATTGGCTACCGTGCCCTTAAGAAGAAAGATAAAACAGCCAAGCAACGTCAAGCCCATTTGTATGATATCCTCTTAATTGATATCATGACGATTCCTATTTTAACCTTTGCGGTCATAGGGATTTTGTTTATCTTTCAAGCACGATAATTGCAAAAAGGCCGTGATAGAATTATAATGGTTACAACGAAACAGAAAGAGGTTGAGTATGTTTGATACAGTGATTATTGGAGCAGGTCCTGCAGGGATGACTGCTGCCCTTTATGCAGCACGAAGCAATTTAAAAGTCGCATTGATTGAGAGAGGAATTCCAGGCGGTCAAATGAACAATACGTCTGACATTGAAAACTATCCTGGCTATGCGAATATTAGTGGCCCAGACTTGGCTGAAAAAATGTTTGAGCCTTTAGAAAATCTTGGTGTGGAACATTTGTTTGGTCAGGTAGAGCGCATCGAAGACCACGGAGCAACCAAAAAGATTGTCACAGATGATGGGGAATTTGAAGCTAAAACCGTTGTGATTGCCACAGGGTCTAACCACCGTTCATTGAATGTCCCTGGTGAAGAAGAGCTGAATAGTAGAGGGGTTTCCTACTGTGCTGTTTGTGATGGAGCTTTCTTTAGAGATGAGGATCTTCTAGTCGTTGGTGGTGGCGATTCTGCGGTAGAAGAAGCTGTCTTTTTGACTCAGTTTGCAAAAACAGTGACCATTGCCCATCGTCGTGATCAATTGCGTGCCCAAAAAGTTCTTCAAGATCGTGCCTTTGCCAATGATAAAATTCACTTTGCTTGGAATACGGTTGTTGAAGAAATTAAGGGTGAACAAAAAGTAACGTCTGTCCTTTTAAAAGATGTGAAGACAGGAGAGGTTAGAGAGCAAGCCTTCGGTGGTGTCTTTATCTATGTTGGTTTAGATCCTGTCAGTGATTTTGCGACAGAACTTGGTATTTTAGATGAAAATGGCTGGGTGATCACGGATGATCATATGAGAACCACAGTCCCAGGTGTTTTTGCAGTTGGCGATGTTCGTCAAAAAGATCTACGTCAAGTGACGACAGCCGTCGGAGACGGTGCGATTGCTGGCCAAGAAGTTTATAAATATATCACAGAAAACTTTTAATCCAAAAAAATCTGAGCTTCCTGTCTCAGATTTTTTTCATGCTTTCCTTTCAGTATTCAATAGAGCTGAAATGTGCTATAATGGTACTAATTTTATGGTAGGAATTCATAGAACAAATCTATAAAAAAGAGGTATTCATATGTATCCGGATGACAGTTTAACTTTGCATACTGATTTATACCAAATCAACATGATGCAAGTCTATTTTGATCAAGGTATCCACAATAAACATGCCGTATTTGAAGTCTATTTTCGTCAACAGCCTTTTAAAAACGGCTACGCAGTATTTGCTGGCTTAGAAAGAATTGTGAAATACTTGGAAAACTTGAGTTTTTCTGAGAGCGATATTGCCTATTTAGAGTCACTTGGTTATCATGGGGCCTTCTTGGAATATCTTCGTGATCTCAAGTTGGAATTGACGGTACGTTCTGCTCAAGAAGGAGATTTAGTCTTTGCCAATGAACCAATTGTTCAGGTAGAGGGTCCTCTGGCTCAGTGTCAATTGGTGGAAACAGCCCTTTTGAATATCGTCAACTTTCAAACCTTGATAGCAACAAAAGCTGCTCGTATTCGTTCAGTCATTGAAGATGAGCCTTTGATGGAATTTGGAACCCGTCGTGCGCAAGAAATGGATGCTGCCATTTGGGGCACTCGTGCGGCAGTCATCGGAGGGGCCAATGGGACTAGTAATGTTCGTGCAGGAAAACTCTTTGGAATTCCAGTTTTAGGAACCCATGCCCATTCTCTTGTACAGGTATATGGAAATGACTACCAAGCCTTTAAGGCTTATGCTGAAACCCATAAAGATTGTGTCTTCCTCGTCGATACTTATGATACCCTGCGTATTGGGGTCCCTGCTGCTATTCAGGTAGCGCGTGAAATGGGAGAGAAGATCAATTTCTTAGGCGTACGGATTGACTCAGGAGATATTGCCTATATTTCTAAAAAGGTTCGCCAGCAATTAGATGAGGCTGGGTTTACAAATGCTAAAATCTACGCTTCTAATGACTTGGATGAAAATACCATCCTCAACTTAAAAATGCAAAAAGCAAAAATTGATGTTTGGGGTGTAGGAACCAAGTTAATTACAGCTTACGATCAACCAGCGCTTGGAGCAGTATACAAAATTGTCTCTGTTGAAAACGAAGCAGGAGAGATGATCAATACCATCAAGCTTTCCAATAATGCGGAGAAAGTTTCTACTCCAGGTAAAAAGCAAGTCTGGCGGATTACGAGCCGTGAAAAAGGTAAGTCAGAAGGGGACTACATCACTTATGATGGAGTAGATGTTTCACAACTGACAGAACTTAAAATGTTCCATCCAACTTATACCTACATTAATAAAACAGTCCGAAACTTTGAGGCGATTCCTCTTTTATTGGATATTTTTAAAGAGGGTCAATTGGTTTATCAACTGCCAACATTATCAGAAATTCAAGAATATGCTCGTAAAAATTACGATCAATTATGGGATGAATACAAGCGCGTCCTCAATCCACAGCATTACCCAGTTGACTTGGCTAAAGATATTTGGCAGGATAAGATGGATCTGATCGAGGAAATGCGTAACAAGGCCAATGGAGAAGGAGAAGCAAAATGAGTTTGCAAGAAGAGATTATCCAACAATTGGGTGTCAAGCCAAGCATTGATCCTCAGGAAGAGATTCGCCGCTCGGTTGATTTCTTAAAAAGATATCTAAAAAAGCATCCCTTCTTGAAAACATTTGTATTAGGGATCTCAGGAGGACAAGATTCGACTCTTGCTGGACGATTAGCTCAATTAGCCATGGAAGAAATGCGCTCAGAAACAGGAGATGCCTCCTATCAATTTATTGCCGTTCGTCTTCCTTATGGGGTACAGGCAGATGAAGCAGATGCACAAAAAGCATTGGCCTTTATCCAGCCGGATGTTAGCCTGGTTGTGAATATCAAGGAGTCTGCTGACGAAATGGTACGAGCAGTAGAAGCGACTGGAACAGAGGTTTCTGATTTTAACAAAGGCAATATTAAGGCTCGCAGTCGCATGATTGCTCAGTATGCTCTAGCTGGAGCACGTAGCGGAGCGGTGATTGGGACGGATCATGCTGCAGAAAATATTACTGGTTTCTTCACAAAATTTGGAGATGGTGGTGCAGATATTTTACCCCTTTTCCGTTTGAACAAGCGCCAAGGAAAACAATTGCTTAAAGCCTTGGGAGCTGATCCTGCTCTTTATGAGAAAATCCCAACAGCAGATTTGGAAGAAGAAAAACCAGGAATAGCAGATGAAGTAGCACTGGGTGTCACCTATAATGAAATTGATGATTACCTAGAAGGCAAACAAGTGAGTCCAGAAGCTCAAGCCACTATTGAAAAATGGTGGTACAAAGGCCAACACAAACGCCACTTGCCAATCACAGTATTTGATCATTTTTGGGAGTAAAAAGGTCCAGTGGACCTTTTTAGCCCGAGTCTTAAAATAGGAGAACGAGGAAGGAATCGGTAACTCGTAGAGTTCGATTTCGTAGTCTTCTCACCATACAATATTGTGAAAAGCATCAAAAAGAAGGGCGGTTTCATCCGTCCTTTTCTTCTAGATTAAAGTAACCAACTTGCAACGTTCAAGTTGCATGAAAAAATGAAGGGAGACAATCTATGAATCATCTTGGAAGTCTTGTCATAGAGACAGAGCATTTATACTTGAGGCCTTTCGTTTTGGAGGATGCACCAGCGATGTTTGAAAATTGGGCTTCTGATCCTGAAACCCTGAACTATGTCACCTGGGATGCCCATGCATCTTCTGAGAGAACCAGAGAATCGATCAAAAGATGGATCGAACAGTATCTTAAACCAGATACTTATAAATGGGCGATCTGTTTGAAAACATCACCGGATCAGGTAATTGGAGATATTAGTGTGGTTTCTCAAGACCAGGAAAGTCAATCATGCGAGCTAGGTTATATCCTTGGCAAGAAATTCTGGGGGCAGGGATTCATGACAGAAGCGCTCACAGCTGTGTTAGATTTCTTATTGAACGAAGTCGGATTTAAAGAAATCAAAGCCACTTATGTCAGTTTAAATCCTGCTTCAGGGAAAGTCATGGAAAAGGCAGGAATGCAGTATGTAGAAACCATCCCTCATGCCATTCAACGCAAAGGATATTGTGGGGATAAAATCATCTATTCTATACAGAATCCCTCTCTATAGGGTGATTTTTACTTGAAGATTCTGCTCAAAGGATTATAATAGTAAATAACGAAAAAAGGAGATTGCTATGTCAGAATTAACGAAAGAATTTACAGACCAGCTCTATGCTAATTATGAAGCAAATGTGAAATATGCGGCTCTTGAAAATGCTGTTACCCACAATGGGATCCATGCATCGCTTGAAACGCGCAAGAGTGCAGTAGAAAATACACCAGTTTTTTCACTTGATTTGACCAAGGATAAGGTGACAAACCAAAAAGCATCTGGACGTTGTTGGATGTTTGCGGCTTTAAATACCTTCCGTCACAAGATGATTTCAAGCTTCCAATTGGAGGATTTTGAATTGTCTCAAGCACATACTTTCTTTTGGGATAAGTATGAAAAATCAAACTGGTTTTTGGAGCAAGTGATTGCTACAGCAGACCAAGAATTGACCAGCCGTAAGGTGGCTTTTCTCCTACAAACCCCACAACAAGATGGTGGTCAATGGGATATGGTGGTATCCCTCTTTGAGAAATACGGAGTGGTTCCAAAATCAGTTTATCCGGAATCGATTTCTTCAAGTAATAGCCGGGAATTGAACACCTACCTCAATAAACTCTTGCGTCAAGATGCGCAAATCTTGCGTGACTTGATTCACTCAGGCGCAGATAGTGAGGCAGTTGCGAGCAAGAAACAAGCGTTGTTGCAAGAAATCTTTAACTTCTTGGCTATGTCTTTAGGATTGCCTCCGCGTGAATTTGACTTTTCATACCGTGATAAGGACAACCAATTCCATACCGAAAGTGGCTTAACTCCACAAAGCTTCTACAAAAAATATGTAGACCTTCAATTAGACGATTACGTCTCCATTATCAATGCCCCAACTACAGATAAGCCATATGGAAAATCTTACACCGTAGATATGCTGGGCAATGTGGTTGGTAGCCGTCCAGTCCGCTACCTAAATGTTCCAATGGATCGATTGAAAGAATTAGCTATTGCTCAAATGAAAGCAGGAGAAACTGTCTGGTTTGGTTCAGATGTAGGCCAAGTCAGCAACCGTAAAGCCGGAATCCTGGCAACAGATGTCTACGATTTTGAAGCAGGCATGGACATTCATTTGACACAAGACAAGGCGGGTCGCTTGGACTATGCAGAAAGTCTCATGACACACGCTATGGTCTTGACAGGGGTTGATTTAGACGAAGCAGGTCAGCCTCGTAAATGGAAGGTTGAAAATTCATGGGGAGACAAGGTCGGTACAGATGGTTACTTTGTGGCTTCTGATGCTTGGATGGATGAATATACCTATCAAATCGTGGTTCGTAAAGAATTCCTAACAGCAGACGAATTAGCAGCCTATGAAGCAGAACCAATTGTCCTAGCACCGTGGGATCCAATGGGAGCTTTGGCAAAATAATGATACAGAAAAGAGCCGAAAGGCTCTTTTCAGATTGAAGACAAAATATCTTAAAAACTTTCCTTAGGTGAGTACGGACGTCAGCGAACTTCTTTAAAGTTCCATGACTAATTATTGAGTCTAAGGTCTCAATAATTCCGAGTGCCTGAAACAATAACGTTTCAAGCACTTTTCTCACAGCGGAAAGTTTCAGTATTTTCTTAAATCGATTTAAATATTGGAACTCAATTTTGTTTTTTGCAGAATCACTTAACTTATTTTGCTTTAAAATAGTTTGTCTACATTCTAATAAGAGCCGAAAGGCTCTTTTTTTTATATACTCAAAAATAAAAAAGCTGGGAAGTCTAACTAAATAAATCAGATTTTATTCGTTCTGGTTTTTTAACCATTGTTTTAAAAAAAGCCGGGCAAAAGCCCGACTTCTCCATTCTATTATTCGTTATGATTGTTAGAGTCTTGCGAAGAAGGCTCAGATGGTTTAGATGGATTTTCTTCGTTCGAAGAGCTAGACGATGGTTCTTCATACGAATACTGATCAGTGGAATAACTTGGCTCATAGTAGTAGTTATTGTAGTTGTTCTTACCATTGTTTAAGTAGAGATAAGAACCACTTCGATACAGTCCACTTGGTTGCGTCCAATCCGTATGACCAGAGTTATTATTATTAGCAAGATAGAGCATCATTTGACGGTAGACATCCGTTGCGACCTGTATTCCATTATCCAATACTGGTGTAAAGCGATTGGAATAACCTGTCCATACTGCCATGGCATATTCAGGAGTGTAGCCTACAAACAATTCATCCGGTGTTACAATATTTGAATAAGCATTTTTTGTCAATTTACCGATTTCGTTATCAGCATAGTTTGATGTACCTGTCTTACCAGCTTGGTAGATTCCCGAAATGGCAGCATTTGTACCGGTACCAGACAAGAGAACTGTCTTCATCATATCTGTCATCATGTAGGCAGTTGTTGCTTTCATTGCACGAGTTCCTTCGGACTCAAATTCCTTGGTTGTGCCATCACTAAAGACAACCCGACTAACATAGGATGGTTTGTAATAGGTACCGCCATTGGCAAAAGCAGCATAGGCAGCTGCCATTTTCTCACTGCTGGCTCCGTATTTGTTGCTAGAATCGCTAGTGTTACTCGAGATAGCGTTGGCGTAAACCATTTCTGGGTAATCGATCCCTAATCCATTGAGGAATTTCTTAGCTTGTTTAAGACCAACTTTTTCCAGGGCCTTCACCGCAGGCACGTTACGAGATTGTTGAATTGCGTAGGTAATGGACATGCTACCATAGTATGAACGGTCCCAGTTGTAGACAGGCGTTGATGAATGAGGGAAGTTGTATGGCGCATCTGTTGTAGTAGCTGCTGTAGAGGTATATTCCTCATGTTCAAGAGCTGGTGCGTAATCTGTGATTGGTTTCATTGTTGAACCCCAGTCACGGTTCGTTTCAACCGCTTGGTTTGTACCAAAGGAAACATTGCTGGATTGGTGACGAGAACCCAGCTGAGCAATGACTTTACCAGTATTGACATCAATAACGGTAGAAGCTACTTGCATTTCATCATCCGGGTAATTGACATATTCATCTGTATTGTAGATATCCCATAGTTTCTTTTGAGCTTCTGTATCCACGTTTGTATAGACATCCATTCCGGTTGTCAACAAATTGTAGCCCGTTTCTTCTTCGACTTGCTCGATCACTTCTTTTAGGTAATTATCCATATAGGCTGGGTAACTGCTTGAAGAACTGAGACTTTGCAGACCATCTGTAACAGGTGTATTGACCGCTGCTTCGTATTGTTTGTTAGAAATGGTCTTCATATCGAGCATTTCTTTTAATACTAAGTTTCGGCGCTGTTGCGCTGCTTCAGGATGGGAGTATGGATCGTATTGGTTTGGTGCTTGGGGCATCCCCGCAAGGAGTGCCAATTGAGGGAGCGAAAGATCTTTTAGATCTTTTCCGTAATAACTTTTCGCAGCTGTCTGCATTCCGTAGTTCCCATTCGCCATAAATACTTTATTGACGTAATAGGTCAAGATTTCTTGTTTGGTTGCTTTCTTTTCTAGTTGGGTTGCTAACCAAGCTTCTTGGATCTTACGAGAGAGGGTACGGTCAGAGGCTGAAGTGGAGAAATAGGTTAACTTGATCAATTGTTGCGTCAAGGTTGACCCACCTTGACTTCCTCCTCGTAAGTTGTGAAGGAAGGAACCGCCGATCCGAATGATGTCGACCCCACGGTGATTGAAGAAACGGTGGTCTTCAATCGCAACGATAGCATTGACCAAATCAGTAGGGATTTCATTGGCTGTGACATTGATTCGTTTCTCAGCTCCCAAATCCGCGATCAAGTTATTTTGGTTGTCATAGATCTTACTAGATGTTGTTGCAACCAAATCTTTTTCAGACAAGGTTGGTGCTTTCATAGCATAGTAACTAAATATCAGTCCACCGAGGACAAATAAAAGTAAGAAAAATGAAATGGCTGCGATGGCAACATATTTCAACCATTGAATGACTGTTTGTTTATTCATTTAAATACCGCCTAGAAGTTTCTGTTCGATAATATCAAGATAAGGAACGCTTGGAAGACGATTCTTATCTACTAGAAAGCCGTGCTCCTGAATATAGGAGAGGGGCATGGATTTACTACCATGATCGATGTTGTAATAGTGAATTAATGCAGGAGCAGGAAGTAAGTAGGTTTCACTCAACTTTGCAAAATGCAAGAGAACGAAACAGATACCGCCTTGCTGAACAACTGCCTCCATATGATCGATTTGATGTTGATGAAAATTTTTCATCGGCATGGATTGCTTTTGCTGTGTTTCCTTCGCTTCAAAATCGATATAGCGTCCCTTGTATACTCCAGAATAGTCCGTCGTTGAGGCTTGCCTGAAATAGGCTTCAACAATCTTTGCCCGACTGCGACGTGGATAATCCACTTTCACGATTTGAATCGGTGTTGGTTTTTTATGGATGACTGCTAGACCTCGAGAAAGATAGTATTGATTGCTTTCATTGATCATTTTTTCAAATGTCATCCCACGATTCGCAAAGTCGACTGGATGTTTCCTTTGTGTAGAGACCAAGGTTTTTTTGGCTACTTTATGTGGATAGTTGACCATAGTTCTCCTTATTGGTACAATTACATCACTCTATTATATCATAAATTAGAATAATGAGGAAAAAATGAATACCATACTTGTTGCAGGTTATAAGAGTTTTGATGTGGGAGTCTTTTCCAATAAAGACCCTCGACTGACCATTATCAAAAAAGCCATTGAAAGAGATCTTCGTCGTCTATTTGAAGAAGGAGTGAAATGGCTGGTCTTTTCTGGTAATTTGGGATTTGAGGCTTGGGTACTAGAGGTCGCCTTTGCATTAAAAAAAGATTACGATTTTCAAATGGCGACGATCTTCCTATTTGAGAATGTTGGCGAAAATTGGAATGAAAGCAATCAGGAATTATTAGCACGCTTCAAACAGGTGGATTTCGTGAAATATGCCTATCCACACTATAGCAATCCGGGTCAACTAAAAGAATACAATCAGTTTTTGATAGATAACGCGGATGGAGCTTATGTTTTTTATGATCCAGAAAATGAAACCAATTTAAAATATCTTTACAAAATGATGGTAGAAAAAGAACCATTTTATGTCAAACAATTAAGTTTTGATGACTTAAATGAACTTGCTGAAAATTTTTACGAAAACTAAGTGTTATACCTTGATTTTTCTTACCATTTTTTTATATAATTGAGATGATGAACTAGATTGGAGAGAGTAATGGCGAGTATTATTTTTACTGCGAAAGATATTTTTGATCAAGATTTCAAACGAGAAGTTCGTGGTTATAATAAAGATGAAGTAAATGAATTTTTGGATGATGTCATAAAAGACTATGAAACCTATGCTGCTTTGGTGAAGGAATTGCGTGAAGAAAACGCACGCCTTCGTGAAGAACTTGCCCAAAAAGCACAGGAAACACCACAAACATCTCCGATTGCTAGCACTGCTACGCAAGAATACCCGCAAGTGACAACAGCGACGAACTTTGATATTCTCAAACGTCTCAATCGTTTGGAAAAAGAAGTTTTTGGGAAACAGATCGTAGATCGCGATTATTAATCCCATAGATTGTGCAATTTTTGGATAATCGCGTGAGAAAATACTCTCATGAGGAAAGTCCATGCTAGCACAGGCTGTGATGCCTGTAGTGTTTGTGCTAGGTGAATCCATAAGCCTAGGGACTTGGTATTCAAGTTACGGCGAGTGAAGGAGCTAAGTCTAAGGATAAGCTCTAGTAACTCTGAAAGTGCCACAGTGACGTAGTTTTTAGGGAAACCTAAAAAGTGGAACGCGGTAAACCCCTCAAGCTAGCAACCCAAACTTTGGTCGGGGCATGGAATGCGTGGAAACGAACATAGCATTCTGACTGGAAACAGTAGACAGATGATTATCGAAAGAAATGGTACCTAGTCATTTCTGGAACAAAACATGGCTTATAGAAAATTGCATATAGGTTGATGAGGTGGAGAGAGATCTCAACCTCCTTTTTTAAAGTGATAGGAATAAGATGAAAAAACAATTTGAATTGATTGCAACGGCCGCTGCTGGTATAGAGGCTGTTGTTGGTCGAGAACTACGCGATCTCGGCTACGATTGCCAGGTTGAAAATGGACGGGTTCGATTTCAAGGAGACCGTCGAGCAATCATAGAGACCAATCTCTGGTTGCGCGCGGCTGATCGAGTGAAAATTGTGGTTGGGACTTTTCCAGCCAAAACCTTTGAAGAACTCTTTCAAGGTGTCTTTGCTTTGGATTGGGAAAACTATTTGCCTTTAGGAGCACGTTTTCCTATTTCTAAGGCTAAATGTGTCAAATCAAAACTCCATAATGAACCTAGCGTTCAGGCCAATTCGAAAAAAGCAGTGGTTAAAAAGTTACAAAAACACTATGCCCGACCAGAAGGTGTTCCTCTCATGGAAAATGGGGCAGAGTTCAAGATCGAAGTATCGATCCTTAAAGACCAAGCCACTGTCTTGATTGACACCACTGGTAGTAGCCTCTTCAAACGTGGTTATCGGACTGAAAAAGGGGGAGCCCCTATTAAGGAAAATATGGCAGCGGCAATTCTTCTGCTGTCAAACTGGTATCCAGATAAGCCCTTGATTGACCCGACATGTGGTTCTGGAACGTTTTGTATTGAGGCAGCGATGATTGCGAGAAATATGGCACCTGGTTTACGTCGGACCTTTTCTTTTGAAGAATGGAACTGGATGGATGATCGCTTGATTCATGAAGTCCGTCAAGAAGCAAGCAGAAAAATCAATCGCGAGATCGAATTGGATATTATGGGAACCGATATCGATGCACGGATGGTTGAGATTGCCAAAGAAAATGCCCAGAAAGCGGGCGTTAGCAGTGACATTACTTTCAAACAAATGCGAGTCCAAGATCTTCACTCAGATAAGATCAACGGGGTGATTATCTCCAACCCTCCATATGGAGAACGCTTATCCGATGATGAGGGTGTGACGAAATTGTATACTGAAATGGGGCACGTATTTGCACCTCTCAAAACCTGGAGTAAATTTATCTTAACCAGTGATGAAGGTTTTGAATCTAAATTCGGTAGTAAAGCAGATAAAAAACGAAAACTTTATAACGGAACCCTAAAAGTTGATCTCTACCAATATTTTGGGGAACGAGTAAAACGGCAGATAAAGGCATAGAAAGGATTTTTATGACAGAGAAGGATAATAAGCCATTAGAGCAAGAAACAGAATCAATTTTAGAGTTTGAAGATGCTAAAGAGATGACGATTGGGCAAGCCAATCGAAAGGCAGAAGAAATCGAAGCAGGTGTAACGGAAGGTGATAATGTCTTAGACAAATACATCAAACAACACCGAGCTGAAATTGAAGCTGAAAAATACGATACAAAAATTTTGGCCAAAGAAGAATTGGCTAAAGCTGAAGAGTTGGCAGCTACAGAAACAGTTGCTGAAGTATCTGAAGCAGTGGAGGCACCGGAAGTAACGGAAACGGTCTTGGAACAAAGACCTGAAATGGATGCTATCTCAACAGAATTACCTGCTAAGATTAAATTTGGACCCACACCAACTGAACCAGTTGTAGAAGCAGAGGACCTTCCTGAGGAAACACCAAGCAATGCGGGTAAACGAATCAAAGCGGTTCTATACTCTGCATTAGGTCTTGCGATTGTCGGTTCGGCCATTTTTGTGACCTATAACTGGATGCACAGTCGTGGAAAATCTGGTGGTACAACTGTTGTATCGTCTTCATCTAGCAAGTCATCTTCTACTTCTAAATCAAGTAGCAGTGAAACACAAGCTCAAAAATTGGAAGAGTTTACCAAAGCCTACGATGCCTTTTTTGTAGATGAATCAAAAAGTGCTCTTAAAAATGATAAATTCGGAGACTTGGAAAATCTGAAGAAACTGCTGGACAAATTAGAAGGAAGCAGTGATTATAATGCGGCTAAAACAAAATATGAAGACCTTGTGAAGCAAGTTTCTGCCATTCAAAAAGTGAATTCTCAATTTAGTTCTCCAGTCATCAAAGATGGAGTTCTTGATGCAACTGCCAAAGCGAAAAGTGATGCGACCTTTGCAGAAACAAAGACAGGCAATGAAAAATTAGATAGCTTATTGAATGAGGCGGTTGCGCAAGGACGTTCACAACAAGTTGCGACACCGGCACCAGTGACAGGAACAGGTGGTACAGATACCTCTAACGCAGCCCCAGCCCCAGCTCAGGCAGCAACGCCTACGGCCCCAGCTGTCAATGCTGCTACAGGTGGTGCAGGAACGGCAAACCCAGGCTATTCAGGATACGGTCTTCCAAGCGATGGTGTCCCACTTCAGCGGAATCTGAGCCGTGTGCCATATAACCAAGCAGCTATCAATGATGTGAATAACCCAGCTTGGGTGTTTGGTGATGGGATCCTTGAAAAAGTACTGAACATTGCTCGTAAACGTGGGCATATCACTGGCAATCAATACATTTTAGAGCGTGTCAATATCATTAACGGTAATGGCTATTACAACCTCTTCAAACCAGATGGAACCTATCTCTTTAGTATCAATGCCAAGACTGGTTATTTCGTAGGAAACGGAAAAGGTCATTCAGATGCTCTGGATTATTAATGCTTGATCAGACATCCCTTTTCTGGGAAAAATGACAATAAAAAAGAGAGTGGGACAGAAATCGGTAATTCGTTAGAATTCGATTTCGTCGTCCCACCTCCGCACAGTTGAGTAGGGCTGTAAAAACTGATGAAATCAGCGTAGTAGAGCCCACTCAACCACTGCGTCTTGCTCGACAATCCAAAAATAATTGAGAGGCTAGGACTTTTGTCCCAGCCTCTTTTTCGTATTAAACAAGATGACGTTCAAACGGATCGTCAGAAATTCCTTGATCTAGAATCAGGCGACACCATTCTTTGGCTGAGAAGAGGCTGTGGTCCTTGTAATTTCCACAAGACTCAATGGTTGTGCCTGGGACATCCTCCCAAGTACTGACAGATGCAATTTCTTCTAAAGAATCTTTGATTACTTTAGCAATTTCCGTACTCGAATGCTGTCCCCACATGATCATATGAAAACCGGTGCGACATCCAAATGGGGAACAATCAATCATACCATCGATGCGTTTGCGAATGAGCATCGCAAGAAGATGCTCGATCGTGTGGAGCCCTGCCGTTGGAATCGCATTTTCATTGGGCTGCACCAGACGAATATCGAAGTTAGAGATGATGTCTCCTTTGGGTCCAGTTTCTTCCCCAATCAAGCGTACATAAGGAGCCTTCACAGCTGTGTGGTCCAATTCAAAACTTTCAACAATTACTTCTTTTGTCATACTCAAATCCTTCTTTGTTTTTCTTGATTATAGCATAAAAAAGCAGATTCAACAAAGTGGAAATAAATGAATTCCTCACAGATGTTCCATGAAAGAAAAGACTATAAAAGAACAAGCGTTAAGCAAAAATATAAAAGGTTTTTCCTGTTTTTTTAGATTGTTAATTTTAGTAATTTATGGTAAAATGTAAAAGAATTTTTAATTCAACTAATTAAATAGATTTGGGGTAAAAGCATGAATTTTCTTATTACAGGTGTTTTTGCCGCGGTCATTGGTTTAGTCATTGGATATGTGGGAACTGCTCTTAAAATGAAAGCTTCAAAAGAAGCTGCGGAACTCACCCTTTTGAATGCTGAACAAGAAGCAACGAATTTACGTGGACAGGCAGAACGCGAAGCCGATTTGATTTTAAAAGAGGCGAAGCATGAGTCAAGTTCACTTAAAAAAGAAGCACTTTTGGAGGCAAAGGAAGAAGCCAGAAAATATCGTGAAGAGGTCGATGCTGAGTTTAAGTCAGAACGACAAGAATTGAAGCAATTAGAAAGCCGTTTGGCAGAACGTGCTAGCAATCTTGATCGCAAAGACGACATTTTAACAAGCAAAGAACAGTCTCTTGAACACAAAGAGCAAAGTCTTACAGATAGAACTAAACACATTGATGCGCGTGAACAACAGCTGGAAGAGCTTGAACACAAGAAAGTAGAAGAACTGGAACGTGTCGCTGCTCTAAGTCAAGGAGAAGCGCGTGACATTATTTTGAGTCAGACGGAAGAGCAACTTTCAAAAGAAATTGCCTCACGGATTCGTGATGCTGAATTGGAAGTGAAAGAACGTTCTGATAAAATCGCAAAAGACATTCTCGTGCAAGCTATGCAGCGAATGGCAGGTGATTTTGTTGCTGAGCAAACAAACTCAACCGTTCATTTGCCGGAAGATAGTATGAAAGGTCGGATTATCGGTCGTGAAGGTCGCAATATTCGTACCTTTGAGAGTTTGACAGGTGTCGATGTGATTATTGATGATACGCCTGAAGTGGTGACCTTGTCAGGGTTTGATCCGATTCGTCGTGAAATTGCCCGTATGACAATGGAGAGCCTTCTCAAAGATGGACGGATCCATCCAGCCCGCATCGAAGAGCTGGTTGAGAAGAACCGCCAGGAAATTGACAACCGGATTCGTGAATACGGTGAGGCGGCTGCCTATGAAATCGGTGCGCCAAACCTCCATCCAGATTTGATGAAAATCATGGGACGGTTGCAATTCCGTACTTCTTATGGTCAAAATGTTTTGCGTCACTCCATTGAAGTTGCCAAACTTTCTGGTATTATTGCTAGCGAGTTGGGTGAAAATGCTACCTTGGCACGACGTGCAGGATTCTTACATGATATCGGTAAAGCGATTGACCGTGAAGTGGAAGGAAGTCACGTCGAGATTGGAACTGAATTGGCACGGAAGTACAAGGAACACCCAGTGGTGGTCAATACCATTGCCAGTCACCATGGAGACGTGGAACCAGAAAGTGTCATCGCAGTCATTGTCGCTGCAGCAGATGCCTTGAGTGCAGCTCGACCTGGAGCACGAAGTGAGTCACTTGAAAGTTACATCAAACGTTTGCAAGATCTTGAAGAAATTGCAAACAGCTTTGAAGGAGTTAAGACAAGTTTCGCCCTTCAAGCAGGACGTGAAATCCGTATTATGGTGAGCCCTGAGGCAATCAAGGATGATAAAGTGACGATCTTAGCTCATGATATTCGTGAGAAGATAGAGTCAAATCTTGAATATCCTGGGAACATTAAGGTTACCGTTATTCGAGAATTGCGTGCAGTAGATTACGCAAAATAAACGAAAAGCTTGAGATCTAGCATCTCAAGCTTTTTGAATGAAAAAAATCAGTTGAAAATTAGGCCGATTTTTGTTACACTAGATAGAAAGACATTGAAGGAGAAATCATGGCGGATCGTGGCTTATTAATTGTATTTTCTGGCCCTTCAGGGGTTGGAAAAGGAACGGTCAGACGAGAAATTTTTGAAAACTCGGACAATCAGTTTCAGTATTCTGTATCGATGACGACGCGTGCACAACGTCCAGGTGAAGTGGATGGTGTCGATTATTTTTTCCGTACACGTGAAGAATTTGAAGATTTGATCCGTCAAGGGCAAATGTTAGAGTATGCTGAGTACGTTGGAAATTACTATGGGACTCCTTTAACTTATGTGAATGAAACCTTGGACGAAGGAATCGATGTATTCCTTGAAATTGAAGTTCAAGGTGCGCTCCAAGTAAAGAAAAAAGTGCCAGATGCAGTTTTTATCTTCTTAACCCCGCCTGATTTAGATGAATTGCAAGATCGATTAGTGGGACGCGGAACAGATAGTGCAGAAGTCATTGCGCAACGGATTGAAAAAGCAAAAGAAGAAATCGCCATGATGCGTGAATATGACTACGCAATTGTGAACGATGAAGTTCCTCTTGCTGCTGAACGTGTCAAACGTGTGATCGAAGCAGAACATTTCCGTGTAGACCGTGTCATTGGGCATTATCTGGATATGTTACCAAAAACACAAACTATTGTGAAGAGATAAATAATTAGAAATTAGGTATAGGAATATGATGTTAAAACCTTCTATTGATACATTGCTTGACAAAGTACCCTCAAAATACTCATTGGTCATTCTTGAGGCAAAACGGGCCCACGAATTGGAAAGTGGTGCAGTGCCAACTCAAGAATTCCAATCGGTCAAATCAACATTACAAGCGCTTGAAGAAATCGAGTCAGGAAACGTAGTTGTTCACCCGGATCCAGAAGCAAAACGTGAAGCGCTTCGTCGTCGGATTGAAGCAGAGCGAATTCGCAAAGAAGAAGAAGAGCGTAAAATTAAGGAACAAATTGCCAAAGAAAAAGAAGATGGTGAAAAAATTTAAGGTTGGGGGCTTCTCAATCTTATTTTTTGCTATTTAAAGGGTTCCGTGATAAAGTAAAGCTCATATGATAGAGGCTGGAGGTGAAAAAGTGATAGCAAAAGTCATCGTAGATGTTCCATTGATGCAGACAGATAAACCCTATTCCTATCAGATTCCATCAGAATTTGAAGATATGGTTGAGGCGGGAATGCGAGTGCATGTCCCCTTTGGTATAGGAAATCGCCTCATTCAAGGGATTGTGGTAGATGTTGTAGAAGAGGCAGATACAAGCGAGGAATTGAAGGCGATTGGAGAGGTATTAGACTACACTCCTGTCTTAAATCAAGAGCAGTTCTGGTTGGCAGATCAATTGCGAAAAAGTGTCTTTTCCTACAAAATAACGATTTTAAAAGCCATGCTTCCCTCACTTCTTAATTCCAGTTATGACAAGATTTTGTATCCTCAACCATCTTTGGATCCAACTCTCAAAGAGAAACTTTTTTGTGAAAAAAATGAAGTTTCTTTTTCTTCTCTAGATGCATCCGATCAAGCCCAAGTGATGCGGTTAGTCAGAAAAGGAGATTTAGTACTTGAATACAAGGCCAAGGATAAGAAACAAATTAAAACAGAAAAATGGTATCGCGTTAACCAGGAAGGATTAAAAGAACTTCAACCATCAGCGAGAGCTAAAAAAAGGCTAGCATTGAAAGAGCGCCTGTTACTAGAGCAAGGGGAGCAACCTTTAGCAGGATTGTATCAGGATTTTTCACGAGAAGTAGTGGCCTATTTTATTGATCAGGGTGTGTTAGAAATTACAGAACGAGAAGTGAATCGGGCGGCTGCATATTATGAAGGAAAAGAACAGACCCAGGCCCTGCTTTTAAATTCAGAGCAAGCAAAAGCTGTCGAAACAGTAGTTTCTCAAATTGGGAAAACATCAAAGCCTTTTTTATTAGAAGGTGTGACTGGAAGTGGGAAAACAGAAGTTTATCTGCAGATTATTCAGGAAGTTCTAAATAAGGGAAAAACAGCTATCATGTTGGTTCCTGAAATTTCCCTGACGCCACAGATGACGGATCGTTTTATCTCGCGTTTTGGCCAGGAAGTAGCTATTCTGCACTCGGGTTTATCAAACGGTGAGAAGTATGATCAATGGCGGAAAGTTGAACGTGGGGAGGCTAAGGTAGTCGTTGGAGCGCGCTCAGCCATCTTTGCTCCTTTAAAAAACATCGGAGCCATCATCATTGATGAGGAGCACGAGGCATCCTATAAACAAGATAGTAATCCGCGCTACCACGCAAGGGAAGTCGCGGTCCTAAGGGCTCAGTACAATCAAGCAGTTTTGCTTCTTGGATCTGCTACACCAAGTTTAGAATCGCGAGCTCGTGCAACAAAAGGGGTTTATGAATTAATTCGTCTAACCCAGCGGGCCAATCCGGCAGCCAAAATTCCAGAAGTTAAAGTCGTTGATTTCCGTGATTATATTGGCCAAAATGAAGCTGGTAATTTCACTCCGGTTCTAGTGGAAGCTATTGCTGATCGCTTGCAGAAAAAAGAGCAGGTTGTCTTGATGTTGAACCGCCGTGGTTATTCCAGTTTTGTCATGTGTCGCGAGTGTGGAACTGTAGATACTTGTCCCAATTGTGACATCTCTTTGACCCTCCACATGGATACTAAAACCATGAACTGTCATTATTGTGGCTATAGTAAAGCGATTCCTCGACACTGTCCAAATTGCCAAAGTCCTTCCATTCGTTATTACGGGACAGGAACACAAAAAGCTTATGATGAATTACAAGAGATCTTTCCTGAAGCTAAAATTCTGCGCATGGATGTGGATACCACTCGAAAAAAGGGGAGCCACGCAGCGATATTAGATGCTTTCGGGAATGGAGAAGTGGATATTTTGTTAGGGACGCAAATGATTGCGAAGGGCTTGGATTTTCCAAATGTGACGTTAGTGGGTGTCTTGAATGCGGATACTTCTTTAAATTTACCGGATTATCGATCCTCTGAGAGAACCTTTCAACTCTTGACTCAGGTGGCAGGAAGGGCCGGACGAGCAGAGAAAGAAGGAGAGGTTATCATTCAAAGCTACAACCCTAATCATTATGCGATTCGATTTGCCAAAGACCAAGATTATGAAGGTTTTTTTGCCTATGAAATGCAGATTCGCCGGCAGTTAGGCTATACGCCTTATTACTTCACAGTTGGACTAACCCTATCTCATAAGAGTGAGGAAATGGTGATGGAGAAGTCACATCAGGTCATGGAAATTCTCCGATCTGGCTTATCTGATCAGGTCCAAATCTTAGGACCAACACCTAAACCAATTGCACGCACACATAATTTGTATCATTATCAAATCATTGTGAAATATCGTTTTGAAGAAGGCATGACTCAGGTCTTGAATCAAATCTTAGAATTTACGCAAGAAAGAGGAAACCAAGATCTCCGTCTCAGTATTGATAATGAACCTCAAAGTTTCATGTAAGGAAGAAAGAAATGACAAAATTAATTTTTATGGGAACGCCTGATTTTTCAGCGACGGTTTTAAAGGGATTGTTAGCAGATTCGCGCTATGAAATTTTGGCAGTTGTGACGCAACCAGACCGCAAAGTAGGTCGCAAAAAAGAGATTCGAATGACCCCAGTGAAGCAGGTAGCTTTGGAACATCAACTACCGGTTTTTCAGCCGGAGAAATTATCGGGTAGTCCGGAAATGGAAACTCTCTTATCACTAGATGCAGATGGAATTGTGACCGCTGCTTTTGGACAATTTTTACCGACAAAATTGTTGGAGAACTTCCAATTTGCGGTGAATGTCCACGCGTCTTTATTGCCTAAATATAGAGGTGGAGCTCCCATTCACTATGCCCTGATCAATGGTGATGAAGAAGCTGGAGTTACAATTATGGAAATGGTCAAGGAAATGGATGCCGGAGACATGATTGCAGCTCGTTCTCTACCAATTTTAGATGAGGACAATGTGGGAACTTTGTTTGAAAAATTGGCTGTCCTTGGACGTGACTTACTCCTAGATACTTTGCCAGCTTACCTGGCAGGGGAGATCAAGCCAAGTCCACAAGATCCAAGTTTGGTCACATTTTCACCGAATATTTTACCGGAAGAAGAGGTTTTGAACTGGACCAAAACCAATCGCCAAGTCTTTAATCAGATCCGAGGGATGAATCCTTGGCCGGTCGCTCATACGTTATTAAATGGGCAACGCTTTAAAGTTTATGAAGCAGAGCTATGCGAAGGAAATGGAAATCCAGGAGAAATGATTGCTTTGACCAAAAAAGAGTTGGTGGTCGCTGCAGGAGAAGGCGCATTGTCCCTCAAAGTTGTGCAGCCGGCAGGAAAACCAAAAATGTCCATCACAGACTTTTTGAATGGCGCTGGCCGTCAATTGAAAGTAGGAGATCACTTTGGAAGTTAAACAAATGAATGCGCGTGAACAGATCGTTCGAGTGTTAGAAGAGGTTTTTGAACAGGGAGCTTATTCTAATATTGCACTAAATCAAGCGCTAGAACACTCTCAACTTTCAGATAAAGATAGAAGCTTTGTTACGGAAGTTGTATACGGTACTGTAGCACGAAAGATAACACTCGAGTGGTATCTCGCCCACGTAATTGAAGACCGGACGAAATTAGATCCTTGGCTCTATTATCTTTTGATGATGAGTTTGTATCAACTTGTCTATTTAGACCGAATTCCCGATCATGCCATCGTCAATGAAGCTGTCCAGATAGCAAAACGTCGTAAAGAAGGCAGTGAGAAGTTTGTCAATGCTATTCTTAGAAAGCTCCTCCGCGAGGGGCTACCAGCTGTTGATACGATCAAGCGAAAGAACAAACGTTATTCGGTAGAGTATTCCCTACCTGTATGGTTGCTCAAAGCATTGATCGAAGAATACGGTGAAGAACGCGCTTGCGCTATTTTTAAGAGTCTCTATCAGCGTAATAAATCCAGTATTCGTGTGATTGATCTGGACGAAAAAGAAGAGTTGGCTCAGCTGCTCGAAGCAACCTCCTCTCTACTTGCTTCGTCCGCTCTCGTGAAAGAGCAGGGACATTTTGCAGGACACTCCTTGTTTAAAGAAGGGCGCATTACTATTCAAGATGAGTCCAGTCAGTTGGTGGCACCAGCTTTGGATTTGCAAGGAGATGAGTGTGTTTTAGATGCCTGTGCGGCGCCAGGTGGAAAGACGACCCACCTGGCTTCTTATCTCACAACTGGGAAAGTCACAGCCTTGGATCTCTATGACCATAAGCTCAAATTGATTCAAGAAAATGCTAATCGGCTCCATGTTGCGGACAAAATTTTGACAAAGAAGTTAGATGCGACAAAAGTCTTTGAAACATTTGGACCTGATGCTTTCGATAAAATTTTGGTGGATGCGCCTTGTTCAGGGATTGGTTTGATACGGAGAAAGCCTGATATCAAGTACAATAAAGAGAGTGCAGATTTTGTATCTTTACAAGCTATTCAATTGGCAATCCTGGATAGTGTTTGTCAAAGTGTGCGTAAAGGTGGTATAATAGTGTACAGTACGTGTACAATTATGGGCAAAGAGAATTTTGAAGTGGTGGACCAATTTTTGAAAAACCATCCAAATTTCGAACAAGTCCCATTGGATCACGAAAGAAAAGATATTCTTAAAAATGATTGTATCCTTATTACACCCGAATTATATGGAAGCGACGGCTTCTTTATTAGTCGTTTTAAGAGAATCTCATAATATCAGGAGGAAACTGACAGTATGGATATGACGATCTTAACCGATGTAGGTCAAAGACGGACAAATAACCAAGACTATGCAAATCAATATACAAACAAGGCAGGAAAACCGATGGTTTTTCTTGCTGATGGTATGGGAGGACACCGTGCCGGAAATATTGCTAGTGAAATGGCAGTCACAGACCTAGGTGCGGCTTGGGTTTCTTCTGAGATCGAGACGGTTAATCAAGTACGGGAATGGTTTGCAGAACATTTAGAAGCTGTGAATCGTCGGATTCATTTGGCTGGGCAAGATGATGAGCACAAAGGAATGGGAACGACACTAGAAGCCTTGGCTTTTGTAGAAGGACAAGTGATTTATGCCCACGTTGGGGATTCACGGATTGGCCTCATTCGTCAGGGCGAATACCAGCAGTTGACCAGTGACCATTCTCTTGTAAATGCTCTTTTGCGAGCTGGTCAAATTACAGAGGAAGAAGCTGCCCATCATCCTCAACGTAACATCATCACTCAGTCCATTGGTCAAAAAGATGAGTTAGAGCCGGATTATGGTTTGGTGACGGTTGAAGCAGATGATTATATTTTGATCAATAGTGACGGTTTAACCAATATGATTGGCCCAGATGAAATCAGAGACATTGTCTTGAGTGATGTTTCACTGGAAGAAAAAGCTCAAACCTTGATTCGTTTTGCCAATAATGCTGGAGGCTTGGATAATATCACCGTTGTACTGCTCCACTTTACTGAGGAGGACGCAGCATGATTCAAATCGGCAAAATTTTTGCCGGGCGATATAAAATCATCCAACAAATTGGACGCGGCGGGATGGCAGATGTTTATCTTGCGCGTGATTTGATTTTGGATGGGGAAGAAGTTGCAGTCAAGGTACTGCGTACGAATTACCAGACGGATCCCATTGCAGTTGCGCGTTTTCAGCGTGAAGCAAAGGCGATGGCAGAGCTGGACCATCCAAATATCGTTCGGATTACAGACATTGGCGAAGAAGAAGGACAACAATACCTTGCAATGGAATATGTTGCAGGTTTAGACTTGAAACGCTATATCAAAGAAAATGCTCCTTTATCAAATGAAGAAGCTGTTCGTTTGATGGGACAGATTCTTCTAGCTATGCGTCTTGCCCATACGCGTGGCATTATCCATAGAGATTTAAAACCACAGAATGTCCTCTTGACACCAGATGGAACAGCAAAAGTTTCAGACTTTGGGATTGCAGTGGCCTTTGCAGAGACTAGCTTGACCCAGACCAACTCAATGTTGGGATCGGTTCATTATTTGTCCCCTGAGCAGGCACGTGGTTCAAAAGCAACGGTTCAAAGTGATATCTATGCGATGGGGATCATTTTCTATGAGATGTTGACGGGACACATCCCTTATGATGGAGATAGTGCAGTCACCATCGCCTTGCAACATTTTCAAAAGCCACTCCCTTCTATTCGGGAGGAAAATAAGAATGTTCCACAAGCCTTAGAAAATGTAGTGATCAAAGCGACAGCTAAAAAACTGACAGATCGCTATAAATCAGTGGCAGAGATGTATGTGGATCTTTCAAGTTGCTTGTCCTATGAGAGAAGAAATGAGAAAAAACTGGTTTTTGAAGACCAAGTAAAAGCCGATACGAAGACTCTTCCAAAAATGAGTCCAACTCCAAAGACAGCTCCTGTTCCAATCTCTGAGGTTCGTAGTGAAATTAGTTCGGTAGATCCTAATCGACCATTATCTGACCAGCAGACCATGGCACCAAGTAAAAAGCCAAGAAGACGTTTGCGGGCGCGCTACAAGGTCTTGTTTGTTGCTATTGCCCTAGTTCTTGCTGCCTTTACTTTCTTGTTGTATATGAGCCCAGCCAATAAAACCGTTCCAGATGTTTCCGGCAAAACCATTGCCGAAGCTAGAGCGGTTATTGAGGGACAAGACCTTCAAGTCGGTGAAGAGAAAGAAGAGTACAGTGATTCGGTTGCAGAAGGCTATGTCATTCGAACCAATCCAAATGCAGGTGCTCAAAAGAAAGAACAAAGTCGCATTGATTTGATTGTTTCAAAAGGTCCAAATAGTTTTGAAATGCCAAACTATGTAGGAGAAACACGAGCTAAAGCAGAGGAAGATCTGAAAAATACTTATAAAGTATCAAGCAAAATGATCACGATTGAAGAAGTTGAGACCTTCGATTATGCTGCAGGGACAGTTCTTGAACAAACCCCAGCTCCAGGAGAGCAATATTCTCTGAATTCAAAAACCAAGATTGTTTTGAAAGTAGCGAAAGAAACGACTTCAATTGAAATGCCAAACTATGTTGGATCAACTTATGATTTTGCTAGAAGTAATTTGATTGAGATCTATGGTATTAAAGAAGCCAATATCGAATTAAGAAAAACAGAACATCTCCCTGATGGGGTAGTTGTTTCTGCCGGTCAAATTGTTAGTCAAACTCCAGAAGTTTCGAGTACGGTGGATATTAACCGAACACGAATTGTTTTGACTGTATATGAGCCTAAAGTGACAGCTTCTTCAAGTACGAAAGCCTCATCAAGTTCTGATACATCTAGTTCATCCTCTGGTGAACGATCAGATACAGAAAGTTCAAGCAGTAGTGCAACTAGTGGAGATTAATAAATCAGTCTAAGACTCAGATGGATTTCTGGGTCTTTTTGATTGTCTGCTATTATCCAACCACAGACGGAAGTCAAATGAGGAAAAATTTGATAAAATAGGAAAAGATGAGGTAGACTATGTGGAAAATACAAATTTTTATTTTCGTTGAAGCCGTTTTGTTAACATTAGCAGCGATCACCATTTTATCAATCGATTTTTCCAGATTTGTTGTCTTGATGGTTCTCTTTTTGCTCCTTTTGTATTACTATTTTGGCAAACAAAAAGCGAATTTTCTATTAATCGCGCTGAGTGTGCTATTGTTTTTTATCGTGATGCTGAATCCTTTTGTGATTGCAGCCATTTTATTTGCGGTGGTTTATGGTTTATTGATTGCTTACCCTTATATGTATAAGGAAAATGAAGCCGTTGTGTTTGATGTTGAAGAGGATACGAAAATTCGTCAGGAAAAAACTCGATGGATTGGTGATTTACAACATTTTTCAAAGCAAAGTCGAGGGTATCGAGATCTGAATGTGATCCGAGTTTTTGGGAATGACACCCTCCATTTAGAGGAGGTAGCCATTTGCAATTGGGACAATGTAGTGATCATTCGGAAAGGGTTTGGAAATACAAAAATTATCTTACCGATTGATTTGGAATTGCATTTACAAATTAACACCCTGTATGGAGATCTGAAGTTTTTGGATCTTCCTGTCCGTAAAATGAGGAATGAAACCATAGACATTGAAACGGCACACTATCGGAGATCGCACCGTTCTATAAAAATTGTGTTAGTTGGTATTGTTGGGGATGTTGAGGTGATTCGCGCATGAAGAAATTAGACTATCTCCTATTGTATTTCTATTCCCTAATGGTGGTTGCGGTCATTTGTCATACCATTTTCCATTTTGTTGGTTTTCAGTGGGGCAAACTTCTCTCAGATCTTTCCTTGCTTCAGTCATTCCTATTTTTGGTTTTTAGTCTGACGCTTGCATTGACGGCTTTGGTTGTCTTAATTATCAAAATCACGCAATTTGTAACAGTTCATGCAGTACAACAAAAGGTAGAATCTATCCTGACTGCTTCACAGCGAAAAGAAATTGCCCCCAAAGAATTGAATCAACAGTTAGATTTATTGGACAGCAAATTGCTTCGACTAGAAGAAAATTTACAAAAGAGTGAAAATCGTGTGATGCGAAATGAAGAAGAAATTGTGGAAATCGAGCGTAAGAGAATTGCGCGTGATCTACATGACACGGTTAGTCAAGAATTGTTTGCAGCCAATATGATTTTATCTGGAGTGGCAGCACAGGCCCTTGAGTTAGAGAAAAGTCAGATCCAGCAGCAACTAAATGGTGTGTCAGATATTCTAGGTACAGCCCAAAATGATTTGCGCGTCTTGCTCCTACATCTTCGTCCTACAGAATTGGAAGGAAAAAGTTTGGTAGAAGGGATGGAGATGATTTTTAGAGAATTGAAGGAAAAGAGTAACCTAACAGTTGTCTTCCATCATAATGACGTGAGCATTCCAAAAGAAATGGAAGAACATCTATTTCGGATCGTCCAAGAAATTGTCAGCAATACCTTGAAACACGCTAGAGCTCAACAAATGGATGTCTTTTTGCAACAGGAAGGAAAACAACTTCATTTACGGATGGTAGATGATGGAATCGGCTTTGAGCAGGAAAAATTGGAACGATTGAGTTATGGGTTGAAAAATATTCAAGAACGTGTAGAAGACATGGCGGGAACCATTAAAATAAGAACGAGTCCTCAAAAGGGAGTGGCTATAGATATTCGTGTTCCCCTCCTTGTAAAAGATAAAAATGAAAAGGAAACTGTATGAAAATATTATTAGTTGATGATCATGAAATGGTCCGATTGGGATTGAAAAGCTTTTTGTCCATGCAAACTGATATTGAGCAAGTCTTAGAGGCACAAAATGGACAAGAAGGCGTGGAGTTGGCGTTGAAAGAAAGACCAGACGTCATCATCATGGATATTGTGATGCCAGAGCTAAATGGTATCGATGCAACTCTAGCCATCCTAAAAGAGTGGCCGGAAGCTAAAATTGTCATTTTGACGTCTTATTTAGATAACGAAAAGATTTACCCTGTCTTAGATGCAGGTGCAAAAGGGTATATTTTAAAGACCTCGTCAGCAACTGAGATCTTACAGGCTGTCCGAAAGGTTGCAAAGGGAGAATTTGCGATTGAGACAGAAGTTAGTCAAAAAGTTGAGTCACGAAAGAACCATACTGAATTGCATGATGATTTGACAGCTAGAGAACGAGATATTCTGGCTTTATTGACGAAAGGATATGAAAATCAACGAATAGCAGATGAACTTTTTATTTCTTTAAAAACAGTGAAGACCCATGTCTCCAACATCTTATCCAAATTGGAAGTCAGTGATCGGACGCAAGCAGTCGTCTATGCCTTCCGACACCATCTCGTGAATCAAGAAGATTTTTAAAGGGAAACATGCTATAATAGAGTATGATCATAAGGGGGAGACAAGTGGACGTAAAATTACGTTATAAAGCCAAAAAAGTTAAAATCGTCTTTTTTGATATTGATGATACATTACGTGCAAAAGAAACTGGATTGATCCCAGAATCTGTCACAGACGTCTTTCATCAATTGAAAGAAAAAGGAATCCGGACAGGGATTGCAACCGGCAGAGGGATTTTTGGGGTTGTTCCTGAAATCATGGACTTAAAGCCTGATTTTCTAGTAACCTTAAACGGTGCCTATATAGAAGATACAAAAGGAACTGTGATCTACCAATCACCAATCAATGAAGCAATCGTTTCTTCTTTTGTGGATTGGGCCAAAGAATCCGAGATTGATTATGGGTTAGTAGCTAGTCATCAAGCCGCCCTGTCTAATCGGACACCCTTGATTAGTGATGCTATTGACATCATTTATCCTAACTTACCCGTAGATCCAGATCTGCATTTGAAAGAACCTATTTTCCAAATGTGGACCTTTGATGAACAGGATAGTGAGCTAGAGTTGCCCCCTTCTTTGCAAGAGAACTTGCGCCTAGTTTCGTGGCATCCCCATTCATCAGATGTTGTTCGCTTTGAAGCTTCAAAAGCTTCAGGAGTTTCTCATCTTGTAAATCATTTGGGCTTGAAGCCAGAGAATGTTTTAGTATTTGGGGATGGATTAAATGATCTAGAACTGTTTGATTACGCTGGAATTAGTATCGCAATGGGAAAATCTGCCCCAGAGTTACAAGAAAAAGCTGATTATATCACTAAGAATTTAGAAGAAGATGGCATATTCTATGCCTTAGAGGAGTTAAATATGGTTGAAAAAGAATTGACATTACCACAGTTAGAACTTGCTACGGTTGACGGTCCTGTCGCTGTGATCAAAACCAATCACGGTGAGATGAACATTCAATTGTTCCCGGATCAAGCGCCAAAAACAGTTGCAAACTTTGTAGCTCTTGCTAAGTCTGGCTATTATGATGGTGTCATTTTCCATCGGATTATTAAAGATTTTATGATCCAAGGGGGAGATCCTACTGGTACAGGTATGGGTGGTGAATCCATCTATGGTGAGAGCTTCGAAGACGAATTTTCAAAAGAACTGTACAATATTCGCGGAGCCCTTTCGATGGCAAATGCTGGATCAAACACAAATGGTAGCCAATTCTTTATTGTACAAAATCAATATCTCCCATATTCGAAAAAGGAATTGGTCCGCGGTGGCTGGCCTGAAGAAATTGCTGAAATCTATACGACAGAAGGAGGAACTCCTCACCTAGATCAACGCCATACCGTATTTGGACAATTGATGGATGAAGCTTCTTTTGCTGTGTTGGATGAGATCGCGGCTGTTGAGACAGGGATGATGGATAAGCCGGTAGAAGATGTCGTGATTGAAACCGTCGAAATTGAGGACTAATATGAAAATTGGAGATAAGTTAGAAGGGACCATTACAGGCATTCAACCTTATGGTGCCTTTGTCGAACTAGAGTCGGGTGTCACGGGCTTGATTCATATCTCAGAGATTAGAAGTGGTTATGTAAGTAATATTCATGATATTCTTTCAATTGGAGAAAAAGTCTTTGTCCAAGTCATCGATGTTGATGAATATTCTAAGAAAGCTAGCCTCTCTCTGAGAACGCTAGAAGAAACACCACAACGAAGCATTCGACACCATCGTTTTTCAAATGACCGCCATAAGAGTGGTTTTGCGCCCTTAGCTCAACAGATGCCGACCTGGGTCAAAGAAGGAAAGGTATTCTTTAGCAAACAAGAAAAAAAATAAAAACTTCGATAGGTTGATGAAACCTACCGAAGTTTTTTTAATATAGAGAATTATTCAAATTCGTAAAGGGTAGTAGAAAGGTAACGTTCTCCATTATCTGGTGCAAGAGCAAGAACTTTTTTACCGCTTCCCAATTCTTTTGCGACTTCAATAGCAGCATAGATAGCAGCTGCGCTTGAGATACCGACTAAGAATCCTTCAGCACCACCAATAGCGCGTGCAAGTTCGAAAGCTTCTTCTGAAGATACGCGACGAACACCATCATATGCATTAGTGTCTAAAGTATTTGGGATAAAACCAGCTGAAATCCCTTGAATTTTATGTGGTCCAGGTTTTTCGCCAGAAAGGACTGCAGATTCATTGGCCTCAACGGCATAGACTTTGACAGCAGGATTATTCTTTTTCAAAATATGAGAAATACCAGAAACAGTACCACCAGTACCAACACCTGCGACAAAAGCATCTAAACCATCTTTTCCAAAGGCATCAACGATTTCTTGTCCTGTTGTTCTTTCATGTACCTCTGGGTTAGCAGGGTTTTCAAATTGAAGAGGAAGGAAGCCATTTCTTTCTGCAGCGATTGCTTCAGCTTTAGCGATAGCGCCTTTCATTCCTTCACTTCCAGGAGTCAAAACGAGTTCAGCTCCATAGGCTTGGATGATTTTACGACGTTCCACACTCATGGTTTCAGGCATGACAATCACAACTTTGTAGCCTTTAGCTGCGCCAACCCATGACAAGCCAATCCCTGTGTTCCCACTAGTTGCTTCGACAATGGTATCACCTGGTTTGATCAAGCCATCCGCTTCAGCTTTTTCAATCATGCTCAAAGCAATCCGGTCTTTGACAGATGATCCAGGATTGAAGGCTTCGAGTTTGACATAGACATCTGCAGCTCCTTCAGGAACAAGACGATTCAATTTGACAATCGGAGTGTTCCCAATCAATTCTGTAATATTTTCATAAATAGCCATAATATACCTCAGTTCTAGGTTTTCTTGATACTAACAAGTATAGTCTCTTGCGAGAAGAATGTAAAATATAGAAATTTTATGGGTGTGATAAAAAAAAACTATCGTTGCCGATAGTATTGTTAATTATTTTTCTACAGAAAGCAGGGGTACTTCAACCTCACGAATTCCTTGGTCCTCAATAATGACTTTGCCATTGTAAAATTCGACTAAAGCCGCTGTGATAGAGTTTGTGTTTTCTTTATCCACAAAAATCGTTGTCATCACCTGATCTGTAAACATCGGATCTTGTTCTACCAATTGATGGTCTTTTAAGAAATTAGCAAATTCTTGGTATTGGGAATAAGAAAGTGTGATCCCAAGAACCACTTGCTCTTTGATTTCTACCAGTCCAATTTCTCGAACTGCTTGTGCCACACTTCCAGCATAAGCACGAATCAGACCGCCAGCACCTAATTTAACACCTCCGAAATAGCGGGTAACCACGACACAACTATTAGTGATGCGATGATTCTCCAAAACTCCTAACATCGGTACCCCAGCTGTTCCACTAGGCTCTCCATCGTCACTGGTTCGTTTGATATCACTTTGTTCTCCAATGATGAAAGCAGAGCAGTTATGTGTAGCCTTATAGTGTTCCTTTTTGATGGCATTGATAAAATCTCTAGCTTCCTCTTCAGAGGAGACTCGCTTAACATGACAAATGAATTTTGATTTTTTGATTTCTTCTTGAACAGTGCCGTTCTCTTTAAATGTAACATATTCCATATTCTTATTTTACAAAAAAAGAATGATTTTCTCCAACTTTTGCGAATTAATAAGTATGAAGATAGAAGATTCTTATGGAAGACTCTTAACGGAGAGTCAAATGACAAATGATCTGAAAGAAATAGCCCAAGAACTTCCAGCTATAGAAAAACAGAATGGAAGGTACCAATGCTTTCGATGTGGCAGTTTGATTGATCAGAAACTGTGGAAGTTGAGTGAAGAGGTACTGTATTGTAGAGCCTGTATTCAATTGGGAAGGATCCGGAGTGATCAAAAACTTTATACTATTGCACAGCGAGACTTTGAAGGTCGAGAGGTGCTAAACTGGAAAGGGACCTTGACTTCCTATCAACGAGGGGTATCTGATGGTCTCATCCAAGCAGTTAAGGCAGGAAAACATGCCTTGGTACATGCTGTGACAGGAGCTGGAAAAACGGAAATGATGTATCAGGTTGTAGCAACAGCGATCAAGGCTGGAAAAGCAGTCTGTATTGCTACCCCAAGAATCGATGTCTGTATAGAATTGTACGGAAGAATGAAGGAAGATTTTTCCTGCCCCATCTCTTTGCTTCATGGAGAATCGGAGCCCTATTTTAGAACGCCTTTAGTGATCGCTACAACACACCAATTGCTAAAGTTTTATCAGGCCTTTGATCTCCTTATTATAGATGAAGTAGATGCGTTTCCCTATGTGGACAATCCAATCTTATATAAAGCAGCTCAGAATGCAATAAAAAAAGAGGGAAATACCCTATATTTAACAGCAACCTCTACAGATGAGTTAGATAAAAAGGTCAAGAAAAAAGAAATCATTCGTTATAGTCTTCCAAGAAGATTTCATGGGAACCCACTAGTGGTCCCTGAAATAAAATGGGTGCCGAAAATTAGAGAAAAAATAGAAAAAGGAAGAATCCCTTACGAACTATTGCAACTGATCAAGAAACAAAGACAGACTCACTACCCATTGTTAATCTTTGTATCTGAAATAGAATTAGGACAACAATTCACTGAGAACTTAAAAAAATACTTTCCCAAAGAAACAGTAGGTTTTGTATCCTCACAGACAACAGACCGCCTACGAATGGTAGAAGAGTTTAGAAACAAAGCCATAACCATGCTAGTCTCGACAACAATTTTAGAAAGAGGAGTGACTTTTCCATTTGTAGATGTCTTTGTTTTAGAAAGTAATCACAAATTATTTACTAAAAGTGCCCTCGTACAAATTTCAGGAAGGGTCGGTCGAAGTAAAGAAAGACCAACAGGTGAACTACTTTTTCTATCAGATGGTATAACACGAGAAATGAAAAAAGCGATTAAAGAAATAAAGGAAATGAATCAGGAGGCTGGATTTTGAAAGAATGTCTGCTTTGTACTAAAGAGTTGAAAACTGGTGAACATTTCATAGATCTTATAATTATGAATCAACAAGAAGAATGGATTTGTAAAGAATGCAAAGAAGACTTCGAACAAATTGGCGAAATCCATTGTCCTAGATGTTATAAAGATAAGGAGGAGAAAGTATGTAAAGATTGCGAATACTGGATACAAAAGGGGAATATGGTAGAACATGAAGCATTATATAGATATAATGCAGCAATGAAGGACTATTTCAAGCGATATAAATTTGAAGGAGATCGTTTATTAGGAATGATATTTGCATGTGACATCAAAAAAGCCTTGAAAAAGTATAAAAGCTATACGATAATACCGACTCCAATCAGCCATAAAAAAAAGCAGGAAAGAGGATTCAATCAAGTATCGACTATATTAGATTTTGCAGAAATAAAGTACAGCAGTCTCTTCCAAAAAGAAGACAGCTTAGCCCAATCAAAAAAAACAAGAGAAGAAAGATTAAAAACCTCTCAACACTTTCAATTAAAAGAAGAGGTTTCAAAAAAGCAGAAATATCTTATCTTTGATGATATCTACACAACGGGCAAAACAATCGAATTAATGAAGCGTCTACTAATTGAAAAAGGTGTGAAAGAAATAAAGACATTTTCAATCGCAAGGTAAAAAAAGATTTGCAAAAACTTTATGAAAGCGTTATAATATACATATAAATAAAAACATAATGTTTAGAAAGTAGGTACTAATATGATTAAATATAGTATCCGTGGTGAAAACCTAGAAGTAACAGAAGCCATTCGCGACTATGTCGTTTCTAAACTCGAAAAGATTGAAAAATATTTTCAGGCAGATCAAGAGCTAGACGCTCGAGTAAACTTAAAAGTTTACCGTGAAAAGACCGCAAAAGTAGAAGTAACCATTCCGCTTGGATCTATCACACTTCGTGCAGAAGATGTCTCTCAAGATATGTACGGTTCAATTGATCTAGTTGTAGATAAAATTGAACGTCAAATTCGTAAAAATAAAACAAAAATCGAAAAGAAAAATCGTGTTAAATCTGGTGCAGGTAAATTGTTTACCGATGCAGTTGTAGAAGAAGCAACAACCACAGAAAAAGTTGTTCGCTCAAAAACAATTGATCTAGAACCAATGGATTTAGATGAAGCGATCCTTCAAATGGATCTATTAGCACACGATTTCTTCATTTATCGTGATGCAGAGGATAACACAACAAATGTGATCTACCGTAGAGAAGATGGAGACATTGGTCTATTGGAAATAAAAGAATAGAGATCAAAAAAAGAGATTGAAAACATCAAATAAATTATAGAAGAATCAGGAGCATCTGTGCTCCTGATTTTTTATATAACTAAAAAACATTCAAAAAAATAAAATTTTTTGAGAAAAAGTATTGACAGTAAGATCAGGTCATGATATACTAATATAGTTGTCGCGAGAGAGCGACAAAGACCTTTGAAAACTGAACAAGACGAACCAATGTGCAGGGCGCTATAACGAAAGTTATAGTAACTGAACAATAAAAAAACAATAAATCTGTCAGTGACAGAATGAGTTTAAGACAAACAATTATTTTAATGAGAGTTTGATCCTGGCTCAGGATGAACGCTGGCGGCGTGCCTAATACATGCAAGTAGAACGCTGAAGCTTGGTGCTTGCACCGAGCGGATGAGTTGCGAACGGGTGAGTAACGCGTAGGTAACCTGCCTCTTAGCGGGGGATAACTATTGGAAACGATAGCTAATACCGCATAAAAGTCGACATTGCATGATGTTGACTTGAAAGGTGCAATTGCATCACTAAGAGATGGACCTGCGTTGTATTAGCTAGTTGGTGAGGTAACGGCTCACCAAGGCAACGATACATAGCCGACCTGAGAGGGTGATCGGCCACACTGGGACTGAGACACGGCCCAGACTCCTACGGGAGGCAGCAGTAGGGAATCTTCGGCAATGGACGGAAGTCTGACCGAGCAACGCCGCGTGAGTGAAGAAGGTTTTCGGATCGTAAAGCTCTGTTGTAAGAGAAGAACGAGTGTGAGAGTGGAAAGTTCACACTGTGACGGTAACTTACCAGAAAGGGACGGCTAACTACGTGCCAGCAGCCGCGGTAATACGTAGGTCCCGAGCGTTATCCGGATTTATTGGGCGTAAAGCGAGCGCAGGCGGTTAGATAAGTCTGAAGTTAAAGGCTGTGGCTTAACCATAGTACGCTTTGGAAACTGTTTAACTTGAGTGCAGAAGGGGAGAGTGGAATTCCATGTGTAGCGGTGAAATGCGTAGATATATGGAGGAACACCGGTGGCGAAAGCGGCTCTCTGGTCTGTAACTGACGCTGAGGCTCGAAAGCGTGGGGAGCAAACAGGATTAGATACCCTGGTAGTCCACGCCGTAAACGATGAGTGCTAAGTGTTAGGGGGTTTCCGCCCCTTAGTGCTGCAGCTAACGCATTAAGCACTCCGCCTGGGGAGTACGACCGCAAGGTTGAAACTCAAAGGAATTGACGGGGGCCCGCACAAGCGGTGGAGCATGTGGTTTAATTCGAAGCAACGCGAAGAACCTTACCAGGTCTTGACATCCCTCTGACCGCTCTAGAGATAGAGTTTTCCTTCGGGACAGAGGTGACAGGTGGTGCATGGTTGTCGTCAGCTCGTGTCGTGAGATGTTGGGTTAAGTCCCGCAACGAGCGCAACCCTTAAGCTTAGTTGCCATCATTAAGTTGGGCACTCTAAGTTGACTGCCGGTGACAAACCGGAGGAAGGTGGGGATGACGTCAAATCATCATGCCCCTTATGACCTGGGCTACACACGTGCTACAATGGCTGGTACAACGAGTCGCGAGTCGGTGACGGCAAGCTAATCTCTTAAAGCCAGTCTCAGTTCGGATTGTAGGCTGCAACTCGCCTACATGAAGTCGGAATCGCTAGTAATCGCGGATCAGCACGCCGCGGTGAATACGTTCCCGGGCCTTGTACACACCGCCCGTCACACCACGAGAGTTTGTAACACCCGAAGTCGGTGAGGTAACCATTTGGAGCCAGCCGCCTAAGGTGGGATAGATGATTGGGGTGAAGTCGTAACAAGGTAGCCGTATCGGAAGGTGCGGCTGGATCACCTCCTTTCTAAGGA
>OBXY01000007.1_pt1 | contig 120608 bp, 142 predicted proteins | sample 1476701 | NCBI WGS metagenome assembly OBXY01 (sample SAMEA2580187, study PRJEB22360) | human gut metagenome | biome: human gut; feature: human-associated habitat; material: faeces | place: Denmark | collected 2008/2010 | reverse complement strand
ATAAAAAAATAAAATTATATAGTATTATCACGATAATAGAGATAAAAACTATGGTTAATACCGTCCACATGGTATAAGCTCTTTTGTAAATTTGTTCGTTCGCTTTTATAAGTTTATAAATATTGATGATTAACAAAATAATATTTACAATTAGTAAAATTAATAGGCATTCAATAACGAATGTCATCATCTACGACTCCTTTGGACTTACTGTCTTTTTTCATCAATTTCTCTGGCGTATTTTTGTAATTTTCTGCGTGTTTTTATAATACTTTCTTTTTTAGGACGTGACTTCCTAAAAACATTACCTCTGTTAGTTCTCACAGTATAAAAAATTTTCCTCAGTTTAACTTGATAATTAATTATTTTCATTCTACATTTCTCCTTTAAATATTTATATTAAAGCGTCACTAGGTCGCTTATTAATCAAAAATTTGGTAGTTATAAATAACCTTACCTATAACTTCTATTTCATCAATTGAATCTAAATCATAAGAATTAGTTTTGAATTCATCTGAATAACTAACTGGATCTAAATGTAATTTAGTTTCAGTACGTCTAACACGTTTTACTGTATACTCTCCACCTAAACGAAGAACTAGAATATCATTACTATTTAATTTGTAATCTTGATTAATTCTATAGTCATGCACGATTATGTATGATCCGTTAGCCAAGATTTTGTTCATGCTATCTCCATTTACTTGCAAAGCAATACATTCACTAGGTTTGCGACCATTGAATGCTTTATCTGGTACATCAAAGTCTTTAGTTTCATCTGTAACCATTTCGAAATTACCAGCAGAGACTTTACCATAAAAAGGGACTTGATAGTATTGATGGATTGTTTCTAACGGAACTATATCATCTTCTAAACCAATTAAGTAATCCATGCTTACACCAAAATAAGTAGCTAATTGAGATACTGTTTTTGCTATAGGTTCTGATTTGTCGTTTTCCCAATTAGATAATTTACCTTTAGTAAAACTGTTCTTTTTATCTTTAGCAGGAAATTGTTCGTGTAACTCATCGCTTAGTTGTTGCAAAGTTAAACCTTTTTGCTTTCTTAATTTTCTTATTCTATCTCCGAAAGTCATTTGTTTTAACTCCTTATCGTTAATTTTCCTTACAAGAATAATATACACTATGTGTTGTTTATTTACAACACATATATATAGGAAGAAATAAAAAAGTTATAAAAATACGACAAAAGTATTGCGAAAGACTACTAGTTCATGTATTATAATAAACAAGTCGTAAAAACACGACATAGAAAGAGGTGACATAATGAGTGGTTACAACAAATTAAAAGGTTTGTTAACAGAAAGAAATATCAAAAATAAAGATTTAGCTGAACTACTTGATATTCATAGAATTACTGTTAACAAAAAATTAAATAGAACTGATGGTAATGATTTTTCTATGACGGAAGTTAGAAAAATTTGTTTGTACTTAGATATTAGTGCAGACATATATTTTTTAACTGAAAGTCGTGAAAATACGACAAAAGAACATCAAACAACTTAATAGGAGGAAACCACATGCAAGATTTAAAACCAATTAAAAAAGCAATCATTCTATATGCTGCTGTAACAGTTATAGAACAATTGCTTAATCGACCTAAGAATCTTTCAGAGATTTAAGAGTAGAATAATAAGATTTTAAGAACTCATTTATTTCTTTAGGAGAAACAGGTTTAAGACTAGGGGCGCCATTTTGCAACTTATGATTAGTAACCATATCAATAGTAGCAAGTGTTAGCTCAACCGCTAGTTCCTTATCAGTTTTAGCCATAAATTCAAACCTCCTTTCATAAAGAGATAAGTAAAGTATACCAGAAAGGAGCATACGAGATTGAACGAATTACAACTTAGCAATGACTTAACCACAATAGAAACAGAAATCAAGAGTTACCAAAATATTGCTGGTCAATCTATCTTTGAGATTGGTCGTAGATTGAAACACGTGAAAGAAAATGACTTAGCGCATGGAGAGTTTGGTAAGTGGCTTGAAAAAGTGAACATATCTAAAGATTATTCAGCTAAATATATAAAGGTTTTTGATGAATTTGATAATTCAAATTTCGCAACGTTACGAAATATTGGTATATCAGCTCTACATGAAATCGCTAGTTTGCCAAAACCTGAACGTACCAAAGAACATACTACTTCAAAAGGAGAACTTAAAACTCCAGATGAAATGACAGTTCGAGAATTACGAGAGTTAAAGAAACAACTCAAACAACGCGACGAACAAAACGCCCAACTCCAATCACAAGTAGAACAAGCACAACGTTCAGAGTCAATTGCACGTAAGCAATTAGAAGATGAACAGAATAGAGAACCAGAAGTGATTGAGAAGTACATTGAACCAGAAGATTATCAACAAACGAAAAATGCACTCGATCAATCAAGACACCAACAAAAGCTCATTCAACAACGTAATGAGAAGTTAGAAAAAGACATCAAGGAAATAGAACAACGCAGAGATGAAGTGAGTGAGAAGTCGCAGAAATATGATGAATTGAATAAAGCGTTAGGCGATATGAACAGAAAACTAGATGATGGACAACGCAGATTAAAAGCACAAAAAGAAGTGTATGACCTTGTTAAAAAAGGCGAGGCACTTATCAAAGAAATAGCGCCAATGACTTACTTTATTCATGATGAATACATTTTAAGTAATGAATATGCGATTAAGCCTATTAAAAAGATAGCAGATGATTTACTCGATTTATCAAAAAAATTAAACCAACAACTTAACAAAGGAGATGTAATCGATGTCTAAAAATTTAATCGATATCAGTAGACGACAAGCAGACCAATTAGTGCAGCAAGCAGAATTTAGCAGAGAACTTTTTATCAAAATGGAAGAGCACGATAAAAAAATGAAAGAACAAGATGAAAAAATGAATGAGTTTGAAAGCAAAATGATTGATACGGAAAACAGACTCAATAAACGTATGGAAGAAAATGAAAAAAACAACGTATTAAGTCGTGGTGAAGGAAAGTATATTCAATCAAAAGTAGGAGAGCACTCATATTATTTAACCGACCAATTTTTCAAAGAGCATGTATCTAAAGAACTTTACCATAAAAAACGCTGTCACTTTATTCAAGGTATTTATTCGACACTTAATAGACATTTCAATTCAATTACTTACACAACAATTAGACATGTCGACTTCGAAAAAGCTATGGAATTTATAGGAAATCTAGAATTAGTAAATATGCCACCTCATTTTTTAAGACTTACAGACAAACAAATAGATACAGCAGAAAGACATGGAGATTACGGCATTTTGGAGAGACTAGCTTAACCCACAATCGAACAAACAACTTAAAGGAGGAAGATATGAACATACAAGAGGCAACAAAGTTAGCTATGGAAAGAGGTAAACCAATTTATCGCTCATCTGAATACGAAACATTTAGAAAACCAGGAGACAACTTAGAACTTTTACCTACAAATAGTTATGGATACGTAGTTGTAAAGCCAAGGCAAAAAGCCTTCTATCCATTGTGGCAACCAATGGCAGAAGACTTATTAGCTGATGATTGGGAAGTGGTGGGTCTAAAAAAGAATTAACTTTTTCAATTCGTTAATCCTTTTTAGAACTTTATTTAGATTCTTTGTATAACGATTTTGCATTTCAGCTATAGCTAATGGTTCAAGTATAAATTCCGGATAACCATCCATTGTGGGTTTCGGTGTATTTAAATAGCCGTGGTTTGACAGTTCCATTAAAGCTAAATGAAAATCTTCTGAATTTATACCAATAAAGTAATTATCACGAACACTATGTTCATCTTCAAAATATCTTGCTTCTCTTTTGGTTTTACCATCTTGAATATCGTCTTCATAACAACGATAAAGTTGAAGTAAAACAAACTCAGCTTCATTAGTAAGCACAGTATCACCTCCTCATAAGGAGTATAGCAAAAAGATAAATTTATATATTTTAACCCACAATCGAACAAACAATTTAAAGGAGGAAATGGAATGAAATATTTAAATCTAATCAAAAAATCACTCTTAATAGCAACTACTGTAATAGTTACTAAAAAGGTGCTTGATAGAAAAGGACCTAAAGTTATTCACCAATTAAACATTAATACTAAGGATTTAGAAGTTAAACAATTAAAGATAAATAAAGCTATTAGAGAATTAGAAAAATCTAAAAACACGATTGATGAATTAATTGATGAAGGTATACCATTCGAGACTACTTTCTAACAAAATCGAGTTTACATCTTGGACATTTATTGTGTTTCTTCTTGGTCATAATTTTCATGCGTTTACCACAATTAGGACAAGATGTCTCGATGGTCATATGATCCTTAGCCATATGCAACACCTCCCTTCGTAAAGGGATAACAACATTATACACGAAAGGAGCACCTAAGATGACGCAAACTTTAACCGTATCTGTCCCAATACCAGACACACACGTACTTGTTGCTAAAGATGAATACGATGAGTTAATAAATTACTCACTAGATCCAGTTTGGGACTTAAAAGAATTGAAACGCAAATTAAAAATGTCATCTGACGACACTATTAAAGACAGATTACTATTCAATCCGAAATTTGAGAAATTACTTAAAAAGCAAGGCATCGCACACTATCCAGATGAAAGTTTAAATCGTTGGAGATTCAACGCTAGAAAGATGAATAAATTCATCGAAGAACATTTCGAAGAAATACATGGAAAGGGGAGATAAAAATGAGCAAACTACAACTCATTAAAATAGCACTCCTAACAGCACTTTTGGTCGAGGAAGTTAGGAATGCTAGAAAAATTAAAAATTATAAAGTTCGAATGGAAATAACAAATTTAAATGAACTTAAAAAAACTTTGAATGAGACAAAAGAAAAACTGAAAGAGTTTACTCCCAATTTAAATCAAGTGTAATAGTTGACCCGCATTTGGGACATTTACCTTTACCATTTTTAAATGAAATCTTTCGATTTTTATCACATTCAGGACAAACAATTTCATGTTTATCATTCATAGCTTGTTTAGAAACTTCTGATTTCATATCTTTTTCAAGATTTCTAAACATCTTATCGATATCACGTTTCATGCTCATTGTCATTACACCACCCACTATCGCAGTAGCGATAAAAGGATTATATCACGAAAATTTATTTAGAAAGGAGGTTTACCAATGAACAAATCATTCTTAATCGCATTACTATCATGGATTGTACTATCACTAGCACTTACATTTGCAGGTATCTACTTCACAACTGCATTAGGTCTCGCAATGTTAATTAGTATCGCAGCATTTGTATTTTTCGAATATGAGTTTTTTCAAATAAAAAAAGACTGAATGCTAACGGCAATTAGCAAACAGTCAAAGCAAACAGTCACATAATTTAACTACTATTAATGTATCACGGAGGTACAAATGAAACAACATAAATTTAAACGAATGGCACGTGACTTGATGGATTTGATACCAAACAATCGTTTTCAAGTCGACTATAAATACGATGTTATTTGGTTCTCACATTATCATACAAACGGTGTGAGCGTTCTTCAAATAGACAACACAATTCATTCAGAAGGTGAAATGCTAACCAATTTTGAACTAGCTAAAAAAGTAATCAAAGGAGAGTGTTTGATAGATGAAAGAGACAGTGACTTATCTCATCAAACTTAAAGATGTTGATGATGACATATATATCACTAATCGACCTAGCGAAAATTTTCCAGATATTAAATATTCAACTAACAGACGAGACGCTAAAGATTTTGACGGTATGGATAATGCAGTGATTGACATGACAAAGCATAAAGCAATTAAAAAGACAGTAACTGAAACAACTGAATATGAGGAGGTTGAGTATGAATAAATCAGAATCGATAACCGAACTTAATAAAGCATTAGCTAACTTCCACAAAGAAGTAAAACAGCCAATGAAAGACGCAAACAACCCGTTTTTTAAAAGTAAATACGTGCCACTTGAGAATGTTGTTGAGGCAATCGATGATGTAGCACCAAAACATGGTTTCACGTACTCACAGTATCCAGTGACAACAGAAAACGGACTAGTAGGAATATCAACAGTGTTACTACATGAAAGTGGCGAATTCATAGAATTTCCACCTGCAACAACTAAACCAGATAAGAATACGGCACAAGGTGTAGGTTCAGCATTAACATACATGCGTCGTTATTCATTAAGTGCAGTATTCGGAATTACGAGTGATCAAGATGATGACGGTAATGAGGCTAGTGGCAAGAATAATAAAAATAAACAAACACAGCCACAAAAAGCGAGCAGTCAAACCATAGGGACATTAAAAAAAGAAGTTATCAACTTCACGAATTTAATTAAAGGTACTAAAAATGAAGCGTCACAAAACGTTGTTGAGCAACGATTTGGAGTTAAAAACTACGATCTAACAGAAAATGAAGCAGTACAAATAATCAACAAAATACAAAACAATGCAAAAAAAATAAGCGGAGGTAATGACTAATGTTAAACAGAGTTGTATTAGTAGGAAGATTAACGAAAGACCCAGAATTTAGAACAACGCCAAATGGTGTAAGTGTTGCGACTTTTACACTAGCAGTAAATCGTACATTCACAAACGCACAAGGAGAACGTGATGCAGATTTTATTAACTGTGTAACTTTTAGAAAACAAGCAGATAACGTAAATAGATTTTTATCAAAAGGTTCATTAGTTGGTGTTGACGGAAGAATGCAATCTCGTAGTTATGAAAATCAAGATGGTAAACGCGTATTTGTTACTGAGGTAGTTTGTGATAGCGTCCAATTTTTAGAACCAAAGAACAATAACCAACCTAATAGCCAACCCCAACAACAAAGCAGACAAGCTCAAAGTGGTAATAATCCTTTTGATAACGGTGCAGATATCTCTGATGACACGTTACCGTTTTAGGACGTGGTTAAATGGCTTTAATCAAAAGTTACATCACTCAAGATGACGGCACGACAACTGTTGTCATTGAAGGTGTGGAGTTAGGAAATAAAGAAACTCTACTACTCGATAATGGACTAGAAGTTGAAGTCGATGTGCAAGTCGTAGACCCTTTCAAAATCACTGACAAACAACGCAGAAAGATATTTGCACTTGTAAAGGACATAGAGTCTCACACAGGCTCGCCGATGGACTACATGAGACATTTGTTCATCGAATACGTTCGGACTTACTACGGCTACGACAAACGCATTTCGTTAAGTGACTGTACACGTACACAAGCAAGTCAAGTTATAGAAGTAACATTGGATTGGATATTTCACAATGATATACCACTTAACTATAAAACAAGCGACCTACTAAAAAATGATAGAGCATTTCTTTATTGGTCGACGGTCAATCGTAACTGTGTCATATGTGGCGTTCCTGGTAGTGACTTAGCACACTATGAGTCAGTAGGTAGAGGAATGAACAGGAATAAGATGAATCACTACGATAAACACATATTGGCGTTATGTAGAAAACATCATAACGAACAACATGCGATTGGTGTTAAGTCATTTGATGATAAATATCATCTTCATAAAAGCTGGATTAAAGTTGATGATCGTCTTAATGCAATGTTGAAAGGAGAGAGAATGTATGAAAAAAAGTGACCATATCATTTATTTATCGATACTGATCCTAAATTTAATAGCGATTGTTCTTTCAATTGTTTCTCTTTGTAATTAGTAATATAAACACCTTTACTAGTATAAATTTCAAAATTATAAACATCTAATATTTTCTCTAAATCAAAAACTATAAAACTCTTATGAGAAGCATAAGGATTTAAATTGATTGGTAACATGGTACTTTCGTTTCTAATGTGCTTTGTTTTAGTTAATAGCACTTTGTTTTGAATACATTCAAACTTAGAATTTTTAGATTCATCAATTAAGAGAATTTTAGTAACCGAAACTGGATTTTTAGTTTCGTTCACTAAATTCAATTCAAACACATTTCTTTCTCCTAAAACAAAGTGGTTTTTTAGGTCTACTGAAATTTTTAATTGATTTTCTTTGTAGTCATACCAATATTTATAAGCTGTTAAACATAAAGAAATAATTGAAACTATTAACGCAGTTATAGAAATCCAATTCAATTTATATCACCTCAAAAAAATATTATACCAGAAAGGAGTAAAACAAAATGAAATCAAGAATGATTACGCTTGAAGATAGAATGCGTATCGCTCATAGAATAAATAGTTTAAGAATGAATGAAAAATTATCACAAGTTGAATTTGGAGAACGTGTGGGAGTTGGACGCATAGCAGTTAATCGCTGGGAGAATAGATGGCAATTACCACCGATGAAAACTGTTAGGAAAATAGCAGAAGAATACAATACAACTTCAGAATGGATATTGTACGGGGAGTGAGAACAATGGTTAAATCAATATTTTTACAAGATGGAGAAGAAATTTTTGTTGATGATGATGATTACGAGAGAGTGAATCAACATATTTGGCGCAAATATTTTAAAGGTAATACAAGATATATCCATACTAAAATCGGAGTTAAAAGAAAGGACATTTTGTTAACGACATATATACAAAATGGCAGTTTTCAAAAAAATAAAAACAACGATTTTACTAAGAATAATTTAACTACAAAAGGTAGTCGATCAAGATGGGGAAAACCGAAAAGTAACGGTTCTTCTAAATACAAAGGAGTGAATTGGCGGAAAGACACTAATAAATGGGTTGCAAAAATAAATGTTGAAGGTAAACAAAAGCATTTAGGATTTTTCGAATCGGAAGATATGGCAGCTAAATCTTATAATCGGGCTGTTGATGAATTTTGGGGAGGTAATGGATTTAAAAACATTATTGGCAATGACTCACGTCAAAAAAGAGACTATTTCCCCCATAAAGGATTTAACAATACAAGAAATACAAATAAATATGGTTACAGAGGTATTGGTAATCATACAGATATGCCTTCTAAGTTTTCTGCTAGAAAAAAATATAAAGGAAAACTATATAGCACAGAATACTTCGACAGTAGAGAAAAGGCAGCTTTAGCATATAACAAAATAGTTGTTTTTCTATATGGATCTGATGCCATTTTAAATAAAGTGTCTATAACTGATGAACTCAAAAAATTCATAACTAACTGGGAAATACCAGATAAGATAAAAGCGCTAAAAGAGGGTGCTGATGATGAATAACAGAGATTACATTTCATCAATTATTACTCAATTCAGTGGCCAAAACAACATTATTCCTATACCTGCCATATATCTAAAAATTACTGAGGATTATCCAAGTGCCGCATTACTAAATCAAATGATTTATTGGTCTGATAGAACAAGTAGGAAAGATGGCTATTTCTATAAATCTTACAATGAATGGTTCGAAGAGTTGCATCTTACAGAATATCAAGTAAGACGAGCAACGAAGAAATTAAAAGGATTAGGTTTTGTTGATACAGCACTCAAAAAAGCTAACGGCGCACCTACTTTACACTACAAAGTCGATACTAAAGAAGTTTCAGAATGGATTCTTAAGAAACTTAAGAATGGAAACTTAACAAACTTAAGAATGGATAGTGAAGAAACTCAAGAATCTTTAACAGAGATTACTACAGAGAATACAACAGAGATTACTACAAAAGATATATTGTCGGGCAACCCGACTGTTTCTCCGATTCCCTATAAAGAAATTATTGGTTATTTAAATGAAAAAGCAGGCAAACAATTTAAACATAATACCGGTAAAAGCAAAAGATGTATTGAAGCAAGATGGAATGAAGATTTTAGATTAGATGACTTTAAAAAAGTGATAGATATAAAAACATCAGAATGGTTAGGAACAAGCCAAGAAAAATATTTACGACCCGAAACATTATTTGGCACTAAATTTGAGGGATATCTCAATCAAGAAACTAATACACAACCTAACAACCCGTACGCTAACGCATTTGAAAATGCACAACCATTGGATATGGAAAATCTACCGTTCTAAAGGAGTGATTAAATGGAGGCTTTCCAGAACCTAGCAAAACAAGCAGGTTTTAGAAATAAAATAGTTAAACAAGAGTTTGAATTACATTGTAAAGATTGTGGTCGTAAATATGACTACTACGAATTTGATAATGGGCAAGTGGTCAAAGATGGTTGTGACTGCGACATGATTGCACTAGCCAAAGAATCTACAGAAAATTATCGAAAGAAACAACGTAAGGCAAAAGCAGAGAAGATATTTAAGCAATCGATAATTAACGATAATTTAGCTCAAGTAACTTTTGATAACTACGAACCAACATCAGAAAAGCTAAAATATGCTAAAGGTTTGTGCCAAAGGTATGCCCAAAATTTCACATTAGATAATAAACAATCTCTATTGATTCAAGGGTCATTTGGTACAGGTAAGTCACATTTATCTATGAGTATTGTAAAAGAAGTTAAGGCAAAAGGTTACACAGTGCTTTATATGAACGTACCTCAGCTCATTTCCACAATTAAAAATACCTACAACAACAACAGAAATGGTATGACTGAACAAGAGCTAGCACAAATTATTAGTGATGTTGATCTAATGGTATTTGATGATTTTGGTATCAACATGAATGAATTTGCAACAAGTAAGATGTTCGAGTTAGTCGAAAGCAGAGTAGGTAAACACAATATATTTACAACTAACCTAGATGAAAAAGAAATGACTAGAAATAAAGATATGCAACGTATATTTAGCAGAATTATGAGTAATACAACGCTAATCAAAATGGACGGTCAAGATTACAGAACAAGGGGGCTTAAATTTTGATTACATTACAAGAAATCAAACAAAATCTTGAGTGTTCCGATGTGTATGCTCAGAAACTCATAGACGACTCACAGGGCGACGAAAAGAAGTTGGAAGATACTTACTATAGAAAACTTGCAGAACGTCTTATACGTCCTGCTGTTGTCGAATATTAGGAGTGTTATAAATGGCAAAGGAAAAATATTACCTATATAGAGCTGATGGCACAGAAGATATTAAGGTCATCAAGTACGAAGATAACACCAATGAGGTTTATTCGCTCACAGGAGCCCATTTTAGCGACGAAAAGAAGATTATGACAGATAGTGAGCTAAAACGATTTAAGGGCGTGTATGGGCTTTTATATGAGCAAGAACTAGGATTACAAGCGAATCTATTCGAATATTTGTAGAGGTGGCATATGGAAATAGAAATTAAATTTAATGAGACGTATAAAGCGCCTATTGGGTCGCCACGGCCACGATTTCGAAATGCTGGTAGATTTGTACAAACTTACATGCCGACGTCATATACAAAGCATAAGGCATATATACAAGAACAAATGCCCAAATTATTAACTGATAAAAATTTGAAAGTGTCATTGTATTTTTACTTTGAACCACCTAAAAGTTGGTCCAAGAAAAGAAAGTTGATTGCATTAGGCACATATAAACGTACTAAACCGGATGTAGATAATTTGATTAAAACAGTATTAGACGCTGCAAATAACCATGTGTGGCAAGACGATAATCAAGTAGTGCATATAGACAGTTACAAGATGTATGCCGAAGAATCGAAAATTGTCATGGTCATAAAGGAAGTGGACTAATTGGAACACAGAGAAGAAACCATCGAAGTTGAAGCAAAACTAAAAGTGCGTGTGAAGTACTCTGTTTGGATCAATAACAGAATCACTACAGAAGAAGAACGCGAACGACTTTTAGATTTAATCGCAAAGAACCCAGAAAAAGAATTGATGCATGAAGATTTAGAATTGATTGAATTAGTAGAGGTGGAGTAAATGGTTAGAACGGTTGGAAGATATAGAGATGAATTTGGCGACATATACGTCCCGTTATCAATCAATTCGACAAAGATTGATGTACCTATAGAGATTTATGAAACAGCTATCAATAATGGTTTAAGTGATTATGACATTAGACGACGTATTATTGAGAATGGTTATAAACCAACATATTTCATAGCTAGACCTATAAATGCTGATAAAGGCGCTATGAAGTTAGAAATTGAAGATAGGGAACGCGAGCAAAGAATAGCTACAAGAGAAGAACAAGAATTACGTAGAAAGAAACCACACTTGTTCAACGTACCACAAAAACACAAACGCAGTATATACGCTAGATCGTTAGAAAACAACTTAATCGCCAGAGTTAAAACCGACTCTTACGGTAGAGTGCAAAGGGGATAAGCAAATGGAATTACATGAATTAAAACCAGGTGATGACATTTGGTTCAAATATCCAAACGCAACCAACTCATTTCCTGCAGTGGTGGAAGAACTCCATTACAACTTTAAAGGCAAACCATACCTAAAAGTACGAGTAGGTAGTGAATTAGTAGTGATAGACGATAAATACGACATAGTAAAGGTGTAGATGACAATGACAATTATTAGTAATCAGAAAGTGGATATGGTTAAACAACCACCGCATTACACATATGGCGACATTGAAATTATAGATTTCATCGAACAAGTAACAGCTCAGTACCCACCAGAATTAGCATTTGCAATCGGGTCGGCAATTAAATATATCGCTAGAGCAAATCATAAGAACGGTAAGGAAGATATCGACAAAGCGAGATGGTACTTGCAACGCGTATTTGATAAGTGGGACACAAACAATGACAACTAGCACATACGAACTATCGTCAACGATCAACCAGAGATATAGATACAACACTAAAGGCAAGATGCCTACACAGATTAATCGTGAATTACGTGAAAAAGGTGTCCAGGGCTTTGTAATTAAATTAGGTAGCAATAAAGTCGTGATGAAAGTATTAGAAGAACATAAACACAGTAACAGGGAGTGTATGAGATGAATATCAAAAACCAACTATACACATTTAAAGCAACATGTACCAATGTTGTTGACGGGGACACGATAGATATAGATATAGATTTAGGGTTTGAAACATTTGCTAAAAGGCGTGTCAGGTTACTCAATGTTGATACACCAGAGAGAGGACAAGAAAATTATAGTAAAGCTACTAACTTTACTAAGCAATGTGTAGAAAATAAGAAGATATATGTTCAGACGTATAAAGATGACGCTTTCGGAAGATATTTAGCCAATGTCTTTTATGATACAGGTAATGAGATACGTTCGTTGAATGATGATCTGCACATTAACCAATTAATCAAACCTAATTCGAAATGGAATGAAAGCAATGAAAGATAAAAAGGCATTCCTTAACCAGTATTTCGGTACCAAGCGTTACTTGTACCAAGACGATAAAAGAGTGGCGCATATGCACATAGTAAATGATGTGTATTACCTACACGGTCATCACAAGACGAAATGGTCAGGTATTAAGTTGACGTTTAACAATGAGCAAGAGTTTAACGAGTATATTAAGCAACACGGATTAAGTTTGGAAGATGAAAGACAACTAACTTTATTTTAGGAGGTTGAGTAATGAAAATAGAGGAATTTCAACGACTTGGTAAAAATGTAAAGGTTATTATTAGAAAATTTACAGAAAATCCCGGAAAATTTGCAAGTGTAGTATTACAAATGTACTGGGATATTGAAAAAGAACGCGATTCATACAAACAACAACGTGACGAACTCATTAACGATATAGCTCAGTTGCGTGAGCGTAATGTAGAGTTCGAAGAAAAATTAGATAAAGAAATTAAGTTGAGTTATGAAATAGAAAAGAATTTATATGAGACATCTAAAGAGCATGATGAGTTAATTAAAAGCAATGCAAGCGTAATAAAATACAACGCAGAGTTGGAGAAGAAAGCAAAAGCGTTTGATGAGATAGCATTAACTGTATTATCTGAAGATAACGATGTAATAAAAAATATGAATAACACAGTAACTAAAATAGTTATTAATAATTTGGAGCGTGAAGAGTGATGAGAGCAGAAAAACATATGCAAATGATGCAGATGTTGCAAAACTGCGTAATTGAAAAATATGTATCACATGATGAATACGAAGAGTTAGTAGCTAGAGATAAACATGGCAACAAAATGTTTATTAAATTTTATCCAAACGAGGAGGAACAAAATGACTAACCGTGAACAGATTGAGCAAGCCATTATTAGTGCGGGGGCGTATAACGGCAATGACACAGAAGTGTTGTTGGCGGAAGTGAAGAAGTTATACCACGCTAAATACACTGTAGTGGAATTGATTGACTTTTTAACTTCTGAAGAATTAAATAGCAAAACACATAAAGAAACTATAAAAACCATTGCGGACATAATAATTAAACACGGCGATAAATTAAAAAGTGATGAGGAGGAACAAAATGACTAATCAATTAACAGTAGATCAATTAGTAAATGCAGTAGAACAATGGAGTATCGATAAAGGACTAAACAATGGCAATAGCTTTACACAATACGCTAAAAGCTCCGAGGAGATGGGTGAGGTTGCTGCTGCACTATGCAGAGACAACACAGACGCTCTCAGAGACGGTATAGGAGACGTTGTTGTTACTTTAGTGATATTGGCCCAACAAAATAATATGACGTTACAGGAGTGTTTAGAACAAGCTTATGGAGAGATTAAAGACAGAACAGGAGTTATGTCAAAAGACGGGAGCTTCATCAAATCAGAAGACATCGAAGGATAAAGATATTCTGACTAAAATTCGGGAGGTGCTGGGGAAGTGAGTGTATTAGCGTTAGGAGTAATTATAATTTTAGGTATGACATTAGAGTTTTTAATTAATCATAAATTTACGAATGCAAGGATGGAAAGACTAGCTGAATTAAGTTGTATTGTTTTAACGCTAACAATATTAGCTGTTGGATATAAGTATAACGAGTGGTTATTTTCTATATTGACTATGTTTACTTTGGTAGTAAGCAGGGTTAGAAAAATCAATTTAGGTGAGGAGTGATTTCATGCAATTCCTAATCACAACATTCACAGATAGCTCAGGTATACAACACAAACATGCGACTAAAGCTAGAGAGAATCAAACGTTTACGGTGGTTGAGGCAGAGAGTAAAGAAGAGGCAATGAAGATATTTAAAGACAAAAAACGTAGAGAAGAATTCATTCGGGGACTAAGGGATTTAAAACTAGTAACTAGCAGAACGAGATTAGATGTTTTTAATGAGGAGGCAGACAATGATTAAACACATTTCAAAACTAATATTCACACTAGCAATGTATGAGTTAGGTAAGTACGTGACAGAACAATTATTAATTAAATATACATCTAACGATGATATAGAAGCGCCACAGGATTTTACGCAAGATGATCATATCCATTTGAACGCGGAGGTATCTGACTAATGTGGATAATCATATCAATACTATTAGGTGTTGTTTGTCTCATCTCTCTAGGTGTACAACACGAACAACGGAAAGAATTAGAAGAATATAAATATGCTAATGCTTACATGAACGATTACATTGTTAGATATATAGATGAGAAACGTAAGTAGTGGAGGTAGTTTTATGACATTTGGTGATAACCTTAAAAGAATTAGAAAGAAAATGAAGCTTACTCAACAAGAGATGGGAGATAAAATGGGGATAAGCCAATCGTACTTGTCAGACATGGAGAATAGTAGGAAGTGCCCAAGTGTGAATACAGCGTTATTAACTGCAAAGAGATTGAATATATCGGTAAAGGAATTAGTTAACGATGATATAGATATGACTAATTGTAATAAGTAATGGAGGTAGTAGATGCATACACGTGACGAAGTAAGAAACATGATAGACAATTATAAGTGGATGCGTAATATTATTGAAGCACAGGTATATGATGCAGACAGTACATCTACTGCACAATATGGTATAGAAGCAGTAATGCCTAAAGCCAAAGGCGGAACAGGTGATAAAGTATTAGTTAAAGTTTTAGATAGGAATAGAGAGTATCGACGTAATGTTAAGCTACTTAATAAACTACAGTTCATAGATAAGTATGAGGAGTATGTAACTAATGAGATGAACTATCACATACTTCAATTAATTAAGATAGGCATCAAGCACAAGACTATCATGGAGCTCATGGAGATAAAGAGTAAGTCAACATTCTATGGATGTGTGAATGAAATAGTTAATGTATACATGGATGCACAACAAGGTCACTATGATTAATCGAACCAATCGAACACATCGAACCATTCGAACCATGTGTGCATTAGTGATATCAATAACATTATACTAGAGGCATACGATACGAATACATGAGGCACATCACATAGTGGTGTGTCTTTCTTTGTTATATAAGAGGTTTAACTATGGAAGATTACAATGAATACAAAGAACGTAAACGATTCTACAATAGTAAATCTTGGGAAGATGTTAGACAACAAGTGTTGAAACGTGCTCACTATGAATGTGAATGGTGCAGTAAAGAAGGTAAAGTGACGACTGATAATTTAGAAGTGGACCACATTGAAGAATTACAGGATAGACCAGATTTAAAATTAGAGCCTGATAATCTGCGTCTACTCTGTAAAGCTTGTCATAATAAAAGACATCAAAGGTTTCAATATGGTGGAAATCAATTCAAACCAAAAGAAATTAAATGGAAAGATGAACTTTGGTAAAATCATACGCCCCCCGGTAAAATCATTTCCCAATTATTTCCCGATAGGGAGAACGGCGTGAGGGCTCGATTTCGCAAGTTTTCATAATTATTTCATATGTAACCCTAACCCCCGCCCAATAAAGTAGAAAGGAGTGAAGTCAATGCAATTAACTGCAAAACAACGCAAAGAGCGTGAAAAGTTAGTCGATAAAGAAGAAAAAAGGCTCCATGCCATCTTCAAAGATATCCCACAAGAAAAACAGAATGTAGTTCAAGGACTTATCATTCAAGCAGCACGTATGCGAGTGATGTTGAACTATATGTGGGAAGATATTCAAGAGAATGGCGAATACGACATGTTCCAACAATCTCAAAATGTACCTGCCTATGAGCGTGAACGACCAATTGCTCGTTTGTACAATACACGTGACCAATCTTATCAACGTGTGATGAAACAATTAACCGATTTATTACCGAAAGACGCCAAACCGATTGAAACCGACGAACCAGTAGATGATTATGTATGATTCGTAACAAATATGTAGATGAATACATTCAACAATGGCGTGACGGTAAAATCATTTTAAATCAAGAACGTATTGATCTAATTAACTACTTAGAAAATCATGTTTTAGTGAAAGATAATATATACTTTGATGATGAAAAGATAGATAAGTGTATCAGATTCATTGATAAATGGTACTTTCCAGTACAAGCCTTTCAGAAATTCATCATTGCTTTTTTGTTCTTGATGGATGAAGAGTTAGATACTCCATATTTCACAGAATTTGCTTTATTCATGGGGCGTGGTGCAGGTAAAAATGGTTTCATAAGCGCAATTAGTGATTTCTTCACTACACCAATACATGGTATTAAGAAATATGACATTTCAATTGTTGCAAACAGTGAGGACCAAGCGAAAACATCATTTAATGAAATATATAATACTTTGCTTGAACATAAACGAAATAAAGTAGCAGAAAGACCTAAAGCACCTTATGAAGTAAGTAAAACTGAAATTAAAAATAGGTCTACGCAATCGATAATCAAATATAATACTTCAAATACGAAAACTAAAGATGGTGGACGTGAAGGTTGTGTCATCTTTGATGAGATAGCTATATATGAAACGGCTGATATGGTTAACGTTAAGCGTGGTGGATTAGGTAAAGTGCCTCATGATAGAACATTCTATATCTCAACTGATGGTTTTGTCCGTGAAGGTTTTATGGATGGTATGAAAGATAGGATCTTAGAAGTCTTAGCAGGTAATAATTCAGAAGATAGAATATTCCCGTTTTATTGTAAACTCGACGACCCTAAAGAAGTTGATGATGAAACAATGTGGGAGAAAGCTAATCCTATGTTGCATCCGCCATTAACCAGTTATGCCAAAAACTTAAAGCGTAAAATTAAAGAAGAATATAACGTGTTACACATCAATCGTTCAAACAAACCGGAATTTATGACAAAACGAATGAACTTACCAGAAGTTGATGAAGAAAAAGTTGTTGCGCCGTGGGAAGAAATCAAAGCTACGAATAAACCTTTACCTAATCTCGAAAATAAAGCCTGCATTGGAGGTCTTGACTATGCATTAGTTAGAGACTTTGCTAGTGTGGGCTTATTGTTTAGAGAAAATGATGAGTATTACTGGTTAACACATTCATTTATCAGACGTGAATTTTTAGAAACCACTCATTTAGAGCCTCCAATTGAACAATGGGCAGATGATGGCTTGTTAACAATTGTAGATGATGATGTGATTGATATTTCATATATCGTTAATTGGTTTATGCAACAACAAAGTAAATACAATTTAACTAAAGTGATATCAGATAATTTCAGAACCGATATTGTTAGACGACCATTTGAAGAGGCAGGTATACCATTAGAAGTGATCAAGAACCCAACTGCTATACATGGTTTGCTTGCACCTAGAATTGACACCATGTTTGCTAAGAAACAAATTACCTTTGGGGACAATCCATTGATGAGATGGTCCACCAACAATGTGGCAGTCAAAATGCAGCCAGATGGTAGTAAGAAATACATCAAAAAAGATGAAGTTAGACGTAAAACTGATGGTTTCCATGCCATGTTACACGCGCTTTATCGTGCAGATGAGATATTAGAGTATGATCAACCGTTTATTATGGCAGATATTAGCTTTTAGGAGGTGAGATTTTGAGTATATTCGATAGAATTATGGGAAGAAACGAAGCAATCGAGTTTAGTTACGACTTTGAATTGTTACATGAAACTTCTCACAAAGCTTACATAAAAAGGTGGGCATTAGATACGTGTATAAATCATATAGCTAGAACAATTAGTCAAACTAAATTTGAAATTATCGATAGTGAAAGTAAAGATACATCTTCAACAACCCACTATAAATTGAATGTTAGGCCAAATACCGATGAAAGTGCTGCAACATTTTGGCAAAAGGTAATACGAAAGTTGATTTATGATAATGAAGTGTTAATTGTTGTTACTGATTCAAAGGATTTAGTTATTGCAGATGATTTTGTGAGAGAAGAATACGCACTCTATGACGACATATTTGACCACATCATTGTAGGAGAGTTCGAGTTTGAACGTTCATTTAGAATGAGTGAAGTGATATACCTTGAATACAACAATGAAGCAATTACAAACATGTTATATGGCTTGTTTAATGATTATGGAGATATCTTTGGTCGCATGATTAAGTCTAATTTAATGAACAACCAGATAAGAGCTACCTTAGGTATGGAGGCTAATACACCATTAACCAACGCAAGTAACGATGATATGCAGAGATTTATTAATAATGCATATAAAGCCTTTGAAAGTAATGACATAGCTATTGTTCCAGTTCAAAAAGGTTATAAATATGAAGAACATTCAAACGGTAATGGTACGAAAACATCATCACAAATTGATGATATGGCTAAAGTACCTAATCAGTTATTAAATTATGTAGCTAGAAACCTTGGAATTCCAGTTGGATTGATTAATGGGGATACGGCAGACATAGAAGCTATGACTGATAACTATATGAAGTTCTGTATTAAACCTATTATTGAAAAAATTACTGATGAATTGAACGCTAAATTGTTTAGTGAGCGTGGATATAAAGAAGGAAAACGAATCAAAGCGATAAGTATAGATCAAAAAGGACCACTTGAAGTGAGTGAAGCAGTAGACAAACTCATTGCAAGTGGTTCTTTCAATAGAGATGAAATAAGAGTGCTTACAGGCTTTGAACCTATCGGAAGTGAAGAAATGCAGAAATTTATTATCACTAAAAATTATCAAACCGTTGATGAGGAAACTACAGGTAATGAAGGAGGTGATATAAATGGCGAATAATGAAATTGACATCTATGGCTTTATAGACAGTCAAACAATCGAAGGCATGACGATTAGCCCCCAGACTGTAAGAGAACAATTAAAAGCAATGGGTGATGTTGATGAAGTCGTTGTAAACATTAATAGTAACGGTGGAGATGTTTTCAGTGGTGTAACGATTTATAACATGTTAAGGCGTTTTGATGCTCATATTACTGTCAATGTTGACGGACTTGCTGCAAGTATTGCCTCTGTGATTGCAATGGCAGGTGACACGATTAATATGCCGGGTAACGCCATGTTAATGGTACATAATGCTTGGACAATTGGTGAAGGTGATGCTAGAAGTTTTAAAAAGCAAGCCGAAGATTTAGAAAGAATTAACAGTGTTGTGTTTAACAGTTATGTCGATAAGAACCCTGACATCGACCATGCGCTTCTTCAAGATTATATGGATGAAGAAACATGGCTAACAGCTAAAGAGGCTAAAAAACTAGGTTTAATCGACAATATTACTGAAAATTCAAGAGTTGCAGCTGCAACCACATCAACAATCTTGGGAGGTGACAAATTCATGACTAGATATCGTAACGAAGATCCACAACAACCGGGACAACAAAAAGAATCAAGCGAAATTACTGTCGAAGATGTAATGGATAAACTTGAAGAAATTTTAGCAGAAGTTAAAAAAGGTAATAACAAAGGTTCGGAAGAAACTGAAAAACAAACGGAAAGTAAACCTGCAGAAAACAGTTTTGCACGTTTATTCAATATGAATATTAAATAATAAAGGAGAATTTAATTATGGCAATTGACTTAGAAAATCGAGAAGAGTTTCAAAACTCTCAACAATTATTAAAAGAGTTTTCGAATATGAGTTCTAAAGCTTCTGATGAAGAAGTGAAAGAAAAATACACAGAATATATGAATGCTTATTCTGAAGAATTAGCAAACGCTATTCGTAAAGACATGAAACAAGAACAAGGTGACAACGCAGTATTAAATGCGCGTAATGTTAACCGTTTAACTAACGAAGAAAAGAAATTCTACAACGCATTAGTTTCAGAAGACCATGTAAACACTGATACTAACTGGAAAGATGGAGAATTATTACCTGAAACAGTGATTGACCGAATTTTTGAAGATATCGAAACTGAACACCCATTATTGAAACATATCACAATTCAACGTACTGGATTACGTGCACGTGTGATTCGTTCAGTACCAGAAGGTCAAGTTGTTTGGGGTCCAGTGTTCTCAGAAATTAAAGGTCAATTAGAGGCTTCATTCTTTGAACAAGACGTTACTTTAGGTAAAGCAACTGCATTTGTTGTAGTACCAAAAGATTTAAAAGATGCAGGTGTGCAATGGGTTGATCGTTATGTACGTGCACAAATCAAAGAAGCTTTCGCAATAGCAATTGAAAAAACTGCTATTCAAGGTTTAGGTGCTGCTAAAAACCAACCAGTAGGATTAATGAATGAAATTAATCGTACAAACGGTGCGGTATCAGAAAAAACTTCTGCAGGAACATTAACATTAGCTGATGCAGAAACATCAATTAAAGAAATTGGTAACATTATCAAAAACTTATCAATTAAAGAATACTATGATAAAGACGGTAATGTTAAACGTTCTAAAGGTGCTAGCGTATTAAATAACGTTGTTATTGCGTTAAACCCTGCAGACTATATCTACACTGGTATTGCATTCATGCAATTACACAATGGCCAATTTGTAAGTCCGGTTCCATTTAACGTGACGTTCGAGCAGTCTGAATTTGTACCTCAAGGTAAAGCAGTAGCATTCGATAAAACACGTTATAACTTCTATGCAGGTAGCGAAGTCATCGTACGTGAGTTTGACCAAACACTAGCATTAGAAGATATGGACTTATATACTGCAAAGCAGTTCTTATATGCTGAACCGGATGATAACAAAACTTCATTCGTATATGATGTTGATTTCAGTTCATTCGGTGCGCCTACATCAACTGGCGCTGCAGCAACTGAGCCGACAGCATAGGAGGTGTATATAATGGCCAATTATAAAGTGTTAAAAAACTACAACGATAAGCAATTAGAAAAGTCTCTTAAAGCAGGAGACAAGGTAGAAATGACAGTGAAACGTGCAGATGAAGTTGAAAAAACTTTGTCTGCAAATGGTTTTAAAGGACCTTTCTTAGAACGAGTTAGAGAATCGAAGTGATTTAAATGATTACTGATACGCATGTGGAAGAATTCAAAAATCGTAATAGAATTTTTTATGATATCGAAGATGATCGTATTAAAAACGATTTAGGGATGTCTTATGAAGATATCAAAGCAAAATGTGGGGACTTCGATATGCAACAATCCTCATTAGGTCGTGAATTAGTTTATGAACGTACAAGATATGTATTCAACGATAAACTAGAGGAATTCCATAATAATTTTTTATCTAGTATTGTTCAATTTCAAATCGTGAACATGGAGGTGTCAGATGATGGTACTACAACGTAATGAATTTGTGACTGGTGGCGACATGAGAACGCCAGTTGCATTTTATAAAGCAACACCGATAGACGACTTTTTTCCTGGTGAAACTGTGGAAGAGGTCGTTTTTAAGTGTTTTGCTAATGTTTATCAACCATCACAGAAAGATTTGGATATGACGAACAATCAAGCTAGTTTAACTATGGTTACGTATCACCCTATTAATATAGAAATTACTGATGATATGTATTTTGAAATTCAACTACCGCAATATAGGAATAAAAAATACAATATTCAACAAGTCTTTGATGATACAGATAACCATAGGAACATTAAGATTATTGGGAAGATTTCAGAATGAGCGTAGACGTTAAAGGTGTTCACCAAATGCTTAGGCAGATTGGCGAAAAGTACGGAGAAACCCAAATGCTCAAAGCTCAAGATAAAGCATTGAACAAAGGCTCTAAATACTTTGTAGGTGTGTTGAAAGCGAATTTTGAAGTGTTCCGTGATACAGGTGCAAGTATTCATGAAGTTTCAGTTACTGACCCTTATTATGTTCACGGGAAAACAAGAATGGTTAAAGTTCACTGGCATGGTTCAATGAATCGATATGCGATTATACATTTAAACGAATGGGGAACAATTAAAAACCCAAACCCAAGAGGTAAAGGTGCAATTGCTAGAACAATGTTTATGACTCAACGACCATTCAGAGAAATTATAAAGCAATCATTGGAAGGAGACTTGTAAATGTTTGATATGTTGAAAACTTTAAAAAAATATCTATTGAACAATGCAACAATTGCTCAACATTGTACAGGTCGAATTCGAGCTTACACATATGACGAGACGGCAGATAGGTCGAATCATTATATATTGATTGACCCTCTTGTGTCCCCACAACCTGAAACCTACGCAAGTGATATTAATTTAACAACCGAATATCTATATCAAATTGATGTTCGTGGTCCTAATTATGATGTGGTTAAACTTCTACAAGAAGAGATCCGTCAAACCTTATGGTCAATAGGATTTAAACAAGTGGATGGAACTGATGAATATGACACAGATTTAAAACTGTATATGGATGCACGACGCTACCGTGGAAATCCTTATACGATAGATGGTTTAAGACATATAGATAAAAATATTTAATTGATTAGCCTTTCGTGAGAAACGAAGGGCTATTTTAATGCAAAAATTTAAGGAGGATATTTAAATGGGTAGATATAATGCCGCTACAGGTTTAGGAAAAATGTACTATGCAGTATTACAAGAAGAAAGTGATGGAACAGTTAAAACATCAGGTATTAAAGAAGTTGATTATGTTCAAGAGCTTTCTATTGAATTTGGTGAAGAATTAGAAAAAGCTTATGGTTCTAACAAGGTTGCTGAGATTGCAAAATCAGCAGGTGAAACACAATTATCTTTAACTTTCCATAAACTGCCAATTGATGTTCAAAAAGACTTATTAGGATTAATTGAACACGAAACAAATAAAACAGTTTATGGCTTTGGTAAATCAACTGGTATTACTTATACAGCCGTAGCTATCCCACGTACAATGGAAGATGGCTCTCAAGAGTGGTTTGGATTATCAAAAGGTGTATTCACACGTCCAAACAAAGAAGGACAAACTAAAGAAGATGGTGTTGAATTCGGTTCAGATGAAATCGAAGGTCAATTCATGGAACGTAAAGTTGATGGATTCGATGAAGAGTTAGCAGTGGTTATGGCTTACGATGACCAAGGTAAAACTGAAGGTCGTGACACGATTTTCAATTCAATTTTCGGTAAAACGTTTGATACAGTTCAAACAACAGCTGAACCTTTAACTACATCAACATCTTCTGATGGTACTGCAAGTGAACCTACTACAGATGCAGAAGCAACTGAACCAACAGCATAATTGATTTATAGACGACTTCGGTCGTCTATTTTTGTATACAAAAATAAAAACTAATTATTCGGTCTAACAGAAAACCCGATGAAAAGGAGAATATAAATTATGGCAGTTAAGAAATTTATTGAATTATACGATGAAAATGGAGAAGTAAAAAAATATCATGCACCTGCTTTTATTAAAGGTAGTGTTGCACGTAAAGGTTTCAATTTAGGTAAAGAATTCCAAAAATTAGAACAAGATGGCGGCGAATTTGACGATAACTTACTAGACAAATTATATAGCTTTATTGCAAATGACTTATATGACGGTCAATTCACCGCAGAAGAGTTTGAAGATGGGATTGATGCACGTGAAGTTATCACGGTTGCAATGGAACAATTAGGCGGTATCTTAGGTGACGAGGGAAAGACAATGAAATAGATGACTCTCGTTTAAAGCCCGAAGATTTCACTTATGAAAAACAATCAGAATATCTTGATACGCTTTATAAAGAGTTGATGGAAAATGGTTGGAAAATGCCTGAGATTGACAACACAGATATTTATCAGTTACTTCGCATTATGAATAATAAGAAGAAATCTAAAACGAAGAAAGTTGGTAAGAACGAGAGCCTAATTGGAGCTATAACAGGTAAAGACCCTAGAGCTTCAAGCTAGGCTCTCTTTTTTTATTTCTAAAGAAAGGAGAGTGAGTTGAATGGCAGATGAAATTAAAGGTTTTACGATTGATTTAGGCCTAGATACATCAGATATTGATCGCGGTATGGCAAATTTAAAGCGTAAGTTACAAACTACTGATGCAGAAATGAAAAAGAACCTTTCAAGTTTCGATAAAGCCGAAAAATCAGTAGAAAAATACGAAACTGAAATTGAAGGTCTCAACAAAACACTTACTCAACAAGGTAGAGCGAGTGAACAAGCACAGAAGAAGTTAGATCAGTTAAGACGTGCACAAGAAACCATGTCAGATAAGCTTGAAGAATCGGCACGTAACGCTCAAAAAGCTAAAAAAAGTTATGAGACTTTAGCTAATTCATATGATAAGTTGAACAATGAGTTGAAAGAGCATAAAGCGAACGTAAAATCTGCACAAGAAACACAAAAACAAATGCAGAATACAGTGACAGCATTGAGTGCTAAGATGAAGAATGCTAAAAGCTCTGTCGATAGTTTGCAATCTGAATTCAATGAATTAAGTAAATCTGGTAAAGCAAGTAAACAAGAGCTAACGGCATTAGGTAATCAGTTAACTAAAGCTAAAACGCAATATGCGAGTCTTTCAAAATCTGTAGATAGTGCTAAACGCGATTTAAATGAGTCTAAAATAGCAACGGCTAACGCTAAGAATGAATTACAAAATTTTAGTAAAGCAAATCAACAAGCGATGGCAAGTGCAAAATCTGCAATGGATACGGCTAAGAAAGAAGCGAACGCAGCAGAACAATCTTACGCCAGTTTAAATCGTGAAGTTGGTCAACTACCTGCGAAATTAGACAGAGCCGAAAAAGAAGTTTATCAACAAGCAATGGCTTACAATGTTCTACAAAATAGAATAGATGAAACAACATCTGAACTGAAAGAATTCCAAAGAGAACAAACGAAGTTCTTTGGCGTGGGACCTGCATTAACAGCTATGGCTCAACGTTGGGAAGAAGTCAACGCTAAAATAAATAAGATAGGTAATAGCTTTAGAAACGTTGGATATGTTGTGAATGGTATTGGCTTTGGTGGTTTAATATCAAATATTAGTACCATCATTCCAATAGCGGGAAGTGCTGTAAGTGCGTTGTCTGGTATTGGTGGCGCTGCAACTGCTGCTGCAGGTGGTGCTATTGGGCTTGGTGGTGCTTATGGTGTAGCACTAGGTGCAGTAACTGCATTTAGTGGCCAAGCTACAACTGCGTTGAAGATGCTTGAAGATGGTGAATTGAGAGCAACTGCAGAAGTAAGAAACTATCAATCAGTCTTAAGTAGATTGCAAAATCAATGGAAAGGTTTAGTGCAAGCTAATCAAGCAGATATCTTTAATACTATGGCTAATGGTATTAATATCGCTAAGATTGCGTTAACAAGACTTACACCATTCATTTCAAAAACGACAAGTCAAATAGCACAAGCATCTGCTAGAATGCGTGATTGGGTTAACTCATCTAATAATGCAAACAATGCATTCAAACTCATTAATAATATAGGTCCGCCGATATTCCAAAACTTATTAAATGCAGCAATGAAAGTGGGAGACGGGATCACCCACATGTTTACACAGTTTGGACCATTATTTACATGGACAGGTAAAGGTATTGAAAGTCTAGCTAATAAATTTAATGCTTGGGCAAATAGCACAAGTACAGATAAAGGTATAGCTCAATTCATTCAATACACTAAAACGAACTTGCCAATTGTTGGTCAAATTTTTGGTAATGTGTTTAGTGGTATTATCAGTTTATTTAGTGCTTTTAGTGGTCATTCACATAATGTGCTAGTAGGCATGCAAGGTGTGACACAATCATTTAAAGATTGGGCGGCGAACTTAAAAAACACAGAAGGTTTTAAAAACTTCTTAAAATACTTAGAGTCGAATGGTCCAGTTGTTTGGCAATTACTTAAAAATATTGGATCTATTATTGTAGGATTGATTAAAGGTATGGCACCAGTTGGCGCAGTAATGTTAAGAATAACTACTGCATTGACAGGGTTTATCGCTAAAGGTGCTACGGCTAACAATACAATGGGACTAATGACAGGTGTCTTAACAGCCGTCGGTGGTGCATTAGCTGCAATTCTACCAATGTGGGGAGTATATAGAACAGTAGTTGGTGGCGCCTCGTTGGTAACAGGTGCATATAATGCTATAGTAAATGTAACGAAAACTTCGATGGCTATTTGGACAGGTGTTACACGAGCTCTTGCATTAGCACAAATATTAAATGCTAGAAACACTTCATTAGCAACCATAATGACAGGTAAATATTCTATTGCTACAAAAATGGCAGCGTTAACTACTCGAGGTTTGGGTCTAGCTATTGGGTTTATGACAGGTCCAATCGGTATAGTTATTACTGCTATTAGCGCTTTAGTCGCGGGTATTATATATCTATGGAAAAATAATGAAACTTTCCGTAATTTCGTTATCTCTGCTTGGAATGCCATAAAAAATACTGCTATATCTGTGTTTGGATTCCTTAAACCTTACATCATCGGTGTTTGGAATGGAATTAAAACGGCATCAATGATTATATGGGGATTAATGAAAACATCAGCCACATTAGCATGGAATGCTATTAAAATGGCCGTACTACATCCAATTCAATCATTAAAACTAGTTATCACTGCAGTATGGAATGCCATTAAAATGGGCGCAATTCTCGCATGGACTGGTATCAAGACTGTGGTTATGTTAATAATTCAAGGTTGGCTTACTGCCGTTAAAATTTATTTCGGCATATGGAAGACAGTCATTACTGCAGTGTGGAATGGTATTAAATATGTATCAATTGCTATTTGGAATGCCATAAAAAATGGTGTAATGGCGATTATTAGAGTTTGGTTTACTATGATGAAAGCGTCCTTTGCAATGTGGAAAGCCGTAATTACTGCGGTATGGAATGCAATTAAAACTGTTTCGATAGCAATATGGAACTCTATTAAGAACAGTGTATTGGCTATTATTCGTGCTTTCATTGCAGGAGCAAAAGCCATTATTGGTGGTTTAAAAGTATTTGTTACAAGCGCTTGGAACGTTATAAAAAGCGTCTCTATACGTGTATGGAATGCTATAAAAAATAGTGTGATTGGAGCAGTTCGTGCACTTTCAAATGGCGTTCGTAAAATCATTGGCGCTTTAAGAAGTTGGATTATAGCAGCGTGGAATTACATAAAGAATAAAGTCGTTGCATTAGCAAAAGCATTAGGTGCAGGAGTAAAAAGAGCTTTCACAAGTTTATCAGGTGTAGTTAAAAAGATATTTACTGGTATTCGAAACTTTACAGTCAAAGTATGGACTTATATTAAGAATAAGGTTATTGCTTTAGCTAAAGGCCTTTATAATGGTGTAAAACGTGCGTTTACAGGTACATGGAACTTTGTGAAACGTGTATTTAATAATATTAAAAATTTCTCTGTTAAAGTATGGAGTTATATTAAAAACAAAGTGCTTAGTTTTGCTAAAAGTTTATATAACGGAGTTAAACGCAACTTTACATCAACATGGAATATCACTAAAGCAATCTTTGGTAAACTACGTGGCTGGCTTACTAAGACTTGGAAAAATATCAAAAATTCTGTAGTAAGCCACGCAAAAGGTTTATGGAGTGGTGTTAAAGGAACGTGGAGTAGATTAAAAAGTGGTACAAGTAGCACATTTAGTAGAGTGAAAAGTGATACGATTTCTAAATGGAAAGGTATAAAAAATTCTGTTACTGGTCTTGCAAAAAGTTTATGGAGCAGTGTTAGAAATACATTTAGAAATATGGCCAGTGGATTAAAAACATTGATTGGTAGGATCAAAGGTCATATCGGTGGTATGGTCAGTGGAGTTAAAGGCGGATTAAACAAATTAATCAGTGGTGTTAACTGGGTAGCAGGTAAATTAGGCATGGATAAACTGCCTAAAATAAAATTGTCTACAGGTACTGAATCAACTCATACTCAAAACTATGTAACAAATGGCAAGTTGAACCGTAGTACACTAGCCACTGTGGGAGATAAAGGTAAAGGTAATGGTCCAGGTGGATTTAGACATGAAACTGTTATTCCACCGAAAGGTAAACCTTTCATCACTCCTGCTAAAGATACAACAATGCCGTTACAAAAAGGAACGCGTATCTTGAATGGTGCTCAAACTCACGCAATGTTGAATCGTCCACAATTCAATGATGGGACAATACCTAAATTTAGTATTGGTTCTATGTTAGGAAATGCTTTATCGTTCGGTAAAAAGCCTAAAAAAGCGAAACCTGAAAAGCATAATGATATTGCGCATACAGCCAAAGATAAATTGAGCGATGCTTGGGGTGCAACTAAAAAAGGTGTTTCCAATGCAGTAGAAACAGGTGCAGGTTGGGCTAAGTCTGCAGGAAAAGCCGTATCTAAAGCAGTTGGGGATGTTATGGAATGGATAGAGAAGCCTGGAAAACTACTTGACATTGTGTTCAGTAAGTTTGGCGTCAATCTAGATGCATTCGGTATTAGTAAAGCAGCAGAATTGCCGTACAATATGATGAAAGGCGTCTTTGGTAAGATGAAAAAAGCTGCTAAAGACTTAATTGGTGGTTGGTTAGAAGACGCGGGTGGTTCAGGTGACGGAAGTTATATTAAATATTTAAATAACATTACCACCCCGTACAGTCCTAATGGTCCACCTCCAGGTTATGCGTTTAGTTGGCCACATCCAGGTATTGATTTACCATACATTTATGAAAAAATACAGTCTACTTTAAGTGGTAAAGCTTATAACAAAGAAATGCCTGGTGGATTTGGTCATTATGTAGTTGTAAAATCTGGAGCTTTAGAAGCTTTTTACGGTCACTTAAGCAAACGCTATAAAAAGAATGGTGAAAGTGTTAAACCAGGTGACGTTTTAGGTGTTTCTGGTAACTCTGGCGCTTCTACAGGACCACATTTACACTATGAAATGCATAAAAATGGTAAACCGATAAATCCAGTAACTTGGCTCAAGAAAAACATGGGCGGCGGTAAATCAGGAGGCTCACGCGCTGCAAGTAAATGGCGCCCAGAAATTATTAAAGCTTTAAGAGCTAATGGATTACCGACAAGTAGCAATTATGTTAATGCTTGGATTAGACAAGTTCAATCAGAGTCTGGTGGTAATGCAGGAGCTAGACAACAAGTTCAAGACGTTAATAGTGGTCCGAATGCTGCAAGAGGATTATTACAAGTTATACCTACAACATTTGCAGCAAATAAATTGCCAGGTCATGGTAACATCATGAATGGTTTAGATAACGCTATGGCTGCAATCAATTATGCCAAAAAACGATATGGTAAATCAGGCATGTTACAAGTTATCGGTCATGGTCACGGTTACGCTACAGGAGGCTTAATCAAAAATGCAGGTTGGTATAACATCGCAGAAGGTGGATACCCTGAATGGGTAATACCAACTGATCCAAACCGTCGCACAGACGCTATGAAATTACTTGCACTTGCTGCTAAAGACATTCAAGGTTCTAAATCAAAAGGTAATAAACGACCAAGTGCATTTAGTAGTAAGAATGTATCAACTAATAACAACGATACTGAATTATTACTCAAAATGATTGAGGGACAACAACAACAGATTTCACTATTGATGCAACTTGCACGTAGCAATCAAGACATTGCAGACAAAGATTTTGAACCTGTCATTGATCAGTTTGCGAACGAACAACAAATTTTTAAAGGTATAGATAAATACGAAAGACAGAAATCAAGAAAAGCAAATTTTAAACCAGTGGGAGGTTAGATAATGCTTGATACAATAAAAGTAAATGATAAAACACTTCCATGGTTGATTGTTGAAAGAGGGTTTGAAATACCCTCTTTTAATTTTGCTATTGAAAGTGAAGAAATAGCTGGGAGACCAGGAAGCATTGTAAAAAGTAGAAATTTAAAAGAATATCGTTTTGAATTACCTCTTATCATACGTAACGATTATTTATCACATGGCGGTATGAAAAAGTTAGACGATGTGTTAAATGAAGTCGTACGATTTTTCAATTATGATGAACCAGTTAAGTTACAGTTCACATCTCAAGATTGGTATTGGAGTGCATATATAGAAGGACCCATCGAATTAGACAAAGACCGTATTGGTTTTTGGTCATTCAAGGTTAACGTTGTTTTAGCAGACCCTTACAAATACGCTGTTGAAGGTACCAAAAACACTGCCATTTCAGACCAAGTCAGTGCAGTTAGTACAGGAACCGCAGATAGTCCAGTAATTATTCAAGCAACAGCATTACAAAATGCAAGCTATTATATGATTACTAAGAACGATGAAGATTACTTCATGATTGGCGACGATGACTTGGATAAACCAGTTGAAGATTACACTCCAATTCTTTGGAATAATGAAATGCGTGCTTTTACAGGTTGGGGAAAACAATCAGGAAGCACTATCAATGATAATTACACAGGCGGTACCAATGGTGGTAGTTTTGAAATGAGTTCATCTAATGATGCATTTAAATTAAAACAAGATAGCATCACATCAACAACTGGTTGGAATGGCGCAGAATATAAACATAGTTTTGGTAAATCAGCACAAGATTTTGTTTCCACTTGTAAAATTCATGTGAATCAAAAAAATAAAGGCTCTACACATTGTGCTCAATACTTATATGATACAGACAATCGCCTAATTGCAAGTATCGGTTATAGAAATGCTAGAGCAAGCCAAGCAATTGGAAGTATTGTAATTACATTATTTGACCAGTTAGGCCAACAAAAGAAAATCTATGAATACACAAATCTACCTATGTTTTATAAATGGGAAGATATTGTTATATATATGCGTTTAGAACGTGTACGTACAACCTTTAAAATCAAAACATGGGAATATAAAGAGCTTGAATATCCTAAGCGTGTTATTCCAGTTGATGTAAATGAAAAACAATGGGAAGACAGTGGTAAATTTTATCAACGTCCTATCGCAGCAGTAAGTGTTTATATTGCAAAGAATGGTAGTTATAATCACATGCCTACGTACGTTTTAGGTAGTTATACTCATGAGAAGTTACCTAAACCACCTAAAGCACGTGACATGATAATCAAAAAAGGTGATGTGATTAACATTAATACACAAGATAAAACTGTGACGATTAATGAAGATCCGTCACTTGATTTAAAAACGTTTGGTAGTGATTTCTTCAACATTGACAGTGGTTATAATGAATGCATTATTTATCCAGAAAAAACTTTTGATACTACCGTTTATTGGCAAGATAGATATTTATAAGGAGGTGACGAATTGAAACATACAGGCATTCATATTTTAGATTTTAATGACAAAATTATTGATTATATTAGTCGTGATGACGGCGCATTATTAAATGCAGTGATGAGTACCAACGCCGAAGAAAAATCAGAAACATTCGATTTCACAATGTTAAATGATCGTGCTGAACATTTGCGTGAACGTAATCGTATTATTGCACAAGATAATAATGGTGTTTATCGTGAGTTCATTATTTCTCATGTGGTAGATAACTTTGATGGTACAACTGATGTAGAAAGTAATGCATCATATTTAGAAGATATCGATAAATCACGTCCAATTAAACCCGGGAAATATAGTTCGTATAGCACGTCTCAAGCCTTGAATGAGACGCTACGTAATACTGGTTGGGAAATGTCAGATGACACTGAACATGGTGGTATGAGAACAACATCATGGACATCTTATTCAACGCCGTATGAAGTTATTAACATGTTATGCACAACATACGGTATGGTGGCAGAATACTATATAGAACTCGGTTCACATACAGTTGAGCATAGATATGTAACGTTAAAGAAACCAGTTAGTCTATTTAAAGGTAAAGAAATCACTAAAGGTAAAGATTTAACAGGAATGACACGTACCGTTGATATGTCAGAAGTACGGACTGCATTATATGCGATTGGTCCTGAAAACGACACTGGACAACGATTAGAAAAAATAGTTACAGACGATGACGCTCAGGCACAGTTTGGATTGCCTGGGCGTTACTTATGGAGTGTGTATGAACCAGAATCAGACGATAGCAATATGACTGATGAGCGTTTAACCACGCTTGCTAAAACTGAACTTAACAAGCGTAATAAATCGGCAATCAGTTATGAAATCACTTCTACAGATATTCATAGACACTATCCAGAAATGGTTGTATCCCTCCACGACACAGTACGTATTAAAGATAGAGATTTCAGACCACCGCTTTATATAGAAGCAGAAGTCATCGGCGTTGATTACAACTTACTCACTGATGAAAGTAACTATAAATTCGGCAACGTAGTTGAATATGAAGAAAATAACTTAAGAGATATATTCAATAAAAAACTTGCCGATATAAGTAAGAAATTGAATGATAATGTGAGTAATGTTAATACGATTGTTAAAGATGCAGTAGCAGGCCAATTAGAATACTTTGAACGTAAGATATTTAAACAAGATACGCCACCGGAAAATCCGGTTAACGATATGCTTTGGTACGATACGAGCAATCCAAATGTTGCAGTATTAAGACGATATTGGAACGGTGAATGGTTAAATGAAACTGTAGATGATGTTGAGAAAATTGGTGGTGTAACTAGGGAAAAAGCACTATACGATAGCATAAAAAATGCTTTTGAAAATCTATCAATCCAACATGCCAAATTAATGGATGAAACTTATGCGGTATTAAATAGCGAATATCTCGTTGATACAGATTTAAAAACAAAATTACAAACTGAATTAAATAATGTTGATGGTATCTATCAAAAAATCAATAGTGATTTAGGTTCTATCACAAGTGATACTGCCACTATAGGTACATTAATAGATATTCAAAGTCAATTTAGTTCTTATCGACAAAAGTTACAAAACTTGTATAAAGCTATGCGTAACGCTCAAATATCTGCAGATAAACGTTTGAAATTACTTCAATCACAATACACTGATGAGAAATTTAATGAAGCTATGAACAAAGTAGCAAGTAAGTTTGGTCTAACTGTAGATAATAATAACAATATGGTTGGCACACCGAATGTGATTGAAAAGGCAATACAAGTATCACGAGAAGATACTGCCCAACAGTTGAAAAGCTATGTAAAGAGTGTCGATTATCAAACGGATAAGAATGGTATTGTTGAGCGATTAGATAGTGCTGATAGTGAACGTAAGCAGTTAAATAATTTAATTAGCGATAAAGTCAGTTTGAGTGAGTACAAAAATATGACTATTGGTACAAGAAATTTAATTGCCAATAGCGAATTTTTAGCGGGATTAACATATTGGCGAAATGTTGGAGCTACTACACCCGCAAATTCTTATGATACAACTCTTACAGATATGCCAAATGGTTTTAAAAATGTAGCTATTTATGAAAGTAACGACGCTTCAAAAGAAAAAGGGATAGCTCAAGACAACTTATCTCTTGAGATCGGTAAAGAGTATGTATTGAGTGCTTGGGTTAAAATTTTAAATGGCGCACCGACATTCAGGTTGCAAGCAGGTAAAACGAAATGGATTAATCAAAATTTTGAAGGCAATAACACATGGCAAAGATACGAGTTTGTATTTACTGCTTATGAATCGCCAATGAACATCTATATTTTAAAACCTAATAACATAGTAGACTCTAAAGTTGCTATTACCGGAGTTCAACTCGTTCAGGGTAATAAAAATACGGATTGGAAAGCTTCAGATAAAGACACCGACACAAAACTAACCAACATGACGACCTCTATTACACAAAATGGTCAAGATATTCAACAAAGAGCGACTAAAGAAGAATTTAATGCTAGTAAGAAAGCGTTAAGCAAAACAATTAGTGATTTCACAAACAATGTGGCTACAGGTATGACATTCACATATGACGAAAATGGCGCAATTCAATTAATGAATATTGGTAGTGACGGTATCAAGTTGAAAGGCGATAAAGTCGATATCACAGTGAATAAAGATTTTAACGTGGTCACTCAAAATTTAAATAATAAAGTGGGTAAAGATGAAGTTATTAACCGAATAAACTTATCTAATGAAGGTTTAGATATCAATGTAAACAAGTTAGGTATTGTTGGTGGCGACAGTACAAATTCATTAACGATTAGAAATAATCAAGTTTTATCACGTGGGAAATACTCTCGTACTTGGTCGGGGGTTACGGATACACCAAATGCAACCGTTGGGATTCGTAACGGTTATATTATGAGTTCTAATGAAGATACGGGCTATAACCTGTATATGACGGAAAAAGGTTTATCCACAATGATGAGTGGTGGATTAGGTTCCGAACAAGCGGGTGCTTTAGAATTTCATTATGATTTAATGAATGACCGTTCACGTGGTGTAAGATTGAGTTCAACTTACGGCGTTGTATTCTTACAATCTGAACAAAGTCGTATTTATACTAGATCACGTTTTACAACAAACATTGAAACATGGGAAGGTTCTATTTATTTAAGACCATGGACAGGTGGACGTGTCGGAGCTAATGAATTTTCATTCTATATAAAACAAAACGACACCCCGCAATTTACTGACGGTGTTTTACTATTCGGAGAAATAAGTAACGAAACAAACATACCTGGATACGGTAATGCAGGTTCTGGTATTAGATTTAGAAAAGCTGGTATGCCAACAGAAACATATGGTGATTATGAGCCTATTGTATATGCTACAAATAATCAAGGTGATATCGGTAGTGGTAGTTTCTATGCAAATCGATTATATGGAGATTGGACATCTAAAGCCGATAACTTATATGCAAATGTTAAAGATAAACTAAGAATTACTGATATCAAAGGCTACAATAACGGAAGTCCTAATTATAAAGATTTACAGTGCAGAGATATTCAATCTAATTCAATAAGACTTAATGATACGGATGGTAAAGACTTTTATATTGGGGTTTCGACAAATGAGTTGCGTGTAACGAATAATCTGTTTTGGAATGGTGGAAACGTCGGATATCGAGATATTCATTGTAAAGATGTTATTTCAGAAGGAACTGTTTACTATACTAATGGTTTTGCCAAAAAATCATCAGAACAATATAAAGAAAATATTAAAAAATGGAGTTTCAATGCAACAGAGTCAATCAAAAATACTGAATTATATCAATTCAATTATATTAATGATGAAAGTAAAACATTGCAACATGGTGTAGTTATAGAAAGAGAAACGCCACAACATTTTATTAGTGATCAGGGTGATAGCGTCAATTCTGATGAAATATTATACACAACAATGAAAGCATTAAAAGAACAAATTATACGTAACGATGCATTAGAAAGAAGAATTGAAAAACTGGAGGAACAAATCAATGGAAAATAATAATCAAGGATTACAAGCTAATCCACAATTAACAATTAATTACCTTACACAGGAAGTGGCAAGACTAACGCAAGAAAACGCAATGTTAAAAGCAATCATACAAGAACAAAATTCAGAAAGTGCCGAAGAAGAGTAATCTTTGGCACTATTTTTATACAAAAAATTAGGAGGAATTTATTATGACAAACGAAGTAGTAAATAGAAAAGAAAATTATATTTTGGTACAGGTATCACCAGAAGGAGAAGAAGCAGTTTTAAATCTAGACTATAGAGGGCAGTTTTCTTCTACGCCAATTTCATCACAAGCTTATAAGATTGATGACTTATCAAAAGCACAGAAGTTGGCTTCAAGATTGAGTGATTTAAATAAGATGAATTATGAGTTTGGTATCGTTACAAGATTATATGTAGTTAAAGTAGCAAAGCAAGTTGTTGATGTTACTTATACTGATACAGATGTAGTGGAATAGGAGTGGCTTTATGAAAAAAACTTACTTTGATTACATCCATAAAGTTATTCTGTATATGGGTATTGGAATTTTGATGTTCGAAAGAGGTTTCTTTTGGGCAAAAGAACAAGAAGATATATTAGACGATTCACAGTTCTATGTAGCACTTCATAACATCATGCCTATTTGGGTATGGGGAATTCTTGGTATGGTATTTAGTTTAATGTTGATCATCGCTCCTTTTTTCTTACCTAAAAGAGAAATGAATAATACTTTTAATTATTTAATTATGTTGGGCGGTGCAGGTAATGGTTTGTTCTACTTCTTAATGACATCGGCAAGTATATTTCATGCTATTAATTGGCTTACACCATTGCAATTTTCCACACTTGCAGTGCTAAATTTTATAATTTGTGTGCTTGGAGTGATAGGCATTGTCCGAAAACGATGAAAAATATGTGTTGCGACATGAATGGGAGCGTAACACAGGTAAGATATATGAAAAAATCAACGAGAACGATAGAAAACACACAGAGGCAATTAATAATTTGAATAACAAAGTGGATAAACAAACGGTAATTCAAGAACAAACCTATGAATCACAAAAGAAACAAGAAAGTCATTTAGAAAAGATTAGTGATAAAATGACAGATTTCGTATCAGAAGTTAACGACTTGAGGTATGAAGTTAAAGGTCACGACGAACAAATAAAAAGTTTCAGTCAAATATTAACTAAAAAACAAACATTCAATGTAGGTATAGCTACTGCAATTGTAACAGGTATATTTGGTTTATTATCTGCAGCAATTGGACTAGCACCTATATTATTTAAGTAAAGTCGGCGCTATGCGTCGGCTTTTTATTTTTAAGGAGTTGAAGTAATGGAAAATGTATTAAATTTAAATGATTCAAATGATGGTAACCGTATTAAACAAGGTGACCTATCACACATGAGATACATCTTAACTGATTCTAACAATGATGATTTAAAGCTTAACGATAAACCTGCAAAAGTTTACTTAACTGATTCGACAGGTGTCAAATATATCTACGATACGACAGTTAAGCAATCAGACAATGCTTATGTGTGCGATGTAGTGATTAATCAAATCATACCTGCAGGCACATATACATTAGAAATATGGGTCGATAATCGCTATGTATTCCCGTCTGATACTAAAACAAAAATACAAGTGACTGAGAGTGTCATTGGTCGTCAGATAGTTAATGTAGAAACACATAACTTATGGGACGAGATTTTAGAATACGGAGTTAAGAATGGCATGTTTAAACAAGACAGTGGTTCTGATTTCGTTATAGGCAATCAACCACCTACTGATAAAAATAAAATTTGGATAGATACGGGAGTGACTAAATAATGGAAGGTATGACAAATGGCGTTTTAAAATTTTATGATGAGAAAACAGAAAATTGGGTAGTAGTTGAAACAGAGCCAATCGCAGAGAAAGTCGTAGAAATTATGCGTGATGATTGGTTATCACATAAAGGGCAACTTGAATGTTGGTTGTTGAAATATACAACTGAAGATGATGAAAATGTACCCGAACCAATTTATGTAGCTTTATTTGTCGATAGTGAATCAGTTAAAAACTATGACAAAGATACATTAGAATATTTCTTTAAGGATTATATTAATAATTTATCAAACAAGAAAAATTTCAAACTCAACAACTTTATTAAAGAAATGGAAGATACAAAAGTGGTTTTACCACAACAATTTAATGTAGAAATCAATATGCACATTAACGACCCGGAAATGACAATGCTTTTAAAAGAACATAATAATATCACTGATAACTCAACTGTTACTGATGTGTTAATCAATAATACAGGTTCACTCATTGCAAGCTACATTTACAATGGACATGCAATTCCAGAAAAACAATACACTCACAAAGCTAACCTTTAAGGTTGGTTTTTTATTTTACTCAAAAGGAGATAATCAAATGACTTCAGATAAATTAAAACAATATATTGGCTTATTTGGTGGTATGTTAGGGGCTTTATACCTTGCATTAAAAGCAAGTGGAATCGAAGTTCCTTTTTTAATGCCCGATAAATTAGACGCATGGCAAAACTTCGCTACGTCAATAGTACCTTTTGTAATTGCGATATATGGCGTCTATAAAAACACATATATTATTCACTCGCATTCAAAAGCGCAAGAAGAATACTTAAAAGAAAATAATTTAAAATAGGAGTGTTATCAATGGCTACAGAGAATTGGAAAGGTGTTAAAGTAAGATATCAATTACTAACAAAAGAAACGCGCCGATATGGCGAAACAATGGATGGTGGAAAACCACAATTCATCGTTGCACATGATACTGGTAATATTAATACAACTGCTCAATCGAATGTGACCTATTATGAAAACACTTATAATATACCTTGGAATAACGTAGCTAGCGCTCATATATTCGTTGACGATAAAGAATGTATCATTTGTATACCAACAACAGAGAAAGCTTGGCACGTGCTTTATGACGCGCCTACAGATAACATTTGGTACAACAAAGACGCTAACGATGTAGCGATAGGTGTTGAAATATGTTATTTCAGTGATAGAGAACGTAGTAGAAAAGCATTAGATAACGGCGCTAGAGTATTAGCATATCTTGCAGAGTATTGGCATATTGATTACAAAACTAGAATGCCAGGACATCAAGATATTCAAGCTGATAAACAAGATCCAGGCAATGCATTAGAGGCGTCGGGATATGGTAGAAATACATCAAATCTTGATAAGTTAGTAGCTAAATACTACAAACAAAACGTAAAAGTTAAAGCTACACCAGTGAAAGTAGAAAAAGGCTCGACATCATTTACACGTGAAGAATTCGTAAAATGGTTAAAATCTACAGTAGGTAAACAATATGATTATGATTTATACGCTGCTTTTCAATGTGTTGATTATGCAAACGTAGGTTGGGACAAATTATTTGGTCATGGTCTTAAAGGTAATGGAGCGAAAGATATTCCTTTTAATGATTATAATAAAGATAAGTTTAAAAATGAGGCTACAGTATATAAAAACACACCTAGTTTTTTAGCTAAACCAGGAGATTTAGTCGTTTGGGGAGAACAAATGGGCTATGGTTGGGGTCATGTAGCTTGGGTCGTTGAGGCTACACTTGACTACATCGTTGTACTTGAGCAAAATTGGCTAGGTGGTGGTTGGACAAGTGGACCAATCAATAATGGAACTGGTTGGGAAACGGTCACACGTCGTAAACACGAATACGACACACAAATGTGGTTTATACGTCCTAAATTTAGTAACAAGAAAGCAGAATCTAAATTACTCAAAAAATCAAAAGAGAAAAAGAAAGAAAAACAGATCACATGGAATTGGAAGGGTAGATTTACTACTAATACAACAATCAAAGTAAGACGTAGTCCAAGCTTGAAGGGGTCTGTAGTTCCGAGTTCTGATTGGTTGTTATCTAATCAATGGGTAGACTTCGTTAGTATTACAAAAAAAGATGGCTATTGGTGGGCGAAATTCAAATATCCTACTAATCCATCATCAGGTTATTTCTACTGTGCATTATGTAAGATAACGGATAAGCAAGAAAGAATTAAAAAAGAGAAGTATTGGGGTTCCATTAAGTGGAAATAATATGTTACATTATATACATGGATTTAAATCCAGTTTAGTTATAAGATGTTTTAGATAGTTACTTTTTTCTCTATTCAGAGGTAGTCGTGGGGACTACCTCTTTTTTTGTGTAAAAAATAGTAATGTGGTTTCGTTAAGTGGAAATAATATGTTATGCTATTTATGGATTTCAATCCAGTTTAGTTATAAGATATTTTATATTCATATTTTTTCTCTTTTTAGGGCAGCCCTTTCGGCTGTCCTATTTTTTTGTTAAAATGTAAATGGGTACCAACAAGTCCTTTGGATTTCGCTTGGGAGACACTGGAAAGGGGTAGTCCTAGTGACTGCCCTGTTTTTTTGTGTTATGATGTACATTACATGCTATAAAATTATCAATGCTGTTTTAAATTCATGAATTGTTATGTTCCTAATAACCACCTATGCATGTCACTGGGTGGTATTATTATGTTACAATATGAGAACATGCATCAAAATTATGAAACGACAGAAATTTCAAAAACTGAAAAATCCATCTAACCGTCTATGCATGCCACTGGACGGTTTTTTTATTTGACTTTATATAAAACAATGTGTATTATTATGGTTAGAAAGAGATGTGTATGTTTGCTGACAATTAATGTATAACTTGATACGTTATTATCAGTTTTTGTAGGGCGGTCTTAAAGATCGTCCTTTTTTAGTTCTAATATAATTGCTAAACGCGTTATAATTAACTACAAATTGCGGTACATATTTGAGGAGTGTACTTGAGGTAACTGTTGCGACGGTTGCCTTATTTTTTATGCCTAAAAAATGTTGCCAAATGGCAAAATAATTGTTGACTTATTGCCAGTTGGCAATTATAATATAAATATAAAGTAATCGAGGAGGAAAAATAAAATGTTAAATATATATTCTGAATTCAAACAATGGGCTAAAGAAAGCAGTAAATGGTTTATGGATACAAAAGATTGGTTTAAATTCGAGACGGAAAATAAAAGTTTCTATGTGTTCCCTGCAGATAACGGAGATACTATTGAGATTGAAACTTATGAAAAAGGCGGTTCTTTCGTAGGTTCAAGTAGAAACCTACCTGCAGTTTCTTGGGCTATCAATTACACTAAAGAAATGGAGAACGAATAATGAGAAAAGAAATTCGAGATCTATTGAATAGCAATATCACATCATATGAGATTTCAAAAGAAACGGGTGTTTCTAATTCTGTAATATCCAGATTAAGAAATGGTGAACGTGAAATCGGCAAAGTTACACTTGAAACAGCCGAAAAATTATATGAATACGAAATGGATCGAATTGAAATGAATAAATTAACTTATGTAGTAGATATGCACAAACAAGATAAGACCTTAGAAATTATTACAAAAGAAGGAGAAAGTTTCTACTTGTATGAAATTAGTCCACAATGGTTTGATAAAAAAGATTACATTCTTGAATTAATTAAAGATGAAGATTTAAATTTGCATTTCGACGGCGAAGAAATCGAAGAACCAACACAATTTGATTACACAATTCAAGAGGTAAAAGACGAGTTAAATAACTTATAATATACCTTACGATAACGTCTTATCGATACTATATTCTACTAGTCACGTTCATAAGAGCGTGGTTTTTTATTCGTAAAAATGTTAGCATTATTATTGGAACTATTTAGTTCCACCTTCCAAAAATAGATCTTTCTAATATTTTGTCCGCGTTCTTTATTGAGCGCGGATTTTTTAGGGACTCGGGTCCCTAAAAAGTCCCTAAAAATTGGTTTTATATGGTGTGTTATTAATAGACAAAATAAAAAGAACCCCGTCGTTATGGGATTCTTAATTTTAAAAAGTGTTTAATTTTTGGTTATTAGCGTCCTGGGAGGGATTCGAACCCCCGACCGATGGCTTAGAAGGCCATTGCTCTATCCAGCTGAGCTACCAGGACATTTTTTAACACAAGAATTATTATAGCTAAATAATCAGTAATTAGCAATAGCTATGTTATAAAAAATGTTTATATTTTTCACTATAGTAGTGTTATTAAACATAAAATCAACTTAATGATCAATAAGTTAAAGGGACAAGGACTATTAAATTGAATGCAATTCAGTTTAGTGTGCCTAACTGTTCAATTTTGTAAGCGATTTTACAGTTTTGAGTTCTAATTGTCTAATTAAGAACAAATCTCCAAATAATTGCGTACAAGTTATATAGTATAGATAACAAAACGATAGATAAACAACACGATATCAATGACAACAGTTTTTGAAAGTAACTTTTGAACAATAAATATTAAGGAGTGTTTATCGTGGAAGGTTTAATCAAAGCAATTAAAGATACTGTTGAAGCTGGCGTTAATAACGACGGCGCAAAATTAGGAACAAGCATCGTAGGCATTGTAGAAAACGGTGTAGGTGTGTTAAGTAAACTATTCGGATTTTAATTATAAAAATATCTAAATAAAGGGAGTTTTGAATTATGACAAAATTAGCAGAAGCAATCGCAAACACAGTACAAGCGGCACAAGGACATGACGGCGCAAAATTAGGAACAAGCATTGTAAGCATCGTAGAAAACGGTGTAAGTGTATTAGGTAAATTATTCGGATTCTAAGTCAAAACTAAAAAACTAAAAAAATCATAAACAATAAAGGAGATTATATATTATGACAAAATTAGCAGAAGCAATCGCAAACACAGTACAAGCGGCACAAGGACATGACGGCGCAAAATTAGGAACAAGCATTGTAAGCATCGTAGAAAACGGTGTAAGTGTATTAGGTAAATTATTCGGATTCTAAGTCAAAACTAAAAAACTAAAAAAATCATAAACAATAAAGGAGATTATATATTATGACAAAATTAGCAGAAGCAATCGCAAACACAGTACAAGCGGCACAAGGACATGACGGCGCAAAATTAGGAACAAGCATTGTAAGCATCGTAGAAAACGGTGTAAGTGTATTAGGTAAATTATTCGGATTCTAAGTCAAAACTAAAAAACTAAAAAAATCATAAACAATAAAGGAGATTATATATTATGACAAAATTAGCAGAAGCAATCGCAAACACAGTACAAGCGGCACAAGGACATGACGGCGCAAAATTAGGAACAAGCATTGTAAGCATCGTAGAAAACGGTGTAAGTGTATTAGGTAAATTATTCGGATTCTAAGTCAAAACTAAAAAACTAAAAAAATCATAAACAATAAAGGAGATTATATATTATGACAAAATTAGCAGAAGCAATCGCAAACACAGTACAAGCGGCACAAGGACATGACGGCGCAAAATTAGGAACAAGCATTGTAAGCATCGTAGAAAACGGTGTAGGTGTATTAAGTAAATTATTCGGATTCTAATTAATTTAACTATCATTGACCAGGGCAAGCGCTCTGGTCTTTTTTTGTTTAATAAGCAATGTTATGAAAAGTTTGTTATTGTAAATAGAGAATATATGGAACAAGGGAGATTTCAATGACATACCAAACAATATTATTAGACTTTGACGATACGATAGTTGATTTTTATGATGCAGAAGAAAAAGCATTTTACAATATGGCTAAACATTTTAATCACTATCCAACAAAAGATGATTTTTATCATTTTAGAGAGGTGAACCAATCACACTGGGAGGCATTTCAAAAAAATAAGTTAACTAAAGAAGAAGTATTAACACAAAGATTTGTAAATTATTTTAAAGATTATCAAATAGAGGTAAACGGTAAACTTGCTGATCATATATTTAGAGATGAATTAGCTAAAGCAACACCAAAATTCTTTGATGATACTTTAGAAACGATAGAAGATTTAAGGAAAAATCATAATATATACATCGTAACGAATGGTGTGACAGAAACGCAACAACGTCGTATAGCCCAAACAACATTTAACGAAACATTAAATGGTATATATATTTCAGAACAAACAGGTTATCAAAAACCAATGCCAGAATTCTTTGATTACATATTTAAAGAAATTGGTGAACAACATAGAGAAAGCGCAATAATAGTAGGTGATTCATTAACATCTGATATTTTAGGTGGCTATAATGCACAAATAGCAACGTGTTGGTTTAACTTAAGAGGTAAAGAAAATCAAACATCGATTCAACCTGATTATGAAATTAAATCACTTAAAGAGTTAATTGATATTGTTGAATAGATATAAGTAAATAGCTGGAAATAAGTTTGATTAAAAAGACACGAAGTTGATTCAATATAAAATCATCTTCGTGTCTTAAGTTTAATATAAATAGTCTAATGTATATTTATTTCTTTATGGTTGCCATATTAAAACATCGTGGCCTTCAGGATTCTTAGCATTAACATCTGTGAAGCCTTGATTTTCAAAATATGATTTTGAGTTATTTCTTGCAATGGCTTTAATAGGAAGATTAAATGATTTCGCAAAATCGATTAATTGTTTAGAATAACCTCTGTTTTGATATTTTTCTAATACTTCTAATTTCCATAATAATAAATAATCATCACAATCTGGGAAGTAAGATTCTTCTACTTCTCCTTTATTCAATAAAGCCATTCGTGCAGCTAATTTGTCACCAACAAATATGCCATAAAATGGCGAGTCAGAACTTGCGTCAATCATTTGTCCATTAAATTCTTCAACCATATAAAGATCTTTATTACCAAATTCTCTGAAGTCTTCAAATAACTCATCAGTTTTGTAGTTAATTTCTAATCTTTTTACGTCACTCATCATCTTGTCCCCCTTTATATCTTTCTTATATTATACCTTAAACTATATGTTCTTTTCATTGATTTATACTTTATACCAAAAATGAAATATTAAATATCATACATTGCTATTTAATGAAAATTAAGTTATTCAAACATTTTATAAGCCGTAAAATTGTCAGAAGTGAGTATAGTCTTTATACTATATTAGGAATAGTGATACTTAAGGAGAAAAACAATGGACTGTAAAATAGTAAAATTAAACAATGATGATCAGTTTATTTCCAAAATAATAAATAGTGATGATAAGCTCATGCAATTTTACCAATTTGATGCGATGTCAAAAGAGAGTTACAAAATAAAAATGAATGCATCTCCAAATGGTAGAGAAAAGAAGCTTGCTAAAGTGATTCAATCTTATATGAAAGATTTAACAATGACAGATCAACAAGAAGCACATATTACATCATTAGCTAATGGTGCTAAAGTTGTCATTGGGGGACAACAAGCTGGTTTATTTGGTGGGCCTTTATATACAATCCATAAAATATTTTCACTCATCACTTTGAGTCAACAATTGACGAAAGAATATCAACAAACGGTAGTGCCAGTTTTCTGGATTGCAGGAGAAGATCATGATTTTGATGAAGTGAATCACACTTATGCATTTAACTCACAAGAAGCACAATTGCATAAAATTAAATACCACACAATGACACCACCGGAAAGTAATGTTTCACGTTTTAATCCAGATCAATCGCAAATGATTGAAGTATTAAACGATTATTTTAGACAGTTAAGAGAAACGGAACATAGCAAAGACATATATCAAATGTGCATCAATATCATTAAAAAATATTCTAATTGGACAGATATGTTTAAAGTGCTATTACATGAAATATTTAAGGATTATGGCGTCCTATTCATTGATGCACAAAATCACGCATTAAGACAATTAGAAAAACCGCTTTTAAAAGAAATGATATTAAAACATCAAGACATTGATGATGCATTTAGAAATAATCAACATCAAACTTTAGAAAATGGTTTTTCACAAATGATACAAACCGATACCAATGTTCATTTGTTTTTACATGAAGATGGTATGCGCCAATTATTAACGTATCAAGATGGTGTATTTCAGTTAAGTAAGTCGACACGAACATATAATCAACAACAATTGTTGGATATTTTAGAGCATGAGCCTGAAAGATTTTCAAATAATGTAGTTACTCGACCAATAATGGAAGAGTGGTTATTTAATACAGTGGCGTTTATTGGTGGCCCTAGTGAAATTAAATATTGGGCAGAACTACATGATGTATTCCAACTCTTAAATATAGAGATGCCGATTGTATTGCCTAGACTACGAATCACGTATTTATATCATCGAACGCAGAAACTATTGAATCAATATCATCTTCAATTGGAGCATGTCATTGCAAATGGAATTGAAGAAGATAAACAGAAATTTATACGCGAGCAAGCCTCTGAGAACTTCTTAAATGAAATAGAACAGATGAAACATCAACAGGAAAAGTTATATCAATCCTTATTTAATGAAGTGAAAGGGAACGCGAATAATGAAAATTTAGTAACTAAAAATAATGAGATTCATCAAAGACAATATGATTATTTGAAAAAACGTTACCTATTAAATATTGAACGTGAGAATGATATTAGCATGAGACAATTTAGAGAAATTAACAACCATCTCCATGCAATGGGAGGATTACAAGAAAGAATATGGAATCCACTTCAAATTATGAATGATTTTGGGAAAGATGTGTTCAACCCCTCCACCTATCCACCACTTTCTTACACTTTTGATCATATTATAATAAAAGACTGATATAACAGGGATTAAGCCCGCTTTATCTAAATGATAAGGCGGGTATTTTTTTATAAAATCAAATATTTTGAACTATTTTTACATAATTAGTGGAGGATAGTGGGGAGATGTGGTAAATTATAGATAAGGTGAGGTGAGAAAAAATGTTCATGGGAGAATACGATCATCAATTAGATACAAAAGGACGTATGATTATACCGTCCAAGTTTCGTTATGACTTAAATGAACGTTTTATTATCACCCGAGGCCTTGATAAATGTTTATTCGGCTATACTTTAGAAGAATGGCAACAGATTGAAGAGAAGATGAAAACCTTACCTATGACAAAAAAAGACGCTCGTAAATTTATGCGTATGTTCTTCTCTGGTGCTGTTGAAGTAGAGTTAGATAAACAAGGGCGTATTAATATTCCACAGAATTTGAGGAAGTACGCCAACTTAAATAAGGAATGTACAGTAATAGGCGTTTCAAATCGTATAGAGATTTGGGACAGAGAAACTTGGAATGATTTCTACGAAGAATCAGAAGATAGTTTCGAAGATATTGCTGAAGATTTAATAGATTTTGATTTTTAAATTGGAGGTATGACAGTGTTTCATCATATAAGCGTAATGTTAAACGAAACCATTGATTATCTAAATATAAAGGAAGATGGTGTGTATGTTGACTGTACGTTAGGTGGAGCAGGACATGCCCTATATTTACTAAATCAATTAAGTGATGAAGGTAGACTTATTGCAATTGATCAAGATTTAACCGCAATAGAAAATGCTAAAGATGTTCTAAAAGAACACTTACATAAAGTCACTTTTATACACAGTAATTTTAGAGAATTAACACAAATATTAAATGAATTAAACATTGAAAAAGTTGATGGTATTTACTATGACTTGGGTGTTTCAAGCCCTCAATTAGATGTACCAGAAAGAGGTTTTAGTTATCATCACGATGCGAAATTAGATATGCGTATGGATCAGACACAATCATTGTCCGCGTATGAAGTGGTAAATGAATGGCCATATGAAGCATTGGTGAAAATTTTCTACCGTTATGGTGAAGAAAAGTTTTCTAAACAAATCGCAAGAAGAATTGAAGCGAATAGAGAAAAGCAACCTATAGAAACAACATTAGAATTAGTAGAAGTTATCAAAGAAGGTATTCCTGCTAAAGCACGAAGAAAAGGCGGGCACCCTGCTAAAAGAGTGTTCCAAGCAATTCGAATTGCAGTTAATGACGAATTGTCTGCATTTGAAGATTCGATTGAACAAGCAATTGGATTAGTGAAAGTTAACGGACGCATATCTGTGATTACATTCCATTCATTAGAGGATAGATTGTGTAAGCAGATGTTTCAAGAGTATGAAAAAGGACCTGATGTGCCTAGAGGGTTACCAGTGATTCCAGAAGCATATACTCCGAAATTAAAACGCGTTAATCGAAAACCTATTACAGCAACAGATGAAGATTTAGACGACAATAACCGAGCACGAAGTGCGAAACTACGTATTGCAGAAATATTAAAATAAGGAGTAATTCAACATGGCTGTAGAAAAAGTTTATCAACCATATGATAATGCAACACAAACCAGTGTTCCAAAAAGACAACCGCAAACCTCTCCACAAAAGCAAACCGTTAAACGTAAAGTTGTCGTTCAACTTACGAAATTTGAGAAGATTTTATACATAACACTAGTCTCTGTTATTGCTATGATTAGTATTTATATGCTATCTTTAAAAATGGATGCGTATGATACGCGAGGAAAAATTGCAGATTTAGATCATAAAATCGAACAACAATCTAGCGAAAACAGCGCCTTAAAATCTGAAATTAAGAAAAATTCTTCATACGAACGCATTTACGACAAGGCTAAGAAGCAAGGGATGAGCCTCGAGAACGATAATGTAAAGGTAGTGCGTAATAATGGCGAAACGAAAAATTAAAATTAAAAAAAATAAAATAGGGGCAGTCCTACTAGTTGGTTTATTCGGACTGCTCTTTTTTATATTGGTTTTAAGGTTTTCATACATAATGATCACTGGACACTCGAATGGTCAAGATTTAATTATGAAAGCCAACCAAAAGTATTTAGTAAATAACTCAGAGCAACCAGAACGCGGTAAAATCTATGATAGAAATGGTAAAGTCTTAGCCGAAGATGTTGAGAGGTATAAAGTTGTAGCAGTTGTCGACAAAAAGGCAAGTGAAAACAGTAAGAAACCACGACATGTTGTAGATAAAAAGAAAACAGCCAAAGAATTATCAAAAATTATTGATATGAAGCCAGATGAAATTGAAAAAAGATTAAATCAGAAAAAGGCCTTCCAAGTTGAATTTGGGCAAAAAGGTACTAATTTAACATATCAAGATAAAGAAAAATTAGAAAAGAAAAATTTACCAGGTATTACCTTATATCCTGAGACAGAAAGATTTTATCCTAATGGTAACTTTGCATCTCATTTAATAGGTATGGCTCAAAAGAACCCAGACACTGGAGAATTAAAAGGAGCTATGGGTGTTGAAAAAATATTCAATAGTTACTTAAACGGTACTAAAGGATCACTCAAATACATTCATGATATTTGGGGATACATTGCTCCGAATACCAAATCTGAGAAACAACCTAAACGTGGTGATGATGTTCATTTAACCATTGATTCAAATATTCAAGTATTTGTAGAAGAAGCGTTAGACGGTATGGTAGAACATTACAATCCTAAAGATGTCTTTGCGGTTGTTATGGATGCCAAAACTGGTGAAATTTTAGCATTTAGTCAAAGACCTACATTCAACCCAGAAACTGGTAAAGATTTTGGTAAAAAATGGGCGAATGACTTATACCAAAACACATATGAACCTGGTTCGACATTCAAATCATACGGATTAGCGGCAGCAATCCAAGAAGGTAAGTTCAAACCAAATGAAAAATATGAATCTGGACATAGAGATATTATGGGATCACGTATCTCCGACTGGAATAAAACAGGTTGGGGTAAAATTTCTGAAACGCTAGGATTCACATATTCTTCTAATACATTAATGATGCACCTACAAGATGAAGTGGGTACAGATAAAATGAAATCTTGGTATGAACGTTTTGGATTCGGTAAATCTACTAATGGTATGTTTGATGGAGAAGCTACCGGACACATTGCTTGGGAAAATGCATTACAACAAAAAACATCTGCATTTGGTCAATCAACGACAGTGACACCAGTGCAAATGATTCAAGCGCAATCAGCATTTTTCAATAATGGAAACATGTTGAAACCATGGTTTGTAAGTAGTATCGATAATCCTATTTCGAAAAAGAACTTCTATAAAGGTGAAAAATCTTATGCCGGTAAGCCAATTACTAAAGATACTGCTAGCAAAGTTGAAACAGAATTAGATAAGGTAGTTAATAGTGAAGATAGTCATGCTAAAAACTATCGTGTAGATGGTTATGATATCGAAGGTAAAACTGGTACAGCTCAAGTAGCAGATTCAGAAGGCGGCGGTTATGTTAAAGGTGAAAATCCATACTTTGTAAGCTTTATCGGTGATGCACCTAAGAAAAATCCTAAGGTTATTGTTTATGCAGGTATGAGCTTAGCACAAAAAAATGACCAGGAAGCTTATGAAATGGGTGTAAGTAAAGCCTTTAAACCAATAATGGAAAACACTCTGAAATATTTAAACGTTGGTAAATCTAAAGACAATGCTTCGAAAAATGACTTTAGCAAAGTACCTAATGTAGAAGGACAATCGATTGACAAAGCTAAAGATAGTATTAACGCTAAGTCACTTAAACCAGTTGTCATTGGTAATGGTAAAAAAGTTAAATCACAATCAGTAGACGCAGATACTAAAGCATTACCAAATAGTAAAGTATTGTTAGTAACTGATGGAGATTTAACTATGCCAGATATGAAAGGTTGGACTAAAGAAGATATTTTAGCATTCCAAGAGTTAACTAACATCAAAGTTAAAACAACTGGAAGCGGATTTGTTTCAAAACAATCAGTAACACAAGGCCAAAACCTTAAAAAATCGGACAACATTGAAGTGACACTTTCAGCTGAGTCGACTGACGGTACAACAGATGAAAGTAGTAAACAAACACTAGAAAAATCTAGTGATAAGAAAGATAAATCTAAGAAGAAAGATTCAAGCTCTAATTAAGACAACATAGATATTAAACATGAGAGGAAGAGATTGGGATTAAATTTATCCCGCTCTCTTTCTTAATATGTTGTGATTTAACATATAAAAATTGAACCAAAACTGATAAAATATTAAAGGTTATAGATTAAAAATACATATATTGATGTATGTAAATTGACGGATAAAAGAAAAGGAGATCATTATGATTTTTGTATATGCGATGTTATCGCTTCTAATAACTTTTGTACTTGTACCCATACTTATTCCAACATTAAAAAGAATGAAATTTGGACAAAGCATTCGTGAAGAAGGACCACAAAGCCATATGAAGAAAACGGGCACACCGACAATGGGTGGCTTAACATTCTTAATTAGTATTATTATTACTTCAGTAGTTGCCATTATTTTTGTGGATCACTCAAATCCCATCATTTTATTATTATTTGTGACACTTGGATTTGGTTTGATTGGTTTTATCGATGATTACATTATTGTAGTTAAAAAGAACAATCAAGGTTTAACAAGTAAACAGAAATTTCTAGCTCAAATTCTAATTGCAGTTATATTTTTTGTATTAAGTAACGTGTTTAACTTAGTTAACTTCTCAACAACATTACATATTCCGTTTACTGACGCTGGTATTCCTCTTTCATTTGCTTATGTTATCTTTATCATCTTTTGGCAAGTTGGATTTTCAAACGCAGTAAATTTAACAGATGGACTTGATGGTTTAGCAACAGGCCTATCAATTATTGGCTTTGCGATGTACGCGATTATGAGTTTTGTATTAGATGCACCTGCTATTGGTATCTTCTGCATTATCATGGTATTTGCTTTATTAGGATTTTTACCATATAACTTAAATCCAGCTAAAGTATTCATGGGTGATACTGGTAGCTTAGCACTTGGTGGTATTTTTGCTACAATTTCAATCGTGTTAAATCAAGAATTATCACTTGTATTTATTGGTTTCGTATTTGTAGTAGAAACATTATCAGTTATGTTACAAGTTGCATCATATAAATTAACTAAAAAACGTATTTTCAAAATGAGTCCTATTCATCACCATTTCGAATTATGTGGATGGAATGAATGGAAAGTTGTAACTGTATTTTGGTCAGTCGGTTTAATTACAGGTCTAATTGGCTTATGGATTGGAGTGCACTAAGATGCTAAATTACACAGGATTAGAAAATAAAGATGTATTAGTTGTAGGCTTAGCAAAAAGTGGTTACGAAGCAGCAAAATTATTGAGTAAATTGGGTGCGAAGGTAACAGTTAATGATGGTAAAGACTTATCTCAAGATGCACATGCTAAAGATCTTGAAGCGATGGGTATAAAAGTCGTAAGTGGTTCACATCCTACTTCATTACTAGATAATGATCCAATTGTTATTAAAAACCCAGGTATTCCTTATACTGTATCAATCATTGATGAAGCGGTTAAAAGAGGTTTGAAAGTATTAACTGAAGTAGAATTAAGTTATCTTATTTCAGAAGCACCGATTATTGCAGTTACAGGAACAAACGGTAAAACAACTGTAACTTCACTAATAGGGGATATGTTTAAAAACAGTAGACTTACAGGTAGATTGTCAGGGAATATTGGTTATGTCGCTTCGAAAGTAGCACAAGAAGTAAGTTCTAAAGAGTATTTAATTACTGAATTATCTTCATTCCAATTACTCGGTATAGAACAATATAAACCTCATATCGCGATTATCACTAACATTTACTCAGCACATCTAGATTATCATGAATCTCTTGAAAATTATCAAAATGCTAAAAAACAAATATACAAAAATCAAACTGAAGATGATTATTTAATTTGTAATTATCATCAACGACATCTAATCGAATCAGAAAATCTAAAAGCTAAAACATTATATTTCTCAACACAACAAGTTGTTGATGGCATCTATATTAAAGATGGATTCATAGAATATAAAGGCGTACGTATTATAAGTGTAGAAGATTTAGTTTTACCAGGGGAACACAATTTAGAAAATATTTTAGCTGCAGTGTTAGCAGCTATTCTTGCTGGCGTACCAATCAAAGCGATTGCAGATAGTTTAACTACATTCTCAGGTATAGAACATAGATTACAATATATCGGTACTAATAGAACAAATAAATACTACAATGACTCTAAAGCTACCAATACCTTAGCTACTCAATTCGCACTTAATTCATTTAATCAACCAATTATTTGGTTGTGTGGCGGATTGGACAGAGGTAATGAATTTGATGAGTTAATACCATATATGAAAAATGTCAGAGTGATGGTCGTATTTGGTGAAACACAAGAAAAATTTGCCAAGTTAGGTAATAGTCAAGGTAAATATGTCATTAAGGCTACAGATGTGCAAGATGCTGTAGATAAAATTCAAGATGTCATTGAACCTAACGATGTTGTATTATTATCTCCTGCATGTGCAAGTTGGGATCAATACAACACATTCGAAGAACGTGGTGAGAAATTCATAGAAAGTTTCCGTGCACACTTGCCATCATACTAAAAGGGCGTGAAATCATATGGACGGTAAAACAAATAAAAATAACCATAATAAGCAAACGAATCATGACGATAATCAAAACGATGATTTAAGTATGTTCCGTAGAAGTAACGACTTTAGAACAAGAAAAAGGAAGAAGTTTAAAGATAAAGTTGACGATGAGCAATCATTTTCATCGAGTCATGATCACTTTGACAAAGAGAACACTAATAGGGACAACCATATAATGGATTTTAACGATGATGAGGAGAGTCAGGTTCGTCAAAATGAACCGGATGACCAAAATCGTACGTATTCAGAATCTATGCAAACTTCTCAAGATTGGGACTCATATTCAGATGATTATCATGAAAATGAAAGTGACTTAGAGAAGAATGAAACGTCGGATGATTTAGGCCAAACATCACATAAGGCAAATGAAACTACTAAAAATAGAAATAAAAAATCTAAAGAGAATTGGTTTCAAAAGTTAACAGGAAAGACAAAGTCAACAGATAAGAAAGATGAATCTGGTTATAAACAACAAGATTATGATAGTAAGGTTACACAATTTAATTCACCTACATTAGAAGAAAAAAGAGCACAACGGCGACAACGACAAAAGAGAATTCAATACACAGTCATAACAGTATTGGTTTTACTAATCGTAGTATTTTTACTTTATATGTTTACACCATTAAGTAAAATATCTAACGTGAAAATTGAAGGGAATCATAATGTGAGTAAAAGTCAGATTAATAAAGCATTAGATATTAAGCCAAGTTCACGTATGTATACATTTAGTAAAAGTAAAGCAAAGAGCAGTTTAAAGGAAAAAGAATTAATTAAAGATGTTAAAATAACAAAAGTAATACCTAATACATTAGATGTAAAAGTAACTGAATATCAGGTCGTTGGCTTGGAAAAATCAAAAGACAACTATGTACCTGTGTTAGAAGATGGTAAAGAATTAAAAGATTATGACGGCGAAATTGCACATGACGTTCCTATTATCGATGGTTTCAAAGAAGATAAAAAAGAAAAGATGATACAAGCGTTATCTGAAATGTCACCTAAAGCTAGAAATTTAATTGCGGAAATAAGTTATGCACCAGATAAGAATAAACAAAATAGAATTAAAATATTCACAAAAGATAACATCCAGGTGATTGGTGACATTACGACGATTGCAGACAAAATGAAGTATTATCCTCAAATGTCAGAATCATTATCTCGAAGTGATTCTGGTGACTTGAAAACCGATGGATACATTGATCTTTCAGTTGGTGCATCGTTCATTCCATATAAAAATAGTACAGGTGCACAATCAGAATCTGAACAAAGTGTATCGCAAACATCACAGAAAGAAACGGATGCAAAAGAAGAACTTCAGAGTGTGTTAAATAAAATTAATAAAGATTCAAAAGAAAATAATTAAAAAATTTTGATATTAGTATGTGTTTATAGTTCACAAGCTAATCAACGTATTGTAAACTAAACATAGTGTATTTTAATAGTAACTTGTCAGGAGGTGCCTATCTATGGAGGAACATTACTATGTAAGCATAGATATTGGTTCATCAAGTGTTAAAACAATAGTAGGCGAAAAATTTCACAATGGAATAAATGTGATAGGTACAGGACAAACCTATACAAGCGGTATAAAAAATGGATTAATTGATGACTTTGATATTGCTAGACAAGCTGTCAAGGATACAATTAAAAAAGCTTCTATCGCTTCAGGTGTAGACATCAAAGAAGTATTTTTAAAATTACCTATCATTGGAACAGAAGTGTATGATGAATCAAATGAAATAGAATTTTATGAAGATACTGAAATTAACGGAACACATATTGAATCTGTACTAGAAGGTATTAGAGATAAAAATGATGTTCCTGAAACAGAAGTGATTAACGTTTTCCCAATACGATTCGTTGTAGATAAGGAAAATGAAGTATCAGATCCAAAAGAATTAATCGCAAGACATTCACTTAAAGTGGATGCAGGCGTTATTGCTATTCAAAAATCAATCTTAATTAATATGATTAAATGTGTTGAATCATGTGGTGTAGATGTATTAGATGTATATTCTGATGCATATAATTACGGATCAATTTTATCAGCAACTGAGAAAGAACTTGGTGCATGTGTGATTGATATCGGTGAAGATTTAACACAAATTGCCTTCTATGAACGTGGCGAATTAGTAGATGCAGATTCAATTGAAATGGCTGGTCGTGATATTACTGATGATGTAGCACAAGGTTTAAATACATCATATGACACAGCTGAAAAGATAAAACATCAATATGGACATGCATTTTATGATTCAGCTTCAAGTCAAGATGTATTCACAGTTGATCAAATTGATAGTGAAGAACATGTTCAATATACTCAAAAAGATTTAAGCGACTTTATTGAAGCAAGAGTTGAAGATATATTCTTCGAAGTTTTTGATGTTTTACAAGAATTAGGTTTAACAAAAGTTAATGGTGGTTTTGTTGTAACAGGTGGATCAGCTAATTTATTAGGTGTAAGAGAATTATTACAAGATATGGTTAGTGAAAAAGTGAGAATTCACACTCCGTCACAAATGGGAATCAGAAAACCAGAATTTTCATCTGCGATTTCTACTATTTCTAGTAGTATCACTTTTGATGAATTATTAGATTATGTTACAATTAATTATCATGATAATGAGGAATTTGAAGAGGAAGTTATCGAATCTGATGAAAGAGATACTGACTCTAAATCAAGCGGTTTCGATTGGTTCAAACGCAAATCGAACAAAATAGATGTTTATGAGGATGAGCCTGAACCACCTCATGAAGAATATGACGACCGCGAAACTCATCTAGAAGAAGATCATCATAATGCTCAAGGTAAAGACAAAGAAGAAGGTAAATTTAAAAAACTCATGAAATCTTTATTTGAATGATTATTGGCCATTAAAACTAGGAGGAAATTTAAATGTTAGAATTTGAACAAGGATTTAATCATTTAGCGACTTTAAAAGTCATCGGTGTAGGTGGCGGCGGTAACAACGCTGTAAACCGTATGATTGACCACGGAATGAATAATGTAGAATTTATCGCTATTAATACGGATGGACAAGCTTTAAACTTATCTAAAGCCGAATCAAAAATCCAAATTGGTGAAAAATTAACTCGTGGATTAGGTGCTGGTGCTAACCCAGAAATCGGTAAAAAAGCTGCTGAAGAATCACGCGAACAAATTGAAGATGCAATCCAAGGTGCAGATATGGTATTCGTAACTGCAGGTATGGGTGGCGGTACTGGTACTGGAGCTGCTCCTGTAGTAGCTAAAATTGCTAAAGAAATGGGAGCGTTAACAGTTGGTGTTGTTACTCGTCCATTTGGTTTCGAAGGACGTAAACGTCAAACACAAGCTGCTGCCGGCGTTGAATCAATGAAAGCTGCTGTAGATACATTAATCGTTATTCCTAACGACCGTTTATTAGATATCGTAGACAAATCAACACCTATGATGGAAGCATTCAAAGAAGCTGACAACGTATTACGTCAAGGTGTACAAGGTATCTCTGATTTAATCGCAGTATCTGGAGAAGTTAACTTAGACTTTGCTGACGTTAAGACAATCATGTCTAACCAAGGTTCAGCATTAATGGGTATTGGTGTTTCTTCTGGAGAAAATAGAGCAGTAGAAGCAGCTAAAAAAGCAATTTCTTCACCATTACTTGAAACATCAATTGTTGGTGCTCAAGGTGTGCTTATGAATATTACTGGTGGCGAATCACTTTCATTATTCGAAGCACAAGAAGCTGCGGATATCGTTCAAGATGCTGCAGATGAAGATGTAAATATGATCTTCGGTACAGTAATCAATCCAGAATTACAAGATGAAATTGTAGTAACAGTAATTGCTACTGGATTTGAAGATAAACCATCATCTCAAGGTCGCAAAGCTTCTAGCACTGGATTTGGTTCAAGCGTAAATAGCGCTTCATCGACTTCTTCAGTTGGTAAAGAAGAATCAATCAGCAGTTCTGCATCAAGTTCATCTTCTGATAGTGTGACTGAAAGAAGTCATACGACTAAAGACGATGATATTCCAAGCTTCATCAGAAATAGAGAAGAAAGACGTTCTAGAAGAACAAGACGTTAATCTTATCTTAACCATTATACTTAAAGTCATCAGAAATATTTCTGATGACTTTTTAATTTATTTAAAATTTGATTTTTAATAACTCGTTGAAGAATAATTTTAAAATAATTAGTTTCAAGGACAGAAATAATAGTTTTAATTTAAATACGAATAAGAATGCTATATAATAGTTCTATAAAACATATTTAGACACTTTAATCGAAATTAATGAAAATTCATACTTAAGGTTGTGAAATAGTTGACTGAAAAATTTATAAAACAAAATCATTTTTTAGCATATAAAGACGATAAAATGACACATACTACCCTTGGTTTTACTACACGTGAGGGTGGCTTAAGTATGTATCCTGAAAAAGCATTTAATATGGCTAGATATGTAGATGATCGACAAGACAACATTACACAACATCAAAACATTTTAGCTAATATGATAGGCTTCCCACGAAGTGAGTGGGTTTTTCCGATACAAACACATGAGAATAAAGTTGCTAAAATAACATCAGATGATAAAGGTGTAAACATTGATGCTATTACAAATGGTTTACATGGTATAGATGGATTGTATACATATGAGCCCAATATATTATTAACGATGTGTTACGCAGATTGTGTACCCGTTTATTTCTATAGTGAGAAACATCATTATGTTGGACTTGCACATGCTGGTTGGCGGGGCACTTACGGAGAAATCGTTAAAGAGATGGTTCGACATATTGATTTTGATGTTACGGATTTAAATGTTGTTATTGGTCCGGCTACATCCAATTCATATGAAATTAATGATGATATTAAAATGAAATTTGAAACGCTAGATATTGATACAACTCAATTTATAGAAACACGTGATAGTGATAGACACGGCATTGATTTGAAAAAGGCCAACTCTCTTTTATTACAAAGTGTAGGTGTACCGGAAAGTAATATTTATATTACAGATTATGCTACATCTGAAAACCTGGATTATTTCTTTTCTTATAGAGTGGAAAAAGGACAAACTGGACGAATGTTAGCATTTATAGGAAGAAAGCAAGGTGATTCATAATGCGTGAAGTGAAAGATAATCTCGCTCAAATCAATTTAGAAATCAATGAGCATAGAGAAAAAAGTAACATTTCAACACAGCCTAACGTGATTGCAGTAACAAAGTATGTTACAATAGAGCGAGCTAAAGAAGCTTATCAAGCTGGAATTCGACATTTTGGAGAAAATAGACTTGAAGGGTTCAAAGAGAAGAAAGAAGCATTACCAAAAGATGCAGTGCTTCATTTTATCGGTTCTTTGCAATCTAGAAAGGTTAAAGATGTCATCAATGATGTTGATTATTTTCATGCTTTAGATAGAATGAGTTTAGCTAAAGAAATTAATAAGCGTGCCGAGCATACAATATCTTGTTTCTTACAAGTGAATGTTTCAGGTGAATCATCCAAACATGGGATTAGTTTAGATGAAGTGAATGCTTTTATTGAAGAAATTAAACAATTTGAAAATATAAAAATAGTCGGTTTAATGACGATGGCACCATATACGGATGATAATGCGTATATTCAGTCATTGTTTAGAAAATTGCGAACAAAAAGAGATGAAATTAAAAAACTCAATTTAGAATATGCACCGTGTGAAGAATTGTCGATGGGGATGAGTAATGACTATCCAATAGCAATTGAAGAAGGTGCAACATTTGTGAGAATTGGGACTAAACTTGTAGGAGAATAGGAGTGAGCCCCTTGGCTTTAAAAGATTTATTTAATGGATTTTTTGTTGTTGAAGATGAAGAAGAAGTAGAAGTACCAGAAGAATGTGAACCTGAGCGTGATCGTAAACCAGAACGTGAAGTAGAATCGCCAAAAGAACCTGTACAACAACCAGCTGCATCTAAAACAAGTGCGATTAAATCTGTACCTCAAAAAAGTACAACAAGATATAATACAACTTCTGAAGAAAGGAATTATCGTATGAGTAATAATTCTAAATCGAATACTAGAAATGTTGTAACAATGAATAATAACGTTCAATCAAATTATGCTACACAAGAAAGTTCAAAAATGTGTTTATTTGAACCACGAGTTTTCTCAGATACACAAGATATTGCAGATGAATTAAAAAATCGCCGTGCAACATTAGTTAACTTACAAAGAATCGACAAAGTTTCAGCAAAACGTATCATTGATTTCTTAAGTGGTACTGTATATGCCATTGGTGGCGATATCCAACGTGTAGGTACTGATATTTTCTTATGTACACCTGATAACGTCGAAGTTGCCGGTAGTATTACAGATCATATTGAAAACATGGAGCAACATTACGAATAAGGAGCTAACGTATGGATATTGGATTACTTAATACAATTTTCCAATTTATCATTTGGATCGTCCAAATTTATTATTTTGGTATGATTGTATATTTCTTTACATCTTGGGTACCAAGTATACGTGAATCTAAATTTGGTGAAATACTAGGTAAAATTTATGAACCATTTTTAGAACCATTTAGAAAAATCATTCCACCTATTGGAATGATTGATATTTCATCAATTGCTGCTATTATAGTTTTAGTTTTATTCCAAAGAGGACTAGTAACTATTTTTAACATGATTTTAGCTTATTTAGCGAGATAGTTAGTTTAGACAGCAATATAAATATGATGATCATAAACGAGGTGATTGGAAACGTTCCATGTTGCCTCGTTTTATTGTTGCATGGATAAAAAAATGATAATTTAAATAATTCATATTAAAGTTAAGCGGGGGATAAGCCATCGATATTTATCAACATTTTCGAAAAGAAGAACAAAGCTTGATTGATATTTTAATTGATAAATGTGAACAAGCTGAACGGCACTATTCGCCTGTGCTAACCACATTCTTAGATCCAAGAGGGCAATATATTTTAGAAGTGATTAGTGGCAGTTATGACGATTTGAAAGTACATTTTAATGGTGGACCGAGAGCAGAACGACAACGTGCCGTGATTGCACCATCATATTATGAACCAGATGAAAGTGACTTTGAACTCACATTAATTGAAATACATTATCCTGAAAAGTTTGTAACTATTCAACATCAACACGTTTTAGGTACGCTGATGTCTTTAGGAATTGATAGAAATCAACTTGGTGATATCATTGTTGGGGAACGTATTCAATTTGTTTTGACAAAAGCATTAGAATCATTTATTATGTTAGAATTCACTAGAATCAAAGGTGCTACAATTAAACTTAATTCTATTCCGTTGGAAGATATGATACAATCAGAAGAGAATTGGAAGATTCAAAGTTCAACAGTGAGTGCACTTAGACTTGATGTCGTATTAAAAGATATGATTCATAAATCAAGATCTATTGCGAAACAACTTATAGAGAAGAAGAGAGTCAAAGTAAATCATACCATTATTGATTCACCAGATTTTCAATTAGAAATGAATGACTTACTTTCCATACAAGGATTCGGAAGAGCTCAAGTAACCGATATTGGTGGAAGAACGAAAAAAGATAAAATACACATAACCTATCATACATTATTTAAATAGTGTAAAATTAAGGAGGATACACAATGCCTTTTACACCAAGTGAAATTAAAAGCAAAGAGTTTACTCGTGTGAAAAATGGTTTAGAACCTACTGAAGTTGCAAACTATTTAGACCAGTTAAGTACTGAAATAGAACGTTTAAAAGAAGATAAAAAACAACTTGAAAAAGTCATCGAAGAAAGAGATACTAATATTAAGTCTTATCAAGATGTTCACCAATCAGTGAGCGATGCTTTAGTGCAAGCTCAAAAAGCTGGCGAAGAAACGAAATTAGCTGCGAATAAAGATGCAGAGGCAACAATTGCTAAAGCACAAGCTCAAGCAGACCAAATTGTTAATGATGCTATCGAAAAAGCACGTCGCTTAGCTTTCCAAACTGAAGATATGAAACGCCAATCTAAAGTATTTAGATCACGTTTCCGTATGTTAGTTGAAGCTCAATTAGACTTGTTGAAGAATGAAGATTGGGATTACCTATTAAATTATGATTTAGATGCTGAACAGGTCACTTTAGAAGACATTCATCATTTAAACGATAATGATTTAACAGAAGAAGAAAAAGCCATGAAAAATAATGCTCAAAGTCAATCACAATCAACACAAACGTCTGAGACTAAATCAACGTCTCAAAGTGATTCAACAAGTACAAGTCAATCTGAATCAACGAATCTAAAATAACAATTAAATTTGAAGTCAGACGCGTAAGAAACACTACACTTATTACAGCGAATTAGGAGATGGTGGGAGCCTAATATAAGCATGTTTCTTATATCACTGACTTATCATTATGAATAAAGAACCAAGAGAGAACTCTAAGTTGAGTTAATCAGGGTGGTACCGCGGTATAACCGTCCCTGTTAATTGAACTTAGAGTTCTTTTTTATAATTAGGAGGAATGAAAGTATATGAATTATAAAGATACGTTATTAATGCCCAAAACAGAATTTCCAATGCGAGGCGGATTACCAAATAAAGAGCCAAAAATCCAAGAACAATGGGATGCAGACAATCAATACGAAAAAGCGTTAGAGAAAAATAAAGGTAATGCCTCATATATTTTACATGATGGACCACCATATGCGAATGGTAGTTTACATATGGGACATGCATTAAACAAAATCATTAAAGACTTTATTGTTCGTTACAAAACAATGCAAGGTTTTTATGCACCATACGTCCCTGGTTGGGATACACATGGTCTTCCAATTGAACAAGCTTTAACTAAAAAAGGTGTAGATCGTAAAAAAATGTCTACCGCTGAATTTAGAGAAAAATGTAAAGAATTTGCTCTAGAACAAATTGAAATTCAAAAGAAAGATTTCAAACGTCTAGGTGTACGTGGTGACTTTAACGATCCATATATCACATTGAAACCAGAATATGAAGCTGCTCAAATTCGATTATTTGGTGAAATGGCAGAAAAAGGACTTATTTATAAAGGTAAAAAACCTGTTTATTGGTCACCATCAAGTGAATCATCTCTTGCAGAAGCGGAAATCGAATATCATGACAAACGTTCAGCATCAATTTATGTAGCATTTGATGTTAAAGATGATAAAGGTGTTGTAGACAAAGATGCACAATTTATTATCTGGACAACTACACCTTGGACAATTCCTTCTAATGTTGCGATTACTGTTCATCCAGAATTAAAATATGGCCAATATAATGTAAATGGTAAAAAATACATTATTGCTCAAGCTTTAGCAGAAACAGTAGCAGAAGCTCTAGAATGGGATCAAGATACGATTCAACTTGAAAAAGAATTTACAGGTAAAGAATTAGAATATGTTGAAGCACAACATCCATTCTTAGATCGTACTTCTTTAGTGATTAACGGTGAACATGTTACAACTGATGCTGGTACAGGTTGTGTTCATACAGCACCTGGACACGGGGAAGACGACTATATTGTTGGTCAAAAATATGATTTACCAGTGATCAGTCCATTAAATGATAAAGGTGTCTTCACTGAAGAAGGTGGACCTTTTGAAGGTATGTTCTATGATAAAGCGAATAAAGCAGTAACGGACTTATTAACTGAGAAAGATGCATTATTAAAATTAAACTTTATTACACATAGTTATCCACATGATTGGAGAACGAAAAAACCAGTTATCTTCCGTGCTACACCACAATGGTTTGCATCAATTAATAAAGTGAGACAAGACATCTTAGATGCAATTGAAGATACTCAATTTAAAGTAGATTGGGGTAAAACACGTATCTATAATATGATTCGTGACCGTGGTGAATGGGTAATTTCACGTCAACGTGTTTGGGGTGTACCACTACCTGTATTTTATGCAGAAAATGGCGACATCATCATGACGAAAGAAACTGTAAATCATGTTGCAGATTTATTTGAACAACATGGTTCTAATATCTGGTTTGAAAAAGAAGCCAAAGATTTATTACCGGAAGGCTTTACACATCCAGGAAGTCCAAACGGTGAATTTACGAAAGAAAATGACATCATGGATGTATGGTTCGATTCTGGTTCATCTCATAGAGGTGTCCTTGAAACACGTCCAGAATTAAGTTTCCCAGCTGACTTATACTTTGAAGGTAGTGACCAATACCGTGGTTGGTTTAACTCATCTATTACTACTTCTGTTGCGACAAGAGGTCAAGCACCATATAAATTCTTATTATCTCATGGTTTCGTTATGGACGGAGAAGGTAAAAAAATGAGTAAATCATTAGGAAATGTCATTGTGCCTGATCAAGTCGTTAAACAAAAAGGTGCAGATATTGCACGCCTGTGGGTAAGTAGTACAGACTATTTAGCAGATGTACGTATTTCAGATGAAATCTTAAAACAAACTTCTGATGTATATCGTAAAATCAGAAACACATTGAGATTTATGTTAGGTAATGTGAGTGATTTCAATCCTGAAACAGATAGCATCGCTGAAGCAGAGTTATTAGAAGTAGATCGTTATTTATTACATCGTTTACGTGAATTTACTGCAAGTACAATTAACAATTATGAAAACTTTGATTATCTTAATATCTATCAAGAAGTTCAAAACTTTATCAATGTTGAATTAAGTAACTTCTACTTAGATTATGGTAAAGATATCCTTTATATCGAAGAACGTTCTTCACATAAACGTCGTAGTATGCAAACAGTACTTTATCAAATCTTAGTTGATATGACTAAGTTGCTTGCACCAATTTTAGTGCATACAGCAGAGGAAGTTTGGTCACATACACCTCATGTTAAAGAAGAAAGTGTTCACTTAGCTGATATGCCTAAAGTTGAAGAAGTAGATCAACAATTATTAGATAAATGGAATACATTTATGAACTTACGTGATGATGTGAACCGTGCCTTAGAAGCAGCGCGTAATGAAAAAGTAATTGGTAAATCATTAGAAGCTAAAGTTGTGATTGGTAGTAATCAAGACTTTAATGCTACAGAGTTCTTACAACAATTTGATGATTTACAACAATTATTTATCACTTCACAAGCGGAGGTTGTTGATCAAGTTGATAACGGCGTATCATATCAACATGGTGACATCCGTATTGAACATGCTGAAGGTGAAAAATGTGAAAGATGTTGGAACTATAGTGATCAATTAGGTTCTGTTGGCGAATTAGATCACTTATGTCCACGTTGCCAAGAAGTAGTTAAGACATTAATTTAATAGGTAAAATTGTATTCAAACTGTTAGCAAAGTCGGATGACTTTGCTAACAGTTTTTATTTTATAACGACTTGGGATATTATGGGTATTATTAAATATTAGAAAGTATTATCGAAATTAGCCTAATACATTATGAACACATCATCACTTAATTAGTATTGATATGAATTGCAATTAAGTTGCTTTTGTTTTGATTTTTTTGCATAATATTTAAAATATGAGTCATAATTCATAAGTAAAGAAAGTTATACAGATAAGTTATTTTGAAAGAGGTACATGGAATGTTTCATAATAAAGATGCAAATTTTGTCAACGGAATAACGATTAATGTGAGAGATAAAGATGCACTCAAACCATTTTACGAACAGATTTTAGGATTTAATATCGTAAACGAAACAATGACGAGTATTCAATATGAAGTAGGCATGTCTAATCATTTCATTATTTTAAATGAAATTGCTAACGGTAGAGAACCACTAATGTCAGAAGCAGGCTTATTTAATGTTGGTATAATACTACCTTCATTATCAGATTTAGCAGATTTGTTAGTACAATTAAGTGACTATGAAATTCCAGTAAATGGTGGAGAGCAGAGTGTGGCTACATCTCTTTTTATCGAAGATCCAGAAGGAAATGGTTTGAAATTCTATGTAGATCAAGATTTTGAAGAATGGCATTATGAAGATGACAAAGTGTTACTTAATATCGTACCGATTAATGTACCACGTTTATTAAATGAAGTATCAGATGAAAAATGGCAAGGTATACCAGATGATGCTAAAATTGGTACCTTGCATTTGAAATCGATTCGTATTTCTGAAGTTAAACCATACTATTTAAATTATTTTGGTTTAGAAGAATCTGCATATATGGATGATTATTCGCTCTTTTTATCATCTCAACATTATCATCATCATTTAGCATTAAATCAATGGATTTCTGGAACCAAACGTGTAGATAATGCGCACTCGTATGGTTTAGCGCTTGTAGACTTTCATTATCCAGAGACAACACATTTAAATATCAAAGGACCAGATGGTATCTACTTTAGATTTAATTTTATAAAAGAAGAGTGATGAAGTGAAGAAAAGTATTTTTTGGATGTTATTTATAACGATAGGTCTAACGCTAGCAGCAATTTTTGATGGTTTAAATAATCAAGATATGACTGAACCTAAAAATCATTTATTAGAGTTTAATCCGATGAAATATAATACGTATCAAAAAGGACAATGCACTTATTATGTGTTCGATAAAGTGAGAGAAGACCATCATCAAATTGCAAATTCTTGGCATGACGCTAAAGATTGGGCGAAAAATGCTAAAAAAGATCAATATAAAGTCAATCAACATCCTAAAGAAGGTGCGATTCTACAGACAACTGAAGGAAAATATGGTCATGTAGCCTACATTGAAAAAGTGAACGATGATCAATCATTGTACGTTTCAGAAATGAATTTTAAAAAGCCGTATGAAATATCAAATAGAACAATACCAGCGAATGACGTTGATCAATATCAATATATTCATCCTAAAGAGAATCAACATATATCGTAATGATGAAATGAGTTTAGGCTAGGCATCAATATATTTCAAGTTACATTGATATTAAGGCAGTAGTTGACTTACACATGCGTATTGACTCATGTGTTCAAATTAAGCTTTAGCGGTATACATGAACTAAAGTTCATGCATAAAACCGTCTAAGTAATAAATTACAAAGACGGTCTAATGTACCAAGCTTTTTCATTTCTAGTCAACCTTGCCGGGGGGACGGGCCCCAAACATAGAGAATTTCGAAAAGAAAATCTACAGACAATGCAAGTTGGGGATGGACAACGATAAAGAAATACTTTTTCTTTAGAAATTAGTATTTCTTATGCATGAGTTTCACTCATGTATTTCTATTTTAAAGTACACATTAGCTGTGGCTAATGCGTAAGAACCACTACATAATCAATGATTAGTGGTTCTTAATGATTTCTATCCCACTTCCATTTGTTTGTTGTATCAATTATTTATTATGAAGCTAACCTGTTTTTATATTCATGTTTAAGATATAATGAATGTTGTTGTAAAAAAAGTGATGAATGGTTCTGAATGGAGGAACATGAATGAAAAAGAAATATTATGTCGGTATTTCATTACTCGTAGCCTTTTTAATCATTGTCATTGACCAAGTGACAAAATGGATTATTGCTAGTTCAATGAAAATAGGCGATTCTTACGAAGTGATACCCAATTTTTTAAATATAACGTCACATAGAAATAATGGTGCTGCTTGGGGTATATTAAGTGGTAAAATGTTTTTCTTTTATATTATTACAGTGATTATTTTAATTGTACTTGTATTGTTCTTTATTAAAGAAGCGCAATATAATTTATTTATGCAGTTAGCGATAAGTTTATTGTTTGCAGGTGCTTTAGGAAATTTCATTGATCGTTTATTTAATGGAGAAGTTGTTGATTTTATTGATACAAATATTTTTGGATATGATTTTCCTATCTTCAATGTAGCCGATTCAAGTTTAACAATTGGTGTGATATTAGTTATTATTGCGCTACTTAAAGATACAACAAATAAAGGTTAGGAGGTCTGATTATGGAAACGTATGAATATACGATTACAGATAGTAATCATGTTGGACAGAGATTAGATAAAGTATTACCAGAATTAAACAGTGGTTGGTCACGTAGCCAAATTCAAGATTGGATTAAAGAAGATCTTGTGAAAGTAAATGACAAAGTAGTCAAACCCAATTATAAAGTGAAGCAAAATGACAATATCGTCGTGACTGAACAAGAAGTCGTAGAAGCAGATATCACACCGGAAAATTTAAATCTTGATATTTTTTATGAAGATGATGATGTTGCTATTGTTTATAAACCAAAAGGTATGGTAGTGCATCCCTCACCAGGCCATTACACTGGTACGTTAGTAAATGGATTGATGTATCAAATTAAAAATTTATCTGGTATAAACGGTGAAATTCGTCCAGGTATTGTTCACAGAATTGATATGGATACATCTGGCTTATTAATGGTTGCTAAAAATGACATTGCGCATCGTGGATTAGTTGAACAATTAATGGCTAAATCAGTTAAACGTAAATATATTGCACTTGTACATGGAAATATTCCACATGACTATGGAACAGTAGATGCGCCTATTGGACGTAATAAGAAAGATCGTCAAGCGATGGCGGTCGTAGATGATGGCAAAGAAGCAGTTACACACTTTAACGTCTTAGAACATTTTAAAGATTACACTTTAATAGAATGTGAACTTGAAACAGGACGTACGCACCAAATTCGTGTTCATATGAAATACATTGGATTTCCATTAGTCGGAGATCCTAAATATGGTCCTAAAAAAACATTAGATATAGGTGGTCAAGCCTTACATGCAGGTGTGATAGGTTTTGAGCATCCGGTTACACATGAATATATTGAAAGAACAGCAGAATTACCTCAGGAATTTGAAGATTTATTAGCCGACATTAGAAAAAGAGACGCTTAGTAAAAGGTATAAAATAATAAATACTATCAAAGCACCTAAATGATATCTCATTGTCATTTAGGGGCTTTTTTTATACTCAAAAGGAATATGTTAGATGATATAAGGTGTTATTTATAGAGTAATCATAAAATGAGTTGTACTTTCTTCAAAATAAAATATATAAACTTAACATGTAATATGCTATGATATGTTGAAAACAAAGTGAAAGTAGGAACAAATTAAATGGAAACATCGTATCAACCTCGACATTTACAAGAGAAAAGTGCGGGATTTCATGAATTATTCTTCGATTTAATATTTGTTTATGCGATGCAAAAGATGGCACATGTCATTTTAAATGTACACGAGGGGACCATATCATCTGAATTATTTTTAAAGTATATCATTATGAGTGTGTTTTTATGGATATTATGGTCGCATCAAACATTTTATACGAATAGATTTGGAGAAACGACAACTAAAGATGTCATATTTATGATGTTTAACTTGTTTGTATTAGTCTTTTTATCGAATAGTTTATATCCTGATTTTGAAAAAACATTCTTTCCATTCTTTTTATGTGTTGGAATTCTATATCTAAGTATTAGTATTCAATATGGTTTACATTTAACTAAAACAAAACATAAACCTGATTATAAAACGTGTCAGGCATTTGCATTAGTAGCATTAATCGTTGCAATCCTATCATTTGTATCACTTGTATTACCGAAAAGTATTCATTATATTCCAGGATTTTTAGGATTATTTATTGCTTCAACAGGCTTGATTCCATACCGAAAATATTTATATCAATCACCTGTGAATTTATCACATTTAGTTGAAAGATTCTCATTGTTGACGATTATTATATTTGGTGAGGTTTTAGTTGGATTAAAATCTATATTTAGTATAGAGCATTTTAACTATATTTATATATTTCAATTTTTAATTGTCGTAAGTTTATTTGGAACGTATTGGTTAGTGACTGAAAGTCATATTAATTTACATCAAACAACGATTGGTTTCCAATTGGTTTATACACACTTATTGATTAATGTAGCATTAGGTATATTAAATGCTGCTGTTATTTTTAGTGACTCGCATCAGTTAAGTGCCATTTTTGAAATCTGTATGATGCATGGTAGTATCTTATTATTTTATATTGGGGTTTGGATTAATACGACATATTTTCATAAAGAACTTAAAAACATCAAATATATTATGATTGGTGCTATGATGTTGGTTGTATCATTTATTATTAGTATATTATTAAAAGATAACCAAGATATTATGATTATTAGCATAGCGATTGCGAATACTTTAGTTATGCTATTGTATTATAAAAATATCAAAAACGTACAACGTCTGTGATTAAATAAACTTCCATATGGGATGTTGAAGACGTCATATAATAAATATTTAAAAAATTATAATCAATCAAGTATTTTATTGGAAAAGACGTTGACTATTTGTAACTTTAGGATTAAACTAATAACAGTTTAAATATAAAAGTAGTCTTTAAAGATAAGTCCAGAGAGGCTTCAAAGACATGAAAATGATACTGATATACATGATTGTAATCAATTCAATGACCTAATACTAACGATTTATTATTGAATGCTTGCAAATCAAACGGTTAAGAATATGTGTGGAATACTGTTTAGTTGCATCAGGACTAAATTTATATCACGCATTGTCTATATATCAACCTCATGTCTTTGTTAAAGACGTGAGGTTTTTTTGATATGAATAAGAGATAGAGGTGAGACAATGTCTGAACGCATCATAATGGATGAAGCAGCAATTCAACGTACGGTTACTCGAATTGCACATGAAATATTAGAGTATAACAAAGGTACTGAGAATTTAGTTTTACTAGGCATTAAAACTCGTGGTGCATATTTAGCTTATCGTATTCAAGAAAAAATAAATATGATAGAGCAACAACTTGTACCAACAGGCACAATTGATATAACACAATTCCGTGATGATATTGATCATGTTTCAAAGCAATCATTCGACAAAGCTTTTGAAATAGATGTAGACATTACAGGAAAAGTTGTCATTATCATTGATGACGTCTTATACACAGGAAGAACTGTCAGAGCGTCATTAGATGCCATCTTATTACATGCAAGACCAATTAAAATTGGTTTAGCTACGCTAGTTGATCGAGGCCACAGAGAGCTTCCAATTCGCGCAGATTTTGTAGGAAAAAACATACCAACTGCACGAGATGAATCCGTTAAAGTGTACTTAACTGAAAAGGATTCAAGTAATGCAGTTATAATAGAATAATATCCCTTTTAAAGCAGTACGAGAGACTGAAAAAGGTGAAATGAATATATGAGCAAAGTAGTTACGATAAAAACATTATGTTAACTACTGTATTTATATAGCTTAAATACTTCATATCATTCGCTTTAGTCTCTTTGCATAACTGTATGTAAAGAGATTTTTTTATGAAAGGAAATGAATCACCATGGAAAATGAACAAATGTTTGAAAGAACGGTACAACCAGTATTAGATGTTAAAGATAAACCAAAACCAGCACAGTGGGCGTTTTTAAGCTTACAACATTTATTTGCGATGTTTGGATCGACGGTACTTGTACCATTTTTAACAGGACTGCCTATTTCAGCAGCATTACTTGCATCAGGAATTGGAACATTGTTATACATACTCATTACTAAAGCTAAAATACCAGCATATTTGGGCTCTAGTTTTGCTTTCATCACACCAATCATTACAGGATTAAGTACGCATAGTTTAGGAGACATGTTAGTCGCGCTCTTCATGAGTGGTTTAATGTACGTCATTATTGGTATCTTAATTCGTTTTAGTGGTACAGGTTGGTTAATGCACTTACTTCCACCAGTTGTAGTTGGACCTGTAATAATGGTTATTGGATTAAGTCTTGCGCCAACTGCAGTTAACATGGCAATGTACGAAAACTCTGCGGATATGAAAGGTTATAACTTAAGTTATTTACTAGTGGCATTAATCACACTCATAGTAACAATCGTTGTGCAAGGATTCTTCAAAGGATTCTTATCATTAATTCCTGTATTAATAGGAATCATTGTCGGTTATATCGTTTCTATCTTTATGGGATTGGTCAAATTTGCACCGATTGCAAAAGCAAAATGGTTAGCATTTCCAGATATTTACTTACCATTTAAAGATTATGTACCTTCCTTCCATTTAGGTTTGGTGCTAGTCATGATTCCAGTCGTGTTTGTAACTGTCAGTGAGCATATTGGACACCAAATGGTAATCAACAAAATTGTAGGTAAAAACTTCTTTAAAGATCCAGGTCTAGATAAATCAATCATTGGTGACGGTGTGTCAACGATGGTTGCAAGTATCATAGGTGGACCACCAAGCACAACTTATGGTGAAAACATTGGTGTATTAGCGATTACGAAAATTTATAGTATTTATGTGATTGGTGGTGCTGCAGTCATCGCAATCGTACTTGCATTCATTGGTAAATTTACAGCACTTATTTCTTCTATACCAACACCGGTTATGGGTGGTGTGTCCATACTATTATTTGGCATTATCGCAGCAAGTGGTTTGAGAATGATTGTAGAAAGCAATGTTGATTTTGCTAACAATAGAAACTTAGTTATAGCATCAGTCATCTTAGTCGTTGGTATTGGAAATTTATTAATCAATTTAAAAGGCATCGGCGTTAACTTACAACTTGAAGGAATGGCATTATCAGCTTTATCAGGCATTATCTTAAATTTAATCTTACCTAAAAAATAGTTAGATATTCTGAGGAGGCAAACAATGGAACATTTATTATCAATGGAAGATTTATCAAACGATGAAATTTATAGCTTAGTTAAAAAAGCAAGTCAGTTTAAATCTGGAGAAGTTAATGTACCACAATACAAAGATCATTTTGTAGCTAATTTGTTCTTTGAAAATTCAACAAGAACAAAGTGTAGCTTTGAAGTTGCCGAACAAAAATTAGGATTGAATTTAGTGAATTTTGAAACGAGTACGTCGTCTGTACAAAAGGGAGAATCACTTTACGATACTTGTAAGACATTAGAAAGTATTGGTGTAAACTTATTAGTAATTAGACACTCTCAAAATGCATATTACGAAGATTTAGAAGGACTGAATATACCAATTGCCAATGGTGGTGATGGTAGTGGACAACACCCAACACAAAGCCTACTTGATTTAATGACTATATATGAAGAATATGGAAAATTCGAAGGCTTAAATGTATTGATTTGTGGTGATATTAAAAATTCTCGTGTTGCTAGAAGTAATTTCCATAGTTTAAAAGCATTAGGTGCAAATGTCATGTTCGCGAGTCCTGATGAATGGGTAGATGATACAATAGAAGCATCATACGTTAGTATTGATGATGTGATTGATAAAGTTGATATTGTGATGTTACTTAGAGTTCAGCATGAAAGACACGGCATTACAGGAAAAGCTAACTTTGAAGCTGACAATTATCATCAACAATATGGGTTAACGAAGGAAAGATATGATAAATTAAAGAAAGAAGCTATTGTCATGCATCCAGCTCCAGTCAATAGAGGTGTAGAAATTGAAAGTGACCTAGTAGAGGCACCTCAATCACGTATTTTTAAACAAATGGAAAATGGCATGTATTTGAGAATGGCAGTCATTGATGAGCTTTTAAAATAAGGAAGGGGTATTTGAATCATGAAACTAATTAAGAACGGTAAAATTATTAAAAATGGAAAATTAAAAAATACGGATATTCTAATTGACGGTAAAAGAATTAAAACAATTAGTAGTAAAATTGATTCTTCATCCGAAAATATTGAAGTTATAGATGCTAAAGGAAATTTAATAGCACCAGGATTTGTAGATGTACATGTACATTTACGTGAACCAGGTGGAGAACATAAAGAAACAATTGAAACAGGTACGAAAGCGGCTGCAAGAGGTGGTTTTACAACTATCTGTCCAATGCCAAATACTAGACCAGTTCCAGATTCAGTGGAAAATGTAAGAGCATTAAGAGAAAAAATTAAAGATTCAGCACAAATTCGTGTCTTACCGTATGCCTCTATAACAACTAGACAAGCAGGTAAAGAATTAGTGGATTTCCAAGCTTTAGCGGATGAAGGCGTGTTTGCCTTTACTGATGATGGCGTAGGTGTGCAACAAGCAAGTATGATGTATGCTGCTATGAAGCAAGCGGCAAAAGTGAAAAAACCAATCGTAGCTCATTGTGAAGATAATAGTTTAATTTATGGTGGTGCTATGCATAAAGGTAAACGTAGTGAAGAATTAGGTATCCCAGGTATTCCTAATGTATGTGAATCTGTTCAAATTGCGCGAGACGTTTTATTAGCTGAAGCTACTGGTTGTCATTACCATGTATGTCACGTTTCTACTAAAGAGAGTGTTCGTGTCATTCGTGACGCTAAAAAAGCAGGTATTCATGTAACTGCAGAAGTAACACCACATCACTTATTATTAACTGAAAATGATGTGCCAGGTGATGATGCAAATTATAAAATGAATCCACCTTTAAGAAGTACAGAAGATCGTGATGCCTTATTAGAAGGTTTATTAGACGGAACAATTGATTGTATTGCAACCGATCACGCGCCTCATGCGAAAGAAGAAAAAGAACAACCAATGACAAAAGCACCATTCGGTATTGTAGGTAGTGAAACTGCATTTCCATTATTATACACACACTTTGTTAGAAATGGTAATTGGTCATTAAAACAGTTAATCGATTACTTAACTATTAAACCGGCAACTATCTTTAATCTTAATTATGGTAAATTGCATAAAGATAGTTATGCTGACATCACAATTATTGATTTAGAAAATGAAAAAGAAATTAGAAGTGAAGATTTCTTATCTAAAGCTGACAATACGCCATTTATTGGTGAAAAAGTATATGGACATCCAGTATTAACAATGGTTAAAGGTGAAGTAGTATTTAAGGAGGAAAAATAGATGCTTTCAAAACGTTATCTAGTATTTGAAGACGGCTCTTATTATGAAGGATATCAATTAGGTTCAGATGAACTTTCAATTGGTGAAATTGTATTTAATACAGCTATGACAGGTTATCAAGAAACAATTTCTGATCCTTCATACACAGGTCAAATTATTACATTTACGTATCCATTAATTGGAAACTACGGTATCAATAGAGATGATTTTGAATCTTTAACACCAACATTGAATGGTGTTGTAGTGAAAGAAGCGAGTACACATCCTAGTAACTTCCGTAATCAAAAGACATTACATGAAGTATTAGTACAATATCAAATACCAGGTATCTCAGGTGTCGATACAAGAAGTATTACACGTAAAATTCGTCAACACGGTGTATTAAGAGCCGGATTCACAGATAACAAAGCTGACATTGAAAGCTTAGTAGAACATTTAAAAACGACTGAATTACCTAGAGATGAAGTGTCGACAGTTTCTACTAAAACACCTTATGTATCTACAGGATCAGATTTGAGTGTTGTCTTACTCGACTTTGGTAAAAAACAAAATATTGTACGAGAACTAAATATGCGTGGATGTAATGTGACAGTTGTACCGTACAATACAACAGCTGAAGAAATCATCAAAATGTCTCCAGACGGTGTAATGCTATCTAACGGCCCTGGTGACCCAGAAGAAATTGATGTGGCTGTAAAAATGATTAATGGCATTCTTGGCAAAATTCCATTCTTTGGTATTTGCTTAGGCCACCAATTATTTGCTTTATCTCAAGGCGCTACATCGTTCAAAATGAAGTTTGGACATAGAGGTGCAAACCACCCTGTTAAAAACTTAAAAACAGGTAAAGTTGACATTACAAGTCAAAACCATGGTTATTCAATTGACCGAGATTCATTAGAAAATACAGATTTAGAAGTCACTCATATTGCATTAAATGATGGTACAGTTGAAGGGTTAAGACATAAAACGTTACCTGCCTTTTCAGTTCAGTATCATCCGGAAGCAAGACCAGGCCCAAGTGATTCTAATTATCTATTTGACGAGTTTATTACTATGATGAATGAGTTCATCGAAAAGGAGCGTAATGTAAATGCCTAAGCGTAACGATATTCAAACAATTTTAGTAGTAGGATCGGGCCCAATTATTATTGGCCAAGCTGCGGAATTTGATTATGCAGGAACTCAAGCCTGTCTTGCACTTAAAGAAGAAGGTTATAGAGTTATCTTGGTTAACTCTAACCCAGCTACGATTATGACTGATAAAGAAATTGCAGATAAAGTATATATTGAACCTTTAACACATGATTTTATCGCACGTATCATTCGTAAAGAACAACCTGATGCTTTATTACCAACGTTAGGTGGTCAAACAGGGTTAAACATGGCGATTCAGTTACATGATAGTGGTGTATTAGCTGCTAATAATGTGAAACTACTGGGAACTGAATTAGAATCAATTCAACAAGCTGAAGACCGTGAACTATTTAGAACATTGATGAATGATTTAGATGTTCCTGTACCAGAAAGTGATATTGTAAATACAGTTGAACAAGCTTTTAAATTTAAAGAAGAAGTGGGTTATCCATTAATCGTTCGACCAGCCTTTACAATGGGCGGTACTGGTGGCGGTATTTGCTATAACGATGATGATTTAAAAGAAGTTGTAACAAATGGTTTACACTATAGTCCAGCAACACAGTGTTTAATTGAAAAATCCATTGCCGGTTTTAAAGAAATTGAATATGAAGTTATGCGTGATAAAAATGATAACGCCATTGTAGTATGTAATATGGAAAACATTGATCCAGTGGGTATCCATACAGGTGATTCCATTGTGGTTGCACCAAGTCAAACATTATCAGACGTGGAATATCAAATGCTAAGAGACGTTTCATTAAAAGTTATTCGTGCTTTAGGCATCGAAGGTGGATGTAATGTTCAATTAGCGTTAGATCCAGATTCATTTAATTACTATATTATTGAAGTCAATCCACGTGTATCTCGTTCATCAGCATTAGCATCTAAAGCAACAGGGTATCCAATTGCCAAACTAGCTGCAAAAATTGCTGTTGGATTAACATTAGATGAAATGTTAAATCCAATTACAGGTACTGCATATGCTGCATTTGAACCAACATTGGATTATGTAATCTCCAAAATTCCACGTTTCCCATTTGATAAATTTGAAAAAGGTGAACGTGAATTAGGTACACAAATGAAAGCAACTGGTGAAGTAATGGCAATCGGCCGTACTTACGAAGAATCATTACTTAAAGCGATTCGTTCCTTAGAATATGGTGTGCATCACTTAGGATTACCAAATGGAGAAAGTTTTGATTTAGATTACATTAAAGAAAGAATTAGTCATCAGGATGACGAAAGATTATTCTTCATCGGTGAGGCCATTCGTCGTGGTACAACATTAGAAGAAATTCATAATATGACTAAAATTGATTACTTCTTCTTAAATAAATTCCAGAATATTATTAATATTGAACATGAATTGAAAGCACATCAAGGTGATTTAGAATATCTTAAATATGCTAAAGATTATGGTTTCAGTGATAAAGTCATTGCTCATCGTTTTGATATGACAGAAGAAGATGTTTATCAATTAAGAATTAAAAACAATATTACGCCAGTATACAAAATGGTGGATACTTGTGCTGCTGAATTCGAATCAACAACACCATATTATTATGGGACATACGAAACTGAAAATGAATCCATTGTAACAGACAAAGAGAAAATTTTAGTTTTAGGATCTGGTCCAATTCGTATAGGGCAAGGGGTTGAATTCGACTATGCAACAGTACATGCTGTGTGGGCTATTCAAAATGCTGGCTATGAAGCAATTATCGTTAATAACAACCCTGAAACGGTATCAACTGATTTCTCTATTTCAGATAAATTATACTTTGAACCTCTTACTGAAGAAGATGTGATGAGTATCATTAATTTAGAACAACCTAAAGGTGTCGTTGTACAGTTTGGTGGACAAACAGCAATTAATTTAGCGGACAAATTAGCTAAACATGGTGTGCAAATTCTAGGTACATCTTTAGAAGATTTAAACAGAGCTGAAGATAGAAAAGAATTTGAAGCGTTATTGCATACGATTGATGTACCACAACCTCAAGGTAAAACTGCGACTTCACCAAAAGAAGCATTGGAAAATGCACGTAATATTGGTTATCCAGTAGTTGTAAGACCTTCATATGTACTTGGTGGTCGTGCAATGGAGATCGTTGATAATGATAAAGAATTAGAAAACTATATGACACAAGCAGTTAAAGCAAGCCCAGAGCATCCAGTGTTAGTTGATAGATACTTAACTGGTAAAGAAATCGAAGTCGATGCTATTTCTGACGGTGAAACAGTGATTATTCCAGGTATTATGGAACATATTGAACGTGCAGGTGTCCATAGTGGTGACTCTATCGCTGTGTATCCACCTCAAACTTTATCTCAAGAAGAAATTGAGACATTAGAAGATTATACGATTAGATTAGCGAAAGGTTTAAATATCGTTGGGTTAATTAACATTCAGTTTGTAATAGCACATGACGGTGTTTATGTACTAGAAGTGAACCCTCGTTCAAGCCGAACTGTACCATTCTTAAGTAAAATCACTGATATTCAAATGGCTCAACTAGCAATGCAAGCCATTATGGGTACAAAATTATCTTCACTTGGTTATAAAGAAGGTATTCAACCGTATTCAGAAGGGGTATTTGTTAAAGCACCGGTATTCAGCTTTAATAAATTGAAAAATGTTGATATCACTTTAGGACCTGAAATGAAATCAACTGGTGAAGTGATGGGGAAAGATCAAACATTAGAGAAAGCGCTATACAAAGGGTTAACAGGTAGTGGATTTGAAGTTAAAGACCATGGAACTGTGTTGATGACTGTAAGTGATAAAGATAAAGAAGAAATTGTCAAAATTGCACACCGTCTCAATGAAGTCGGCTATAAGATTTTAGCAACTAAGGGGACTGCTGATAAATTAAATCAAAATGATATTCCAGTAGAAGTTGTAGGCAAAATCGGCGGCGAAAATGATTTACTCACTCGTATTCAAAATGGTGATGTGCAAATCGTGATTAATACAATGACTAAAGGTAAAGAAGTAGAACGAGATGGATTCCAAATTCGTCGTACTACAGTAGAAAATGGTATTCCATGTCTTACTTCACTTGATACTGCAAGTGCGTTAACTAACGTCATCGAGAGTATGACATTCACAATGAGAAATATGTAAATAAAAATCAATTAAATAAACTAAAGTCTGTATTTAATTTTAGATAAGTTCTTCAATTCATAGTTTTGAGTCTATGGTTGAAGAACTTTCAATATAAGGAGTTACACGATGAAACAATTACCAATTATTGCATTAGATTTTGAATCAGCTGATAAAGTAAATGCATTTTTAGATCAATTCGATGAACCATTATTTGTCAAAGTAGGTATGGAATTATTTTATCAAACTGGACCTAAACTAATTAAATCTATTAAAGATAGAGGACATAGTATTTTCTTGGATTTAAAATTACATGATATTCCAAACACAGTGAGCAAAGCTATGGAAGGTTTAGCTAAGCTAGATGTTGATTTAGTCAATGTGCATGCAGCTGGTGGAAAGGCAATGATGGAAGCGGCCATTAAAGGGTTACGACAACACAATAAACATACAAAAATTATTGCGGTGACTCAATTGACTTCTACTACAGAGACGCAGTTACATGAAGAACAAAACATTCAAACAACAATTGAAGAGGCTGTATTAAATTATGCTAAATTAAGCCAACAAGCAGGTTTAGATGGTGTGGTATGTTCACCTCTTGAAGCGGAGTTAATTACTGCTCAACTAGGAAAAGATTTTATGAAGGTTACACCAGGTATTAGACCAGAAGGTTCAGCTCAAAACGATCAGAAGCGTATCACGACACCCGAGCAAGCAAAACAATTAGGCTCAACACATATTGTCGTTGGACGACCTATAACACAGAGTGATGATCCAGTTAAAAGTTATCAAATTATTAAAGAAAGTTGGTTAGGTTAAATGGCTAAAGAAATTGCAAAGGCATTATTAGATATAAAGGCAGTATCGCTTTCACCCAATGATTTATTTACGTGGAGTTCAGGAATTAAATCACCTATCTATTGTGATAATCGTGTTACATTAGGGTTTCCACTCGTACGTAACGCGATTAGAGATGGTTTAATCCAATTAATTAATGAAAAATTTGAAGATGTAGAAGTGATTTCAGGAACTGCAACAGCAGGGATTCCACACGCTGCATATATTTCTGAAAAAATGGAATTACCAATGAACTATGTGCGTTCTAAAAGTAAAAGTCATGGTAAACAAAATCAAATCGAAGGTGCGAAAAGTGAAGGGAAGAAAGTTGTTGTTATAGAAGACTTAATTTCAACTGGTGGCTCTTCAATTACAGCAGTAGATGCATTAAAAGAAAGTGGTGCAGAAGTATTAGGTGTTGTAGCTATCTTTACCTATGGATTAGCCAAAGCTGATGAAACATTTAACGAAGCAAAAATACCATTCTATACTTTAAGTAATTATAATGAGTTAATTGAAGTTGCTAAAGAGCAAGGAGAAATCTCTGAAGATGATATTAAGACATTAGTTGAATGGCGAGATAACTTATCATAAGATAAGTATATAGGTGGGATGATCATGAAAGAACATGAAAAAGATAATGATTTATACACATCCTTAAAGCATTGTAATGCATTTTTATCTAGAGAAGAGGACTATCGTGAAGATGTATATACCAATGTTCAGACTCAAGAATCAACAATGACTCAATTTCAGAAAGAGATGAGTCGAGATGCGTTTGTGCATTCAAGTGATATATTTAAAAAAGCAAAGCAAAACCTACGTGTTAAAGGCGAGTTGTAAGTAGGCTCTAGAGAATTTACATGTTAATAAGTGATAATAATAGTTGAGCGGTGTACAGTCAATGTGTTTAAACAAAGATTGGACACCGCTCTATATTGTATTAACGAATGAATATTTTAGTTAATAGCCATCCAATGAGTAGAACAATTACTAATATTAATAAAGGTATAAGTACATGTGTCATGTTATGGCCTCCTTTTCACTTAGTTTAATTTTAACTGTTCATGATAATAAGTCAAAATTTATCAACTTATATGCTGGAAAAGTTTTATGAATTCACTGATTTAAAAGGTCTATAACAGAAAATAATAGTTACACATGTTAAACTATACTAAAGAAAAATAAACATACCTTTAGGGGGATTAAAATGGAAATACCAAAAATAACAACATTTTTAATGTTTAATGATCAAGCTGAAGAAGCTATCAATTTATATACAAGTTTATTTGAAGACAGTGAAATTATAACAATGGTTAAATACGATGAAGATGGACCAGGCACACCAGGTACCGTCCAACATTCAATATTTACACTCAATGGCCAAGTTTTTATGGCTATTGATGCGAACAATGGTGAAGAATTACCTATGAACCCTGCGATGTCACTTTATGTCACTGTTAAAGATCCTATGGAAATGGAAAGATTATTTAGCGGTCTGAAAAAAGAGGGCGCCATTTTGATGCCTAAAACAGAAATGCCTCCGTATAGAGAATTTGCATGGGTACAAGATAAGTTTGGTGTCAGTTTCCAATTGGCTTTACCAGAAAAACATTAATCTATAACATAAAAAAGCACTGATTTTAGCATTTAATGATGCATAATCAGTGCTTTTACTTTATTTAATTTAAACTGTCAGATTTCATTTTTTGTATATGGTCGTAATCAGGCGTAGCATATAATGTTTTTTGATTATCATAAGTAACAAATCCAGGTTTAGCGCCAGAAGGTTTATGCACATGGCGAATTTCTGTATAATCAACAGGAATTTGTCCAGAGTTACCAGCTTTAGAGAAATATCCGGCTAACATCGCCGCTTCTTTAATCGTTTCCTCTGACGGTGAGTCGTTAAGTATGACTACGTGTGAACCCGGTATATCTTTGGTATGGAACCATATATGATTTTTTTGTGCTTTTTTATTTGTAAGGTAATCATTCTGTTTGTTGTTTTTACCAACTAGAATAGTGTCGCCATCTGATGATAAATACGATTGTAATTGAATTTTAGCATTTTTCTTCTTCTTAACATTTTTACGTTGCTTCATAAATCCTTGATCTGCTAATTCATCACGAATATCATCAATTTCATTGACAGTAATATGTTCAAGTTGCTGTTCGATACCTGTAAAGTAATCAATATTCTCTTTAGTCAATTGTAATTGATGTTGAAGTTCATGTTCACGTGTCTTCATACGATTATATTGTCTGTAATAATATTGTGCGTTAACTGATGGAGATTTAGTTGGATTGAGAGGAATAGTGATTTCCTCATTATTATAATAATTAAGAACAGTTACAGATTCATCACCTTGTTTAATACGATAAATATTAGCGGTAATCAATTCACCATAGAGTTGATAGTTATCTTTATCTTTTGTACCTTCGTATTCTTGTAACAATTTACTTAATTTATTTTGATATTTATGAAGTTGTTGTTGAACGAACCGAACTAAATCGTTAGCACGTTGTTTGACTCGTTCACGTTCACCTCTCGCATCATAATAACGATCGAGTAATTCATTTAGTGATTCATAGGTAACCATATCATCATAAAATTGATTTAATGTCATGAAATAGAAATCTTCTTTACCTGATTGATGATTTTTATGAAATACAGGCGTAGGAGCTTCAAGCGTTTCAGCCATCACTTCATCGTATGCTTCTGGTAAGGTTTCAGGCGTCATGAACTGACGTCGACTTACAATTTCATTTGTAATTAGAGGACTAAAACCTTCAAATGTATTAAGTAACTGTTTAGCAATTTTACCTGCATTAAAATCGATATATTTTAAAACATCTTCACCTGATACATCATAAGGGTTAAGTTTATGTTGTGTAGGTGGAGCTTCATATTTAAATCCAGGCATAACTGTACGGTATTGATTTGTATTCGGTGTAAGATGTTTAAATCCTTCAAGAATTTTTCGGTCGTCATCTACTAAGATCAAGTTACTGTGTTTGCCCATAATCTCTAAAATAATTGTGCGGTGTATCGTATCACCGATTTCATCTTTACTTTGTACATCGATTTCAACTCTTCTGTCATTACCAATTTGACGAATGGATTTAATAATGCCACCTTCTAAATGCTTACGAAAGACACGTGCAAACATTGGGGGATCAAATGGATTATCATATTTTTTATTCGTTAATTGTAATCTAGAGAAGCTAGGATGTATGGATAAAAGTAATTGATGATTTTGACGATTTTGGCGAACAACGATGATGATTGTGTCATTTTCTGGTTGATTGATTTTATGGATTCGTCCAGTAACTAAATCTTGTAAAGAAGTCACCATCTTTTTTGTAAATAGGCCATCATATGCCATAATTATCTGCCACCTTCATTTTATTCATTCTCATTATTGTAACATGCATCGTGCTAATGGTCATACATCGTGTTCAAAACATTGAATATTTGAAAAATGAGGATAACTGCCCAAAGTATCTCTATACAATTTCAAGTGCAATATGATATCATATTTAAATAATAGAAGAATAGCTTAGAGAGGTCGTAAGGCATGGATAATGAAAAAGGATTGTTAATTGTTCTTTCAGGTCCTTCTGGTGTTGGTAAGGGAACTGTTAGAAAAAAAATATTTGAAGATCCAAACACTTCGTATAAGTATTCTATATCGATGACAACTCGTAGCATGCGCGAGGGAGAAGTTGATGGTGTAGATTACTTTTTCAAGACGAAAGAAGAGTTTGAAGCATTAATAAAAGATGATCAATTTATTGAATATGCCGAGTATGTAGGTAATTACTATGGGACGCCTGTTCAATATGTTAGAGATACAATGGACCAAGGACATGATGTATTTTTAGAAATTGAAGTTGAAGGTGCAAAACAAGTTAGAAAGAAATTCCCTGAAGCATTATTTATTTTCCTTGCTCCACCAAGTCTTGATGATTTAAGAGATCGTTTAGTTGGTAGAGGCACTGAATCAGATGAGAAAATTCAAAGCCGTGTTGCCGAGGCACGTAAAGAAGTAGAAATGATGAACTTATACGATTATGTAGTGGTAAACGACGAAGTAGAATTAGCGAAAAACAAAATTCAGTCAATTGTCGAAGCTGAACACCTTAAACGTGAACGTATAGAAGCTAAATATAGAAAAATGATACTGGAGGCTAAAAAATAATGTTAAACCCACCATTAAACCAATTAACAGGTAAAATTACATCTAAATACCTTATCGCAACGACTGCCGCAAAAAGAGCTCGTGAATTAGACGAAAGACCAGAAACAGCTTTAGAAAGTGAATATCATTCAGCTAAACCTGTCGGTAAAGCATTAGAAGAAATTGCAGATGGCAAAGTATCACCAGTTATCCCGCAAGAATTTTTAGGATAATCATATACTAATTTTGTGACACACCTTTTTGAAGATATTTCATTACAATCTTGTGATGGATATATCATGTAGATAAGGTGTGTTTTTTTAATATTAGCGACAATTTGTGTATAATTAATATAAATTTGAACATAAATGCGAATATAAATTGTGTGAATATCCTCATTTAAAGAAATGAATTCAGTGAAATGAGAATGTTTTAAGGAGAAATTGATAATGAAACATATTTTATTAGCAGTAACAGGCGGTATTGCAGCATATAAAGCAATTGATTTAACAAGTAAACTTACTCAAGCTGGTTACGAAGTGCGTGTTATGCTTTCAAATCATGCACAAGAATTTGTAACACCATTGGCTTTTCAGTCTATAAGTAAAAATCCAGTATATACAAATACTTTTAAAGAAGAAAACCCGCAAGAAATTCAACATGTAGCATTGGGTGATTGGGCAGATGTGATTATTGTAGCACCAGCAACTGCAAATACAATTGCGAAGTTAAGTGTGGGTATTGCAGACGATATGATTACGTCAACCTTATTAGCAACAGAAACACAAACGTTTATTGCGCCTGCCATGAATGTACATATGTATGAAAATAAGCGCACACAACATAATATTGAAACACTCAAAGCTGATGGGTACCAATTTATTGAGCCAGGTGATGGGTACTTAGCGTGTGGTTATGTGGCTAAAGGACGAATGGAAGAACCTTTACAAATAGTTTCAGTCATCAATCAATATTTCCATCAACAAGAGATTCAAGTGGAAAGTTCATTTAATGGCAAACACGCACTAGTTACTGCAGGGCCAACGATTGAAGTCATTGATCCTGTTAGATTTGTATCTAATCGCTCTTCTGGAAAAATGGGGTTTGCTATTGCTAATGCGTTAAAAAAACGTGGTGCACATGTCACGTTGGTAACTGGTCCGACACAATTGGCAGATCCAGAAGGTATTGAAGTTATTCATGTTGAAAGCGCAGAAGAGATGTTTCAGGAAACCGCTAAACGATATGATATGCAAGATATTGTTGTGAAAGCGGCTGCCGTATCAGATTATACGCCATCAGAAGTGTTAGATCATAAAATGAAAAAGCAAGATGGTGATTTAACTGTAAAATTCAAACGAACACAAGATATACTTAAATATCTTGGTGAGCATAAGACCAATCAGTATTTAGTAGGTTTTGCAGCAGAAACGCAGAATATTGAGAAGTATGCTCAAGATAAATTAAAACGAAAAAATGCAGATGTGATTATTTCTAATAATGTGGGGGACCACTCAATTGGATTTAGTTCTGATGAAAATGAATTAACGATGCATTTTAAAAATCAAGATATGATCAATATTAAGAAAGGCAAAAAAGTTGAAATTGCCAACGATATTTTAGACGAATTAGAAACTAGGTGGCAATAATGATAGCTAAGGTTATTGTGGACATACCTTCGAAAAGCGTCGACTTTAAGTTTGATTATATCATTCCCGAACGATTGCAATCATTTGTTCAAGTAGGTGTACGAGTGATTGTGCCTTTTGGTCCGAGAACAATCCAAGGCTATGTGATGAGTATTCAAAGTCAGCCTGATGAAGGTATTGATATCAGTAAGCTAAAGGAAATTAAAGAAATTCAAGATATTAAACCAGAGTTAACGCCTGAGTTAATTGAACTCAGTGAATGGCTTAGTCATTATCATTTAACGAAACGTATATCTGTTTTAGAAGTGATGTTACCAAATGCAATTAAAGCTAAATATCAAAAGGCTTTTGAGGTTCTGAAAGGTAATGATATACCTGAACCACTTTTAAATCGATTTAATAAAGAAGGCTATTATTTCTATAAAGATGCTCAAAAAAATGATGATTTAGAAGCATTGAATGGTTTATTAAAGCATGACATCATTAAAGAAATAACCATTTTGTCCCAAAATATTAAAAAGAAAACGCAACGTGCTGTTAAAGTGACAGAAATAGGAAATCCGGATGAGGTACTTAATCATTTGGAAAAAGCGATTAAACAATATGATTTATATGCGTATTTATTAGACGAACGTCATAGAGATGTGTTTTTAAAAGAAATTGAAGAAATGGGATTTTCTAAATCGAGTTTAGATACCCTTATTAAGAAGGGATACTTGGAAAAATATGATGCTGAAATAGAAAGAGATCCATTTGCGAATCGAATTTTTGAGAAAGAAGATAATCGTCAATTAACACATGACCAACAAATCGCTTTTGATGCAATCAAAGAGAAAATAGATGCCAACGAAGAAAGAACCTTTTTATTACATGGTGTGACAGGTTCTGGTAAAACAGAAGTCTATTTACAAGCAATTGAATCAGCTTTAAATCAAGGTAAACAAGCTATGATGCTTGTACCAGAAATTGCTTTAACACCTCAAATGGTATTAAGAGTCAAACGTCGTTTTGGTGATGATGTTGCTGTATTACATTCAGGTTTATCAAATGGAGAACGTTACGATGAATGGCAAAAAATTCGTGATGGACGTGCACAAGTTAGTGTCGGTGCACGCTCTAGTATATTTGCGCCATTTAAAAACTTAGGACTAATTATCATCGATGAAGAACATGAGTCTACATATAAACAAGAAGATTATCCAAGATATCATGCTAGAGATATTGCTCAATGGAGAAGCAGTTATCACCATTGCCCAGTGATTTTAGGTAGTGCGACACCAAGTTTAGAATCATATGCGCGTGCTGAAAAAGATGTTTATCAATTACTATCATTACCTCATCGAGTGAACAATCAAGCATTACCAGAAATTGATATTGTAGACATGCGTGAAGAACTTGCGGAAGGTAACCGTTCGATGTTCTCATCAACGTTAAGAGATGCGATTCAACATTGTTTAGATAATAATGAACAAATTGTATTATTCTTAAATCGAAGAGGCTATGCTTCATTTATGTTATGCCGTGATTGTGGTCATGTACCGCAATGTCCAAACTGTGATATTTCCTTAACGTATCATAAGACCACGGATCTACTAAAATGTCACTATTGTGGGTACCAAGAAACACCACCTAATCAATGCCCTAATTGTGAAAGTGAACATATTAGACAAGTTGGTACTGGAACGCAAAGAGTGGAAGAATTATTACAACAAGAATTTGAAGAGGCAAAAATTATACGAATGGATGTTGATACAACTTCTCGTAAAGGTGCCCATGAAAAATTACTTACTGATTTTGAGAATGGTAAAGGTGATATACTTTTAGGCACACAGATGATTGCCAAAGGATTAGACTATCCAAACATCACGCTTGTTGGGGTGCTCAATGCAGATACCATGCTCAATTTACCTGATTTCAGAGCGAGTGAACGAACATATCAATTATTAACACAAGTGGCAGGTCGTGCAGGTCGACATGAAAAAGAAGGTAAAGTAATTATTCAAACGTATAATCCAGAACATTATGCCATTGAAGATGTTAAGAAAAATGATTATTTAACGTTTTATCAACAAGAGATGACTTATCGCAAACTAGGAAAATATCCGCCTTATTACTTTTTAATTAACTTCACGATTTCACATAAAGAAATGAAAAAAGTAATGGAAGCTTCTAAGCATATTCATAAAATCCTATTACAACACCTTACAGATCAATCGCTTGTTTTAGGGCCATCACCTGCAGCACTATCTAGAATTAATAATGAGTATCGTTTCCAAATTTTAGTAAAATACAAACGAGAGCCAGAACTTCATAAAGCACTTCAATATTTAGACGATTACTATCATGAACAATATGTTAAGGACAAATTAGCATTAAAAATCGACATTAATCCGCAAATGATGATGTAAAAAAGCCATTGTGTGACATCAAAGATGACACACAATGGCTTTTTCCATTAGGTAACAAGGCAGAATTACATTGTCACATTACCGTTTTCATCTGCTGGTTTGAATAATGTTAAAATAGCACTAATAATTGCTAATACATGAGGAATCGCTGTCCAACAGAATAAGATGTGTAAGATGCCTTGCATCGTTTTACCAGCATAGAATTTATGAATTCCAAAGCTTCCTAAGAATACGGCTAATAAAATGTAAATCACTTTATTGACTTCCATATTAGTTACACCTCACTTTAAGTAAAATTTTAATTAATGATTTTGAAAGACTTTTCTATTTTCAAAACATACTACTCATTTATATTTTATAAAATATAATATTAAAGTCAAAGACATTGACCTCATTCTTTAGTCTGATTAAGAGAGGTCGCAATTTTGTGCTAATTAAGTTATAATGGTTTGATGAATTTTAATGAGGAGCGTTAAATGTGTCAGTAAAAAAATTAGTGAAATCAGAGCATCCAATTTTTAATCAACCTGCAAATCCAGTAGAGCATTTCGATGATCAATTAAAGCAAACGTTAATGGATATAGAAGATAGCCTATACGCTTTGGAAGGGTCTGCACTAAGTGCTAATCAGATTGGCATTAACCAACAAGTGGCGATTGTGGATATGGAAATGGAAGGATTGCTACAACTGATTAACCCGAAAATTAAAAATCAATCCGAAGAAACTATTACTGATTTAGAAGGGTCAGTCAGTTTGCCAAATGTGTTTGGTGAAGTTGAACGTAACAAAATGATTGTTGTAGAAAGTAATGATGTTAATGGAAACACTGTTGAACTTACAGCATATGATGATGTAGCTAGAATGATTTTACATACGATAGATCAACTCAATGGCATATTTTTCACAGAAAAGGCTAAACGTATATTAAGTGAAGAAGAAATGGAGGCGTATTTCGAATATGAGTAAAATAATTTTTATGGGGACACCTGATTTTTCAACAAAAGTATTAGAAATGCTTATCGCAGAACAAGAAGTAGTTGCAGTGGTAACGCAACCAGATAGACCAGTAGGTAGAAAACGCGTTATGACACCACCACCGGTTAAAAAGGTAGCATTAGAACATGATATACCAGTATATAAACCTGAAAAAATAAAAGATTCTGAGGAATTACAAACTTTATTAGACATGGATGTTGATTTAATTGTTACAGCTGCATTTGGGCAAATTTTACCTGAATCTTTATTAGATTCACCTAAATTGGGTGCTATTAATGTACATGCATCTTTATTACCTAAATACCGTGGCGGTGCACCGATTCATCAAGCGATTATTGATGGTGAAAAGGAAACAGGAATCACGATAATGTATATGGTGAAAAAATTAGATGCAGGAAACATTATTTCACAACGTGCAATTGCAATTGAACAAGATGATAATGTTGGTTCTATGCATGATAAGCTAAGTTTTTTAGGTGCTGATTTACTTAAAGAAACTTTACCGTCTATCTTAAATGGTACAAACGATAGTATTGTTCAAGATGAAGCTAAAGCTTCATTTGCTTCTAATATTAGTCGTGAAGATGAAAAAATTAATTGGAACCAAGATGCACAGGTAATTCATAATCATATTCGTGGTTTGTCTCCTTGGCCAGTAGCTTATACCATCATGGATGATAAAAATTTAAAAATATATGGTGCGCACATCGTTTCTGGAAAAAAAGGCGAACCTGGAACGATTGTTGAAACGACTAAGAAAGCGATTATTGTTGCAACAGCTTCAGAAGAATGTATTGCTTTAACTGATATACAATTAGCCGGTAAAAAACGTATGCAAGTAGCAAATTATTTAAGTGGTGTTCAAGAATCACTAGTTGGGAAGAAATTAGTATGACAAATTCGATAAGAGGTCTCGCATTTGAGACGATACAAGCAATATTAGATGAAGGTGCATATAGTAATCTAGAAATTAACGAGGTGCTTTCTACTTATGAGATTAGTGATTTAGATAAAGGCCTTTTCACTGAACTTGTTTACGGTACAGTTAAACGCAAATATACATTAGATTTTTATTTGAAACCTTTCTTAAAAACGAAGATAAAAGGTTGGGTACGTGAGTTACTATGGATGAGTATCTATCAATATGTATATTTAGATAAGGTGCCAGATCATGCCATTATTAATGAAGCGGTTGAGATTGCCAAAGAAGAAGGTGGCTATTATACCGGTAATGTAGTTAACGGTATTCTACGTAACATCATGAGAAGTGAATTACCTGATGTTCAAGATATACAAGATGATAAAAAACGTATCGCAATTCAATATAGTTTACCAAAATGGCTTGTTGATCATTGGGTAACACATTACGGTTTAGAGCAAACAGAAGCCATTGCACAGTCATTTTTAGAACCAGTAGCGACCACTGTAAGAGCCAACATAACGAGAGGTTCTATTGATGATATTATTAGTGCGTTAGAAAAAGAAAGTTATATTGTTGATAGAGATGATGTTTTACCATTCTGTCTCCATATTTCCGGTAAACCTATTGTTAATTCAAGAGCGTTTAAAGATGGATTAGTTTCAATTCAAGATAAAAGTTCTATGTTTGTTGCACATATTATGGATTTAAACAGAAATGACTCCGTCCTAGATGCATGTAGTGCACCTGGAGGTAAGGCGTGTCATATCGCCGAAATTTTATCGCCGGAAGGGCATGTAGATGCAACTGATATTCATGACCATAAGATCAAATTAATTGATTTCAATATAAGAAAACTTAGATTGAAAAATATTGAAGCCTATCAACATGATGCTACAGAACCTTATGTAACGCAATATGACAAAATTCTAGTAGATGCACCTTGTAGTGGTTTTGGTGTATTAAGACATAAACCCGAAATTAAATATACTCAATCGAAAAATTCTATACAATCATTAGTTGAATTGCAGTTACAAATATTGGAGAATGTTAAACATAATGTGAAGCCGGGTGGCTCAATTATTTATTCAACATGTACGATTGAACAAATGGAAAACGAAAATGTCGTTTATACATTTTTAAAACAAAATAAAGATTTCGAGTTTGAACCCTTCCAACATCCAATGACAGGTGAAATGGTGAAAACATTACAAATATTCCCCCAAGACTACCACTCAGATGGATTCTTTATCGCTAGAATTAAAAGAAAGGAAAGTTAACATGATTACTGATAAAAAGAAAAAGAAAAATAAATTCCTTCCTGATTTTGAGAAGCAGTCTATTTATTCATTAAGATACGATGAAATGCAAAATTGGCTTATCGAACATGGCCAACAAAAGTTCAGAGCAAAACAAATATTTGAATGGTTATACCAAAAACGTGTTGATAGCATTGATGAAATGACAAATTTATCAAAAGATTTAAGACAACTTTTAAAAGATAATTTTGCTATGACAACACTAACAACAGTGGTTAAACAAGAAAGTAGAGACGGTACAATTAAATTCTTATTTGAATTGCAAGATGGCTATACAATTGAAACGGTATTAATGCGTCATGAATATGGGAATTCTGTATGTGTAACAACACAAGTAGGTTGTCGTATTGGTTGTACATTCTGTGCCTCAACATTAGGTGGATTAAAGCGTAATTTAGAAGCTGGTGAAATTGTGTCACAGGTACTTACGGTACAAAAGGCTTTAGATGAAACAGAAGAACGCGTTTCTCAAATTGTTATTATGGGTATCGGCGAACCATTTGAAAATTATGATGAAATGATGGATTTCTTACGTATTGTCAATGATGACAATAGTTTAAATATTGGTGCACGTCATATAACTGTATCAACATCAGGTATTATTCCTAGAATCTATGATTTTGCAGAAGAAGATATTCAAATTAACTTTGCCGTAAGTTTACATGGTGCCAAAGATGAAGTGCGTTCAAGATTAATGCCAATTAACAGAGCGTATAATGTTGAAAAGTTAATGGAAGCAATTGAATATTATCAAGAGAAGACGAATCGTCGAATTACATTTGAATATGGATTATTCGGTGGTGTTAATGATCAATTGGAACATGCAAGAGATCTAGCACATCTTATTAAAGGGTTAAATTGTCACGTAAATTTAATTCCTGTAAACCATGTTCCTGAAAGGAATTATGTTAAAACACCTAAAGATGACATTTTTAAATTTGAAAAAGAGTTAAAACGTTTAGGAATCAATGCTACAATAAGACGTGAACAAGGGTCAGATATTGATGCAGCATGTGGTCAATTAAGAGCGAAGGAACGACAAGTAGAAACGAGGTAAGAGCAATGCTAAATGCACAATTTTTCACTGATACTGGACAACATAGAGATAAGAATGAAGATGCAGGTGGTATTTTTTATAACCAAACCAACCAACAAATGTTAGTATTGTGTGATGGTATGGGTGGTCATAGAGCTGGTGAAATTGCAAGTCAGTTTGTTACTTATGAACTACAAAAACGTTTTGAATCAGAAAACTTAATCGAAGAACATCAAGCTGATGAATGGTTGCGTACAAATATTAAAGATATCAATTTTGATTTGTACAATTATGCCCAAGAAAACCCTAATTATTATGGTATGGGAACGACTTGTGTTTGTGCATTAGTATTTGATAAATCAGTTGTCGTTGCCAATGTGGGTGATTCTCGTGCATACGTTATAAACAGTAGACAAATCGATCAAATTACGAGTGATCACTCATTTGTTAATCATTTAGTGATGACAGGTCAAATCACAGAAGAAGAAGCTTACCGTCACCCACAAAGAAATATTATTACAAAAGTCATGGGCACTGATAAACGAGTATCACCAGATTTATTTATTAAGCGTTTAAAATTTTATGATTTCTTATTATTATGCTCTGATGGATTAACAGATTATGTTAGAAATGAAGAAATTCAAGAGGAATTAAAACAAGACGCATCATTAGAAGAGCATGGTGAACGAATTATGCGTGTCGCATTCGCACATGATTCAAAAGATAATATCAGTTTTATCTTATCAGCTATCGAGGGTGATAGAGTATGATTGATAAACTCATCAATGAACGCTACAAAGTCATCGATAAACTAGGCGGAGGTGGCATGAGCATTGTCTATCTTGCCGAAGATCTTATTCTTAAGCGCAAGGTCGCTATCAAAGCAATTTCCATACCTCCGAGAGAAAAGGAAGAAACACTGCGTCGATTTGAAAGAGAAGTTCATAATTCATCACAATTAGCACATAAAAATATTGTGAGCATGTATGATGTAGCCGAAGAGGATGACTGTTACTTTTTAGTGATGGAATATATTGAAGGGCCAACATTGTCTGAATATATTCAAAATCATGGACCTTTAAGTTTAGAAACCGCAATCCAATTTACACAACAGATACTTGAAGGTATCAAACATGCACATGATAATAGAATTGTACATAGAGATATTAAACCGCAAAATATTCTCATAGATAAAAATAAAACACTTAAAATCTTTGATTTTGGGATTGCTAAAGCCATAAGTGAAACGTCATTGACCCAAACAAACCATGTGCTCGGTACGGTACAGTATTTATCACCCGAACAAGCTAAAGGCGAATCAACTAACGAAGGTACTGATATTTATTCAATAGGTATTGTACTCTATGAAATGCTTGTTGGTGAACCACCATTTAATGGTGAAACAGCAGTAAGTATTGCCATTAAACACATTCAAGACACGATTCCCAATATCACTACTGAAAAGCGTGAAGAGGTACCACAAGCATTGAGTAACGTTGTACTTAAAGCAACTGAAAAAGATAGAGCTGATAGATATCGTACCATTCAACAAATGCGCGATGATTTAAGTAGTGTACTACACGAAAATCGTTCGAATGAAGAAAAATATGAGTTAGATCAAACGAAAACAAAGACAATGGCATTTTCAAAAGATGAGATTTCTAAAAAAATTGATGATACACCAAAAGAAAAAAATATCGAAGAGACAATGCAAATTCCAATTATGGATCAACCAGTCAATCATCAACAATTTCAAAGTATGGAGAGCCCAATTTATGAGCCACCTCGTAAAAAAAGCTCTAAGAAAAAGAAGTTTTTATTTGCGTTTATTTTTGCTTTATTGTTGATTGGTTTGATTGCCTTTGTCAGCATGGCTGTATTCGGTAGTAAATATGAGGAAATGCCAGATATATCAGGCAAAACTGAAAAGCAAACTGAGAAAATATTAAAAAATCATCATTTAAAAATTGGAGACATTTCAAGAGATTATAGTGATAAATATCCTGAAAACCAAGTGATTAAGTCACGACCAGGTAAGGGTGAACGTGTAGAACGTGGTGACAAAATTGATATTGTTTTATCAAAAGGCCCTGAAATGGTCAAAATGCCAAGTGTCGTTGGATTATCAAAAAATGAAGCACTGAATAAACTTGAAAAAGTAGGACTTAAAGATGTTGCAGTTGAACAAACCTATAATGCAAATACGCCAAAAGGTTATATTGCAAACCAAAATGTTGCTGCTAATAAACAAGTAAAATTAAATGATCATAATATAAAAATTTATGAATCATTGGGTGTTAGACAAGTTTACGTTAGTAATTATGAAAATAAATCATATTCTACAGCTAAAAAAGCACTTGAATCAAAAGGATTTAAAGTTAAAGTTTCTGAAACGTATAGTGATAGTGTCAAAAAGAACAATGTTATCTCACAATCACCTAAGAGTAAATCCATTGATGAAGGTTCTACAATTTCATTAGTGGTTTCAAAAGGTAAAGAGTCAGATTCGGATGACGAAAAATCTAAGGACGATGATTCAGATGACGCTTCATCCAAAGACGTAAAAAATTATAATGAATCTGTTGAAGTACCTTACTCTGGTAAAAAAGGGAAAAGTCAAAAAGTAGAAGTTTATATTCGAGATAAAGATAATGATGGTTCTAAGGCTACACAATCTTTTGAAATTAAAGATAATAAATCTATCAATATTCCAATGAAAATCCAAAAAGGTAAAACTGCTGGTTATACTATCAGAGTAGATAATAAAGTAGTTGCTGATAAAGATGTAGGGTATGATGATTAAATCTTTTCAATATAATACTATAGGTAAGACGATGAGTTGACGATGATACTCATCGTCTTTTTTTATACATAGAAAGATATATAAATAGTTATGATTTTGATATACTAATAACAGTAAAATAAAATTGAGAGGTGTCCTTTTGAAGACTGGTCGAATTGTAAAATTGATAAGTGGTGTTTATCAAGTTGATGTGAACGGCACTAGGTTTAATACCAAGCCTCGTGGCTTATTTAGAAAAAAGAAATTTTCACCAATTGTTGGCGATATCGTTGACTTTGATGTTCAAAATGAAACGGAAGGTTACATCCAGCATGTTCATGAAAGAGGGAATGCTTTAAAACGACCACCTGTCAGTAATATTGATACATTAGTAATAGTCATGAGTGCTGTTGAACCACAGTTTTCTACCCAATTGTTAGATAGATTCTTAGTCATAGCACATTCATATGGTTTAGAAGCTAGAATTTTAGTTACCAAAAAAGATATGGCTGACGACAATCAAATTGAAAAAATTAATAGTTATTTAGCTATATATGAAGAAATAGGTTATCCAACTCAATTCGTTGGTATCAATGATGATCAACATGCTTTGGTAGAAGAATGGGGAGAAGGTTTAATTGTATTAAGTGGTCAATCGGGCGTTGGTAAATCAACATTTTTAAATCGATTTAAACCTGAACTAAATCTTGATACTAATGATATTTCAAAATCTTTGAATCGTGGTAAACATACAACAAGACATGTTGAATTACATGAAACAGTCAATGGTTTTATTGCAGATACACCAGGGTTTAGTGCATTAGATTTTGATCATATTGATAAAGATGAACTTAAAGATTACTTTATCGAAATTGCACAATATGGAGAAGAATGTAAGTTCCGTAATTGTAATCATTTGAAGGAACCCAAATGTAATGTCAAAGAAGAATTAGATGTAGGGAATATTGCTCAATTTAGATATGAACATTATTTACAGTTATTCAATGAAATTTCAGAAAGAAAGGTACGATATTAAATGACAAAAGTATTACCTTCATTATTATCAGTAGATTTTTTAAATTTAAAGGATGAATTAGTTAAGCTTGAAGAAGCAGGTGTAGATGGCTTACATTTTGATGTGATGGATGGACAATTTGTGCCCAATATTTCTATTGGCATACCTATCTTAGACGCAGTTCGACAACAATCAAAGTTACCAATTGATGTTCATTTGATGATTGAAAATCCAGAACAATATATCGAATTATTTGCAGATCATGGTGCAGATTTAATATCTGTTCATTTGGAAGCGACTGCACATATCCACAGAGCTATCGAACAAATTAAAAACAAAGGCAAGAAGGCTGGCGTAGTGATCAATCCAGGAACACCAGTTAGCCAAATTTTACCTATTATCAATACAGTAGACTACGTTTTAATTATGACAGTAAACCCTGGATTTGGCGGTCAATCATTTATTGAAGATTGCGTGGATAAAGTACTGGAATTAAATACTTTGAAAAATGAGAAGCAACTTACTTTTGATATTGAAGTTGATGGTGGAATTAATGCAGAGACTGCCGAAGTTTGCGTTAAAAATGGAGCTACGATGTTAGTGACAGGTTCATACTTCTTCAAACAAGATGATTATCAAGCAGTTACACAAAAGTTAAAGGGCTGATTGAAATGAAAATCAATTTATTGTGCTCAGATAGAAATATTCCTAAAAATCTATTTCAACATCATAATCAAGAAGCATGGGCTGGTATAGATAGGGGAGCATTGATTTTAATTCAGAATCAAATCGATCCTGTGTTTTCTGTGGGGGATTTTGATTCTGTTAATAATCAAGAGCGTCAACTTTTAGCAACACAATTGAATATTCATCCTGTTAAAGCTGAAAAAGATGATACAGATTTAGGCTTAGGTGTTGCTCAAGCTGTTGAAGAAGGGTATCAAGATATTCATATATATGGCGCTACTGGTGGTCGATTAGATCATTTTATGGGTGTGGTTCAAATTTTGTTAAAATCAGAATATATTCATAAAGGCATCAATTTTAAAATAATTGATGAGCAAAATGAAATTATATTACTGACTTCTGGTATGTACACTATTTCACCACATACTCATTATCAATATGTTTCTTTCATACCTGTGAGTGGAGAACCTGTATTATCGTTGGCAGGATTTAAATATAATTTGGATAAGGAAAAGTTGGTAAGAGGATCTACATTAACTATATCTAATGAAGTTGAAAATCCAAATGCAAAAATCGAAATTCAGAATGGACTTGTGTTACAAATTAGAAGTAAAGATTTGTAGTATAAAAAAAGAACTTAAAGGATATCCTTTAAGTTCTTTTAAAATATGTCCTCCACATAAGGACTATTTATATGTGCATTATATTTATTAAACTCTAGTAACTTTACCAGATTTTAAAGCACGTGCAGAAACCCAAACTTTTTTAGGTTTTCCGTCTACAAGGATTCTAACTTTTTGAAGGTTAGCGTTCCATCTGCGTTTGTTCGCATTTAAAGCGTGTGAACGATTATTACCAGTCGAAGCTTTACGACCTGTTACGTAACATTGTTTACCCATGAAAGTACCTCCTTTAATAAATATAAATACACGTCACTACTTATATACTTTATTAAGATACCACAATTGTTTAGGATTGGCAATAAATAATTATATAAATCATGAATTATATACGCAAACACTTGATAAATTATGATATAATTGTAAGCTGTGGAGTAATATAGTATGATACTTTAAAGAAATAGGAAATTTAAACATTAAAAATTCGAACGAATTAGTAATAATAATTAATGCAGACTAGCAAAGAGATTGCTTATCTATATAAGTTAAGAAACACATAACTTTATTTTTCAGGAGGAATATTAATATGACATTAGAAATTTCAAATGATTACGGTAAAATTGATATTTCGAATGAAGTCATCGCCTCAGTTGTAGGTGGAAAAGCTGTTGAATGTTACGGCATTGTTGGTATGGCATCTAGACAGCAAGTAAGAGATGGCATCGCAGAAATTTTAGGCCATGAGAATTATGCAAGAGGCATTAAAGTTCGTGAAGAGGACGGAAATGTTGATATAGACATGTATATTATAGTAAGTTATGGTGTGAAAATTTCAGAAGTGGCGAACAATGTTCAGTCAACTGTTAAATATACATTAGAGTCAACGCTTAATGTAAAAGTGAATTCAGTTAATATCTTTGTACAAGGTGTTAGATTAAACCAAACGGGCAAAAAGATTTAGGAGGACAACGTGAAATGATTAGCAAAATCAATGGTAAATTATTTGCCGATATGATTATACAAGGGGCACAAAATTTATCTAATAATGCAGATTTAGTGGATTCGCTTAATGTATATCCAGTTCCAGATGGAGATACAGGGACAAATATGAATCTCACAATCACTTCTGGTCGTGAAGAAGTTGAAAATAATTTATCTCAAAACATTGGAGAACTAGGCAAAACTTTCTCCAAAGGTTTATTAATGGGTGCAAGAGGGAACTCTGGCGTTATTTTATCTCAATTATTTAGAGGATTCTGTAAAAATATCGAGACAGAATCTGAAATTGATGCACAACAGTTAGCTGAAAGTCTTCAAGCAGGTGTTGAGACAGCTTACAAGGCTGTAATGAAACCAGTTGAAGGGACAATTTTAACCGTTGCTAAAGATGCAGCGCAAGCAGCTATGAATAAAGCTGAGTCATCAAAGGACTGTGTTGAAATCATGGAAGCGACGATTGAAGCTGCTGAGAAATCATTAGACAATACACCAAACCTACTTGCAGTATTAAAAGAAGTAGGTGTTGTTGATAGTGGTGGTAAAGGACTATTATCTGTTTACGAAGGATTCTTAAAAGGTTTAAACGGTGAAACGGTTGAAGCTATTAAGCCTAAATTAGATACAGATACATTGGTTAATGACGAACATGATTTTCATGGTGTAATTAATACAGAAGATATAGTATACGGATATTGTACAGAAATGATGGTACGTTTTGGTAAAGACAAGAAAGAATTTAAAGAAGACGAATTCCGTCAAGATATGAGCGAATTTGGAGATTCATTATTAGTGATTAATGATGATGAGATTGTGAAAGTACATGTTCATACTGAGTATCCTGGACAAGTATTTAATTATGGTCAACAATACGGTGAATTAATTAAACTTAAAGTTGAAAATATGAGAGAGCAACATCGCGAAGTAATTAAAAAAGAGGCAAATAATCATAAAAATGATGAGCCACAAACTGTAGAAACAGCTATTATTACTATTTCTATGGGAGATGGAATCTCGGATTTATTCAAATCAATGGGTGCTACACATATTATCAGTGGTGGGCAAACAATGAACCCGTCTACAGAGGATATAGTAAAAGTCATAGAACAATCAGAATGTAAGCGTGCGATTATATTACCTAATAATAAAAACATTTTAATGGCAAGTGAACAAGCCGCAGAAATCGTTGACGCAGAAGCAGTAGTGATTCCTACTAAGTCTGTTCCTCAAGGTATTGCAGCTTTATTCCAATATGACGAAGGTTCATCATTAGAAGATAATAAGAGTCATATGGTTACTGCACTAGATGTCGTTAAATCTGGCTCAGTTACATTTGCAGTTAGAGACACTAAAATTGATGGTGTTGAAATTAAAAAAGATGAATTTATGGGGCTTGCAGAAGATAAAATTATAACAAGTGATGCTGATCAATTTACCGCTACTAAACAATTGTTAGAAGCAATGCTTTCTGAAGATAGTGAGATTTTAACAATTATTGCTGGTGAAGATGCAAATCAACAAACAACAAATCAACTTGTTGAATGGATAGAATCTACGTATCCAGATGTTGAAATTGAAAATCATAACGGTCAACAACCTATATATCAGTATTTATTTGCTGTTGAATAAATATATTTCATAAATAAGACGAGATTGAAAGTATAATCAGAAGGATACTCTGATTACTTCTATCTCGTTTTATTTTTGTTAATAATCAAAACATAGAGAATCATTAGTTTGGTGTCTATAAAATAATTATGTTAACTTAAAAACTCCAAAGCGTTTTAATCAACCAATGAAGTAACTAAATGGTAGAATGAATGTATTATTTAAATAACGTAACATATTAAAGATTAATACATAATAAGGTGATCGAATATGGCGAAAGTCAATTTAATAGAAAGTCCTTATCCGTTGAATCAAATTAAAGGGATAGGACCAAAGCGTTTAGCTGTATTACAAGAATTAAATATTAATACTGTAGAAGATCTCATACTATATCTACCAACGCGTTATGAGGACAATACTGTAATAGATTTAAACGAGGCAGAAGATCAAAGTACTGTAACTGTTCAAGGTGAAGTTTATTCCTCACCAACAGTAGCATTTTTTGGTAGAAACAAATCTAAACTAACCGTACATATTATGGTAAATCAAATAGCAGTCAAATGCGTCTTTTTTAATCAACCTTATTTAAAAAAGAAAATTGAATTACATGGTACTGTGACAGTTAAAGGAAAATGGAATCGTTCAAAACAAGAAATAAACGGCAATAGAATGTTCTTTAATCAACAGGACAATCTTAACGATACCCAATTAGAGCCTGTTTACCGTATTAAAGAAGGTATTAAACAAAAACAATTGCGTGATCATATTCGTCAGTCTTTAAATGATGTGGTGATACATGAATGGTTATCAGATGAGCTCAGAAATAAGTATAAATTAGAAACTTTAGAATTCACACTTAATCATCTACATCATCCCCAAGGTAAACAAGACTTGCTTAGAGCAAGACGTACTTATGCATTTACAGAATTATTTATGTTTGAATTACGCATGCAATGGTTGAATCGTCTAGAAAAGGCGTCAGACGATGCTATAGAAATTGAGTATGATATTCAAAAGGTAAAAGCATTTATTGATAGTCTACCGTTCGAATTAACGGATGCCCAAAAGACGAGTGTTAATGAAATATTTAGAGATTTAAAAGCACCTATTCGCATGCATAGATTATTACAAGGAGATGTAGGATCAGGCAAAACGGTTGTAGCTGCGATTTGTATGTATGCTTTAAAAACAGCAGGATATCAATCAGCACTTATGGTACCGACAGAAATACTTGCCGAACAACATGCTGAAAGTTTAATTCAATTATTTGGTGACACAATGAATGTTGCTTTATTAACAGGTTCAGTAAAAGGTAAAAAGCGTCGTATTTTATTAGAACAACTTGAAAATGGAACGATTGATTGTTTAATTGGGACACATGCTTTAATACAAGACGATGTTACCTTTGATAATGTAGGTTTAGTGATTACAGATGAGCAACATCGTTTCGGTGTGAATCAACGTCAGCGATTAAGAGAAAAAGGTGCAATGACCAATGTCTTGTTTATGACGGCAACACCCATTCCTAGAACTTTAGCAATATCAGTGTTTGGAGAAATGGACGTTTCATCTATTAAACAGTTACCTAAAGGTAGAAAACCAATTATTACGAGTTGGGCTAAGCATGAGCAATATGAACAAGTGTTAACTCAAATGACAAATGAATTAAAAAAAGGAAGACAAGCATATGTTATTTGTCCGCTTATTGAGAGCTCAGAACATTTAGAAGATGTACAGAATGTGGTAGAACTATTTGAATCTTTACAACAATATTATGGTGAAAATAAAGTAGGTCTATTACACGGTAAACTAAGCAATGAAGAAAAAGATGAAGTCATGCACCGTTTTAGTGAACATGAGATTGATATTTTAGTTTCAACAACAGTGGTTGAAGTAGGCGTTAACGTACCAAATGCAACATTTATGATGATTTATGATGCGGACCGCTTCGGGTTATCAACTTTACATCAATTACGTGGACGAGTAGGAAGAAGCGAACATCAAAGTTATTGTGTACTGATTGCTTCACCCAAAACTGAAACTGGAATCGAAAGAATGACAATTATGACTCAAACAACAGATGGATTTGAATTGAGTGAACGAGATTTAGAAATGCGAGGACCTGGCGATTTCTTCGGTGTAAAGCAAAGTGGTTTACCAGATTTCTTAGTTGCGAACATTGTAGAAGATTATCGAATGTTAGAAGTAGCAAGAGATGAAGCTGGTGAATTAATTCAATCGGGTGAATTTTTCAATTCCAATTATGATCATCTCAGACATTTTATCGAAGATAATTTACTTGATATGAGCTTTGATTGATAGAATTCTTCCTTTCAAAAATGAGGAATTTAATTAGCAATAAATAAATTTATATATGTATTATAGTTAATTGTTGAGGGATTGAAATAGAAAGTGTTATGATATGTGAGGAATGTTTAAGACTTGGTACTAAAATGAGGGGTGAGAAAGTGAAATTAAAGAAAAATGAACGTAGACAGGCGATTCAGCAAGCCATTGAAAACAACCCCTTTATCACAGACAATGAACTGTGTGAAATGTTCCAAGTGAGTATTCAAACAATTCGACTTGATCGAACACATCTGAATATTCCAGAATTAAGAAAACGAGTAAAATTAGTAGCAGAACATAATTATGATCAAATTAAATCGATTGAGGCTAATGAAATTATAGGTGATTTAGTTCAATTGAAACCCAATGATACAGCTACTTCGATGATTGAAATTACAAGCGATTCCGTTTTCTCTAAATCACAAATTGCGCGTGGCCACGTTTTATTTGCACAGGCAAATTCCTTGTGTGTCGCACTTATACATAATCCGACGGTTTTAACACAAGAAAGCGATGTTAAATTTCTGGATAAAGTTAAATTAAATGATACAGTGAAAGCAGTAGCAAACGTAATCAATCAAACGAACAAACATTATTTAATAGAAGTAAATTCTTATGTGAAAGATAAATTGGTTTTTAATGGTAAATTTAAAATGTTCTATATAAGTGAGGATGAATTAAATGGTTAAAATTGCAGTAGATATGATGGGCGGAGATGACGCACCTGGAATCGTACTTGAAGCTGTTAAAAAAGCTGTTGACGATTTTAAAGATTTAGAAATCATCTTATTCGGTGATCAAGAGCAATATACATTAAATCATGGACGCATCGATTTTAGACATTGCACTGAAAAAATCGAAATGGAAGATGAACCAGTACGTGCAATTAAACGTAAAAAAGATAGTTCAATGGTCAAAATGGCCGAAGCAGTTAAATCTGGTGAAGCGGATGGATGTGTATCAGCTGGTAATACAGGTGCATTAATGTCAGCAGGTTTATTCATTGTTGGACGTATTAAAGGTGTATCAAGACCAGCACTAGTGGTTACTTTACCTACGATAGATGGTAAAGGGTTTGTATTCTTAGACGTAGGTGCTAATGCAGATGCTAAACCAGAACATTTATTACAATATGCACAGTTGGGTAATATCTATGCACAAAAAATTAGAGGTATCAAACAACCATCAGTCTCATTATTGAATATTGGTACAGAAGCAGCTAAAGGTAATACGTTAACTAAGAAAACTTATGAGTTAATGGAAGCGCAAAATGACTTTAATTTTACTGGTAATGTTGAAGCAAAAACTTTAATGGATGGTAACGTAGACGTCGTCGTTACAGATGGTTTTACAGGAAATATGGTTCTTAAGAACTTAGAGGGTACTGCTAAATCAATTGGTAAAATGTTAAAAGAAACATTACTTAGTAGCTTCAAAAATAAAATAGCTGCCTTAGTACTAAAAAAAGACTTAAATCAATTCTCTCAAAAAATGGATTACTCAGAGTATGGTGGTTCAGTATTATTAGGTTTAGATGGTACAGTTGTTAAAGCACATGGAAGTTCAAATGCTAAAGCGTTTTATTCAGCTATCCGTCAGGCTAAAATTGCGGGAGAACAACAAATTGTACAAACAATGAGAGAAACGGTAGGTGGAACTAATGGGTAAAACAGCAATTATTTTCCCAGGTCAAGGTGCACAAAAAGTCGGAATGGCACAAGATTTATATAATGTAGATGGAAAAGCTACAGAAGTATTAAATAAAGCACAAGAATCAGTAGATTTTGATTTATTGGAAACTATGTTTACAGATGAAGAAGGTAAATTAGGTGAAACTGAAAATACACAACCAGCTTTATTAACGCACAGTATTGCATTATTAGAAGCTTTAAATCATATCGATGCAGATTATACTATGGGTCATAGTTTAGGTGAATATTCAAGTTTAGTGGCAAGCGGTGTTTTATCATTTGAAGATGCCGTTAAGATTGTTCGTAAACGTGGTGAGCTTATGGCACAAGCATTCCCTAATGGTGTAGGTAGTATGGCTGCTGTTTTAGGTTTAGACTTTGATGACGTTGATAAAATTTGTAAAGATTTATCAACAGAAGACCAATTAATTGAACCAGCTAATATAAATTCACCTGGTCAAATCGTTGTCTCAGGTCATAAAACATTAATTGATGAATTAGTTGAAAAAGGTAAATCATTAGGTGCAAAACGTGTATTACCATTAGCTGTTTCTGAACCGTTCCATTCTTCAATGATGAATGTTATAGAAGAAGATTTTGCGGCATATATTAATCAATTTGAATGGCATGATGCTAAGTTTCCAGTCGTTCAAAATTACAATGCTGAAGGCGAAACGGATGCTGAGGTTATCAAATACCATATGGTAAAACAATTATACTCACCAGTTCAATTTATCAAATCAACTGAATGGTTAATCGAACAAGGTGTGGATCACTTTATTGAAATTGGTCCAGGAAAAGTATTATCTGGTTTAATTAAAAAAATTAATAGAGACGTAAAATTAACATCAATTCAAACACTTGAAGATGTGAAAGGATGGAATGAATAATGGCTAAAAATGCTTTAGTAACAGGGGCTTCACGAGGTATTGGTCGTAGTATTGCAATTCAATTAGCTGAAGAAGGTTATAATGTTGCAGTCAATTATGCAGGTAACCAAGATAAAGCAGAGGCAGTCGTTTCAGAAATTAAAGAAAAAGGTGTCGAAAGCTTTGCGATTCAAGCGAATGTTGCTAACGGTGACGAAGTAAAAGCAATGATTAAAGAAGTTGTGAGTCAATTTGGTTCTATTGATGTATTAGTTAATAATGCAGGTATTACACGTGATAATTTATTAATGCGTATGAAAGAACAAGAATGGGATGATGTGATTGATACTAACTTAAAAGGTGTATTCAATTGTATCCAAAAGGTTACGCCTCAAATGTTAAGACAACGTAGTGGTTCAATTATTAATTTATCAAGCGTAGTAGGAGCGGTTGGTAATCCAGGCCAAGCGAACTATGTAGCTACTAAAGCAGGTGTGGTAGGATTAACTAAATCTGCTGCACGTGAATTAGCATCACGAGGGATTACTGTAAATGCTGTTGCACCTGGTTTTATTGTTTCTGATATGACTGATGCTTTAAGTGATGAGTTGAAAGAACAAATGTTAGATCAAATTCCTTTATCACGTTTTGGTGAAGATACGGATATCGCTCATACTGTTGCATTCTTAGCTTCAGAAAAAGCAAAATACATTACTGGTCAAACGATTCATGTAAATGGCGGTATGTACATGTAGGAGAATACCTACATGTTGCGAATGTACAGGATCTAGCAGTTGACTGTCCACTCATGTCAAAAGCCATGATTGAACTAGTCAACCTTGCGGGTGCAAGACAACGAAATCTATAGAATTTCTGTCTTGCAACCAAATTCTACTTGTATTTTATATTCTAAAATGGGAAAATATAATAGTCTATGGATAGACGCTTTTAAAGGAGGTGAATCGACGTGGAAAACTTCGATAAAGTAAAGGATATCATCGTTGACCGTTTAGGTGTTGATGCTGATAAAGTAACTGAAGATGCATCTTTCAAAGATGATTTAGGCGCTGACTCACTTGATATCGCTGAATTAGTAATGGAATTAGAAGATGAATTTGGTACTGAAATTCCAGATGAAGAAGCTGAAAAAATCAACACTGTTGGTGATGCTGTTAAGTATATCAATAGTCTTGAAAAATAATAAACCTATATCTGAGTCGTCATTGTGTCGGCTCAGATTTTTTCTTTTGTTTTGGTGCGATTTCACGTAAAATTAGAGTTAACATATCATAAATTAAGGAGGTATATTTAATGACCAATCATAAAAAGACAGAAATGATTAACCGTTTTCGAGAGCAATTTGCACAGAAAATGCATGAACTAGGTTTTGAATATAATAATATAGAATTGTACCAACAGGCATTTTCTCATTCTAGCTTTATTAATGATTTTAATATGGATCGCTTAGACCATAATGAAAGATTAGAATTTTTAGGTGATGCGGTATTAGAATTGACGGTCTCACGTTATCTATTTGATAAACACCCAGATTTACCTGAGGGTAATTTAACAAAGATGAGAGCAACTATCGTATGTGAGCCTTCACTTGTAATATTTGCAAATAAAATAAAGTTAAATGAGCTGATTTTATTAGGAAAAGGTGAAGAGAAGACAGGTGGTAGAACACGACCTTCACTTATTTCTGATGCATTTGAAGCATTCGTTGGCGCCTTATATTTAGATCAAGGATTAGATATAGTGTGGGACTTTGCAGAAAAAATTATATTCCCATATGTAGAAGATGATGAATTAGATGGTGTAGTCGATTTTAAAACACAGTTCCAAGAATTTGTGCACAGACAAAATAAAGGTGATGTTACTTATCGCTTAATCAAAGAAGAAGGTCCAGCACACCACCGTTTATTCACATCAGAAGTTATTTTAGAAAAGCAAGCTGTTGCAGAAGGACAAGGTAAAACTAAGAAGGAGTCTGAACAAAAGGCAGCTGAACGTGCTTATAAACAAATGAAGAATAAATAGTAATTTATAAATTAACATATCGTCTTAATTGAAATCATTAATATCAATTAAGATTAAACTTTAAAGGAAGATGTAACGTTAATAACTTTGCATCATATATTAAGTTGATTGTACAGATATGGATCAACTAGGATTTGGATAAGGAGAATAACATGGTTTATTTAAAATCAATAGACGCCGTAGGATTTAAATCATTTGCAGACCATACTGATGTGCAGTTTGATAAAGGCGTAACAGCTATTGTTGGTCCAAATGGTAGCGGTAAAAGTAATATTACGGATGCAATCAAATGGGTATTAGGCGAACAATCAGCGAAATCACTTCGTGGTTCTAAAATGGAAGATATTATCTTTTCAGGTGCTGAACATCGTAAACCTCAAAATTTTGCAGAAGTAAAATTAAAGTTAGATAATCATTCAAAGAAATTACAAATAGATGCAGAAGTGGTAGAGGTTACGCGACGTCTTTATAGAAGTGGCGAAAGTGAATACTATTTAAATAATGATCGTGCTCGTTTAAAAGATATCATTGATTTATTTTTAGATTCTGGTTTAGGTAAAGAAGCGTTCTCAATCATATCTCAAGGTAGAGTGGATGAGATTTTAAATGCTAAACCGATTGATCGTAGACAGATTATTGAAGAATCAGCAGGCGTTTTAAAATATAAAAAACGGAAAGCAGAATCTGTGCAAAAATTAGATCAAACTGAAGATAATTTGTCACGTGTAGAGGATATTCTTTATGATTTAGAAGGAAGAGTTGAACCTTTAAAAGAGGAAGCAGCGATTGCCAAAGAATATAAACAATTGTCATCTGAAATGAAAAAAAGCGATGTGATTGTGACTGTTCATGATATTGATCAATATACACAGGATAATGGTCAGTTAGATGAACAACTCAATGATTTAAAAAGTAAGCAAGCGAATAAAGAGGCTGAACAAAGTCAAATTAACCAATTGTTACAAAAGTATAAAGGTCAAAGACAAGAACTAGATCAAAATATAGAACAATTAAATTATCATTTAGTAAAAGCTACTGAAGAATTTGAGAAGTATTCTGGTCAACTTAATGTGCTTGAGGAAAGAAAAAAGAACCAATCTGAAACAAATGCAAGGTTTGAAGAAGAACAAGACAATTTAATGTCTCAATTAGACAATCTAAAATCCGAAAAAGACCAAGCTATACAAACATTAGACCAGCTAAAACAAAAGCAAAAAGAATTAAATAAAACGATACAAGCGTTAGAATCAAAGCTATATGTTTCCGATGAACAACATGATGAGAAATTAGAAGAAATTAAAAATAAATATTATACGTTAATGTCCGAACAATCAGATGTCAATAATGATATACGCTTTTTAGAACATACAATTAATGAAAACGAAGCGAAAAAATCGCGTTTAGATTCCAGATTAGTTGAAGCATTTAATCAATTAAAAGATATTCAAAATAATATTTCAAATACCGATAAAGAATATCAACAAGTTCAGAAAGACATGCATAATACTGAACAACAAATTAAAAATATCGAAAAACAATTAACTGAATCAAAGCAACTTCAAACAGAATTCGAAAATAAATTGTATCAAGCGTATCGATATAATGAAAAGTTAAAATCGCGAATTGATAGCCTCGCTACTCAGGAAGAAGATTACACTTACTTCTTTAATGGTGTTAAACATATACTTAAAGCTAAAGATAAAGAATTAAATGGTATTCACGGTGCAGTTGCGGAAATTATAGACGTTCCTTCTCAATTAACACAAGCGATTGAAACTGCTTTGGGCGCATCATTACAACATGTCATTGTAGAAGATGAAAAAGATGGTCGTCAGGCGATACAATTTTTAAAACAACGTAGTTTAGGGCGTGCAACTTTCCTACCTTTAAATGTTATTCAACCTAGATATTTGGCTACAGATATTAAATCAACAGCACAAGCTTCTGAGGGCTTTGTTAACATTGCTTCAGATGCTGTAAAAGTATCTTCTAAATATAAAAATATCGTAGAAAATTTACTAGGTAATACTATTATTGTAGATGATTTAAAACATGCGAATGATTTAGCAAGATCGATTCGTTATCGTACAAGAATTGTGACACTTGAAGGCGATGTTGTTAATCCAGGTGGTTCCATGACTGGTGGGGGTGCCCGCAAAACTAAAAGCATCTTAACACAAAAAGATGAGCTCACAACTATGCGTCACCAATTAAAAGATTATCAGAAGCAGACACACGAGTTTGAGAAACAATTCCAAACACATCAAGCGCAATCTGAAAAGTTAAGTGAAACATACTTTGAGTTAAGTCAAAGTTATAATAATTTAAAGGAAAAAGCACATGGCTATGAGTTAGAGCTTGATCGTTTGAAGAAACAAGAAACGCATTTAAAAGATGAACATGAAGAGTTTGAATTTGAAAAAAATGATGGTTATCAAAGTGATAAAAGTAAAGCAACACTTGAGCAAAAACAGCATCATCTTTCAGAAATTCAAGCACAACTTAAACATTTAGAAGAAGATATAGAAAAATATACCAAGCTATCTAAAGAAGGAAAAGAAACGACGACTCAAACTCAGCAACAATTACATCAAAAGCAATCCGATCTAGCAGTTGTCAAAGAACGAATTAAAGGACAACAGCAAGAAATCGAACGCTTAGATAAACAATTGGAAAGTACAGAACAACAACTTGATACAGTTAAAGAGAAAATTCAATTATTCAATTCAGATGAAATGATGGGTGAACAAGCTTTTGATAAAATCAAGTCACAAATTGCTGATAAAGAACGAACACGCTCTGAATTAAATGAACAACTTGATCAAATGAAGCAACAACGAGTTGACTTAAATCAGATGATTGAAGACAATGATAGTAAGCTACAAGAATGTCATCAAGATTTATTATCTATCGAAAATCACTATCAAGATATTAAAGCTAATCAATCTAAATTAGATGTACTCATTAATCATGCGATTGATCATTTGAATGATGAATATCAACTTACTGTTGAGCGTGCACGTTCGCTCTATGACAATGAAGACGATATTGATCAGCTACGTAAAAAGGTTAAACTAACTAAGATGTCAATTGACGAATTAGGTCCTGTTAATTTGAATGCGATTGAGCAATTTGAAGAATTAAATGAACGATATACATTTTTAAATGATCAAAGAACAGATTTAAGAGAAGCTAAATCCACTTTAGAACAGATTATCAATGAAATGGATAAAGAAGTAGAAGACAGATTTAAAGAAACGTTCCATGCTGTTCAAAGTCACTTTAGTGATGTCTTTAAACAACTATTTGGTGGTGGGCAAGCTGAATTACAATTAACAGAAAATGATTATTTAGCAGCGGGTGTCGATATTATTGTTCAACCTCCAGGTAAGAAACTACAACATTTATCTTTATTAAGTGGTGGAGAGCGCGCATTAAGTGCAATTGCTTTATTATTTGCTATATTAAAAGTAAGATCTGCACCATTTGTTATATTAGATGAGGTAGAAGCGGCACTTGATGAAGCCAATGTGATTCGATACGCACAATACCTCAATGAATTATCTGATCAAACACAATTTATCGTTATTACACATCGTAAAGGCACGATGGAATTTTCAGATCGACTTTACGGTGTAACAATGCAAGAATCAGGAGTATCAAAGTTAGTGAGTGTTAACCTAAATACAATAGATGAGGTTATGAAGGAGGAAGAAGCATGAGCTTTTTTAAACGCTTAAAAGATAAATTTTCAGGACCAAGAGGAGAAGATATTGAAAAGGAATTATCTAGTGAAGAGGTTTCAGATGACCCTTCCAAACAGATGGATGAGGAACAACATACATCTCAACATGAACTAGAAGAAGATAAACCTAAAAAGAAACCTAGAAAATTAAGTGAAGCGGATTTTGATGAAGATGGCTTAATTTCGATTGAAGACTTTGAAGAGATAGAAGCACAAAAAATTGGTGCGAAATTTAAAGCTGGTTTAGAAAAATCTAGAGAAAATTTCCAAGAACAGTTAAATAATTTAATAGCGCGATATAGAAAAGTTGACGAAGAATTCTTCGAAGCATTAGAAGAGATGTTAATTACAGCCGATGTTGGTTTTAATACAGTGATGCAATTAACTGAAGAACTTCGTGCTGAAGCACAACGTCGTAACATTCAAGAAACAGAAGATTTACGTGAAGTTATCGTTGAAAAAATTGTCGAAATTTATCACCAAGAAGATGATAAATCAGAAGCAATGAATCTTGAAGATGGACGTTTAAATGTTATTTTAATGGTCGGTGTTAATGGTGTAGGTAAAACGACGACGATTGGTAAATTAGCTTACCGTTACAAAATGGAAGGTAAAAAAGTCATGCTTGCTGCAGGTGACACATTTAGAGCAGGTGCTATCGAACAATTAAAAGTTTGGGGAGAACGAGTTGGCGTAGAAGTTATAAGTCAAAGTGAAGGTTCAGATCCAGCCGCTGTAATGTATGATGCAATCAATGCTGCTAAAAATAAACAAGTAGATATTTTAATTTGTGATACTGCAGGTCGTTTACAAAATAAATCTAATTTAATGCAAGAATTAGAAAAAGTAAAACGTGTTATTGGTAGAGCTGTTCCAGACGCACCGCATGAAGCATTACTTTGCTTAGACGCTACAACAGGTCAAAATGCATTATCACAAGCTCGTACATTCAAAGAAGTAACGAATGTTTCTGGTATCGTATTAACTAAATTAGATGGTACTGCTAAAGGTGGTATCGTATTAGCAATCAGAAACGAACTTAAAATACCTGTTAAATATGTAGGTTTAGGTGAGAAGTTAGATGATTTACAACCATTCAACCCAGAAAGCTATGTTTATGGATTATTTGCTGATATGATTGAACAAAATGAAGAGATTCCAGATGAATTAGCAGAATCTCCATCTGATAATGGAGATGCATCTCATGAGCCAAAATGATTTAGTAAAAACACTACGAATGAATTATCTTTTTGATTTTTATCAATCTTTGCTGACTGATAAACAAAGAAACTACTTAGAATTATTTTACTTACAAGATTATGCATTAAGTGAAATTGCTGATACTTTTAATGTGAGTAGACAAGCAGTTTATGATAATATAAGAAGAACTGGCGATTTAGTAGAAGATTATGAAACTAAATTAGGATTATACAAAAGGTTTGAACAACGACGAGATATTTATGACAAAATGAAACAATCTCTTGATAAACCAGAATTATTAAAGCAATATATAGATCAATTAGAAGAATTAGAATAGTGATAAAAAGAGGAGGGAATAATTATGGCATTTGAAGGATTGTCGGATCGCTTACAGGCATCAATGCAAAGAATGCGTGGTAAGGGTAAAGTTACAGAAGCAGATATCAAGGCAATGATGCGAGAAGTTCGTCTTGCGTTATTAGAAGCCGACGTTAACTTTAAAGTCGTAAAGGATTTCGTCAAAACTGTATCAGAACGAGCATTAGGCTCAGATGTGATGCAGTCATTAACACCCGGACAACAAGTGATTAAAATTGTTCAAGATGAATTAACGAATTTAATGGGTGGCGAAAATTCTACGATTAAAATGGCTAACAAACCACCAACAGTTGTTATGATGGTTGGTCTGCAAGGTGCAGGTAAAACTACAACTGCAGGTAAATTAGCACTTTTAATGCGAAAAAAATATAATAAAAAACCAATGTTAGTTGCTGGTGATATTTATCGACCAGCTGCCATTGATCAGTTACAAACAGTAGGTAAGCAACTAGATGTTCCTGTTTATAGTGAAGGAGATCAAGTTAAACCACAACAAATCGTTCAAAATGCATTAGCACATGCTAAAGAAGAACATTTAGACTTTGTCATTATCGATACAGCAGGTCGTTTGCATATTGATGAAGCATTAATGAATGAATTACAAGAAGTTAAAGAAATTGCTAAACCAGATGAAATTATGTTGGTTGTCGATGCAATGACTGGTCAAGATGCGGTTAATGTTGCACAATCATTTGATGAACAATTAGATGTAACGGGTGTGACATTAACTAAGTTAGATGGTGACACTCGTGGTGGTGCTGCATTATCTATACGTTCAGTAACTCAAAAACCAATTAAATTTGTAGGTATGAGTGAAAAACTTGATGGTTTAGAATTATTCCATCCAGAACGTATGGCTTCTCGTATTTTAGGTATGGGTGATGTTTTAAGTTTAATTGAAAAAGCGCAACAAGATGTTGACCAAGACAAAGCTAAAGATTTAGAAAAGAAAATGAGAGACTCTTCTTTCACATTGGATGATTTCTTAGAACAACTTGATCAAGTTAAAAATCTTGGGCCATTAGACGACATCATGAAAATGATTCCTGGTATGAATAAGATGAAAGGCTTAGATCAACTTAATATGAGTGATAAACAAATCGATCATATTAAAGCTATCATTCAATCAATGACACCTAGTGAAAGAGCGAATCCAGCGATGTTGAACGTTTCTCGTAAAAAACGTATCGCAAAAGGTTCAGGGCGTTCTTTACAAGAAGTCAATCGTTTAATGAAGCAATTTAATGACATGAAGAAAATGATGAAACAATTTACTGGTGGCGGTAAAGGTAAGAAAGCCAAACGTAGCCAGATGGAAAATATGTTAAAAGGTATGAACTTACCTTTCTAATATAATATTGTGGTTCCAACAGATATACGTCTGTTGGAATTTTTTCTTTTTATAAGAAAGAACGACTTACTTAATAAAATTTAAGTTAGTAACTAAAAAACAATTCATTTCGTGAGATTAATGAAAATGAAACGCTTGAGATAAATATCATGGACTAAATTTATATATTGCAGTAGCTGACTGGAAGAAAATACGCTTATTCAAAACGATTTTCTATCCTAGTCAGCCTTGCCGGGGTGAGACATCGAAATAAAAATTATTATTTCTGTCTCACTCCCATAACCAACACTAATTTTTCTGAAAGGGAGGGAACGCCTTAGCTAAAGCTAATGCATAACCAAATCTACAATTCATTCCATTAATTTAATAAAGATGAAACGCTTGAGACCAAGGCTCAAGCATAACCAACACTAATTTTTCTGAAAGAAAAAAGTGTTGGTAAAGCAAAATGTCTTTACAAAGTTTAGTATTCCTGTTATTATTTATTCTTGTAGAAAATAAAAATTGAAATGTTTAAAGGAGAGTTTTATAATGGCAGTTAAAATTCGTTTAACTCGTTTAGGTTCAAAAAGAAATCCATTCTATCGTATCGTAGTTGCAGATGCTCGTTCACCACGTGATGGTCGTATCATCGAACAAATCGGTACTTACAATCCAGCACACGTTAATGCTCCAGAAGTTAAAATTGACGAAGAATTAGCATTAAAATGGTTAAAAGACGGTGCAAAACCAACTGATACAGTTCATAATATCTTATCAAGAGAAGGTATTTTGAAAAAATTCGATGACCAAAAATACGCTAAATAATCATAGTCACTTGTGATGTGTTTATATATTTAGTTGAAAGGGCGCCATATATTGGTGTCCTTTTTTATTTTTAACAGAATGATAAAAATGCATGTATAACATATTAATCAATGATATAGTAAAACCATTAATTAACAATATATAAATATATAAGGAGGTTAGTCATTATGGAAGTCGAAGTAGGACAAATCGTCAATACCCATGGAATCAAAGGAGAAGTTAAAGTAAAATCTAACTCAGATTTTACTGATACACGTTTTCAACCAGGTGAAGTGTTAACAGCAAAATTAAATCAAATAGAAAAAGAATTAACTGTGACGTCTTATCGTACACACAAAGGATTTCATATGTTGAAGTTTGAAGGTATCGATAACATCAATGATATAGAATATCTTAAAGGTGCTTTATTATATCAAGAACGAGATCATGAAGACATTGAACTTGAAGAAAATGAATTTTATTATTCAGATATTATAGGTTGTACTGTATTTGACGATGAACAACAGCCAATCGGTCGCATCACTAGTATTTTTGAAACTGGTGCTAATGATGTGTGGGTTGTTAAAGGGGATAAAGAATATTTAATTCCTTACATAGCAGATGTTGTTAAAGAAGTGGATGTAGAAAATAAAACAGTTATCATCACACCAATGGAAGGATTGTTAGATTAATGAAAATCGATTATTTAACTTTATTTCCAGAAATGTTTGACGGGGTATTAAATCATTCTATTTTAAAAAGAGCACAAGACAAAGATATTATAAATGTGAATACTATCAATTTTAGGGATTATTCAGTAAATAAACATAATCAAGTAGATGATTATCCTTTTGGCGGAGGTCAAGGTATGGTATTGAAACCTGAGCCAGTGTTTAATGCGATGGAAGACATCAATAGGACCGATGATACTCGCGTTATATTAATGTGCCCTCAAGGCCGTCCATTTACGCAAGACATTGCTCAAGAATTAAGTGAAGCCAAACATATTGTGTTTATATGTGGTCACTATGAAGGTTATGATGAACGTATAAGAGAACATTTAGTAACTGACGAAATTTCCATGGGCGATTATGTATTAACAGGTGGGGAATTACCTGCAATGACGATGACTGATGCTATTGTTAGATTAATTCCAGGTGTACTTGGAAACGAACAGTCACACCAAGATGATTCATTCTCTGATGGGTTATTAGAATTTCCACAATATACTAGACCACGTGAATATAATGGAATGAAAGTGCCAGATGTTTTATTATCTGGAAATCATGCTCATATTGATCAATGGCGTCATGAACAAAAATTAATCCGTACTTTGAACAAGAGACCCGATTTATTAGAGCAATATGATTTATCGGATAAAGATAAAAAAATAATACAAACATACAAAAACCAATTGAAAAAAGACTAACGTTGTGCTAACATAATTTAAGTGTGAAAAAACACTAAAAATCACTATGATCCGCTGCTATACATTTGTCTAGGCAAGAACATAGGTTGAAGAGGAGAATTTATAATGAGTAATCATAAGTTAATCGAAGCAGTAACTAAATCACAATTACGTACAGATTTACCTTCATTCCGTCCAGGTGACACTTTACGTGTACACGTTCGTATCATTGAAGGTTCACGTGAACGTATCCAAATATTCGAAGGTGTTGTAATTAAACGCCGTGGTGGAGGAATTTCAGAAACTTTCACAGTTCGTAAAATTTCTTCAGGTGTAGGTGTGGAACGTACATTCCCATTACACACTCCAAAAATCGAAAAAATTGAAGTTAAACGTCGCGGTAAAGTACGTCGTGCTAAATTATACTACTTACGTAATTTACGTGGTAAAGCTGCTAGAATTCAAGAAATTCGTTAATCAGCCAATTCGATCAATAAAATTGAATCATATCAGATTCAATCATAAAGCATTAAACTGTTGTCATTTCAGACACAGTTTAATGCTTTTTTTATTTATTTTTATATAAAAAAGATGGTCGAAGGACTCATTATTGTGCCCTTCGACCAACTATTTATCAATAATTTAATGATTCTTTTTAATACTTCTAGCAAATATCATACTAATGATAATACCTGCAATTGAGATAACAATTAATAAATAAAAGTGTGGTGGAGTGTATGTTAATCGAATCAGTTCTTGGCCTTTTTTAACAGGTATAGCTGTCATAATACCATTTGCTTTTTTAACTTCCACTGCGTGACCATCAATACTTGCCTTCATCCCTTTGGCATAAGGAATAGGCATGACTAAATAGCCATCTTCTTTTTTATCTTTTTTAATCATATATCCATTTCTTTGTTTATGGATATCCACTTTTTTCAAGTGCTTCTCTGATTTGCGTAAAGTTTGATAGTTTTCTCCATAAATACCGTTAACTTTAAGACGATATTTACCTGGCGATAGCTTGATATTTAATAGATTTGATGATTTTACCCTCATAGTGACAGGACTAACAAATCTACGATATTTATAAGTAAGAGGATACCTATCTTGACTATATTCATTAACACTAACACGATGATTCTTGTCAGGTGCTAATAACTCAACATCCATTTCTATATATAAATCTTTATAACGTTGAGTAAAAGATTTTGGTAGTTGAAGCTGCATACCACCATTATTTTTAGTAACTTCTATTTGATGATTTTTGATTTGTTTAGCATGATTTAATTTAATGTCAGCATGAGATAAAAGATTAGGATTTCGTTTAAACGATGTATTCGGTTTTGAACTTTTATCATTCAATACAATACCTTGAATCATAGCTTGTTCACGATCTAAAGGTGATTTTAAATCACTTGAATCATAAATTTTATTTGTGACATGTGCTGCTGGATAATTAATCGTATTATGAGAATGAATCCATTGATCACCTTTATCTTTGATTAGCTTTTTCTTTTCAAAACCATAAGGCATATTTAAATCTTTAGGGTGTCTAAGGCGATCTTCCACACCCCAAATAGCCATTAAATTGGCTCGATTGCCTAAATAGCGGTAGGTACTGTTTTTATCCACTGGCATATTGATTTGCATCATTTTATCGTAATATTTCAATATGCCTCCATCAAATATACTTGAATAGAGTGAGATGCCATTATAGTGGTAAATAAATGGTGAATTCAAACCATAAAATGACATATAATCAATTCGTGATAGTGGATTTGATTGAGAATTTTTGATATTTTGAATGGTTTTATTTAATACTTTACCTCGGTAGCTAGGATCGTCAATTGTTTTCATTGTAGTTTGATACGGTTCAATGGTATTTTTGATTGTGATATGTTCAATTCCAAGTTGTTGTATGAAAATCATTAATACGAGTGCGATTTGAATCCATTTTTTTGATTGAAGTTGTGGTTTCTTAATCAATATAGCTAATAAACATATCAACACGATAGACACTGGAATCCAATATATTGTTTTTTCAGCTAATACAAAATAAACAATTCCATAAATTGTAATAGGGATAGCAATGAGATTATATCTTTTAAGAGATAACTCACTGATATGTTGAATGAATAATGCGACTAAAGCACTTGAAGATAGAGTTAAAGCGTATACCCAACGTCTTTGCGGCATTGAAAAACCATTAAAAGCACTATCAAAATATTGAGATATAGAACCAATAAGTAATATCGAAGTTACAATCGCAAATAATTTAAAATAATAATGACGATATAATTTGAATGAAAATAAAGCAATAATAGTAATAAAGGTAATGGTTATATAAAAGCCATCTGAAAAAATATTAAAATTAGTATTAACAAGATCTGTAAAGAGTGGTGTTTCAAGTTTAGGATTTTGCGCTCGGTCATTATTAAAAAATGACGACAATCCAGTATATAAGCCTAAAATACTACTCATTACGCTTAATAAAACCCCTATGATGAGTAGATAGCATTTTTGCCATCTATTTACGATATCTTTAGGGTGAATGACAATGACTCTATACATAAAATAAAAGCCCAACACAATCGCTTGATAATAGCTAAAATAGAAGTTCATAAATAAAGTTAAAGCTATGACAAAGATAAATAACCCGATTTTCTTCTCTCTGAAGAAGCGTTCCATAGCCAATAATGAAAGCGGTAATAAGATTAATAAATTACCGTAAAATGACCATGTAAAGTTATAGTAGAGAACTACTGTCGACATACCATACATTATCGTTGCCATTATAACTGCTATTGGTTTTAACTTTATATATTTAAAGAAATAAAACGTACAGACAAATGTAATAACCGTTCTAACATAGGCCATTATGAGCTGATTAGCTGGCCAATAACTAATATCGTGAGGGTGTGCTAATCCAATTTTTTCTAATATCCATATCGTTAAAAAGTTTAACCACATTAAAGGTGACATGGAATAATAATATGCTAGCCCCTTAACATAATCTCCACCTAATCCAAAAGATTCATCATAAAATCCTTTGAATTGTGTGAAGTGCTCATATAGATACATTTGAAAAGGCATCATTTGCCTAAAGCCATCACCCTCACCACTAAAGACAACGCCTTGAGTGATGAAACGGTAAATGAATGGAATGTATATGAATAATGATAAGATGCAACTTAAAATAATAATTGAAGCTAATAATAAGAATGGCTTAGAAACAATTTTTTTAAACACTATGTGTCCTCTTCTTTCTCTTTTTAGGATAAATGTATTTAACGAATAACCAACTTATAAAAATGCTTGAAATCGAAATGAATATCATTGTATTCCAAAATGGTGGTTGATATTTTATGACTATTGTTTTTGCATTTTTATCTACTGGTACTGCTGTCATCATGCCATTGGCTTTATAAACTTTTTCTTGTTCTCCATCAACAAAGGCTTTCATACCGCTTCGATAAGGAATGTTAATGGTTGCCATGCCTTTGGAATGTTTATCTAAATTAACTTTAACGCCATTTTTAATATCATGATATGTCATATTAAAGTTTGCGGATTGATGTGCTTTTTTGAGCGTATCATAATTTTCACCATTTAGGTTCAATAATTGTAAATCGAAAGTGCCTTTTGGTGATAGTTGAATCGTAATATCACCATTCTTATCAGGTTGTGTTCGGTAAAGTTGTGTATCGACGCCAATTCTATAAACAGAATCATTGTACAGACGATTGTTACTATATTGATTAATATTCACCGTATAATTACTATCAGGTAAACCTCTTTTAATTTTCATCGTTAAATAAAAATCAGTGTATCGTTTTTGTAATTTCTTAGGTAAATGAAGCTTAACTTTGCCTGAAGATTGAGTTACTTTAATACGATGCTTATTTAATTTAACAATGTTTTGACTCGATATATCAACTTGATTTAACAAATTTTTTGCCCTTTGATTATAATTTGCCCCTTTATTATCTAATACGACTCCATCTAACATTGCATGCTCTCTATCAATAGGTGTCTTTAAAGATCCCTTATCATAAATATGATTTGTAACTTTAACTGAAGGTAGGTTAAGTGTATTTTCGTAAATTGAATATTGACCTGCAGATTTCACCTTTTTAAAGTAACTAGGAATATTATGTTGATAATCTTTCAACATGACATATCTAATAGAAAATAGACTGGCAATGTTTTGTCTACCGTTCGTTGATTGATAACGACTCAGTGATTCTTCAGCCAAGTTAATCTTTAAATCATCATAATAATCATCGAGGATATTGTGATGGAAGATACTTGAATACAAACTTAAACCTTTGAAATGTTGGTACATAGGTGTGTTGTCTTGCTCATTGACACGCCAATCAATTCGCTCATCATTACGTTTAGAATGATTCATTTGCTTAACTAATGCACGTTGTAATTCGGAACTATACATATTGGAATTAAGGTAGAACGTATTTGCTCTATCTTTATGATCTTCAAAGTATATCTGATTCTTTATAAAAACAAACGACACCATCACATTAAGTAATGAAATGGCAATGATAAATAGATAAGTCAATTTAGTACGACTCGTTCTATCGTTTAGAATTAAAATACATAAACCAATGATAGATACGATAGGTACCAAGATAATCCATGCAACATATGTATGATATGCAATTGCACTAATAAATATAGTACTTTGAGCCAATAGATTAGTTATGAGATAGGATTTAATCGATAAAGTTTTAAAATATTTTACATAAAGGCCTATGAGAATTGCTGAGTTAAATGCAATGATAAAATGCCATCTTTTTTGAGGTGCAGAAAATCCATTAAATAATTGGTCTATAAATGGAATGAAATTAAAACATATAAATATAATTGTTAAAATGGCAAAAAGTCGATAATAAAAATGTTTATATAATTTGAAACTTAAAATAGCTTGGATAGTTATAAATAAAATGACGATTAAGTAATTATCAAAAAATAAATTTGTATTTGCATCTAGATGTTCGAAGTTAGGTACTTTACCAGAGAATGGCGCTCTACGATTATTTAAATAACTTTGAACACTATGGTAAAAAATAAACAGGCTATTACCTAACGATAAAAATCCACTGATACCAAAGATGAATAACGCTTGTTTACGACTGGCTAAGATCGTTAGGGTGTCTAAAGATCTTATTAGTC